>OBLW0100004630.1_pt1 | contig 10477 bp, 10 predicted proteins | sample 1520161 | NCBI WGS metagenome assembly OBLW01 (sample SAMEA3539309, study PRJEB22396) | soil metagenome | biome: tundra; feature: field; material: soil | place: USA | collected 2010-05 | depth 0.15 m
GCCGGCAACGGCTTCCGTTCCCGAAAGAACAGATCCGCAGCGAGATCCTCTGCCACGGCCTGGGCGCCCATGCAATGTTCGCCGGCACGCGCACGGTGCTCGACATTGGTGGTCAGGACACCAAGGCGATTCAGGTTGATGGCACCGGCATCGTCACGAGTTTCCAGATGAATGACCGGTGCGCGGCGGGATGTGGCCGCTACTTAGGATATATCGCCGATGAAATGAACCTCGGCCTGCATGAACTCGGGAGGCTGGCACAGGAGAGCACTTGCAGCGTAAAGATCAACAGCACGTGCACCGTTTTTGCCGGAGCCGAGCTGCGGGATCGCCTGTCTCTGGGGCAAAAGGTGCCGGACATCCTGGCGGGTCTGCACCGGGCGATCATGTTGCGGGCGATGTCGCTACTGGCGCGTTCTGGAGGAATTTCCGACGAATTCACGTTTACCGGGGGAGTGGCCCGTAACCCCGCTGCGGTTTCCGCCCTGCAAGGCCTGGTCCAACAAAACTATGGCGTGCGAACACTCAATATCTCTTCGGAGTCCATCTACACCGGGGCCCTTGGGGCGGCGTTATTCGCGCAGCGCGCTGCCGAAGGAGGGAATGCGACATGAAGACTGGAGAGAGCATTCTCGCCGCGGGCGTCGACGTGGGCTCGAGTGCTGTCAAGTTTGCGCTGGTGCAGGATGCTGGAGACGGGGCTGCGAGCGTGTTGGCTCTGCACAACGAGCGCATCCGTCGGCGCGAACTGCGGAAGGTGATTCGGGAAGGCTATGAGGTGTCTCTGGAATCGGCGGGAGTGCGCCAGAACGAGATCGCTTATACCGCCAGCACCGGCGAAGGCGAGTTGGTGGATTTCCGCCGTGGCCACTTCTACGGAATGACGACGCACGCCCGAGGAGCGGTATTCCTGATGCCCGGCACAGGCGCCGTGATCGATATCGGAGCCCTGCATGCGCGCGCCATGCGGGTTGATGAGCGCAGCCGTGTAATGGCATATCGCATGACCAGCCAGTGCGCCTCCGGTTCCGGACAGTTTCTCGAGAACGTTGCTCGCTACTTGGGCATCATGCTGGAGGACGTCGGACCTTTGTCTTGCGAAGCCAAGAATCCGGAATCGGTCAGCAGCATCTGCGCGGTTCTGGCGGAGACCGACGTGATCAACATGGTCAGTCGCGGCATTTCGCGCAGCGACATCCTGAAAGGAATTCACCTGTCGATGGCGGGGCGTTACACAAAGCTTCTGCGCTCGATTGGCGCGTGCGGTGACGTGGCGATCACCGGCGGCTTGGCCGCCGATATTGGGCTGTGCCGTGCTTTGGAAGAGAAGATCGCCGAAGAAAAGCTTGCCATGCGCGTGCGTAATCACCCAGACTCGATCTACGCTGGAGCGATCGGGGCCGCGCTTTGGGGTGCGTACCGCCATCGTGTATTGGCGCGGCGCACCGAGGTGGTGGCGTGAAGCGCGCTTTCGAAAACAAAATTGCCGTTGTGACCGGCGGTTCCGGCGCAATCGGGTCTGCCATCATTGCCGGCTTGGAGCAGCAAGGAGCGCGCGTGGTGTCCCTGGATGTCGCGCATCCAGCGGGTGCGGCTGCTCCCTTCCAGACGTGTGATATGCGGGATGACGGTTCCGTGGCTTCGGCCATCGCAAAGGTACAGCAGATTTATGGGCACCTTGATCTGGTAGTACATGCGGCAGGAGTTTCCCGCGAAGCGGTTGTATGGAAGCTTGCGGTGGAGGACTGGGATTTTGTGCAGAGCGTGAACTTGCGCGGAGCGTTCCTTTTGCTACGCCATGCCATCCCTGTGATGCGAGCTGGCGAAGGCGGACGGATCGTGCTCATCGGCTCCATCAATGGTTCGCGCGGAAAGTTTGGCACCTCAGCGTATTCGGCAAGCAAGGCTGGTTTGATCGCTCTGGCCAGGACAGTTGCGCGCGAGGTTGCCCGCCTGAGGATTCTCATCAACATTGTCGAGCCGGGATGGGTGCGCACACCGCTTACCGATAGCCTGCCGCAGGCGGTCCGCGACGCTGCCTTGGCGGAAAGTCTGGTGGGGAAATACGTCGAACCTGCGGACGTGGCCAACGCAGTCACGTTTCTTTGCGGACCCGGGGCGCAGCAAATCACCGGGCAGATCCTTCGCGTCGACGGAGGACAGTCGCTCGGCAGTGTTTGAGAGAGGAGCTATATATGAGTACCAAACCTCTGGAAGAACCGGGAATCTTGGAAACAGATAGTACTCTGGTGCGCCTTATGAACGCCCATGACTTGGAGGCGGTTGTTGCGATTGACGCTGCCTCCAGTGGCCGGCGGCGTCCTCGTTACTTCGAACTGATGTTGGAACGGGCGGTGAAACAAGCGGCGCTGCAAGTCTCACTGGCCGCGGAAGTGGATAGGCACCTCGTCGGATTCGCTATCGCATCGCTTTACTATGGCGAGTATGGGGTCAGCGAGCCCACCGCCTCGCTGGATGCCATTGGCGTGGCCCCGGCAAACCGCGGCCAGCGCGTGGGCAAAGCCTTACTGCGGCAATTGCGGCTGAATCTATCCGCTCTCCGGGTCACGACACTGCGCACCGAAGTATCGTGGGATCATTTTGATCTTCTCGCTTTCTTCAAGAAAGAAGGATTTTCCCCGGCGCGCCGTCTCTGCCTGGATTGTGTGCTCGACCCCACACGCTTTGAGTGACGCTAGTAAGGAGGATCGTATGTCAGACGCGATTGATGGCTCTGTACGTTGTCCCCGCTGCGGTCAGATGGGCGCCACGACGGACAAATTCTGCGCCGAGTGCGGGCGTTTTCTCCGCGACGCTTCGATTGACCAGCGGCTTCTTTTGGCCCTGGTGCATGAACGAGAGGGACGGGGGCGGGAGGCACGGCAGGAGCTCCAACACTTGCTCGACGCCGAGCCCGATCACGTCCTGGGCAACCACCAGCTCGGAAACCTTCTGTTCCACGAAGGTCTGCTGGACCTGGCCATCGAACACTATCGCCGCGCGGTAACGGCCTCGGCAACATTTGTGTTGGCCTATTACGACCTCGGGGTCGCCTACTACCACCGCGGCAACATGCCGGAGGCGGCTGCCGCCTTCCGCCGCTGTCTCGACATTAATCCCAACTACAACGCCGCCCACTACCGACTGGCGCTGGCGTTGTTTCACCAGGGACAGCTCGCCAAGGCACGCGAGCACTTTGAGCTTTCGGCGACGCTCACACCCGAATACGTAATGGCCCACTATCACCTGGGTGTGATTCACGAGCGCGAAGGCGAGACCGAGATCGCTCGCCGGGAATTCGAACGGAGCCTGGAAGAGGGGGTTCACGAACTCAGCAGTTTGTTCCACCTTGCGGTGATCCGTCGTGCGCAGGGTGATAACCCCGGAGCAGAAGAGCTTTTGAGGCGAGCGGGTGAGTTTGGCAAGTTGCGCCCGACGGCATCTGAAACTCGCAGGTAAAACGAGAGAATGCAGCATGGAAATCTCGGCGGAAAACGGCCTCATCTTCGACTGGGCGCGCGCGGGCCCGCGGACTACTTCCTGGCCAGCCCACGTCATGCTCGACGATGAGACGCTGCGCGACGGTCTGCAGAGCCCCTCCGTTACCGATCCGCCAGCGGCGGCGAAAGTCGAGATTCTTCATCTCATGGAGGCTCTCGGAATTGAAACCGCGGATGTCGGCCTGCCCGGAGCGGGCGGGCGCCAGCGCGAAGCTGTTCTCGCTCTCTGCCGCGAGATCTCCAGCCGGCGGATGCGCATCCGTCCCAACTGCGCCGCCCGCACTATGATGGTAGACATTCGTCCCATCGCGGAGGTATCGCAACTAACGGGCGTGCCGATTGAGGCTGCTGTGTTTATCGGCAGCAGTCCCATCCGGCAGTACGCGGAAGAATGGACTCTCGATCAAATCCTGCGCCACACTAGGGAAGCGATCGGTTTTGCCGTAAGGGAAGGCCTCGAAGTGATGTACGTGACGGAGGACACCGTACGATCTTCGCCAGAACACCTGCGTATCTTGTTTGCCGAAGCGATCGAGGCTGGGGCCAAGCGGCTATGTCTCTGCGACACTTGTGGCGCTGCGACTCCGGAGGCGGTCTGGAACCTGGTGTCCTGGGTTAAGAAGTTCTTGGCTGAGACCGGGGCCGACCTCGGCATCGACTGGCACGGTCACCGCGATCGTGGCCTCGATTTGGCGAACACGCTGGCCGCCATTGAGGCGGGGGCATCACGCGTGCACGGCACCGCGCTCGGAATCGGCGAGCGCGTGGGAAACACGCCGATGGAACAGTTGCTGGTTAATCTCAACCTGCTCGGCATGAGGCACGACGACCTCAGTTCTCTGCAGAAGTATGTGGACTCGGTTTCGGCCGCGACCTCCATTCCCGTCCAAGCGAACACCCCGGTGGTCGGACGCGATGCCTTCCGCACCGCCACCGGCGTCCACGCGGCGGCGATCATCAAAGCCCAGAAGAAGGGCGATCGCTGGCTGACCGACCTCGTCTACTCAGGAGTCCCGGCAAGCCTGATCGGACGGAATCAGGAAATTGAGATCGGGCCCATGTCGGGCAGTTCGAACGTTATCTTCTATCTATCGCAGCGGGGAATCGTGGCGAGCCATGAACTCATACAGGCCGTCCTGCTGGCTGCCAAAGAATCCAACCGCATTCTGCCGGAACCGGACATCCTGGCCATAGTGCGGCGCTTTGAAAATGTGATTTCATAGGATACTTTCTTGGCTGTAGACCTCGTGAGTGCGTTGACGTTACAACCGGCCATCGCACGCTCTTCAAAGAGTTCGCGCCGGCGGACCGTGCCGGACTCCTTTCCCTAAGAGAAATCTTCGTCACCGACGACCTGCGCTCGTACGCATACACCGCTTACTATCAGGTATCTAGCCTGTTCGTCTCCGACGGCAAGGAATGAAATAAAGAGACGTGGCAATCCTGGGCCATGTGCCGCCGGCCAGGCGATGCTCTACGTAGGGCCGCAACTCCCGGATGGTCGGCTAACCTTACCTTGGGATTACTTCCCGCTTGCCCGTCATCCGACCGGAACGAACATGATCCTGTAAACACTAACCGACCAGCCGGGACGTATCGACGGTAAGGCCGAAATCGCAAGGCTCCAAGAGTAGCCCTCTTCGCTATAATCACAATCCTGCGGCACAACGGAAAAACATCGCCATAGCAGCGTTTGAGAAGCGACGTTTGCTAGAGTCAATCGAACCGGAGCCCTGGGGGAACCTAGATGTCAGATATGAATGACAAAGTAGTTCTGATTACCGGAGCGAGCAGTGGGATTGGCCGGGCGACAGGTGAGGCCTTCGCGGCGCGAGGCGCCAAGGTAGTTCTTGCGGCGCGGCGCGAACATGAGTTGGCGACGCTCACGAGTGAGATAGAGTCTCGGGGAGGGAAAGCAAGCTTCGTGGTCACGGATGTCGCAATCGCCAAGGATGTCGAACGGATGGTGGCACATGCGATTGAGACATTTGGCCGGCTCGACTACGCGGTGAACAACGCGGGCATCGAGGGGCAGCTCTCTGGAATCATGGACCTTCCCGAGGAAGAATGGGACCGAGTCTTCGACATCAACCTGAAAGGCAACTTTCTCTGCATGAAGTATGAGGCCAGAGCCATGCTCGCGGGCGGACATGGCGGCGCGATCGTCAACGTCGGCTCGGTAAACTCTTTTCTCGGCTTCCCTACCGCTTCGGCGTACGTCGCCTCGAAGCATGGACAGATTGGCCTGACTACGAGTGTTTCCGCGGAGCTGGCGCCGCAGGGAATCCGGGTCAACCTCGTGTGCCCCGGAATCATCGACACGCCGATGCATCACCGACTACGCGGGCTGGTCGGCAACGAGATTTTCGATAAGGTTCTGCTACAACGTGTTCATACGCGGCGCGCAGGCCGTCCGGATGAGATCGCCCAAACTATAGTCTTCCTGTGCTCGGATGAGGCTAGCTACATCTCGGGCACCACGCTGACACCCGATGGCGGGTTCACTCTGACGATCTGACTTGGATTATTTCGCGGCATCAATCCTGTTCGTGAGTCTTTGAAGGGGAGCGCTTGATGAAAATGCCTGCATTATTTGACTTAACCGGTCGGGTCGCTGTAGTGACTGGTGGTAATGGCGGAATTGGTCGCGGCATTGCGCTCGGATTGGCCGAAGCCGGGGCTGCCGTCGCGGTGTTTGGGCGAAACGACGAAAAGAACCAGCGAGTGCTTTCCGAATTGAAGGCAATCGGTGTTCCATCGATTGCAGTGGTGGTTGATGTGACCAATCGCGCCGGACTGGAGCCCGCGCTTAACAAGGTCGAGAGCGAACTCGGTGGCATAGGCATTCTGGTAAATAATGCCGGCAACGTGTCGCTGAGCGGCGGTGTGTTGCAGGAAAAACCTGAAGATTGGGACAACGTCATCGAGACGCAACTCAATGCAGTTTTCCTTCTTTCGAAGCTCGCTGCCAGATCGATGGTCAGTAATAAAGGTGGAAAGATTATTAACATTGGCAGTATGTACTCGTTCTTTGGATCTGGGCTCGTCCCTTCTTACAGCGCCGCGAAAGGAGCGATCGTCCAACTGACCAAGTCAATGGCCATTGAGCTCGCCCCGCACAACATTCAAGTCAATGCGATCGCGCCAGGGTGGATTGAAACGGACATGACGGCGCCTGTACGTACAATGCCCATGAACGATGAAATTCTTGCGCGGACTCCCGCCGGCCGATGGGGCCAACCGGAGGAAGTTGCCGGAACGGCTGTGTACTTGGCCTCACGGGCATCGGACTTCGTTACCGGTACTACGATCCGTGTCGATGGCGGTTATGCGATCCGATGACATTCCGGCCGCATGAAGAATTGACGTCGAACGCTCTATAGAGTACAGGGGAGCGTGCGCTTTTTCTTGCATCGTTGACGTAATATCCGCTTTACACTCATTGACCCCGGTCGCCAATTCTCAATGAGCGTAATCGTGTTATCCAACAGTTGTGAAAGCGGGCCGCCGACCTGAGGTACAATCTGCCGAGACCTCAAGATGGAATCAGATCTATCGCCGGACGCGGGGGGACTACATGAAAAAGCTTCTTACCTTGGTGGCGGTGCTCGCTTTAGCGGGTTCGGCCTTGGCGCAAACTGCTCACAAGGTGGTCAGGGTCGAGGATGTGGTATGGGTCGACCATCCGTTCTTCAAGGGCGCCAAAACCGCGATACTGGTTGGCGACCCGACGAAGGCCGAAGTAATTGTCCAGCGCGTGAAGTTCCCGCCCCACTACCGCGTTCCACCGCACACCCATCCCTATGCAGAGATCGTGACCGTGTTGACCGGGAGCTACGGAAACGGCTTCGGTGAAAAATTCGAGCCGAAGGGCGAACTGATGAAGCCGGGCTCTCTCTTTGTACTGCCGGCGAAGCACTCCCATTACACCTGGACCGGGGATGAGGAAACGATCTTGCAACTTCAGTTCATGGGGCCGGGCGGTATCGAGTTCATCGATCCGGCCGATGATCCGCGCAAGAAATAGGCGGGCCCCAGATAAGTTCTGTTCTGTGCATCAGAGCCTAAACGCAGACGCCGCAATGGTTGTTGGTTCTGGATAAGAGCTAAGCAGAACGTAATCTCAGCTTCCGCTCAAGTCCGCTGTTGCGGCGGTAGCGGCGGATCGAGCGGATAACCGAATCGCCCAAGCAACGTAACTGTCGTTAAATCCCGATTTCCCTAATTGACCATGGGTAAGGCGGATCGGGTGCGTAGTTAGTGTAATCGCCTGGTTTCAACAGCTACGAGACTCAGCTTTCCAATAAAACCAAAATAAACCCCAGCTTCAATGGGTTCTGATTGGTATGGGAATATGGGCGATTTTTTCTGGATTCATGTTGGAGCGCCAGATTGTCGGTTATCCCAAGAGGGGTGCGCCGCCCTTCCGCTCGATCCACTCCATTTAGTCGCTGGCGAGCGGGCAACTTCAGTCGCGTTGTGGGGCCTGATCCTACGCGAAAATGGTGGCCCCTCGTCAATCGCGTACACTTTCTTCGCCGTCTCGACAAATCGGTTTGGCGCGGCCCGGAAGGACTGAACTAATGTCCGGGCCATTTCCGCCTGACCTACGAACGCGAGTTTCTTCCGCTTCAAGGTCTTCCCGTCCCCGGGTTTCCCCAATCACCGATATCAGGATCTCCGTAGGGGCACAATTACCTGTGGATCAGGCCTTGGGTGGGGATTAAGGATCACTACTATTGGTTCGCGCTGGGCTATTTCGGTATCTCTCATCCAGATTGCGAACGAGCGCAGTCGGACAGAAACGGTTCTCACAATCGCGGGCGGAGGAGGCCCTGGGAGTTCCAGGTTGACGAGTGCGATACCGATAGCCATCCCCGTGATTGTCGATGTACCGGAGAAGTCTTGCGGACTCAAGTTACCAGATTGGGGCCTGGGCTCATCCTTGTCGGTTAGGGTGAGGCTGGCGGTGCCGCCATACTTTAGGTCGGTACGGGTCAGATTGGCACCCAGTACAAATGCTGTTGAAGCCGCCCGATAATCGGTGTAGGTTTTGGTGGGATCCAAAACAGGATTGCCACCCTCCGGTTCCGTTCCCGTCAAGCGCACGCCCTTAAATGAGCTTACCTTCGGGTGAAACTGACAGTTAGGGCCAACAGGATTATCGACATTTGTACCAGTGTCATCTGTACCTTCGTCCACTGCCGTACCGCGTTTTAAATTGAGTGCCAGAGCCCAAGTCTCCGGATTTTCTGTGGAATCAGCGTTTAAGGAATTTGGAAAATCAAATAGCACCTCGATCCGGAGATGGTATGGCGCAATGAGCTTCGCGAGCTCGGAAGGAACGACATACACAGTACTTGACACAGTACCTGACCCCCCGCTTCTCACTGCCGAGAGAATCATTCCCCCATTCCCGTCCCAAACAGGCATTGGATCCATAGCGTTCTGAGAGGCCCCTAAGTGCATGGCACCCAATTTCTGAGAGTCGAGCTGAGGTTTAAGTTGCTGGTCGTCAAAAGTGTTGAAGTAATCGGGTTCCGGACCAAGAAATATGAAGTGTTTAGAAGCCATCCGAACTCTCCATTTCATTTAGCCTGTCAATGACCGGGTGCCGGAATCTTCCGGCGAAGCTGGACACACTGCTCACAGGTACAGGTAGCACGGTCGTCCCGGCTACGGACAGGCCGTGCCCTTGATGGCAGAAACGGCGTAGAAGCTGTTCGTGCCCGTTCCAAAACTCGACGGTACGTTGTTAAATGCGGTTGTGTCGTTGTTGAAGGTGTTGCCGGTAGCGGTGCTTGTGTTGCAGCCGAGGTCGATGCCGTTCGTCGAGTCCGTGATCGTGTTGTGGACATAGGTTCCGGCACCCGCGGCCGAGATGCCCGTTCCATTGCGAATGAGGTTGTTCCCAGTCAGCGTGTCTCCTGCAGAGGAACTGATGCCGCTCGCGGGGTTGTTGACGATCGTGTTACCCGAAATCGTGAGGCCTCCCCCCGAAACGACGCCAACAGCGCCAACAACACTGGCAGCGCCGGAACCATCGATGAAGTTTCCCTGAATTGTCGCTGTAACGATTCCCCCACAACACGGCTCAATGTCGACACCCTCGGTTGCGCCAACTATAACGTTGCCTTGGATGGTAAGGGCCAGCGTTCCGGGCCCCGCGGCTGCTCCTATGCCACGCAGTATATGGGGTGCCTGAGCCATGCTTATGTTGCTGTTCTTGATCGAGACGGCCTGAGAGGAACCGTCATCTACGAAAACATTGATTCCATAAAACCCAAAGCCGCTCGCAACGCTCACGTGGTTCAGTGTTCCCGAAGCATTGGCATATACGATTCCAATATCGCTGCCATCCTGCTGAACCTGGATGTTGCTGATGTTCACCGGACCGACTCCGACTACTTCCAGTGTGGATTGTCGGGGGTCGAGGGCGTTGATCACAACCAGGTCGCTGCCAGCAGAGGACACGCCCTGCAAGGTCAGCGCCTGGGAGATCTTTACATTCTCGATGTAGGTTCCGGGGCATACCTCAATGATCGAGTTGGCGGTCGCTGGGTCACTCACAGCATCAGAAATGAATGAATAGCTTGGCAGGTTCGGTTTGCAAGTGCCCACAGCAAAATGTTTGGCGAATGCGGATGCGCTAACGAACACAGCGGCGATCACAAGCGTGACGAATGGCAGTCGGGTCATTGAAATTCTCTCCTCTGCTTTTCTTTAGAATTGAGCTTCCCTCGGTCGAGGGCGAGATTAAGGGAACAAGTCGTGCGCTGCAATGGACGCGGGGTTAATTCTTCTTCAATTCTTCTTCAACAGGCAAAGCACTGCATTGATGGGACTTACGCTGCTCTTCCGTCTGGCACATCGGACGAACGGATCCGGCGGGACGAATCAATCCCCTCCGAATCGACTGTTATCCGACAGGCACTAACGCGAAATCTCAGTCTGCCAATCTTAACTGTCGTAACATC
>OBLW0100004632.1_pt1 | contig 10477 bp, 6 predicted proteins | sample 1520161 | NCBI WGS metagenome assembly OBLW01 (sample SAMEA3539309, study PRJEB22396) | soil metagenome | biome: tundra; feature: field; material: soil | place: USA | collected 2010-05 | depth 0.15 m
CTAAGTGACTGGAGTTCAGACGTGTGCTCTTCCGATCTACCACAGCAACTTGCCGGTCTCCGCGTCGAGCGCCAATTCGCAATCGGAAAACAGATCGTCTCCGGCGCGGTCGCCCCCATAGAAGTCAAAGACCGCCGACCCCGTCGGCACGTAGACAATGCCGCGTTTCTCATCGAGTGCCATCCCCGCCCAGTTGTTCGCCGCGCCCGCTGTCTTCCACGCATCTTTGGGCCACGTCTCATAACCGGTCTCACCGGGCCGCGGAACGGTGTGGAATTGCCAGCGCGGCGCGCCTGTGCGCACATCGAATGCACGGATGTCGCCCGGGGATGCCGGGTGGGTCTCCGGATCGCGACCGCCCACGATGATCAGGTCCTTGTAAATCACGCCGGGGCTGGTCAGCCCGATCGACTGCATCTTGTAGTCGCCGCGCAGTCCTTTTCGCAGGTCAATGAACCCGCCTTCGCCAAAGCTCTCGATCGGCTTGCCTGTAGCGGGGTCCAGAGCATAGAGCAGGTTCCTCATCCCCGCAAAGAGCCGGCTCTCTTTTCCGTCGCTCCAATAAGAAACGCCCCGGCTCGCATCGGGCTCATGGTTACCGGAGTCAAACGTCCAGATCAGCTTGCCTGTCGACGCATCCAGCGCAACAACTTTGAGCGACGGCGTGTAGGTGTAGAGCATCCGCCCCACAAACACAGGAGTCGACTCGATGCTGCCCGTCTCTCCGGTGTCGAAGGTCCAGGCCACTCTCAGGTTCTTCACATTCTCGCGATTGATCTGGGCAAGGCTCGAGTAATGGTCCTGCGCCGGCTGGCCGCCATACGCCGGCCATGCCTCCCCCGTCTGCTGAACCACAGCGGCTCGCTCAGCCCCGGCATGCATCATGGGCGAGCGATCGACCCACGCGCAAACGCACGCGACCAGAAGCGCTATGGTTGAGATTCTCGCGACACGCGGCCGCTGGCGTTGAATATCGAGCTTCGAACCAGTCATCGCAGAGTCCCAGGAATGTTAATCAAAGAAAATCTCTTCACCCAACCGCCCCGGCCAGCTCTTCGACCCGTTTCGTACGCTGCCAGCGCTCAAGCGTTTCGTAGTATAAGCGCTTGGGCGCTTGGCATGTATACTCTACACCATGTCCCGCTGAACATACCAGCGTGCCTCCGTTCCGGCTGCATAATTGCCGCGGCGAGTCCCTGCTTCCCCAGGAATCGGAATGTCCCTTTCTACACTCGACATCGTGGTCTGCTGCGTCGCCGTCGTCGCCAGCATTGCGACCGGGCTCATTATTGCCATCCGCAAGGGCGTCAGTGAATCCAGCTCCCAGTTCTTTCTCGCCGGCCGTCGGCTTGGCTGGCCCGTGGTCGGCGCTTCACTCTTCGCCACCAACATCGGCGCCGAGCACCTGGTTGGTCTCTCTGGCGATTCTTACCGTTACGGCCTCTCCGCCGGCGCCGTCGAACTCACCACTTGCATCTGCCTCGGCATTGCCTGCGCGGTGCTCTTCCCTTACTACATCCGCGCCCGTGTCTACACCATTCCGGAATACCTCGAGCTCCGCTACAATCGCACCGCGCGCGTCGTTTTCTCCGGGCTTATGCTCGTTATCTGCATCATGACCAAGTTGGCGTTCCATTTGTATGCCGGCGCTCTCGTGCTGCACAGCCTGCTGGGTTGGAACGTGATGCCCATGGTGATGCTCATGGGCGCCTGTGTCGCCGTAATCACCATTATCGGCGGATTCACAGCCGTCGCCTACACTGACTCGGTGCAAACCGCCATCATGATCGCCGGCTGTAGCCTGATGCTCTTCGTCGGCCTCGCCAGGGTCGGCGGTTGGCATGCACTCGTCGCTCATATGCCGCTTGCGATGCATGTCGCCAAGCCCTACGACGATCCCAATTATCCCTTCATCGGAATCCTTCTCAGCGCGCTTTCTGCAGGGGTCTTCTATTGGGGCATGGACCAGGTCAACGTGCAGCGCGTGCTCGGCGCCCGCGATCTTCGCGAAGCCCGCAGTGGCGCCATGTTCGCCACCTTGCTCAAGCTCAGCCCTATCTTTATCTTCGCCTTGCCCGGAGTCATCGCAGCAGCTCTCTATCCCGGCCGCGATCCCAAGACCACCTTCATCACCCTGTTGAGCGACCTGCTTCCCACGGGCGTTCGCGGACTTGTTCTGGCAGCGCTGATCTGCGCACTTATAGGCTCCTCGCTCTCGGTTATGAACTCGATCTCAACCCTCATCGTGCGCGATTTTCTCCTCGGCTTCCGCAAAAACTCACCCGAGAAGACCCAGGTCCTGCTGGGCCGAGCGTCCATTCTCATCACCACACCGCTCGCGGTCGCCGCCGCCTATCTCATCTACACCACGCCCGACGGTCTCTACAAGTATCTGCAGGCGGTCTCGATCTATCTCGTCATGCCGGTCACGCCCGCCATCTTCTTTGGCATCATGAGCAAGCGCATGACCTTCCAGGGTGCTGTTGCCTCAGCCATCACTGGAACACTGATAGCCTCGATGTTCGTCGCCGACCAGCTCATGAACGTGCACGGCGCGCAGATCTTTCCCTTCCTGCATCACAAGCTCACGCTCAACTACACTTACCGTGGCCTATGGGGCACCATGATCACCACTGCGGTGCTGTTCATTGTGTCGCATGGTACGCGACCGCCGGAGCTTGCCCGGGTGAAGGGCCTCACGGTCGACTGGCAATCGAGCAGCGCTTCTTTTGAAGGCCTTTCAGACTGGCGGCTGCACTGGCTCCTGCTTGCTATTGCTACGATTGCAGTCTACGCATGGCTTTGGTAGCGGCGAACCCGCAGTGCTCTGTTTCTTTTGAAGTGCGAGGAAATTCATGAAGAGAAGAAGCTTTCTTGAAAGTCTTGCTGCCATCGTTCCCGCCGTTGCGTCATTGCCGCACTACGCCGCAGCGGCTGAGCCGCTCAGAAAGAAAGTCAGGATTACCGATCTCAAAGCCATGGTGATCGGCCGACCTGGCGGCAATACGTATGTGCGTATCGATACCGACGCCGGCATCACCGGTTACGGAGAAGCCTACTGGGGGTTCGGCGTCAAGGACGTAATGCTCGGTTATCTGAGAGGGGCTCTCATCGGCGCAGACCCGCTCGACATCGAACCACTGCTCACCAGGATGACCATCCTCACCGGCGGCGCAGGCGCCACCGGTGGAGTCACCGTAACCGCGATCAGCGGCGTGGAGATCGCTCTCTGGGACCTCGCCGGCAAGCTGCTCGGCCAGCCAGTCTCAAAGCTTCTCGGCGGCCAGTATCGCACCGGCGTGCGCGTCTACCTCACCAGCAGCCCGGTGGACTCGCTCGATCCGGCTTCCTGCCGCGAATGGGCCGCGGCGATCAAGGAGCACCCCTTCGGCTTTACCGCGGTCAAGACTGACATCATCCGTCACGGTTACCCGAAGGAGAATCTCTACGACACTACTTTCGACAGCCCTCGTGGTTACAACCGCCAACTGACAAACGAAGACCTCGACAACAATGCGAAGGCCTTCGCCAACGTGCGCGAGGCTCTCGGCCCCGACTTCGGCATTGCCGTTCATACGCACTGGGAGCTCGATTGGAGCGATGCGCTCAATCTCGCTCGTGCTGTCGCCCCCATGCGCCCCATGTGGATCGAAGACCCGCTCGCGCCCGACTTCTGCGATTCATGGGTCAAGCTCACTGAAGAATCGCCCGTGCCTATTCTCACTGGCGAAAACCTCTACACCCGCCGCGGCTTTCTTCCCTTCATCATCCATCAGGGCTGCCACATCGCGCAGATCGGCATTCCCAAGGCCGGCGGCCTGCTTGAGGGCAAGAAGATTTCTGATCTCGCTGACCTCTACGACATGCCCGTCTCCTCGCACAACGCCTCCAGCGCACTCGGCGCCGTGGCCTCGGCACACAGCGCCGCCGCCATGCGTGACTTCAAAGGCCACGAACTCAGCGTCGGCCGCTTCAACGCGAAGTCGAACGATCTGCCGTGGGGACACATCGAAGGCGACCCCATCAAGGGCTGGTCAAACCTCATCACCCACGACGGCCCGCTGGTCAAAGACGGCCGCATCCTCATCCCCGACAAGCCCGGCCTCGGCGTGGAACCCAACCCGGACTATGTCCGCGCACATTTAGCGCCTGGCGAAACCTGGTGGGGATGATGCGACCGGCAACCCTGCAACAACGCACGAGAAGTACCGGTAGCAGCCTGCCCATTCGCTACCTGCTCGTGCTGTGGCTTCTCGTGATCAGCGCGGTGGCTTTTCTCGATCGCACCAATATCTCCATCGCGGGCGTCCAAATCGGCAGGGAGTTCGGCATCGATAACGCTCGACTGGGTTGGGTGTTCAGTGCCTTTCTCGTCGGTTATGCCTCGTTCCAAATCCCCGGCGGAATGCTCGCCCGCCGCTTCGGTCCGCGCCGTGTACTTGCTTTCAGCGTCGTCTGGTGGGGAGTCTTCACGGCGCTCACAGCTCTCGCGTCGCCCAGCGTGCCTTTCGCATTAGTGCTGCTGATCCTCATCCGATTTGCGCTGGGCGCCGGCGAAGCCGTCATGTACCCCGCAGCCAGTCAGTTCGTTGAGCGCTGGTTCCCCTGCGCGGAGCGCGGCAAGGCAAACGGCATCATCTTCGGCGGTGTCGGGCTTGGATCGGGACTCACCCCTCCCCTGCTCACTGCTGTGATTCTTCGCTACGGCTGGCGAAATTCATTTTGGCTTTGCGCGGCCATCGGCATCGTCGCGGGAGTCGTCTGGTATCTCGCCGCACGCGACACTCCGGAGCAGCACGGCCTGGTCAGTACGCAGGAGCTCGAACACATTGCCGCCGGCCGCGATCCGTGCCAGGACAGTGATTCGCTTCCCGCTCCTCGATCGAGCCTCCGCCCCGAAACCAGAATCTTCCTGCGAAAGGAGATCATCGCCCTCACCCTGAGCTACTTTACCTACGGCTATGTTGCCTGGATCTTCTTCAGCTGGTTCTATATCTACCTGGCTCAGGTTCGTGGGTTGAATCTGAAAACCAGCGCGGTCTACTCCATGCTCCCCTTCATCGCCATGACGCTCGGTTCGCTTATTGGCGGCGCAGTCAGCGACTGGCTCACCCGCATTGCCGGAACGCGCGTCGGCCGCTGCTTTCTTCCGGCATGTGCGCTTGCTACCACCGCCGTGCTTCTCCTCGTAGGATCGCAATCGCAGAGTGCGCAGACTGCCAGCTTCGTCCTCGCCTGTGGCGCCGGCGCTCTGTATCTCTCGCAAAGCTGTTATTGGTCGGTGGCTACAGACATTGCCGGCAAGCACGCCGGAATGACCACTGGCACCATGAATATGGGCTGTCAGATAGGCGGCGCGGTCACTGCGTCCCTCACGCCGTTGATCGCGATGCATTTCGGATGGGGCGTTTCCTTCTTCACCGCCGCCGCTCTAGCGGCGTTGGGGGCGTTCGCGTGGCTTGCCGTTGACCCCGATGTGAGGCTCGTTGCGGCTGAATCTTCACAGGCCGCCCACCAGGCTGGAACGCGGCCATAGTCATTCAACTCGTGCCTGATACCTCGCTTACGTCGTCGGCTCCGCGATATTCAACCGCTGGTCCGCAGCTACGTCGACAAGCTTCCGGATCTTCCCCGAGGGCCAGCGAATCTCCACAGCGGCCCGTGTCGCCTCGTCCAGCCCGAAGTGAACTGTAAGATCGCTCGAAGAAGCATATCCTACACTCGATGAAACTGTGCGCACCTGTTCGCGCCCGCCCGCGTGGCAGCGAACCTCGGCGCCAATCGCCGACCGGTTGCTTTGCCCCCCGGTCAATCGAAGTTGCAGCCAGTGTCGTTGTGGAGTCTCTCTCGTGGTCCGATTCCACCACAGCTCCATCGGTGCATTCAGCGCAGTCACCGCAACATCCAGCCGTCCATCGTGATCGAAGTCCCCAAACACAGCACCACGATGCAGCCCCGCCCGCGCAAATTCCGCACCTGCCTCCGCAGACACATCCTCAAACTTCCCTTCCTTGTTCCGGAAGATCCGATTCGGCTGCGCATCCTGCACGTCCAGTCCGCCACCCGCAACAAACAAGTCCACCCAGCCATCGTTATCGAGGTCCACCAGCCCGCATCCCCACCCGCTCCACAGGCGGCTGAGCTTCACCAGCCCGGTCTGTACGCTGCCATCTTCAAACTCACCCTTGCCGCGGTTGAGAAAAACGTCATACGTCTCGTTCTTCAACCCCGTCATCACAATATCTAAACGACCGTCGCCATCGATATCTCCAAAATCCGCTCCCATCCCCGAGATGTTCCGCCCATCGCCGTTGAACGCGACACCCGCGTCGAGGCCCATCTCCTCGAACCCCTTGCTGCGATTCCGCAGCAGCAGGTTCCGCGCATTGTCGTTGGCCACAAAAATCCCCGGCTGTCCATCGCCGGCAAAATCGGCCATCGCGACTCCCATTCCCTTGCCCAGCAGATCCGGTAATCCGGTCTTCCGCGTAATTTCGGTAAACGTTCCGTCGCCGTTGTTGTGATAAAGCTGCATCGGCTCCGCGCGATATCTGTCAGGATGGCAATAGGCGCGTTCCTGCGCCTCCAGCCCACCGCAGATTGGGTCGATGCCCGGTTCCCAGTCGCAATAGTTCGTGACAAATAGATCCAGGCGCCCATCGTTGTCATAGTCGATCCAGCACGCCGCCACGGACCACGCCGGCTTGCCCAGCGATCCCGGCCCCGCGAGTCCCGCCGCTCGCGTCACGTCGTTGAATGTGCCGTCTCCCATGTTCCTGTAAAGATGGTTGCCGTGCACACCGGTCACGAACAAATCTTCATGGCCATCGTTGTTATAGTCGCCCACGGCCACGCCCATCGAGTAGCCCTCACCCTGAAGCCTCGTCTTCGCCGTCACATCGGAAAAAGTGCCATCGCGATTGTTCCTGTAGAGCCGGTTCCAATATTCGGGCCCGCTCTTTACAAGATCCGGCAAGCGCGCTCCGTTCGTGCAGAAAAGGTCCGGCCATCCATCGCCGTCGAAATCGATCACACCCAGCCCGCCGGGAAGGGTCTCCACCTGGTACTTGCGCCCCATCGCTCCATTGCGCAACACAAAGTCCAGTCCAGCGGCACGCGCGCCTTCCACGAGTCGAATCGGCCCCGCCGTCGGAACCGCCGCCTGTGCGACTTGCGCCATCATGCGCCGCCATCCGCCTGCAAGCACTCCCACACCCAGCGCACCTGCGCCGCGCAACAGACTCCGCCGCTCAATCAGCATCGCTCCTCCGGCACATTTCGCTTCAATCCGAAGGATCTGATCATTGCCGGAGTCGCACTCATCCGCGCCCACACACGAGTTGCATTTGTGGTATCGTCACCGAGCCACCATAGAACCTCAGCGCAGGCTTCCGCAACCGGCAACCTTCGCGTTGTCGTGCAGACAAGGCTTCCGCCGGCCAATGCGATCATTGGCGGTGCAGGATAACCTATCATGAGGAAACACTTCATCGGGCGGAGAAGGAAATAGGTGTCATTCGATCGAGGCAACGCAGGGCGAGTGGCGGGTTGGATTCCGTGTTTGCTCGGCATCGCAGCGATTGGCACCGTGATGGCACAATCACCGGGCTCAAACAGCCGCTCCGCTCCGCCGGATGTCCCCATTGCCGGGCTCGTTCCCGGGCGCTTCGTCGATATCACCGAAAAATCTGGCGTGAAATTTCTCCATCAGGCACCGCATACTTCGCGAAAGTACCTGATTGAAACCATGGGGTCTGGCGTAGCGCTCTTCGATTGCGATAACGATGGCCGCCTGGACATTTTTCTTGTCAACGGTGCACCGTATCCCGAGCCCACGCCCAAGGGCTTCGTTCCCCGCAAGTCCGGCCCGGAATACTGGAACCGAATGTTTCATCAGAAGCCGGATGGAACCTTTGAGGACATCACGGAAAAGGCAGGCCTGCAGGGTGTGGGTTACGGTATGGGCGTGGCTGTCGGGGACTATGACAACGACGGTAATGAAGACTTGTACGTCACTGGTTATGGCGGCAACCGTTTGTATCACAACAACGGCAACTGCACTTTCACCGATGTCACGGATAAGGCAGGCGTGGGCGGCAGTGGGTGGTCGAGTTCCGCAACGTGGGTGGACCTGGACAACGACGGTCTGCTCGACCTGGTTGTCGACCGCTATGTGACGTGGGATTGGGAGGATGTGTGGTGCGGCGAGCATCGCGAGGGTTATCGGGCATATTGCCATCCGGATGTCTTTCAACCAATCAAAATGCTCGTTTACCACAACGACGGCAATGGCCACTTTACCGAAGTTGCACACAAGCTTGGTCTCGATAAACCCGCCAAGGCGCTTGGAATCGCGATTGGCGATTACGACCAGGATGGCCGCATCGATCTCTTTGTCGCCAATGACTCCATGCCGGAGTTTCTCTTCCATCAAAAGAAGGACGGGACATTCGAAGAGGTAGGGTTAGAAAGCGGCGTTGCGGTCAATGACGGAGGACAAACCTATGCCGGCATGGGCGTCGACTTTGCCGACTATAACAACGATGGCTGGCCTGACGTGGTGATTACCGATTTGGCCAATCAGCGCTACGCACTTTATGAGAATGCTGGAGACGGAACCTTCAATTACGCCAGCTCAACTTCGGGGCTCGGCGAGATCACTCTGCTCCACTCAGGCTGGAGCCTCCGATTCATCGATTACGACAATGACGGATGGAAAGACCTGCTGATTGCGCAAGGCCACGACCTTGACACGATCGAAAAAAGCTACCCCTTGCTTCACTACCGGGAACCCATGATGCTAGTGCGCAACACAGGCAGGAAATTCGTCGATGTATCGAGCATCTCATCCGACATATTCCACGACGCCTGGGTAGGCCGCGGCATGGCTATCGGGGATATTGATAATGACGGACGCGTCGATGCCGTCGTCTCGACCAACGGCGGTCCTGCCCATGTTCTGCACAATGAAACGGAAACCGCAAATCACTGGATCACGCTGCGGCTGATCGGCCACAAGAGCAACCGAGATGCGATTGGGGCGCAGGTGAAGGTGTCGGCCGCAATCGGCGACCAATGGGGAACCGTCACCACTTCGAGCGGGTACCTCTCATCAAGCGACCCCAGGCTGCACTTCGGACTGGGCGCAGAGAAGGCGGCCAAACGCATCGAGATTCGTTGGCCCAGCGGAACCCAGCAAGTCATGCTCAATGTTACTGGCGATCGACAAGTCACAATCGATGAGCCGGCTCAATCCGAGAGCGCGACGCCCGTCGCCGCACCTGCTGCTCCAAAGCCATGATTAGGGTCGCTTCCGGCCGGCGCTTATGCATGCTGTCTTTGGCGTTGGCGATGTTTCCTCACCAGCGACGAAGCGGGTGGCCATACTCCTGGGAAGCGGGCGATTTCGACCAGTTGCTGAGTGGTCACCGACGAAGTGACGGCCATCACCCGGATCCCCAATTCGTTCCTTTCATTACGGTTTTCCTCGCCGTAACTGGCACATGAGGTGCCGCGCGCTCCACATGCGCGGTTGCCACCCAACGCGTGAAAGTGGTATTCAAGTTGATCATGTCTCAACAGTCTCGTTTTGACGATACAGCCAGACTTCGTCCGTTCAATCGCCGTAACTTTCTCAAGGCTGCCGGATCGGCCGCGATCCTTCCTGCTGTTCTTCCCGCCTTCGGCGCGCAGAGCTCGGGAGCTTCAGCGAACAACAGCATCAATCTTGGTGTGATCGGCATGGGCTGGCAGGGGCCCGACAATACGCAGTCTTTCCTGGCGTCGCAGGACTGCCAGGTGGTGGCGGCATGCGATATTGACGCGAATCATCTGCAGGCCGCGGTCAAGATGATTAACGACAATTACGGGAACCAGGATTGCAAGGGCTATCACGATTATCGGGAGCTGCTTGCCCGCGACGACATCGATGCCGTGATGATTGCCGTGCCCGATCATTGGCATGAAATTGTTGCAACCGAAGCCGCGCGCCGCAAGAAAGACGTCTACTCCGAAAAACCCCTCGCGCACACGATCGCCGAACAGCAATCCATTGTTCGCGCAGTCCAGCAGAACGGCATTATCTGGCAGATGGGCTCGTGGCAGCGGTCGGTTCCGACCTTTCATAAGGCCGCTGAAATCGTCAGAAACGGGCTCATTGGCACGGTGACCCACGTGGAAGTCGGCCTGCCCGGCGGCAATTCGGATTTTGACGACGTACAAAAGCAGGCGCTGGCCAAGCTGGCTGGCCAAGGCGAAAACGTCGCCAGCCTGGAGCAGATCCTGCCTGGCACAAAGGCCTGGAATCTGCTGGTCTCGGATCCTCCACCTGAGTTGGATTACGAAACATGGATCGGTCCATCCAGGATGGAGCCTTACATCAGGGCGCGCTCGCATAAATCATGGCGCTGGAATTACAACACCGGCGCCGGGGAGCTTCTGGACTGGATCGGCCATCATTGCGACATTGCGCACTGGG
>OBLW0100004633.1_pt1 | contig 10476 bp, 8 predicted proteins | sample 1520161 | NCBI WGS metagenome assembly OBLW01 (sample SAMEA3539309, study PRJEB22396) | soil metagenome | biome: tundra; feature: field; material: soil | place: USA | collected 2010-05 | depth 0.15 m
GAGATTTTAGCATCCGTGGATCGTGAGATCGCCCTGCTGAAGCAGGTACGCGCGCTTCTGGCAGGTACCGCTGCGGTGACTGCAAAAAAGAAGGTAGGCAGGCCCAAGAAGGCAGTAGCGGCAGTTTCCCCTGCTACGTCAAAGCCCGCCAAGAAGATTGCGAGAAGGAAGAAGAGGAATCTCTCGCCCGAAGGTCGGAAGCGCATCGCCGAAGCTGTGAAGCGCCGCTGGGAAGCGCAGAGAAAAGCAGCGTCTTCTAAGTAGGCTGTTGCTATTCTTGATTTTGCCGGCACAGGTTAAAACCTGCGCCGGCCCTTTCGTTTTGCTCTCTGGACGACGGGACAAGGAATTTGCTCAAGCAAGTGTAAGACGCCGTCAAGTTATAGTTATCTGCAAAGAAACCTTGAAGCCGGCCCCGAATATCATCCGCTAAGTTGATTGTCTTAGACGGATTCTTCCCTGTCCTTTCATATTCAATCTCTTATTGTTGCGGAGTTACCCATTGGCCTGCGCGGGCGGAGTTGAAAACGGCCTCGATCACGGACATGTTTCCGATCGAGTCTTCAAGAGGCACGGGCACTTCAGTGTCTTCGCGCACGGCCTTGGCAAAAGCTTCGCCCTGCATTGTGTACTGATCGCACGCCGGGAATATCTCTGTGGTTATACCGCCGCCAGTCAGATCGCCATTGCTGTCGACGAAGAGACGAGTGGGCCGGTCGGGGAGAGCGTTGAAGGGGATTTCCAGTTCGATCCGGCCGCGCGTTCCCAAGAAATGGATCCGCTGGTAGGGAATCAATTGTGTGCTGCAGGTGAAAATCGAGTGTCCCTTGGAAAACTCGAGAATACCCGAGGCAAGCCGGTCGGTGTGCATCTCGGGATCACGATCGAGGCAAGCAACTACGCGCTGAGGTTCCTGCCGGAATGCGTAGCGCGAGGCATGGATCAGGTAGCATCCAATGTCATAGATGCTACCGCCGCCGCTCCCCACCTGGTTGCGGATGTTCGCGGGGTTCACATTGAAGTAGCTGAAGAAGCCTGTGATCGATCGGAGTTCTCCAATGCGGCCTTCGTCGAGCAGTTCGCGAAGCCGTAACCACTGCGGAAAACTGCGGATCATGAAGGCTTCGCAAATCTTTACCCCGGTCCGGGCGCGTACGTCGAGTAGCGATTTTGCTTCTGCCACGGTCAGGCCGATGGGCTTTTCGCACAAAACATGCTTTCCGGCTTCGGCTGCTTTGATCGTCCACGGAACATGGAACTGATTGGGCAGTGGATTGTAGATGGCGTCGACATTGGGGTCGGCGAGAAGTTCTTCATACGAGCCGTAGGCTGTGGGAATATTGAGGGCGGCTGCCGCTTGCCGAGCTTTGGCCAGATCGCGGGATGCAATCGCGACGACGGTGGTGTTTTCACCCTGCTGCATAGCAGGGAGCACTTTCTTGAGACCGATATTTGCGGTGCTGAGTACTCCCCAGCGGAGCTTGGTAGACATGGGAATAATGATATACGCAGGCGAGCGGGCCCAATCAAGGCCGACGGAGCAGTTTCGTTTGCTTATCTACTTATAGGTTCAAGACCAAGCCGCTTCCGACATTCTTCCAGCATTGCTTGCGTGCGGGTTGCCCCCACCCGGCTGACGCCGATCGCGCGAACGGTCAACAGAGCATCAAGATCGCGGATTCCGCCCGCAGCTTTCACTTGAATGCCCGCCGGAGAGTATTTGCGCATTAACTCGAGGTCGGGAAGTGTTGCTCCGCTCGGCGCGTACCCAGTGGAGGTCTTCACCCAATCGGCTCCAATCTCTCCGCATATTTCGCACAACCGAATCTTTGAAGCATCATCCAAATAGGCATTCTCAAAGATCACCTTGATTTTGGCTTCTCTTGCATGAATGCATTCGGTCAGCTGCTCGAGCTCGTCGCATATATATTGCCAATCTCCGCTCCGAGCCTTGCTGATGTTGATAACTACGTCCAATTCCTGCCCGCCGTCGTCCAGCGCTTGTCGCGCTTCGGCGAGCTTGATGGCAGTTGTGTGTCCGCCATGCGGAAAACCAATGGTGGTGCTGGCATTTACAGTGGTTCGCGTAAGCAACTCAGCGCAACGGGCAAGATAGTAGGGCAGGATGCAAACGCTTGCAACGTCATAACGAACCGCCAGCGCACAACCTTCCTCAAGTTCCCGCGTGGTCAGAGATGGGTTGAGCAAGGAGTGATCGATCATTTTGGCAATTGCCTTGTAATCAAAAGAATTATTCATGTCTTATCTCCTGGCTCAGACTAGAGTCATTTAAGTCTCGAGGTTGAATACCTGCATAGTGAAGCCTGCGCAGCAATCTGGTGACTCAAGGTCACTTGCCGGTCACCATTTCAATTGCATCAATCGCGCTCCCGGCCACCAGCAGCAACTGCCGGTTCTCCGATTTCAAAAATCCCGCCTCGACTGTGGAATCGAGAAACGCCAGCAGTCCATTCCAATAGCCCGCTGTGTTGATCAGAATGCAGGGCTTGGTGTGCATCCCCAACTGCGCCCACGTAACTGCCTCCATCAACTCATCCAAGGTGCCGTAGCCACCCGGCAGCACCAGAAATGCATCGGCCAGCACGGCCATGCGGGCCTTGCGCTCATGCATGGTGGGAACCATTTCAAGCGCGGTCAGCCCTGTGTGAGCAATTTCTTTGCCGGCCAGCACCTCGGGCAACACGCCCGTCACTTCGGCACCACTGGCCAGAGCCGCATCGGCCACTGCGCCCATCAGCCCAATATTGGCTCCCCCATACACGAGCCCTAGTCCAGCCGCAGCTATCGCCTTGCCGAGCGCCGTAGCCTCGGCTCGAAACGCGGAGTTGGTTCCGTCGGCCGATCCGCAGTAGACGGCCACTCGTCTGCGGGTTTGATTCGCAGTTGTCATTATGTCTTTAGAATAACGCGGCGCCGCTTGGCCGAATCGAGCCGCGAAATGCGCATCGTCTGACGGATTCTCCAGCATGACCGAGGCACCGGCACATCCGCAGTCCCGGACGGTACACTGGATAAAGGACTCTTCCCGCCTGGACCTTCGCCTTGCAGCCGCTAGTCTCCAACCTGAATCCCGAACAGCGCGCCGCCGTCGAGGCGACCGAGGGCCCCCTGCTTATTCTTGCCGGTGCGGGCTCCGGCAAAACTCGCGTGATTACAAGCCGTATCGCATGGCTGATCCAGGAAAAAGGCGTAGCGCCCGACTCGATCCTGGCCGTTACCTTTACAAACAAGGCTGCCAGCGAGATGGGCGAGCGCGTTGACAAACTGCTGGGCCACGCAACGCTGGCCAAGCCGTTAATCGCCACCTTTCACTCGCTCTGCGTGCGCCTGCTGCGGCGCGATATCGAGGCTCTGAAGGTCGGAAACGAGGGGCTTACTCGCTCCTTTGCCATTTACGACGAGAACGACCAGCAAGGTATCGTCAAGCAGATCATGCGCCGCATGGGGCTCGACACCAAGCAGCTTACTCCGCGCACTGTTCTTGGCCGCATCTCCTGGGCCAAGAACCACATGGTCGATCCGCAGGAGTACTATCTGGCGTCAAAGGATCCGAACAGCGAGCGGATCGCCCACATCTTCAAGGGCTACCAAGCCGAACTGCGCAAGAATAACGCTCTCGATTTTGACGATCTGCTCCTGGAAGCGGTGCGGCTGCTGAAAGTTTCAAGCGAAGCCCGGTTGCGGTATCAGCGCCGCTATCGTTACCTGCTGGTCGACGAGTATCAGGACACCAATCGCCCACAGTACGAGTTGATGAAGCTGCTCGCAGGGGAGCAAAAGAACGTCTGCGCCGTGGGCGACGAGGACCAGAGCATCTATTCATGGCGCGGCGCCGACATCCGCAACATTCTGGAGTTTGAAAAGGATTTTCCGAACGCCCACATTGTCAGGCTGGAGCAGAATTACCGATCGACGCAGGTGATTCTGGAAGCCGCGGGCGCGGTGGTGGCTAACAACATTCGCCGCAAGGGCAAGAAGCTCTGGACCGACCGTCAGGGTGGCTCGCTAATCGGATACTACGAAGCTCCCGACGGCGAAAACGAGGCACTTTTCATTGCTGACCGCATTCAGACCTTCCTGCGCCAGGCAAACTCGTCCGAATCGCCAAATCCTGAAGCGGCGCACTGTGCAGTGCTCTACAGGACCAACTCGCAGTCGCGCCTCGTGGAAGAGGCGCTGAGGCGCTACAACATCAGCTACACCATGGTGGGCGGATTCAGCTTTTACGAGCGTGCCGAGATCAAGGATTTGCTCGGCTACCTGCGCCTGGTGCGCAATCCGCACGACTCGATGGCGCTGCTGCGCGTGATCAATACTCCGACGCGCGGCATCGGCAAGACGACGCTCGAAACGCTGGAACGGCTGGCTCTCGAAACCGGTCAGTCAACGTGGGACGCTCTCGGCTCGGCCATCTCAAACCATCTCATCTCATCGCGCGCACTGATGGCGATTGAACAATTTCGCCAGATCATTCTCGACGCGCAGGCAATGATGGATCCCGATTTCGCCGGCAAGCTCTCGGGCGACACAGGACAGGACGAAGATGCAGACACCGGTTTCGATTACGGTGCTGCCGCAACGGAATCTGTGAGTCCCGACGCGGCGAGCGCCGACTCTGCTACCGGCTTCGACTTCGGCGGTAGCGCGGATCAGATTCCGCTGCTCGACTCGTCGAATTTCTCGCCCTTCGCAGCGAAGCCCAAGCGGCCATTCCTGACCATGCCGAAGAAAGCGGCTGAAGTGGAATCTCAGCCTGAATCAAAAGCGGAGGAGAGCGGCGAAGCGAGGCCCGCGTTCAGGGCTCCGGGAGATGCGGCTACGCTGCCCGAGTTGATTCGCTTCCTCATCGACCGAACCGGCTATATCAAGGCGCTGGAGGCCGAAGGTTCTCCAGAGGCCTTCAGCCGGATTGAAAACCTGAAGGAATTGGCGAACGCGGCACATGACGCGGAAGTGCGCGGCGAAACACTTGCCGAGTTCCTTGACCACGCTGCGCTGGCATCGGACACGGATCAGTATGATCCCAACTCCCGCGTAACGCTGATGACGTTGCACGCAGCCAAGGGGTTGGAGTTTCCGCTCGTGTTTCTCGCCGGGCTTGAAGAAGGTCTGTTTCCTCATTCGCGCACGCTCTCGAATCCGGAGGAGCTCGAAGAGGAACGGCGGCTCTGTTATGTGGGCATGACTCGTGCCATGAACACGCTGATCCTGACGCGGGCGCACTATAGACGTCGGTACGGCAACGACGCTCCAGAGATGAGCGTTCCTTCCCGCTTCCTTGACGAAGTCCCGAGCCAGTTGATCGAGAACCTGGGCGGACGCAGCCCCGCATGGTCGACGCCCGCGTATGGAGCTGGCTATGGCGCTGGGCGCCGGCGCGCGAACCCCGGCGGCGACTTCGACGAACAGCACTACAACTACGAGGACGAGAGTCAGGAAGCCTACAATCCTGCAGCAGCCGGCAACAAGGGGTTTGGAGCGGGCAGGAAGGGCTCTGCGTCCAAGCCATTTGTGGCTTCGTGGATGACCGCGAAGGCTCCCTCGTCAAATCAGGAGATCATCCCCAAAAGCAAGAGCGCGGAAGGGACAGATGCCATGGCGGTCAAGCCGGACTCGATCGATAATATTGCGCGGTTCTTCGGCGGCAAAGCGGGACTGGGGAAGGCGGGTGCGTTGCCACGGCCAGCGATGGCGATCCCGGAGTCGCATGGTGCGGCGGGGCTTAAAAAGGGTCAGCGGGTGCGCCACTCCAAATATGGAGAAGGCACGGTGCTGATGCGCGAGGGCGCTGGGGAAGACGCTAAATTGACCGTGATGTTCAGTCGGCACGGGATGAAGAAGTTGATGGAGAAGTTCGCTAACCTGCAGAGGATCTAGCGGGGGAGGAAGTCCGCGATTTTACAACGATACATCGGTTGTATCAGTTTCTCAGCGGTGAAATGTTCTCCGTAAGCCTTTGATTATGCTCGGGCTGTTTGCGGCACGACCGAATTCCTGCCCTTGCAAAAGCACGATTTATGCACGTAGCTCTAGTCTTTTCGTTTTCTCAGGACCCAGGTAGTCATGCAGCGATAGTCCTGCACAATGGTTGTCTTCAGTGGGTCGACAAGGACTGCATTCAACTCCTCGGTCAGTTCCAGCAGCATGTCCTCGTCTACCAGAAACCACTCTGAACCATCGCCTACTCGAAAGATGTTGGCGCGGATCGGTTCGAAATCCATTCCGATTCTCGAACCCAGGCGGCAGAAGAGCATGCCGCCGGGACGCAGCACGCGCCATAATTCAGACAACTGGGCGTGGAAATGACTGGCATCGCGCGCGAAGTGAAGCACCGAGTTGCAGAGGACCACGTCCGCAAGCCCATCTGGAAACGGCATCTTATCGATCTGCCCGACCTGGAAGTTCTCCGCCGGCAATCCGGTGTTGAGCGAAGCAGAGAGGCGGCGCACATGGTCGATGGCCTCGGGGTCGGCATCGAGCGCGTAGACTTCGCAGCCCTCGCGAAGCAGATGGACGAGGTTTCGTCCGTAGCCGCAACCGGCGTCGAGCACGCGCATGGGGGCGGCGATATTGCCGCGCAGGATTTGATCGAAGACGTAAATATCGATCTGTCCGAATTGTTCCTGAACGGTTAGTGGCACTCTGCCTCCGGAACCTGGTCCAGTTTCATTGCGGCGGTTTGATTAGCTGGTCGGAAGGTGACGCATCATCGCCTGAACTGTCGAGGTGAGTGATGTGGACGCTAGCCTGGGTTTCCGGGACGGTGCCGTCGTTGACCTGGGCCTCGATGGGCTGGCCGAGAACGAGGAGCCGCAGCACGGCTTTGCCGTGGGCAGGAACGACAACGCGCTGAGTGACGGAGTTGGTGTCGGACCGGACGGTGACCGGGACCTCCGCTGAGGCGTAGCCGGCGTTGGAGATGCTGACGGCGACCAGCCAGTTCCCGGCCTGGGCGCGACTTGGAAAAACTTTGTCAATTGTGAGGTCAGGCAGTCCATTATCGGCATCGACCCAGTCGGCGAAGAACCAGGAAAGGTTGCGGCGGGTGCTGGTTTGTTCGAGAAGCTTTTCAAAGGTGCCGGGGCCCTGGTCGCGGAGGTAGCCTTTGCTGTTGTCGGCAGCGGGATCGTAGGCGCGGAGAGCGGCGGAGAGGGCACCGTCGCCAGCTAAGTCGCGGAGCATCCAAAAGGCATAGGTGGCCTTGGTGCGGTAGTAGATGGGCGAAATGGCAAGGGCGAGGGGCTGACCTGGACTGACTCCAGGGCTGGAGGGCTCGGCCAGTGCCAGCGCGGCGCGCGAGGCTTCAAGCTCTTCGAGAGCATGAGTGCGGCCGCGCTGTTTTTCGACCCAGAGAGTGCCCATGAAGTGAGCGACGCCCTCTGAAAGCCAGGCCCGCGGAGATTGCATCCACGCATGGGTGAGGGCATGAGAGAGGATATTTTGCAACTGCTCGGGCGGGGCCTCCCGGATGGAAGTGACGAGTAGGGCTCCGGTTTCGAAGGGGGTGTCTTCGGGATCAGGCAGGTCGAGGACGACGAGTTGAGAACGGGGGCGCGGGCCGAGCCAACCCTGCAAGAATGGCGTGACCATGGCGGCCGCCGCGGTCCATGACTCCACAGCAGGCTCGTCGATGGGAAGGGTCCAGAGGGTGCTGTTCGCTGCGGCGTGGGAGGTTCGCGTGGCCACAAAGAGGCTTGGCGCTTCATAGCCGAGGGTTGAGCTCTCGAGGGCGGCGGTTGCCACGCCTGCGACCTCCTGTCCAACGGTGTCGACGTTGGTGACCGCCAACGGTGCGAGATGGCCGTTGATGAGAGCTACGGTTGGCGCCTGGTTGTGGGGAAACTCGACAGTAAGGCGCAGGCGGAATTGCGCGCCGGCCATGTGCAGCTTGTGCTCGCCAATTTCATCGAAAAGGCGAGCGCCGTCGCCGAGGATCACGGGGACGCTGGAGACGGGATACCAGACCACGTTGCCGAAGCCGCGCAACCCAGTGAAGGGGACGCTGATTCCATCCCAATCCGAGCGGAGGGCCACGTCATTGGGGGTTCCGATGACCAGCAGCCGTTGTGCGGATTGAGCGATGGTGCCGGAGTAGGTGACGTCGAGCTGCAGGTTCTCCCCAGGGGTGAGCGGAGCGGCGAGCTGGACTGCGGCTTCGTGCAACTGGCCGGTGTGGTCAGCATCAGAGTTGAGCGTGGCCACGGAAAACACGACATCATGGCCGGAGACGCGGACGCGCTCCCAGTTGAGCGAGGAGGAGATTTGCAGCGGGATGTGAGTGAGCGGGGCTTTGCCGTCGTTGCGGACAGTGATGAGTGCGCGGACGCCGATCTGCTTCTCGGCGGTGTGGAGATGAACATCCATGTCGAACGCGATGAAGGTGACTGCCTGGCGCTCGGAGTCGTTGGCGGTGGGCGCGCTGACCATTTGAGGCGCGGCTGGGCCAACTTGAGTCGTGCTCTCACCGGATTCGTCTGTGGAGCGGGAGAAAATGACCTTGCCCGCCGGCTGCTGGGTTTGCTGGTCGGGCTGGGGCGCAGTTTGGGGCGGTGGCGAAGGAAGATTGTGGCTCTGTGCAGAGCAGGGCACGACCGCGAGGGCGGCCGTTGTCACGGACAAAAAGACGGTCCGCGCAAGGGAAAACTTCATGAACCCAAGCCTTTCTGTTTGCGTGGTTTGGACGTGGCCGCGGCGGCGGAGATAGCTGAGGGGCCTGCGTTGCGGCGCTGGCGGAAGGCTTCGTAGAGCACCACTGCACCCGCGGCCGAGACGTTGAGAGAGCTGACGCCGCCGGCCATGGGAATGCGGAGCAGATGGTCGCAGGTGCGGCGGACGAGGTCGTGGAGGCCTGCGCCTTCGCGCCCGAGGACGAGAACGCAGTCGCCGGTCAGGTCGAACTGGTCGTAGTCAGAGGTGCCTCGTTCATCGAGACCAATGATCCAGAGATTCTGACGCTTGAGCTCTTCAAGGGCGCGCACGAGGTTGACTACTCGGGCTATGCGCAGATGCTCTGCCGCGCCGGCGCTGGCTTTGACGGCGACAGGGCTGAGCGGGGCGGAACGGCGCTCGGTGAGGATTACACCGTCTACTCCGGCGCCATCGGCAACGCGAAGAAGCGCGCCGAGGTTCTGCGGATCTTCAACGCCATCGAGTGCAAGAAGCAGGCGGGCTGTGCCTGGCTTCGCGGAAGAATCCGGTGCGAATAGGTCTTCAATGGACAGTGCTTCCTGGGGGCGGACGTATGCTACTACCCCTTGATGGGCCGGGGTTTGCGCAACTAGAGTCAGCTGCTCGCGCGATTCCTGGCGGACGCGGACGCCGGCGTCGCGGCACTGGGCGATGAGACGGTCCATGCGGGGATCGTCGCGTTCGCGAGCGACCAGCACGTGGTCAAAACGGCGGCGCCCGGCCTTGAGCGCTTCTTCGACTGGATGCACGCCATATAAGACTTCCATGAGGGATAGTGTAGAAGATCGAAGCTGATGGATGAGGGTGGGATTCTTTTGGACTTGGGTCGGTTTCCAGATTACCGGCCAATCCGGAACCTAGCCATTCAAGCTGTTTTCGTTCTTGTGCGATTCGTTCTTGATGGAACGGTTGGCGGACGGCATACTGGGGCTGGCTGGAGGGGGTATGAGCGCGTCTGCCGCTAAGACTTTTACTGCCGTGCTGGAACCGCTTCGTACGGGGCTGGGGTGGGTGATTGCGCGGGTGCCGTTCGATGTTCAAAAGGCATGGCCAGAGCGCAAGAGATTGCGCGTGCGGGGAGACATCGAGGGATTTGCTTTTCGAACTTCGCTGTTCTCCAAGGCGGGGGGCGGCGGACACTTTCTGCTGGTGAACAAGAAGATGCAGGCGGGGGCGAAGGCAAAGGTCGGAGAGAAGGTGCGGATCAGGCTGGAACCTGATCTGGAGGAGCGGCCGACCCTGATGCCGGTTGAGCTTGAGCGGGAGCTGAAGGGCGACCGGAAGCTGCGGAAATGGTTCGATGCGATGAGCCCGTCGATGCGAAGAGAGATTGGTAAATGGGTGGACGAGGCGAAGGGCGCGGAGACACGGAAGAAGCGGGCGGAGAAGATGGCGGAAAGGCTTCTTCTGGCGATGGAGGGAGAGCAGGAACCTCCGCCAGTGCTGCGGGCAGCCTTTCAGCAACAGCCACGGGCGCTGATGGGGTGGACTAAGCTGACGCCGACGCAAAGGCGGAATCATTTATTGGGGATTTTTTATTACGAGACCGTGGAAGCGCGGGAGCGGCGGGCCGCCAAGGCGGTGGAAGAGGCCCTGCGGGCGGCGGAGAAGAGCGCGGCGGTCGGGAAGTGAGGGTGCGCAGGGTCCCCCGCCGTTTCGCAGGCAAAAAGGCGAAGGGATGGAGCACGGGGGGCATTTGGAGGGCGCTTCGAAAGGGCGTGGTGACCGGAAAATGAGTAGCTTTTTAGCGTCCGGCGCGCATTTTGT
>OBLW0100004635.1_pt1 | contig 10475 bp, 6 predicted proteins | sample 1520161 | NCBI WGS metagenome assembly OBLW01 (sample SAMEA3539309, study PRJEB22396) | soil metagenome | biome: tundra; feature: field; material: soil | place: USA | collected 2010-05 | depth 0.15 m
TTGGCCCGTTCTGTTTCAGGACAGAGGCTTCGGACTGTTAGCCAGAATTCTTGGGGATGGTCGGGGACAGCAAGATGCACTGCTTCGTGCGTCACGAGGTATCGTGCGCGGTCCGGGCTGCCCAAACCTGTCTCGCCGCCGTCAAATCGCGGCAAACCAAAAACAGCCTCAACTCCTTACTGATCCATCACTTGCCTACCTCACTTAGTGAGTTAGCCGGACAGCAGTGATTTGGGCATAGGGCAAAATTTCAGTGACCTTACTTGACGCTACAGCACGATGAAAATCTGCCGAAAATCCGCTGCGGTTTTAGTCGGAAACTATGCCCAAAGTCTCGAAAAAGGGGCCTCACGGAACTGCACGGGACCTCACCGTTAGACCATTTAAGTCATTGTAGATACAAGAAAATGCAAGACCTGATTTTTCTTAGATAGGGACTCAAAATCCCCCGACCTTCAGGTCTTGGGGGTTCGACTCCCTCTCCCGGCACCAAGATTATTCGCGGACGCGATTGTGCTTGGTGCATTCCTTGCCCGGTTTCCGATACAGTAATTAGTTCCCATGCTTGATCTGAATTTTGTTCGTGACAACCTGCCCCGGGTGGAAGAAATGCTGCGCCAGCGCGGCGCCGACCCAGCTGCCGTGCTGAAAGATTTCCTAGCGGTCGATACGCAGCGCCGCCAGGCTATTACCGAGTCGGAGACCATGAAGGCTCGGCGGAACAAGGCCTCGGAGGACATTGCCAAGCTAAAAAAGGCGGGCCAGGATGCGACGGCTGCCATCGCCGAGACGAAAGAGCTGCGCGAGCAGATTCAGATCCTGGAGAAAACTGCTGCCGACCTCGACGCGCGGCTGCAGGAGATTCTTTCTGGAATCCCCAACTTGCCGCATGAGAGCGTTCCAGTCGGCCATAGCCCGGAAGGGAATGTGGAAATCCGGCAATGGGGCGCGCCGCCAAAGTTTGACTTCACTCCAAAGCCGCACTGGGAGCTGGGAGCGGAACTCGGCATTCTCGACCTGGAGCGAGCCGTCAAGCTCACCGGGGCTCGCTTTGCGGTTTACTGGGACATGGGCGCAAAGCTCGAACGAGCTCTGGCGAATTTCATGCTTGACCTGCACACCCGCGAGCATGGATATACCGAAGTTCTGCCACCCTACCTGGTTAATTCCGAATCCATGTACGGCACCGGGCAGTTACCCAAGTTTGCCGCCGACTCGTTTCGCGTTCCGCATGGAGAAAAAGATCTCTGGCTGATTCCGACAGCGGAGGTTCCGGTCACAAACCTGTACCGCGATGAAGTGCTTGATTCCGCACGTTTGCCGATTTCACTGACGGCATATACTCCGTGCTTTCGCAGCGAGGCGGGTTCATACGGGAAAGACGTGCGCGGCATCATACGGCAGCACCAGTTTCAGAAAGTGGAGTTGGTAAAGTTTGCGCACCCGGAAAATTCGTATGACGAACATGAGAAGCTCACGCGAAACGCCGAGACCGTTCTGCAAAAGCTTGGGCTACACTATCGCACAGTGGCATTGTGCACGGGTGATATGGGAGCATCTCCGGCGAAGACGTATGACATTGAAGTCTGGCTGCCGGGGCAGCAGTTATTCCGCGAGATTTCGTCGTGCTCGAATTTTGAATCCTATCAGGCAAGGCGCGCTAATATACGTTACCGGCCGGAAGGTAAAAACAAGACTGAGTTCGTCCACACACTGAACGGAAGTGGATTGGCCGTGGGCCGCACATGGGTGGCGATTGTCGAGAACTACCAGCAGGCCGATGGTAGTGTTGTGATTCCCGAAGTATTGCGGCCTTACATCGGCGCCGAGCGAATCACCGCTTTCGGGAGATCGCTCAAAGCCAGTAGCTAGCAGCCTGAAGCTTAACCGCTTAATCATTGCCAAGAAAGGATGCGGTCACTAGACTTGCAAAGTGTGGACATCAGCACGACCAATAGCGGCGCGCCTTCCCTACCGATGAACGCCGTTTGGCGAACAATCCGCAGCTATATTCTGTGGCAGCATGAGCGTGGCACGCTGCATTACGACGTCATGGTTACGCTGATCCTTATCTTCATCTTTGCTACCCCGTACTGGATTAATTACAACGACAAACCAGTTCCCCGCAAGCTGCATCAGACTGATGTCATTGTCACAACGGACGCGCAAGGCGGGCTGCTATATGAGATTTCCGCCAGCGCGCTTTCGCCGGGTGATAACGGTTCCGTGCCCGACCAATTGCTGCGTGTCATAGAACCGATTTCGGGTGCGGTGTCGATCGTGAACTATGAAGGAGTACCGGATCACGACGGGAAAGTGCAGAACTACCGGGTTTGGGTGAAAAGAAAATAGTGATAAAACCTTTCTTGCGGACCATCGGCCTCGCCTGGATTACGTTGCTGAGTTCGATCGGGACAGCACAAAGACCGGGCGCTGCCACTCTCGATAGCGTGCTCCAAAAGATGGATGCGGCAGCCGCCAACTTCCAAACCACGCAAGCCGATTTCGTTTGGGATCAGTATCAGCGAGTGGTCGACGAAACCGACACGCAGAAGGGCACGGTTTATTACCGGCGCTCGGGAAAAGAAATTGAAATGATGGCCGACATCAAGGAACCCGAGCAGAAGTTTCTCCTCTACAAAGACGGCAAGCTGCAGGTGTATCAGCCGAAGATCGAACAGGTCATTCAATATACGGCGGGCGCAAACCATAACGAAATAGAAAGCTATCTGGTTCTGGGCTTTGGGGGCAGCGGGCAGGATTTGAAAAACTCATTTGATGTCACTTATCAGGGGGAGGAGACCATTGACAACATAGCGACGGCGAAGCTCCACCTGACTCCCAAGAGCGAGAAAGTCCGGAACTACTTCACGGAAGCGTTCCTATGGATCGACCTTAACCGCGGGATCTCGCTGCAGCAGAAATTCATGCAGAGCCAGGGAGATTATCGCCTGGCGAAGTATTCCGCGGTAAAGGTAAATGCGAAGATCAGCAACGACGTATTTCGCTTGAAAACCACAGGCAAGACGAAGATTGTCTCGCCTCGTGGCTAAGTGGTTGAATCGGAAGCAGAAGAATGTTGTTCTGGAAAATGCACTTGGGGCGCTATACTGCCTTGAGAATCCTCAATTGAGTCCACGCATGGCCAAAGTGTTCACTATTCCAGTCCCGCCGAAGTTGGGTCGTTCCACAAAACGAGAACGCGCCTCCGATCCTCGCTACGTTGATGGACAGCGGCTGCTGGTGGAGGCTATGCGGTACTTAGCCCAAAGCGATCCAGTGACCAACCGTGCCGCGATCGAGCTGATCTCGGAGCATGTTCGGACGCGGTTCAGGATGAGCGACTCACCACTGTCGTAGAGCGGTCCACACCAACGTCCCTCGAAGTAATCTGGTTTGCCCTAGATCCAGCAGCAAAAATTAAAGGGGGCGGAAAATCCGCCCCCGGATGAATCTCCGTAGCCGATCAGAAGGTATAACGCAGGCCGAACTCCATCACCCGCGGATTGGAGAGTGTGGAACTGAAGTTTCCAAAGCTGCTGCTGCTGGAGAGAGAGTTGTTTCCGTTTATCGACATCGTGCCGACGTCGAAACGTGCCGAGTTCGTCACGTTGAACATCTGCCAGGAGAATTTGACGAACTGGCCTTCCGTAATGGGCCAGATCTTTGCCACGCCTGTGTCGATGTTGAACGTGCCGGGACCCCGCAAGCCATTCCTTAGTCCGGCCTCACCAGGATATGCCGGTCGGAAAAGGTTGATCGCGGCGTTGGGGTTGGTGCTGGCATCTGTGATTCCGGGATCTTGAAATACGTTTGGCCCCGTTCCACCGCTGGCTTGGGCTACAATGTAGCTGCCAGTCTTAGGACGCGCGGTACTCAGGGGCACCGCGGGGGTCTGGAGCTGGTAATTCGTGGCCCATTCTGGACTGAATAGCGAGAACGGGTATCCCGAGGACCAACGCCAGAGACCGGACACGGTCCAACCTCCAATGACTGCATTGGCGAACCGGTTCATTCCACTTCCGAAACGCTTGCCCCGGCCAAACGGGAGTTGGTACACCCAATTGGCGTTGACGATATGCCTGGTATCGAAATCGGATATGGCTCGATTCTGCTGCGGGAGCCACGAATTGATAATCTGGCTGCCGAAACCGAAACCCTCAAACTCGTTGATTCTTTCGGCGTTGGAACCGTCGTCGATTGACTTTGAGTACGTGTAATTTAAATCGAATTCCATTCCGCCCGACCGATGGCGCAAACTGAATTGACCTGCGTTGTAGCTGCTGTTACCGATGCTCCTCCAAGCAAACAGTGAAGAAAACTGGGGGCTGTAGTAGGCGTAAGGAGTGGGCGTTGTTTGGCCTTTAAGGGTAGCGCAAGAGGGGAAGCAAAACGCATCAGCGATCGAAAGCGCAGTAGTTTCATTTCCGGAGAAATTGCAAAAAAGATCGTACATCGCCTGTGTGGCCGATAACTGCGTCGTACCCAGGATCCCTCCACCCGTGCAAGTAGAAGTGATACCCGTCGTCGCGTTGGTGGAACCAGACAGTTGACTAGCAGCCGGACCGGCAGCAGAGGGAAAGACGTTCTCCCAGTACTTGGTGCCGATCGTCGCTGCACTTATGTTTTGAATCGGCGTGCCGGAATAGTATTGCCTCGCCAAAGCCTGCGCCGCCTGGAAATAGGTAGTGTTGCTGGCCGGGTCGCGAAGATTGGTGGGTTCGGCCAGATCCTCTTCCTGCAACAGGCGATGGGCAAACCGTCCGACGTAAGACGCCTCGAATACGAAATTCGAGGGCAACTCCCGAGTGATCGAAAAATCGATTACGTGGGAATATGGAGTTTTTAGCTTGTCATCGAGACCCCAAGTGATCGCGAATCCGCCGGGTGTCGACGCGCCGCTCGGGGGAAAGACGGGAAACGGACCAGTAGGCGGCGCTCCGACAAGCGGGCAGGGCGGTGTGCTGCAGCCGTCAGCACTGGTGGTAGGAATGTTGTAGAGCCCCGAATAGCGTGCCGAACCGTCCACACTTTGAATTCCGGCTGGATTGACCTCGGAGGTGGTCAAGCCGAAGGAGCCATTGCGGTCGAAGGTATTAGTAATTCCCTCTCCGAAGTGATCGAAGTAGATGCCGTAACCGGCGCGAATCGAGGTCTTTCCTTGGCCGCCCCAAAGCCGCTTGGCCCAGCCGCCCTCGCCCTTGGGAGAATAAGCAAAGGCAACGCGCGGAGCAAAGTCCTTGTAGTCGTATCCCCAGTAAGGTTGTTTGCCATTCGCCTGGCCCGCAAGGCTAAAGCCGATGGTCGGGTCATAGACCTGCCCCTGGTACGCAGCCTGGCCGCGTTGCAAGAACCAGTCGTGGAGGCTGATGGTTGGCGCAACTTGCGTGCCGGTGGTTTCAAAAGGCGGCTGCAAGATCGCATAACGAAGGCCATACGTGAATGTGAGGTTGGGCTTGATCCTCCACTGGTCTTGCCCGTAAAACTCGTATTCGTGATCGCGAAAATGCCGGGGAACCAGTTGACCTTGCTGAATCAAGCTCAGGGTCTTGGTGAGTTCGTAATTGGCGGTGACCTGGGGGATGAGCCCGACCAGGGCGGCCATGGCAAAGTCATAGCTCGCTGCGAAACCAGAATCGACTGCCGGATAACCGAACGCCGCCGGATCGAGACTGCTGCCCGTGTTCGCGATGCCGGAATTATTTGTCCAGTAGACATTGGTCTCCGCGGAAAAGAAATTCTGCGCGTTTGATTCGCGCAGGTTATCCACTTGCCGATAATTTACCCCGAACTGGAAGCTATGGTTACCGACCACTTTCGTGAGGTCATCGACAATGTTCTTGACCGGCACGTGGGTGTTCAGGGTCGGCGTGAAGCCGGTGACATCGTCCATACCACGGAAATGAACGAAGGGCTGGCTTTGTAGTCCCTGAATGTTGATAAGTTGGCTGATGTAGCCGAAACGGAAATTGTTAATCAGGGTACTGCTAAATGTCGCCGTGTAGCCCGCGGTAAAGCCCTTATTATTATCGTGCTCGAGTTGCTGCTCGGCCTGGCCTGGGAATTGCTCGCCACCGTCCCCGGTTATCGAAAATGGAGTGCTGATGTTGCGATCAGCCGTCCGATCATTATTCATAATGCCGCGCAGAAACAGGCGGTGGTTTCCGTCTCTGGTGAGGTTGTAATCGAGTTTCGCGACATAAGCATTTTGACTTGCTGGCAATGGCGACGAGAAAGTGTATCCCACATAGTCGAAGCCATCGCCGACCGTGTTCGTATTGGCATTTGGATATTGGGTAAAGAGAGCGCCCGGATTGGCTCCGCCGATATTCGCCAAGAGCGGATTTGGCCCCGGTCCCAGCGGGCAAGTGCCATTACCCGAACAGTTCGGGTCCATGCCGGCGATCTGAGCCGCGTTCAATGTTTCCACTCCGCCCGCGGGGCAGGTTGGATCCTGTGTACAAAGATAACTTATCGAGCCGACTTTCATCCCTGCGCTTGGAATCACGCGGGAAACCTGCAGGGCTTCCCGCTTGCGCTGGCCCTCGTAGGCTGCAAAGAAAAATAGACGATCTTTAATGATGGGCCCACCTACGTTCGCTCCGAACGTATTGCGCAGCAGGAACGGCGCAGTGTTGGGCTCACCCTGGCTGATTTGCGCGGCTTTGTTGAACCAATCATTCGCCGCGGTGAAGGTGGGGCGGTTGTAAATGTAAAGAGAGCCGTGAACGCGGTTGGTGCCGCTCTTGGTGACCAGAGATACCTGTCCGCCCGAGGAACGGCCGGAATCCGCCTCAGAATTGCTGGTGGTTACCTTGAGTTCCTCCAAGGAATCCAGGGGCGCACGGATTGCTCCCGCGAAGGCCGTTCCCAGGAGTTGATCATTGTTGTCGACACCGTCTAGAGTGATATTGGTTTGGTCGCTGCGTGCGCCGTTTACCGTTCCGGCGCGACTGTCGGCTGAATTGGAAATATGAGTACTGTTACCGGTGAATACTACGCCTGTCTGGAGGCTCAGGATTCCTCCGGGATCGCGTCCTTCGAATGGCAGGTCTGCAATCTGGTCGGCTCCGAAAGCATGCCCCATGCTTGCATCTTGCGTGTTAACCAGCGGGGCGGTCCCACTCACTTCTACGGTGACGGTTCCTCCGGTGACTTGCATGTTTACGTTCAACGTGGCGGGAGTAGCGACCTGAAGTACCAAGCCGTCTTGTTTCAATCTAGCGAAGCCGGCGGCATCGACAGCCAGGGTATAGGTCGCCGGCGGGAGCTCGAGAAATTGATAATTGCCCTGAGTGTCGCTCTTCGCCGTTTGGCTGAATCCCATGGCGGGGTTCGTGAGGGTAAGCGACGCGCCAGAAATGACTGCGCCTTTGGCGTCGTAGACCGTTCCGCGCAGTGACGTGGTTGCAGTCTGCGCAACGACTAGAGTGCCCAACGCAAGAAAGAATCCAACCAACAGAGTAACTACACGTGCGCTCGTACGCATAGAGATCTCCTCCCCCGCTGGGGGCATTACATTCGATTTTGTTTGCCCAGGAAGTTAGCGACGGAAGCGAGACCCTGGGGACCTGATGGGGCGCTATTGTGCAACTCCGGGACCACAATATTCAAGCTTAATTTTCAATGTCTTAGCGGTTTGTGAAACGTTTGAATACGGCTTTTCACAGATGGCGTTCCAGATTAAGAAGCCTGGTCATGCAGGTTTTCGATGGGTGCGATGCGTTTTGCCGATGAGCAGCGCGGAAGCCGCAATTATGAGTACCGGATAGCATTCCAAGGTGTAACGGGGCTCGGGATTTTCCAACGTCCCGAGGAACAGCGAGCGCAGGATTAGAAATAAAACGAATACTCCGACGCCGTAAATTTCACGCCAGCGTAAGAAGCCGGCCAATGCCGCGACAGCGTAAGCCAGATTCACTAGCCCGAAGACGATGCTGACCGCAAGCCAGGTGCGGTCGTCATTGAACTCCCACCAGCGCGGATCGGAAGGTAGCAGCTCGGTTCGGGGACGCAGCCACATGTCGGCAATGCGCAGAACTGGAAGCCGAACGTAATAACGCAGGGGGGCGGCCCGAATGCGTGCGGCCGCCAGCGCCGCAAAGCGCTGATCGAGTTCTGGAGTTATGTCGTGATCCTGATTGTAGTCGGCGAATAGTTCTGCGGTTTCTTGCCGTTGCTGCGCTGAATCGAAAGCGCGTCGTGGCAGCCGCGAGATATCAATAGCGGAACCGGGCACGTTCCAGTAGATCTCCTGAACGGACGTATAGTCCGCGATCCACGTCTTGGTCCAGCGATTGAATCCCACCATCAAGGGTTCATCGGAGTCGTTGGCATAGCGCGGGGCGAGGGGCTGGAATCGATGTAGTGTGTGGAGATTGCGCAAGGTCCACGGAACGAGCGGTGCGAGCGCGCCGATCACGAGAATAAGTGCCGCGCGCAGTATTGGAAGGAGCACAGGCACGTGGTCGGGGTTTCGTCTTTGCTTGCGAATTGCGCTTACAAAAAGTAAGAACAAATATACTCCGAGCGCCCCGAGCAAGATTCCGCCATCGGGCCGCAACAATAGACAGGCTCCGACAGCGAGACCGCATCCCAGCCACGGGAGCCATTTTGACCAGGTCGGCGAGCCGCCCTGTCGCAAGCCAGCAAGCCCCCAAATCGCACAATCCAGCGCGAGCGCGGTGAAGAAGATTTCCAAAGTTTCCGTGAGAACCGCGGCTGAATAGTTCGCAAGAAACGGACACAGCGCGGTAAGCATGAACGCGGCCTTCGCCGCTTGATCAGAAAGCATGCGGCGTGCGAGATCCGCCACCAACAGACAGGTGCCCAGATCGAACACGATCTGGACCAGCAAGACGGCGCGGAAATTGCTCCAGCCGAACACGGCGAAGACCGCCGCGAGAAATGCAGGATAGCCCGGCAGGCGGGAAAGCGTGGGCACAACCTGGCCGGAATTGTCGATCCCGTAGACGCCGTACTGCAGCCAGTTCATGGCGATATCGGCGTACAGGCGCGAATCGTCGACGATGCCGGGAAAGTGCACCAGGAAGATCAGCCGCAATGCCAGAGCGGCCAGGGTAGCCGCAAAAAAGAATCGAACATCCTTACGCACCAGTTCCAGCACGAAGAGAATATAGCGCGTTGGAGTCAACTTTGTGCGCTGCCGGCGCATCTTACTTGGCAAGCATTACTTGCCGTGTGCCTGTGCCCTGTCTGCGTGCCTTCAACAATTGACCACTCGCCGCTTGCGGCATACGATGATCGATTAACCTTCCATGCCAGAACCTGTCTTCTACGATCCGAAACGCGCGCGCTGGAAGCGACTAAGACGACTAGTCGACGTTCTGGTAGCGACTTTCACCGGACTGATTATTTTCTTCGTGTACACCACGTTGCGGGACGAGCGCCTACCCGAACTGCTGTTTTCCCCGCAGAAGCGCGCCTTCAAAGCCTTGAAAGAAAATGAGAAAGAAAAAGCCCGCGACCGTCTGAAGAAGCTGGCGAACCGTTCCCATCGGAAGTCGAAACTACCGGCCTCTGAGGTCAAGCTCAACCAGGAAGAAGGAATTCGAGCCGCGTTTTATGCTCCATGGGATGCGGCGAGTTTTTCGTCCCTTCGCGATTTCGCCCGTCAGATCGATTTGCTTTATCCGGACTGGCTGCACGTGCTCACAACCGACGGCCGCCTGCAGGGGGTGGATGATCAAACGAACAAGTTTTTCGACGTGATCCAGGACAATCGCGCGCGCTCCGTCGACGACCGCGTGATGCCGTTTCTCAAGGCAGAAGACTCCAGCATGGAAGTCTTCCCCATGGTCAACAATTTCAACGGCACTGATTGGGTGGACGTCGCGGGGTTTCTGAACAACTCGGAGGGGCGCGCGGTTTTCCGGAAGCAGGTAAGCCTGTTTCTTTCTTCCGATCGTTTCGGCGGGTTGATGGTGGATTTCGAGGCTTTCCCCAGCTCGGGCCAGAAGGGTTATGTTGCTCTACTGAATGAACTCTCGTTGGACCTACATGGGCGTGGGATGAAGCTTTATGTGAGCGTGCCCGCACACAATCAGGAATTCGATTACGCCGCTATCTCCGCGCCCGCGGACGGCGTGATCGTGATGAACTACGACGAACACTATCCCGGCGCCGCGGCGGGACCGGTGGCATCGCAGGATTGGTTTGTCGACAATCTCAACTTCGCCGTAAAAGTGATTCCGCGGGAAAAATTAATCTGCGCAATCGCCAACTACGGCTATGACTGGGTGCTCAAGCCGAAGAAGGGCAAGCTTCCGCCGGATGCTCATGACAGTTCCGTCAGCGTGCAGGAAGCCTGGCTGGCCGCGCGGGATTCCGATGAAGACGTCACCTTCGATGACGATGCTTTAAATCCGCATTTCAGTTATCTGGATGAGCGCAGTCTCCGCCACGACGTCTGGTTTCTGGATGCGGTTACGGCGCTGAATCACATGAGGGCGGCG
>OBLW0100004636.1_pt1 | contig 10466 bp, 7 predicted proteins | sample 1520161 | NCBI WGS metagenome assembly OBLW01 (sample SAMEA3539309, study PRJEB22396) | soil metagenome | biome: tundra; feature: field; material: soil | place: USA | collected 2010-05 | depth 0.15 m
CTCGCCTATCTGAAGGAACAATACGATGACTAACGTCACAGGCTAAAGCCTGTGCTACCGGCGGAAACTCTCGGGTGGGCCGAGGTAACTCGGTTCGAGGCCGCCTAGGTCGACAACGATCTTCTGCAGTACAATTCCAGGGTCCACCATCCAATATTTCAGGACATGGTAGCCGGAGCCGGCCAGCGAGTGAGTGGATGCGATGGTGCGGACGCTGTCTCTCACGGACTCTTCCCAGTCCCGCAGCGTATTTTGCGCCAGCGCATCGATGATCTGCGGAGGCTGATCGTCAAACGCGACGGCGAATCTCAGCCCGCGGCCCGGGACGAAATCCAGCGACGGCGCTATGATGGTGCGGACTTGCACGGTGTGCGGATCGTACAGATACATGCGGTATTCGAGCGACGGAGAGTCATGCGGCGGAGTGATGCTGGCCGCGGTACAGGGCAGGATGGTCATCGAAGATAGGGTCCGCCCGTAGTCGGCGATCTCTTCCCAGTGCACCGGGCCGGCATCGGTCTTATTAGTGTAGTGCGCGGCTTCCATTGAAACGTAGCCATCCGCCTCCACGAAGCCGCGCAAGGTGTCTCGCGTGACTTCGCGCGGGCGGAACGACGTTACCTTGATGACGACCGGATCGGCGCCGGCGCCCGAGATCTTCACCGATCCGTCGGCCGCGCCCCACGCCGCATGGTCCCAATCCACGCTCACCTCCAGGCGCTCATCCTTCTGCACCGTGCCGCGCGTCTTGCTCAACACGATCCAAGAGGCGCTGGCGGCGGCTGAGAAGTCAAACGGCGCGCGGCCCCGATTGAAAACTTCGACGTAGCGGTGGGGTTGATTGAACGCGTCGAACTGCAACACGGATGGCGAGACTCCCGGCTTAGCCGCCTCGTCCACGTGGATCTCAGTTACTGTCGGCATAACATTGGTATCCGGCTGCTGCCAGCCCGTGTAACCGATGTGGGTCTGATCCATCATGTGGTCCCACTTACCACCTGCCAACGTGTGGTTGTAAGTGGCGGACAGATCCGCGTCCGCCTGAAACAGCTCGCGGACGCGCGCCGCGTAATCGTTAGCGCTGGCTCGACCTTGCGCGGCGTACAGATGGTTTCTGGCGGCGGCGATATACAGCTCGTTCACCTGGGCACACGCTTTGGTGGGATAGAGAACCAGCTCGAAGAAGGCGTCCTTGGCGTTTTCGGGCAACCGGCGGTAGATCTGCTCCGCCCGGGCCGTGAGAGTTTGCCACTCGGCCAGCACCGCATCCGCTTCGTCATAATTCTCCAGGCTGAACGTGCCGGGTTCCAGAAGCTCGGGCTTGCGCCTGCCGTTGTATTTTGTGTATTTGGAGACGATATCCGCGATCTCGGTGGCATAAGTTGGGCCGAACTCGCGCTCCGCCCACAGCCTGCCGAATTCCGCGATCTTATCGTGCGGCCATCGTTGCGGGTTCCAGGCCAGGCTGAGGAAGTACTCGATCGGGAACTCCATGGGCTTGAGATCGCCCACATTGACGATCCAGATGCGCCTGGCATCGTACCGATACGCGAGGTTCATCTGTTCCCAAACCTTGGTGACCGGCACCGTATTCAGCCACTTATAGTTGCGCGGGCCGCCCACATAGTCGAAGTGATAATAGATACCGGCGCCGCCGCTTCTCTTGCGCTCCTCGGGGGTCGGGAGCCGGCGTATGTTGCCCCAGTTATCGTCGCACCAGAGTAGGGTCACATCGTCGGGGACGCGCATTCCGGCTTCGTAATACGCCTGCACTTCCTTATAGAGCGCCCAATCCTGCGGCACCCGGGTCAGATCCGGCCCGATGCGCCGCGCAATGATCGCCCGCTGGTCGGCGACGATCTGTTCCAGCAGCGCCTTGTTCGCCTCCATGCCGCCATTGGCGGCCATGGGCATATCGCCGTCGCCGCGCATGCCCAGTGTCACAATACTCTCGTAGGCCTTATTGCGTTCAATGCCTTCGTCCCAGAATGCGCGCAGCACGCCGGAGTTGGTGGCGTAGTTCCACGGACCCTTGCCATGCCGCTTCCACTCCTGCTGGGCGCGTAGCATAGGCTCGTGATGAGACGTTCCCATGACGATGCCGTACTCGTCGGCAAGCTTCGGATTGAGTGGATCGTCCTCGTTGAAAGCGTTGCCCCACATGGCAGGCCAGAGATAGTTGCCCTTCAGGCGAAGGATCAGCTCGAAAACCTTCACATAGAAATTATGGTTGTAGCCGCCGAACTTCTCACGGGTCCAGCCGGATAGGGAGGGCGCTTCGTCGTTGAGAAAGATGCCGCGATATTTGACTGCGGGTTCGCCTTCGATGAATCTGCCGGGCTTCACGAAGAGAGCGTCTTTGTGGGGCACGGGAACGTCGGCCCACCAATACCAGGGCGAGACTCCGATCTGTTCGGAGAGATCGTAAATGCCGTAAATAGTGCCGCGCTTGTCGCTTCCTGCGATGACCAAAGCGCTGGCGACACCGGGCAGCGGCTTGGGCAGGGTTTGGATTTGGAAGGATTCCCACTTACCTGCGATGGCGGTGGCGCCGGTCAGGCGCTTGACTAGCGGACTGCGTTCCAGCGATCCGATGACGATGACGTGAGGGCCGAGCGCGCCGGTGTCGTGTGTTATGGCCGGAGTGCAGTTCGTGACACGGGCTATATCAGCCTGTAAATCGCCGGCCGCGCGGATGACTCCAGGGTAGTCGGCTGGATCGACATATATAGCGGCACAGGCTTGGGCCTGGGCGATGGGAAAGCTGTCCGGCCGCGCTAGAGTTTCCACGTAACGGGGCTGGCCGAGCGCCAGGGCGGCGGTCGGCAGCAGGAGGGATAGGAATGGTTTGAGGGACATCATTGTTTCTTGAGATGCCGGTCCGCGAAGTTCAGATACTGGTCCCAATCGTACTGGTTTTGACCGTGCTCTCCAGTCCGATTATGGTAGCCGATGAAGTCACCCACCGGCGTTTCCACAGGCGGCATGTCAGCGACGCCCAGGCCGAGCTCGCCGAACAACTTATAGACCGGATCGGCGTTGTTAGCGGCCAGAAATGAGCCTCGCGGATCGCCCCACCGATCTTCGTCCGCTGTAGCGATATAGACCGGCCTCGGGGCGTACAGAGCGATTAGTTCGTGCCAGTCGACTGGCAAGGCGTTCACATTGGCGGCGTAATTCTTCAGCTTCCGGTCAAACCAGTAGCCGAACCTGTCAGTCAGGGCGGCAAGCGTCTCGCCGTAGCCGCGGCGAACGATGACGGCGCCGCCGCAGCCGGCTTCTCCGGAGAAAGCGATCGCGAAACGCCGGTCCTGCGCGCCGGTCCAAATGGCGACCTTGGCGTATCGCGAAAAGCCGTTGAGACAGACCCTTTTGGCGTCGATATCCTTGTCAGTCTCGATGTAGTCCATGGCACGGCTCAAACCCCAGGCCCACGCGCCGATGGCGCCCCATTCGTCCGAGCCCGGCTCGGTCTGGCCGGGCGGCGCGAAGTACCCGCGAATGCTTTTCGCATATCCGGTGGGGGCGTCGGCCTGAATCTGATCGATGCGGCAGGCGATGACGCCGTAGCCGCGATCCAAGACCGGCTTTGGGTTGAGCCTGGCGTTGCCCGCGATGAGGAAGGCGGGCACGGGCTTCCCGGTATTGGGAAGGGTGAAAGCGAGCTCCATGGATGGTCCGTCTCTCTTGCCGGCGAAATATAACTTGACAGTCCTGGTCACTGCCTTGCCGCCCATGCCGCGGCGGTCCTGGGCGACGACTTCCCAAGTCATCTCTTTGGGCCGGCCCACCATGGCGCGGCCGTAGACGTAAGTCTCGAAAAGTTGAATCAGCTCCGGCCGGCGCTTTTGCATCCAGGTTTGGGCGTCGGTAATTTTCTTGCCGTTCAGCAGGGTGAGCGGATCCGGCAAGGTGTATTTGGGCACCTTGGATTCGTCGTACTGCGCTGACAGAGGGCCTGCGAGCGAGACAGCCAGCATTACGAAACAGACCTTATCAGCCAGCCGGCGCCGCATAGAATTGTCTACTTCAGTTTGTCCAGAAACAAGTAACGCTCCCGGTGATCGTCGGGAGCTTCGTGCGAGCTCGCATCCAGATGCATTACGGCGTAGCGCCCCCGACTGTTGTAAGCGGGCCACCCCGGCAAGCCCGTGCCGTTGGGATCGCCGTTTTTGGCGAAGTTAGACCAATAGGAAGACATCAGGTCGGAGAGCGCCTTGTCCTCCGGCCGCCAGGGCAGGTCCTTCGAAGCCAACACGCTGAACACAAATTCGATCTCAGCCGAATGGTACGCGCCGCGTGGGGCGGCGTCGCCGCCGGAGGCTTCTGCCTTCGCGGGCGCCGGCGGAGCATCGTCGAACTCATAACGATAGAGGGTCGAGTTACCCGTGGGACCTTGCATCTCGAGCCACTTCCAGGTGGAGAATGCGATGAACTGGTCGCCTGCCAGATCTTGCGCGGATCGTTTGGCCTGTTCGTCAGTGTCCGCCGGGTAGAGTTTCAGGAACTCATCGGCCTTGTCACCGAAACGCTTGTGCGCAAACGCCACGAAATTCGCCGCGGTCGGGGCGTCTTTTTCGAAGATGCTCCCGTAGCCTCCTTCATCGCGATTCCATCCGGCCAGCAGCGGCACGCGACTCTGTTTGCCGCTCGCGAAGATGTCCCGCACGCTCTGCGGCAGGAAATATCCATCGACGTTGGGCGCGAACCAGAGGTCTTTCTGCTTGACGGCCGCGTCGAGGAGTTCGGCGGCGGGCTTGGCCCGCAAGTCGGCGAGCGAATGCGCGCCGATGGACTCCGCGAATTTGGCGTCCGCCGCTTCGCTCTGAGACAGCGGCTTCAAGTCAAGTACGCTGCCGAAGAATGCGCCGCTCTCGCCGATGGCGCGGTGGAACAGGCCCTGCGCCAGCGGCGACGCCATGAGCGCGCTGACCGAGAACGAGCCGGCGGATTCCCCGAAGATGGTGACCGTGGCGGGGTCGCCGCCGAAACCGGCAATGTTTTTGTGCACCCATTGGAGGGCCGCCACTTGGTCGAGGAGACCGTAGTTGCCGGAGGAATCGTGGCCGGACTCCTGGGCCAGCTCGGCGTGCGAGAAGAATCCAAATACATTCAGGCGGTAGTTCATGCTGACCACGACCACGCCCTTGTGCGCCAGGTTCTCGCCATCCTGCCGCGGCTCGGAGGCGGCGCCCGCCGCGTAGCCGCCGCCATAGATCCACACCATCACGGGCAGGCGCGTCTTGGCGGATGCGGCGGGGGTCCACACGTTGAGGTAGAGGCAGTCCTCGCTGGGGCCTTTGTCGCGGAAAATCATGTCGTTATAAATAGGCCCTTGCATGCAGCGCGGGCCGAACTCCACGGCTTCGCGGACGCCTTTCCAATGCGGCGCGGGCTGGGGGGCCTTCCAGCGGAGCGCTCCCACCGGCGGCGCGGCGAAGGGAATGCCTTTGAACGCGGCTACGCCATTGTCGACCGCGCCCTTCACGACGCCGGTTTCCACCTTTACGTGGTCGGGAACGGCAGCCGGCGACACGGCCGCCGCCAGATAGAGGAAGATTAGCTTGCGATGCATGCCCATTAATGTAGCGCGGCGCGGGGGGCACTCCGGCTACGGGTGCGGGCGAGCTTCGCTCGCGGGGAGCGGGGCTGCGAAGGCCGAAGGAAAGGCCGATTGACAATCGGCCTGCAGGTTGGCAACCTGCCCCACAAGAGCGATCTGATATCATAAGGGCGAAATGGATCGCCGGGACTTTTTGAAAACTACGGCTACGGCAGCGGTGCTGGCCGGGCCTGCCGTGATTGGCGCGCGCGGCGCCAACGACAAGATCAACATCGGCTGGATCGGCGTGGGCACGCGCGGAAACGCGGGCATCGACTGGCTGAAGAAGGCCGCTCCAGACACCGTCACCATCACCGCCATCTGCGATACGTTCCAGGGCTACCTGGCGCGCGGCAAGGACCGCGTGCAGACCATCTGGGGCAACACGCCGGCGACTTACAACAACTATCACGACCTGCTGGCGGACCGTTCCATCGATGCGGTCTTCATCATGACCCCGGAACACCTGCATCACGACATGGCCATTTCCGCCCTGCGCGCGGGCAAGCATGTCTACCTGGAAAAACCGTTGGCCCACACCATCGAAGAGGGCTTCGACATCGTGCGCGAGTGGAAGAAGTCCGGCAAGATCGTGCAGGTGGGCACGCAGAACCGCAGCTCGTCGCTTTACAAAAAGGCGAAGGAACTGGTGAAGCAGGGCATGATCGGCGACGTGCATTTCGTGCGCGCGTTCTGGTACCGCAACTCGACCGACGACAATCCCGCTTGGCGCTATGTGATTCCGCCGGACGCCAACGAGCAGAACACGGACTGGGCCAAGTTTCTGGGGCCAGCGCCGCAGCGGGCGTGGGATGCGCACCGTTATTATCAATGGCGGTTGTACTGGGATTACTCGGGCGGCATCTCTACCGACCTTCTGGTGCACCAGACCGACATAGTCAACTTCATGCTGGATCGCACGGTGCCGCTGGCGTGCATGGCGTCGGGAGGGATCTACCGCTGGACCGGCGCGGGCGACGACCGCGATACCCCGGATACCTTCAGCGCCATCTACGAATACGCGGGCAAACTGCAGATCAACTATTCCAGCTATTTCGGCAACGATCAGTACGGTTACGGCGAGCAGTTGTGCGGCAATGAAGGCACCCTCGAAGTGATGAACCGCATGGACCTGTACTTCACGCCGCAGTTGCTGGGCGGCAAAGCGCCGGACCGCGTGAAGGCGCGCCAACTGGTCCACCTGAACGGTCCCAAGGACTTCGGGGAGCGGGACGGCGCCATCAATCATTTCCGGAACTGGGTGGAAGCGATACGCGGCAATGAGCAGGTGATCGCATCTCCGGAGGTCGGCCAGCAGGCGGCCATTTCCGGCCACATGGCGACGCTTTCGTTCAAGAACAATCGGAAGATTCTCTGGGACGAACAGGGGCAGAAGTATCAGTTTGTGTGAGGCCATGTGGGGCAGGTTGACAACCTGCAGGCCGATTGTGAATCGGCCTTGCCGTCGGTGCATGCGACCATGACACGCCTCGCTATCGGATTGCTGTTAGCTCCATTGCTGGCGGGCAGCAGTGGCCCTGAAGTCTTTGCGAGGCACTGCGGCGGCTGTCACGGCAGCGACGCGCGCGGCAGCAGCAAGGGGCCGGGGCTGGCGGCCAACCCGCGGTTGGCGGGCCGATCCGCGGCGGAGTTGCGGGCGCTGATCCAGCGCGGCTTTCCGGATTCGGGTATGCCGTCCTTCAATCTGCCCGCGCCCGAACTGGATGCGGTATCCACGTATGTTCACGAACTCAACGCGGGCGTGCAGCCTGCCGCCGCGACTGGTAGCCGTCGGGTTACCTGGCGCGATCCGCAACCCGGCGACTGGTTGACATACAACGGTAATCTTTCGGCCAACCGCTACAGCGAGTTGAAACAGATCGACACCGCCAATGTGCGCGGATTGCAGTTGAAGTGGCTTTTCCCAATTCCGCATTTCGGTCTGGAGGTCACACCGCTCGAAGCCGATGGGGTGATGTATGTAACGGGTCCGAACCAGGTGTATGCTCTCGATGCGCTGACAGGCGCGGAAATCTGGAAGTACTCGCGCCCGCAGACTCGCGGCATGGTGGGGGACGCGGCGCTGGGGACCAACCGGGGCGCGGCGATCCGGGACGATCGGGTCTTTTTCGTGACGGACAACGCCCATCTGGTCGCGCTCGACCGGGCAACGGGGAGTCTGGTTTGGGAAACGGCGATGCCCCCGATGTCCGACGATCCGCAACATTACGGAGGCACGCTGGCTCCGCTGGTGGTGAAGGACACGGTGATCGCGGGGGTGGCGGGCGCGGACGAGGGGATTCGCGGATTCGTAGCATGCTACAAGGCGACGACGGGGGAACTGGTTTGGCGCCACTGGACTGTTCCGCGGCACGGTGAGCCCGGATCGGAGACATGGAAAGGGCCCGAGCCGGTTATGGGAGGCGGGTCCACCTGGCTCACTGGTTCGTACGACCCGGAGGCGGACATGTTGTTCTGGCCTACGGGAAATCCCTTCCCCGATTCGGAAGACGCGGAGCGCGGCGGCGACAATCTCTACACGGATTCGATCCTGGCGATGAATCCGGCGGATGGCGCGCTCAAGTGGCACTATCAGTTCACGCCGCACGATGTGAGGGACCGGGATGCGACCGAACCGCCGGTGTTAGTCAATGCCCAGTATCTGGGCAAGGCGCGCAAGTTACTGCTGCATGCGGACCGCAACGGATTCTTCTATGTGCTGGACCGGGTGACAGGGGAGTTATTACTAGCCAGCCCATTCCTGCGGCGCGTGGATTGGGCGGCGGGAGTGCCCACTGGGCCTGGAGCCGATGGGCGTCCGCAGGTGAAAGACCCGGCGGGCTGTCCGGACGACGCGGCCAATTGGGGTTCGACGGCCTACAGTCCGGTGACCCGGCTCTATTACTTCCTGGCGCTCGAAGAGTGCGTGGGGCAGCAGATGGGATATCCGGATCAGACCGGCCAGCGGTACCTGCGGGCGGTGGACATCGAGACGGGCGCGATCGTTTGGGAAATCGCGCAGCCGGGCGCGGCGAAGGCGAAGTCCTGGTCGGGTGTGCTGGCAACGGCTGGCGGTCTGGTGTTCTATGGCAAGCCGAACGGCGGGTTCGATGCGGTTGACGAGCGCTCCGGCGAAACGCTGTGGCACTTTCCGACGAACGTGCGTATGAAGGCCTCGCCGATGACGTTTAGCGTGCGGGGGAAGCAGTATGTGACGGTAGCGGCGGGTCCGAATATTCTGTGCTTCGGGTTGTAATGGCAGTGGCTCTGCGCCCACAGGAGGCTGGCTGTGGGGCGGCCAATCTTGGCCGCAGCCGCCTTTCAGGCGGCCAAGCCGGCTAAAAGCCGGCTGCGGGCAGAATTGCCCGCCCCACAATTCGTGGCGGAATCGGTGGTCCTGAGAAGTCATATCCACGTTCAATCCGGCGCCGCCGTTGGCTGGGCTGACTTCTGACTTCTCTTACCGCAAATTGAATTTCTTCATCCTATACCGCAGCGTATCCCGTGTGATGCGCAGGAGCCTTGCGGCCTGGGTCTGGTTGCCGGCGGTTTTCTCCAGGGCCCGGGCCAGCAGCATGCGCTCGTTGTCTTCGAGGGAGAGGCCTTCGGTGGGAATCTCGGTGCGGGGGACGGCCGCGGCAGCGTGGCCGTCCGGCCGGGTGATGGCCATGGGTAGGCTGGGCGGCGTGATGTAGGTGGATTCCTCCAGGATCATGGCGCGCTCGATGGCGTTACGCAATTCGCGCACGTTGCCGGGCCAATCGTGGGAGAGCAGCAACTGTCCGGCGGCGGGCGACGGCGGAACTTGCGATTGTAGTGCTCGATGAAGAAGCGCGCCAGCGGCAGGATGTCTTCGGGGCGCTCGCGCATGGGGGGCAGCACGATCTGGATCACGTTGAGCCGGAAGTAGAGATCCTGGCGGAAGGCGCCTTCCTTGACGGCTTCGCGCAAGTTCTTGTTGGTGGCGGCGACCACCCGCAGGTCGAGCACGGCATGAAGGGAGGACCACCAGAGCAGTGGCGTTTGGCCGGCGAAGCGCGGTATGGGGGTGGCATGGGGATGACCTTGACAATCCCGGACTCGGTGATCGAGGGCCTCCGTATTCCCGAGGCGGAGATTGCGCAGAGGCCCCGGACCGAACTCGCCATCGCGCTCTATGCTCAAGGAGCGCTCTCCCTCGGCAAGGCGGCCGAACTCGCGGAGATGAATCGCATGGCTTTCGGCGAAGTGGTGGGGCAACGAGGGATCGCGCGGCACTTCGGCGACGCGGAGTTGGCGCAAGACCTCTCCTATGCTGGTAGTGAGTAACACCTCGCCGATTTCGAACGTTGCTATTGTTGGCCGTTTGAGTCTTCTCCGAAGCCAGTTTCGCGAGATCCGGATTCCCATCGCCGTCCAATCTGAACTTGATCGAGTGTCTCACCCAGCAGCCCTTAAGGAGATCCAGCAGGCTTTCCAGGACGGTTGGATCAAACCCCAGGCGCTCCGGGAGGGCCAGATCGCCCGACTGCTCGCAACGACTCTCGATCCCGGTGAGGCACGAGGCCATCGCGCTGGCCTTGGAATCATCCGCGGATCTCATTCTGCTGGACGAGAGTGACGGACGGAGGGCGGCCGAACACGCCGGACTGCGTGTCACCGGCGTCCTTGGCGTGTTGCTACGAGCCAAGAACGAAGGTCAAATCGCACTCGAGCCCGATTCTTTGTGTCGGCACGGTTGTAAGAGGGGTGTTGGAGATCGCCGGAGAATAGAACGGACAGGCTCCGTTCGGTTGATCGCCACTTACCGCAAATTGAATTTCTTCATCTTATACCGCAGCGTATCCCGTGTGATGCGCAGGAGCCTTGCGGCCTGGGTCTGGTT
>OBLW0100004637.1_pt1 | contig 10466 bp, 9 predicted proteins | sample 1520161 | NCBI WGS metagenome assembly OBLW01 (sample SAMEA3539309, study PRJEB22396) | soil metagenome | biome: tundra; feature: field; material: soil | place: USA | collected 2010-05 | depth 0.15 m
CGCGCCCGTGCTCTATGCGCTGGTGGCGCGGGATAGCGACACCTTGAAAGTATGATTTTTGACGCGGAGACGCAGAGACGCGGAGAAATACAATGCATGATTTTGGCAACATAAAGACGACGATGGGGAGGGGGCGCATTAGCCCACCCGGCGAACCGGTCCATTATAAGGGGTTTTCTCGGCGTCTCTGCGTCTCCACGTCAAGTATGCTCCTTTGGTTGCTCGCAGTCTGCCTGGCGCCCGCCGCTTTCGCACAGACGGCGCTGACGTGGCAGCAGGTGCGGGAGAAGTTCCAGGCGGCCAATCCCACGCTGCACGCGGGCCAGATCGGCCTCCAGGAGTCCAAGGCCCAGGAAATCACCGCGTACTTGCGTCCGAACCCTAATCTGACGATCGCCGCCGATCAGTTCGATCCGTTTCCGGCGACTCCGTATCGCCCGTTGCAATACTTTTTTCCGGTGACGACGTTCGACTATCTCCACGAGCGGCAGAACAAGCGCGAGCTGCGCCTGGACAGCGCGCGGAAGGGAACCGAAATCGCCGAATTGCAGCAGACGGACCTGGAGAGGACCCTGATCTTCAGTCTGCGCCAGGCGTTCGTACAAACGCTCCAAGCCAAGTCCGTGCTGGCTCTGGCCACCGAAAACCTGGCATATTTCGACCGCGAGATTGTCATTAACCGCAACCGGTATCAGGCCGGCGATATCGCGCGCGTGGATCTGGACCGCCTGGAGCTGCAGCGCGTGCAATACGAGTCGGACTTCCAGACGGCGCAGGTGAATCTGAGGTCCGCCAAGATCGCGATTCTCGCGCTGCTGAACGACCGGACGCCGGTCGACTCCTTCGACGTAACCGGCCCGTTCGAATTCGCCGACCGGATCATGCCCCTCGAAGAGTTTCACAAGACCGCGCTGGAGGCGCGCCCGGACCTCAAGGCCGCCGTACAAACCATCTCCAAGGCCGAGACCGACCATCGGCTCGCGGTTGCAAATGGCTCGACCGATCCCACATTCGGCGTGGATTTCGGGCGCAATCCTCCGATCTCCGCATATTTCGGCTTGAGCCTGAACATCCCGCTGCGCATTTTCGACAGAAACCAGGGAGAAAAAGCGCGCACGGAAATCGACATCAAACATGCCGAAACCATGCGCGACGTTACCCAGGCCCAGGTCTTCAGCGACGTGGATTCCGCCTACGTCATGCTGGTGAGCAGCGTGAACCTGTTGCGGCCCTACCAGGGGACCGAGGGGTATCTGCAACGATCCACCCGCGTGCGCGACGACGTCGCCTTTGCCTACCAGCGGGGTTCGGCGTCTTTGGTGGATTTTCTCGACTCGCAGCGCGACTACCGGGGCATTCAGGTGGCGTATGTCAACCTGGTGGGCGCTTATCTGGTTGCAGCGAGCCAGCTGAACCTGGCGGTGGGCCGCGAGGTAGTGCAGTAGCGTCTGCTCCACTCCATTTCAAACTGTGATACACGTCAATTCAAATGGACGCTCCCAACGAGAAGCTTCAGGAGTTGCAGCAACTGCCGCAGTTTCCGGCCGTTGCCACCAAAGTGCTGCGCGTTCTGTCGCACGACGACGCCAACGTTAGCGAGATCTCCGACTTTATCCGTGCGGATTCGGCGCTGGCCGCCGGCTTGCTGCGCACCGCCAACTCCGCTCTGTATGCGTTTCCTTCTCCCATTACCAGCATTCAGAACGCCCTCATGATGCTGGGGTTCGACGAAGTGAGGCGCTTCATTTTGACTTTCTCCACGCAGAACTTCTTCCAGACGTCCATGCGGCTCGACCTTCTGCGCGGCATGTGGCGACACAGCCTGGCCTGTGCCTGGATCTCGGAGGAGTTGTCGACGGCGTGCTCGCTCTCCCAAGGGCGCGGGGACCCCGCCTATACCGCGGGGTTGCTGCACGACATTGGCCGCTTGGGCCTGTTCGTGCTGCACCCGCGGGAGTATGCCGCAATGATATCGGGTCCGGCCGATGGAAAAAGTCTTCCGGAGCGCGAGCGGGAAGCCTTGGGAATCGACCACTGCGAGGCCGGCGGCTGGCTGGCCCGGCGCTGGGACCTTCCCGAGAGCGTCCATAGCGTCGCGGTGGGCCATCACGGCCTGCCGGTTGGTGGGACCTTCGACCTGCTGGACCTGGTGCGTGTGGCCGTCCTGATGACCGACAGTCTCGGGTTCGACGTGGCGCCGCCAACCCACTCGTACACGCTGCAGGAGATCCGGGGGTTCCTGCCTCACACCGCGCAGTACCGCTTCGATCCGGACCCGGCCACCATGCGGGCTCGGATCGCCGACAAGCTCGACGCGTTCGACTAGCCCTGCGACGGGTCCTCACCTCCCCAACTGGAACTTCTGCATGGTGATCGATTGGGCCACGCAGCAATAGTCAGCCGTGGAAACACCGCCGTAGGCATCGTCCGAGCCCCTATGGCTGAACACGTAAATACCGCCATCGGCATTCTGAATGGAGCGTGGGTAATAATCCGTGGCGGCGACCCCGCCCAGCGTCGTCCAGGAACTGCCATCCACCGTGTATTTCACGCCATCGCTGGCAAATTCGACGATAACGCCTTCCCGGGTCGCTAATAGCTCAGGGTGGCCGCTGTGTTGGAGGTTGCCCGGATTGCCCAGTGTGCTGGTGTCCAGCACCCAGCACGCAATGCCGGAATCGGGGCAACTAGAGCCCGTGGCGGCCCGTAGAATCGCTTGCCTGCGAATTGCCCTGCCGCTAGCAGCGGTGCGGAACAGCGCCAGCAGATCCCCGTTGGCGAGTTGGGCCGCATCCCACTCGTCTGGGGACAGAGTGGAGGCCGATACGTAGGGCATACCCAGCATCCATTGGCCCCGCTTGGCCGCCGACTCAGAAGCCGCCACCAACAGCAGTTCGCTGAAGGCGTCGCTGTTGCAGCGTCCGCTGTGGCCAGTGGCATGGCGCCAGGCTTGCCCCAGGGCGATGAGGCGGCCGTCGCGAAGTTTCCGTATGCGGCTGATTTGGTACTTGCAGACCGACGAGTCCGAAGCCACTACCTGGCCCGCCCCCCCAAGCGGCGGCCAGTTGGCCGGATAGGTCCCGTCCCTGTTGGGTGTCAGGACCTGCAGCATGGCCGTGTACGGAATATTCGGAACGTTGCGCAGGTCATCGCCGTTAACGCGCCGGATCAACGAGCCGTCCGATAAGGCCAGGGTGGCCGCTGGCGTGTAGGGCGTTGGTTCGATACCCTGGAACGGCTCCGTGCGCCAGGTGGTCCAGGTCCGCCCCTGGTCCGTAGATCTCCGATACACGATCTCGGTGCAGGCATCGCTGCCGGATGGCAGTTGAGGAGAGGCCGGGCAGGCCCCGCTTAGACCATAGAAATCCCGGCCGGGGTCGGCCGGCGAATACCCAGGCGTGCCGTTCTCGGTCGCTCCCAACGCTTGCTCCAGGGTGGCCTCGGGCATGAAGGTCCGCCCCCGGGACGGGCTGGTGGGGCCGGTGACCATCGTGAAGGCGACCATCATGTCCCCGTTGGGCATGAACCAGGCGCCTGTCCAGGCGTCCCAACTGCACTTGCTGTTACTTCCGCAGGGCGCCGTGGGTGCTGTGAAGATTGTGGATCTCAAATATCCCGTGGCGTGAATCGTCTGGGCGGTTGCCAGGGCCGAGGCGATCGGCAGCGCTGCGAACAGAGACGCCCACAGGGGCAGGCCCATATGCTCTACTCTATATGATGATCTGGTTCAGGCAGTGGGCGGGCACGGTCTTGGTTGAGGCCGTGCTTTTGTCTTCGGCGGCTGTTATGAGCCTGCCAGCTGCGAATTTCCCGGCCCCTGCCCTGGACCTGGCGCCCGCAACCAACCAGCCAGCCGAGCCCGCCGTTCTGGCCGGCGGGTGCTACTGGGGAATGCAGGCCGTCTTTGAGCGCCTTCATGGCGTCCTCGCCGTGACGGCCGGTTACGCCGGCGCGTTGGCGGACCCGGCGTGGCGCAAGCCTGTCAAGGATGGGGGCAAGGGTCACGCGGAGGCTGTCAGGATCGTCTACGATCCCTCGCGAATCTCGTATGGCACGCTGCTGGAGGTCTTCTTCGCTGTGGCGCACGACCCCACCGAGCTGAATCGCCAGGCGCCCGACATCGGAACGCAGTACCGCTCGGCGATTTTCTATTCCACCGAGGCGCAAAGGAAAGTCGCCCAAGCCTACATTGAACAGCTTACCCAGGCCAAGGCGTTCCGGTATCCCATCGTGACGCAGGTGACGCCTCTTCTTGCCTTCTATCCCGCCGAAGAGGATCAACAGCACTACGTCGAGCGCCACCCGGACTCTCTCTACGTGATTGAGAACGACCTGCCCAAGGTGGAGAGCCTGGAACGCGCCTTCCGGGGCCTTATCGGACACTAGAATAGGATGCCCCTCCGCTCCACCGTCCTCCGCCGGCGCGTACGAATTCGATTGCGTGGAATTGTGCAGGGCGTCGGCTTTCGGCCCTTCGTTCACAACCTAGCCAAGGAGTTGAAGCTCGGCGGCTACGTGCTCAATTCCTCGGCCGGCCTGGTGGCCGAAGTGGAAGGCGACACGGACGCCGTGGAGCGCTTCATACGGGCCGTCACCGAGCAGCCGCCCCCGCTCGCCTGGGTCCAGGAGTCCGAATGCTCCGAGATGGACGTGCTGGGCGAAGAATCCTTCGCCATCCATCCGAGCGAGGCCGTGACCGGCGAGTTCGCGCTCATATCGCCCGACATCGCCACTTGCGCCGATTGCCGCAGCGATGTCGCCGACCCCTCCAACCGCCGCTTCGGCTATCCCTTCACCAACTGCACCAACTGCGGTCCGCGGTACACCATCATCCTGGACATTCCCTACGACCGCCCCAAGACCACCATGGCGGGCTTTACCATGTGCGCCGCGTGCCGGGCGGAATACCAGGACCCGCGCAACCGCCGCTTCCACGCCCAGCCCAACGCGTGCCCCCAGTGCGGGCCGTCTTTGCTTGCCAGCGATCCCCTGCCTCAAGCCCGCCGCCGCCTTGCCGCCGGCGAGATCCTCGCCATCAAAGGCCTGGGCGGCTTCCACCTGGCATGCGACGCCCGCAATCGAGACGCGGTCGGCCGCCTGCGCGAGCGCAAACGCCGCAGCGACAAGCCCTTCGCCCTCATGGCCCGCGACCTGGCGGCGATCGAGGAGGTCTGTGAAGTCTCTGACGCCGATCGCGCCGCGCTCGCCGGCCCTTCAAGCCCCATCGTCATCCTGCCCCGCAAGGCCGGCGCAGCCCTGCCGGAAGCCATCGCTCCCGGCAATCGAACCATCGGCATCATGCTCCCCTATACGCCGCTGCACCACCTGCTCTTCGCCGGCGCGCCCTACGCGCTGCTGGTGATGACCAGCGGCAACCTCAGCGAAGAGCCCATAGTGGTGTCCAACCGGGAAGCCCAACAACGCCTGGCCGGCGTGGCGGATTGGTTCCTCCCGCACAACCGTGATATTTTCATGCGCGTGGACGATTCCGTGGTGCGCACCTTCGAAGGAACCGAGCGCGTCATGCGCCGGTCGCGCGGCTATGCCCCGCTCACCATGGACTTGGGACGCGCCGTCCCCGAACTGCTGGCCTGCGGCGGCGAGCTGAAGAATGCCTTCTGCCTCACCAAGGGCCGCCATGCCATCCTCAGCCAGCATATCGGCGATCTCGAGAACTACGAAACCCTGGTCTTCTTCGAGGAGACGCTGGCCAACCTGAAGAAACTGTTTCGCGTGGAGCCGCGGGCGGTGGCTTACGATCTTCACCCGCTGTACTTGAGCAGCAAGTACGCCCTGGAGATTCCCAGCCTGCCCAAGGTGGGCGTGCAGCACCATCACGCGCATATCGCCAGTTGCATGGCGGAAAACGGGCTGAACGGCCAGGCGATCGGCGTGGCCTTCGACGGCTCCGGATACGGTTCCGACGGCGCCGTCTGGGGCGGTGAATTCCTGGTGGCGGGCTACGCCGGTTTCGAGCGGCGCGCGCATTTCCGCTACGTTCCCCTGGCCGGCGGAGACACGGCGGTTCGCGAACCCTGGCGCTCCGCGCTGGGATATCTGGTGGACCTGGGTGGGGCAGGCGCTTTCGCCTGCCAAGCGCTTGCAAATGTGCCGGAGGAGCGCGTCCGCGTGGTGCGCCGCATGATCGAAAAAGGGGTCAACACCGTGCGCACTTCTTCCTGCGGCCGCTTGTTCGACGCCGTCGCGTCCATCGTCGGACTGAGGCAGGCGGTCACGTTCGAGGGACAAGCTGCCATCGAGCTGGAGATGGCCGCTCAAGACGGCGTCGCGGAGCGCTATCCATTCGGGATCGATGGAGACGGGCCTTGGGAGCTGGATTTCCGCCCCATGATGGAGCGCCTTGTCAGCGACACGGCCGGCGGCGTAACGGCCGGCGCGGTTTCCGCCCGGTTTCACAACACCCTGGTGGAAGCCATCGCCGAAACCTGCCGCCGGATTCGCGGCGAAACCGGCCTGGACCGCGTGTGCCTCAGCGGCGGAACCTTCCAGAACATGCGCTTGTTGTCCACCGTGACGCCGGCCCTGCGCACGGCCGGTTTTGAGGTGGTGTTGCACGCCAAAGTCCCGCCCAACGATGGCGGCATCGCGCTGGGCCAGGCGGCGATAGCGGCGGAGTTGCTGAAGTAAGGCGCTACCCGGATGACCCTGCGCGCGCTATTCGGATCGCTCCCGGCTTTACTCGACCTCGCTGCCGCGCGCGGCCTGACCTTTCAACAGAAACGTCTTTGGATACTGACCTTCTCCACAGAGTTTGAACGATCCGAAGTTCTTGAACCAGGGGCCTTCCGGCACGTCCGGGGAATGCCTGCGCCACTCCTCCAACGCAAAGAGATCCTCCATCGTGATACTGCGCTCCTTCGCGCGGTCAAACAGATGGCGGCGAAGGTCTGGCGGCAGGTCCAGCCATTTGAGCTTTGGCATCAGTGGCCAAAAGTCATCCGCGCGAGTTCCTCGCGAAGGCGTTCTGTTTCCCTCGGATCCGTGGACTTCTGAAAGCGGTCCGCAAGGTCGAGGAAGGCCGTTCGACGCTGTTCGTATGCTGTGATCGCATCTTCCAATAGGTCAATGATCGCTCGATTTCCGGTAACGTGCCGGCTTGCCGCGATCAAATCGATTTTTCCCGCCAGCGCCGCTGGGAGTGAAATGCTCCGCCGGACCGTTTCCGCTCCTGCAACAGCCGTTTCCATATAGCACCAGTATACACCAAGGCTCACCAAATATCACCCGAGCGCCGCTTGCGCGGATATAGCGCTACTACCTAATACCAACGGTTGCCAGCGGCTACCTCGGCGAAGATCCGAGAGGCCGCCATCGCGGCCGAGCTGCTGAAGCAGGGCGGCGCCGGCACGCTTAAGCGTGCGCAACGACGGCTGGCGCTCAGCTTCCCGTGGTGGTCACATAGTACTTCGCGATCATGTTGGGGCGCTCCCAGGGCGGCATCGAGTCCGGAGATTTCAGATATTTCAGAAATTGCGCCAGAACCTGCGCGAAATGGGCCTCGTGGCCGACGCGGTACGCATCCGGAATGGTGACGCGCAATGCGTCGCCGGAAACCTCGCAGCCGACGCCAGGCCAGGCGGTCTGCAAAAGGCCGACACGGCGCCGCAAAGCTTCGGCAACGGCGGCGCCCCGGTCCGGCCCGTTGGGAACCACGTATACCTCCGGCCGGTAGTTCTCTTCCCTGCCCTGGCGTACCTCGATGCGGGAGCTCGTTCCGCGGTAAACGGCATGGTGAAGGTCGACGCCGCTTGGAGACTCGTAATTCCACAGAATATCCAGCCGGACGTGGACGCCCCGGATTTTGTAGCGAACTTGCGTATTGCAGTAATAGTCGAACCCGTTTTCGCCGATGTATGGACTGAGCTCTTGCGGAAAATCAGCCAGACCCGTCACTTGCTGAAACTGGGAGAGAGTCATGGTGGTAGGCCACCGCTTGGCGCCTGCGATCTCGATGTCTTCCGGACACCGGATGGCCTGTTCGGGGAAAAGGGTCCATGAGACCAGATCCACCAGGTGGGTGCCGACATCGGCCAGTCCCTCGCCTTGCTCGCGGACATCGAAGAAGAAGGCCGGGCGCAGGCTGGCCGCCCCCGCGACGGACTTCATAATATGATGAACGCTCTCCATGAAGACGGCGGGATCTGCCTCCGAACCCGGCAGGGCCGCGCCGAACACAGCCGGGTCGTTCACCAGCTCCTTCTGGAGGATGGAAGTGATCTCGTAGCGCTCGGTCATCAGATCGTATGCGACCAGGCCCTTGCGGGCGGCCAGATCCAGCGCGGCTTCCAGAGCGGGAAGGTCGGCGGCGCGGATGATCCAAGGCTTGTCGGACAGGACGTTCAGCCCCGCGTCGAGAGAGGCCGCGATTTTGCCGATCTTGCCGCGATTGCGGCCGGCGATCACCACCACGTTGCCCGGCCGCTCGGAGCACATCCGCTCGACCGGACTGGGCGTGCAGTGGACCTCAAGCTCCCAGTTGGTCGGATGAACGGGTCTGGCGTTAAACCGTTCGATGCGCCTCAGATGCTCCAGAAGGTCCGGGCCGAGCGGAGCGTAAACGGCGGCGCGTCGAGCGACGCCCGGCAGCATCTCCTTTTGAACGAGAGCCGCATGGAAGTGGGCGGGATCGAGAGTAACGATGCCGACATCGGTAAGAGTATGCATGGGAACGATCTCATGCATACCACCCGTCGAAAGGACGTGTCAATCCGTGACGCAAGAACCGGTTTCCCGCCAAACTTCGAAAGCGCTTATAATAGTTGCTCCGGCTGTTCAAATCTGAAACTGACGCGCCTGGGCCTAGGCCGGGCGTGGGGTGCGCCATAGATGAAGATTCTGTTCCCAGTCGTGCTGGTTCTGGTGGGGTTGCTCCAGATTGCCGGCGCCGCCGATACCGCGGCAACGAATACCGTCCAGAACGCCAGCCAGAAGAAGGCGCCAGCCAAGAAGAAGGCGCCCGTCAGGAAGCACGTTGTCGGCAAGGCGCCTACCAGGAAGCCTCCCGTCACGAAGGCCCCCACCAAGCGAGCGCCCGTCAAGAAGGCGCCTGCCAGGCGGGTGACGCAATACAAAGCTGCGCCGCCGGTCGATCCCACCGATGGCGACAATGTGGACGGCGACGACCTTACCGTTCGCCGCGCCGCCGTCGATGCGCTGGGCACCATGAACGGCGCGGTGGTCGCGGTGGATCCGACCAACGGGCGGGTGTTGAGCATTGTCAACCAGAAGCTGGCGTTGAAGAGCGGGTTCGTTCCGTGCTCCACCATCAAGCTGGTCACTGCCCTGGCGGCCTTGAGCGACGGCATTATCGAGCGCGAGACGCCCGTCCACGTGGGCCGCTCTGCCAGTTTCAACCTCACGACGGCCATCGCGCATTCCAACAATCCGTTTTTCCAGCGGCTGGGAAACCAGCTTGGTTACGAGCGCGTGACGCACTATGCGCGCATGCTCGGGTTGGGCGAGAAGGCGGGACTGAATATTCCCGGCGAGGAACCCGGGGCGTGGCCGGAAAAGGCTCCCTCGGCCGGCGGGGTCGGTATGATGACGGCTTACGGCGAGAATATCCTGATGACGCCCCTGGAACTGGCGGCGCTGCTCTCGTCGATCGCCAATGGCGGCAAGCTGTATTACCTGCAATATCCGCGGACGGAGGAGCAAGCCGACGAGATCCAGCCGGCGCTCAAGCGTACGCTCGAACTTGCGCCCGACGGCATTGCCGACATCAAGGTAGGGATGCGGGGGGCCGTGGATTTCGGCACCGCGCGGCGGATCGGTTACACGCCGGACGACCCCATCTTGGGCAAGACCGGCACGTGCACGGATTTCCGCATGTCGAGCCACATGGGCTGGTTCGGATCGTTCAACGAAGTGGACCATCACCAACTTGTAATCGTGGTCATGCTGCTGGGCACGCGATCGGTGAGCGGCCCGGTGGCATCCGGGGTCGCCGGCGCCATCTACCGCAGTCTTTCCGAAGAGCGCTACTTCATGGCGGACGCCCAACCGCAGCCCGCTTCGTCCGAGAACCTTCTGAGCAGCCACTGCTGTACGCAGTAATAAGGAATTCACCGGACCTATCAGGGAGCGGTTCAGGCTGTTATGTAAGAGGAAATCCGGATTAGGTAGGAACGCTCCAACCGGAGCGGGAAGGATATCGTGTTGAGGATCTTGGAGGGATTCAGGCAGGATCATGGGGCCGGATTCCTCTTACGCCCTCACGATAGCGTCCGTGCTCCGGCGGTTCTTGCACTCCGGCTCCCAAGCGGCTGAAAGCAAGAGTAAAAAAGATCGTAATCACTTGTGAATGCCAGCGGCGGCGCTACGCTTCGCCACATGAGGGGATGAAAATGGGCCGCCGTCCAAGGCCCCATGCGGGGCGACCATGAATTCGGGTAAGCTACACGTTTTCTATACGATAAGCTACGCTAATTTTCAAGGGACTGCTA
>OBLW0100004638.1_pt1 | contig 10466 bp, 11 predicted proteins | sample 1520161 | NCBI WGS metagenome assembly OBLW01 (sample SAMEA3539309, study PRJEB22396) | soil metagenome | biome: tundra; feature: field; material: soil | place: USA | collected 2010-05 | depth 0.15 m
CTGCCCTTCGTTACCCGCTCTGCGTCAAGCCGGCAAATCTTGGATCGTCGGTGGGGATCAGCAAGGCTCACGACCGCAAGGAGCTAGGCCCGGCTCTTGATCTGGCCGCGCGTTACGATCGCAAGTTGATCATCGAGCAGGGTGTGGGCGGCAAGAGCCGTCGCGGCGTACCAGCCGCCAAGGCCCGCGAACTGGAGGTGGCGGTGCTGGGAAACGACGCCCCGAGGGCCAGCGTCGTGGGCGAAATCATACCCGGCAAGGAGTTCTACGACTACGAAGCCAAATACCTTTCCGAGGGTTCCGTGCCAGTGATTCCCGCCAAACTGACCCGCGCGCAGACGAAGCAGATCCGCGAGATGGCGGTGGCGGCGTTTCGCGCCTGCGACCTCTCGGGGCTCGCACGCGTGGACTTCCTGATGGAGCCGGACGGACAGCGGCGCATCTTCCTGAACGAGGTGAACACCATGCCCGGCTTCACCCAGATCAGCATGTACCCGAAGCTGTGGGAGGCCACCGGAATCAAGTATCAGGACCTGATTACCCGGCTCATCGAACTGGCCCTTGAACGCCACCAGGAGAAGAGCCGCACCACCTTTAGCCGAGAAGGGTAGAGACAGACTAGGGGCTAGGGAATAGGGACTAGGGATGAGGGAGTAGGGATTAGCAACAGGGAACAGCAGATCATCTGCTGGTGTCTAACTCAGCAGGGAGTCGAGATGCACGCGTGCCCGACCTTGCCGATTACCCTTCGAGACTCACTCCCTTTGTTCGCGAGCCCCATCTCCTATCCCCTGTTACTGCTTTCTGACCCTGTTCTCTGGCCCCTTCGGTGCCGTATCCTAAACCTCGAGGGATTTGCGCGATGACCCTGCTCGATGCTCCTGCCTTTAACGAGGCTCGCTACCGCCGCAATCGTGCGCTGCTCTACAGCGCCGTCGGGCTCTTTGTGGCACTCTTTATTGGCGGCTGGCTGGTGTCTGGTATGCCTGTGGACTGGCCATGGAACTGGTGGACTCACTTTCGCGGCAGGATGACCGTCAACCATTTCCTCGATGCCGTGGAGCACGACGATTTACAAAAAGCCTACGCGATTTGGACTCACGATCCCGATTGGCAGCAGCACGAGAAGCAGCACATCAACTATCCATTTTCCCGCTTCGAGGAAGACTGGAGCCCCCAGAGCTCGGCGAATGAATACGGGGTCATTCGATCGCACAAAATCGTGGCTGCGCGCCTCTCAGGCAATGTGCTGCTGATGGGGATCCGCATTAACGGGCTCAAGAGCAATGCGCAGTTTCTCAACTATGACCCCAAGGACCACACCCTGGGATTCTCGCCGGTGCAGCTTTATCTCGGACCGTAAAGGATTCAGATAGTCTGCAGCTCTGCCAGCGTTTTCTCCAGGCTGGCCACATCCTCCACGTTGAAGGATTTCTGTGCCGGATCGATCTGGCGCAGAAGTCCGCCGAGCACTTTGCCGGGCCCCACCTCGACGAACGCTCCCGCCCCAGCCGCGATCAGCGTCTGCATGCATTCCACCCAGCGCACCGTCCCGGTCACTTGCCGGATGAGCGCATCCCGCGCGGCTTCGGCTGTAGTCACCAGTTCGCCGGTCACATTGGCGGCCACGGGAATGCGCGGGTCCGTTAATTCAAATGACGCCAGCACGCGGGCAACTTCTTCCTGCGCGGGTTTCATCAGCGCGCAGTGGAAGGGCGCGCTCACCGGCAGCATCATGGCGCGCCGTGCACCTTTGGCTTTGGTGATGCCGATGGCCTTTTGCACTGCGGCCAGTGCGCCGGAGATCACCGTTTGTCCCGGCGAATTCAAATTGGCCGCAGCGACCGTCAAGCCCGTCTCAGCGGCAGCTTCAGCGCAAGCCTCTGCAACCTGAGCCGCATCGAGCGCGAGCACTGCCGCCATTGCGCCTTCTTCTGCAGGAACCGCCTGTTGCATCGCCTTGCCACGAGCTTTCACGGCGCGCACAGCGTCGGCAAAGTTGAGCGTTCCCGCAGCGACATGCGCGGACCACTCGCCGAGCGAATGGCCGGCCGCAAGGGACGGCTCCACGCCATGAGCCGCCAGTACGCGCCATGCCGCCACGCTCACGGTCAGGATCGCCGGCTGCGTATTTTCAGTCAGCTTCAGATCTTCATCCGGTCCTTCAAAGCAAAGGCGCGAGAGCGCGAATCCGCAGGCCTCGTCGGCCTCGGCAAATGTTTCGGCGGCAACAGGAAAGCGCTCGGCGAGGTCGCGGCCCATGCCAACGGACTGCGAACCCTGCCCGGGAAAGAGGAAGGCGATTTGTGTGGTCATTCCAAAGAGGATTGTAGCGGATGAGAGGTGGTTTTCAGGGCTGACTTCATCTCGGTTCGCCTTCAAATCGAAGGAGTGTTTGGCTTTCGCGCGAAGATGTACGCCCTGTGGCTCTGGTACTCCACCTCCGGCGCATACGGCCCACGTTCAATCGTTTCGTCAATCAGGAACCCAGCTTCGAGGAGGATGCGCTGGATGGCCGGCGGCTGAAAATGGAAGAACGCCATCGAAATCGAACGCCCCCACAATTCCTCGGGGCGCAGGACATCGTCTCCGGTGTGAAATGCGAGCAGGAGCAAGCCGACGGGCGCGAGAACTCGCTGCATCTCTGCGCGCCGCGGTTGTCCTTTGCGGCGCAGGCCGCTTTCAGACCCAGTCCTTTCCATCTGGTGAGCGAATCAATCCGATTCGACTCAATTCCAGCGGCTCTTGTCTTCGTGGTCTTCGTCGATTTGCCGGCCGTTGCCGTCAAATTTCACGGTGCGGCCCTGCGAGCGCATATAAACTTCGAATTTGCGCGCGGCGCGACGGCGCTTCCAGCGATAGTATTGGTTGCGTAGACCATAGAAGCGCTCGCTGATGGTAAACGAGAAGCCCCGCCGCGGCGCCACTCGGATGTAGAGCCAGCCGGCCAGCGCTCCACCCAACTCGGAAAAGGCGTACATCCGTTGCTCGCCAAACAGCATGGCGATAGCGACCAGCCCATAGATGATCGCCATGTAGCGGGCCTTGATGCCGATGGTGAAGAAGAGCAGGAACTCCATGTCGCCGTAGAGAACGCCGATGGCGATGAGCAGGCCAAAGATGCCGCCAAAGCAGCCTGTGAGCAGAACCGGCGCTGCGTTCATCCCGGCTAGATTTCCACCCAGGTACAACACCACGGCAGCCAATGCCGTTCCCACCACCGAAACGCCGTAGAGCCCCATGACCCAGGTGTCGCTATGGAAGCTCTCAAGAAAGCCGGCCAAAAACCACAGCGACAGCAACTCAAAGAACGTCCCCATGAGATTGGGATGAATGAAGCTGTATGTCAACGGTTGCCAGATCGCACCATGCAGGAAGGTGTATGGATCAAAGGCCAGGAGCCTGAAGATGTCCCCCGCCGCCTCCCGAAATGCCATCAACCCCAGCGCCAGCACAAAATAGGCGGCAAGATTCACAAGCACCAGCCGGCGGGTTGCGCCGTGGAAGTCGGGGAAGGAAAACGGGGTTGAGCCAATCCTGCGCATCGTAATCAAAGGGTAAATTGAAAGGCATCCAGGTGTCATCGGGCATTGGCGAATCTGCGGCGTCACAGATTGCGGTCTTGCCAATCAGGTCGTTCTGAAGATACACCCAGGAGTGCCGCTGGCGCTAAAACAATCCAGAGATCTGATCGTCTGTTCTATGTGCGCGGTTGTATGGCTCGTGCGCAGCGGATGGGTTGAATGGACGACGAGCACACCGCAGAGGCATGTTCAGCATTTGAGGGGTTTTGCGGCAGCACGGATTTGCATAGGATGGCGGCCCGCAGGGCTGAAATCGCCTCTTCGCACCGGCAGCGTATTGGGGCGTTCCGCAAGCCGGGCCCGATGCCGCCTCTTGACCTATGGCCGGTCCCTCCCTAAAACTAGCGGAGTCGTCCTGCAAAGAACCGTCATCTTACAACACGAACTTGCCTTGGGGGAGGAGGCCGTCATGCCCAACTGCGCTGAATGCGAGAATGAATTAGACATCGAAGTAGACGAAGTGGAAGAAGGCGATGTGGTCGTCTGCGACGAATGTGGGACCGAGTACGAGGTGGTCGGCGTCGAACCGCTGGAATTATCGCGGATGGATAAAGACTTAGACGAGGAAGAAGAGCTCGCCGAGGAAGAGGAGGAAGAGTGAAAGTGATCCGCGGAAAGGTGGCGGTCTGGGCTGTTTTTGGGGCTCTTGGGGCCGGAGTGGTTCCAGTATCGACGCACGGAGGGTTGTTTGGGGCTCCCTTGGCGCAAGCCCAAAACATGGGACAGCGTACCGTATCCGGCGCCGTAGTTGACGGCGACGCCGCCCCTGTGGCCGAAGCCACGGTCTTCCTCAAGAACCTGAAAACGAAAGCAATCCGCAGTTATACGGCGGGCAAGAACGGCCGCTTTTACTTTGCCCAGGTCAACATGGCGGAGGATTACGACCTTTGGGCCGAAAAAGCCGGCAGGAAAAGCGGAACCAAGACTGTGAGTTCCTGGGACGCGCGTAAGGTGTTTGAGACTGAGCTGAAAATGAAGTAGAAGGCAGGTCCGCGGGATGAATTCCGAACCCGCGGACGCCTCAACAATCCAGTTTCTTCGCCACCAGTTCGTTGAGCAGCGCCGGGTTGGCCTGTCCCTTCGACGCCTTCATTACCTGGCCTACAAAGAATCCCGCCACCGTTTTCTTGCCGGCGCGATACTGCTCGACCTGTTTGGGGTTGGCGGCAACCACCTCATCGATCATCGCCTCGATCGCTGTGACGTCGGTAAGCTGCAGTGGCTTCTCCCGTTCGTAGACAGCGGGGAAGTCCTCGCCCCTTTCAAACGACACATCGAAGAGCTGCTTGAGCTGCTTTGAACTGATTTTGCCTTCATCGAGCAGGTCGGCGGCCAGCACCACGCCGGCCATCGAAACCGGCGATTGTTCCTGTTCCAGTCCGAGCGCTTTGAGCCGTCCGCCCAACTCACTCAGCAGAACATTTGCCACGCGTCGCGGATTTTTGGCGCTGCGGGCAGCGGCCTCAAACCGATCGGCAAACTCGCGCGACGCGGTCAGCGTGTGCGCGTCCTGCAAGTTCAGATCGTATTCCGCGATCATGCGCGCCCGCCGCGCTTCAGGCAATTCTGGGAGCTTTGCCTGTGCGGCCGCCAAGAAATCCGCCGACACGATCAGGGGCGGCAAGTCAGGTTCGGGAAAGTAGCGGTAGTCGTGAGCCTGCTCCTTTGAGCGCATGGAGTAGGTTCGGCCCTCGTTGGAGTTCCACAACCGCGTCTCCTGGATCACGTGGCCGCCGGACTCGATGACTTCAATCTGCCGCTCGATCTCGTACTCCAGAGCCGCGCGAATAAATCGGAAGCTGTTCACGTTTTTCACTTCCGCCTTGGTGCCAAATTTAGGCGCGCCTCTGAGACGGACGCTTACGTTCGCGTCACACCGGAGCGATCCTTCTTCCATGTTGCAGTCGGAAACGCCCGTGTAGAGCAGAATTTCCTTCAGCCGGGTGAGATACTCAAACGCTTCCACGGGGGTGCGAATGTCAGGCTCACTCACAATCTCAATCAGCGGCGTGCCGCAGCGGTTCAAGTCCACATAAGTGCGTGTACCGGAGTCGGCAAAACCGTCGTGCAGGCTCTTTCCGGCGTCCTCTTCCATGTGGAGCCGCGTAATACCAATCCGTTTCGTGCTTCCATCAGCAGTCGGCACATCAATCCACCCGTGCTCTGCAATGGGCTTGTCGAATTGCGAGATCTGGTAGCCCTTGGGCAGGTCGGGATAGAAATAGTTTTTGCGCGCGAAGATGGAGCGCTCGCGCACCTCGCAGTGCAGCGCCAGCGCGGCCAGAGTGGCAAACTCCACCGCCTTGGCGTTGAGCACCGGCAATGCTCCCGGCAGACCCAGACACACCGGACAAATATTGGTGTTGGGGTCAGAGCCGAATCGATTGGCGCAACCGCAGAAGGCCTTGGTGTTGGTCAGCAGTTGCACGTGGACTTCGAGCCCGATGACAGGCTCGTACTTGGCCAGGATTTCAGGTGAAAGCGATGTGGCAAGCATACCTGATGCAATTTTACCGCGAAGGCTGGAGCCGGACGCGAGTCCCGCTGTGCGAGTTCAGCTTCTTTAGCATCGCAAAGTAGGCGGGCTTTTTCCTGTAATTCTGGTCAAACGGCAATGCCCATCCGTGGCCGTGATCAATCGCCGGGATCCAGGAGTGCTTGTCGGTGAAACCCCATGTCTGAAATGCCGTGCAAGCAGGCTGCTGAAGGCAGATGTTCAGCAGGTCTTTATAGTTCTGAGCCTGCACGGACAGATTGGCGGCATTGTTGTTCGGCAGACGGACATCCACCTCGGTGAACTGCACTTCAAGCCCGAGCGCGGCGAGTCGTCGAACATTCCGGTTGAGCGAGTCGAGGTTGTCGAGCTGGTCGAAGCCGGGGCCGATATGGAACTCAAGCCCGATACCGGACAGCGGGACCCCGCGCTTCACGAAGTCCTTTGCCATGGCATACACGGCGTTAGATTTGCGATTGAGAACCTCTGCGCCGATCTCGTTTACAAACAGCTGGGCAGCTGGGTCGGCAGCGTGCGCCCATCGCAGCGCCTGCTCGATGGTTCGGGTGCCCTGACCGGCGAAGCCAATGCCTGGCGAGTTGTACCAGACGGTGCTGCGCATCGTGCCGTCATCGTTGAAGGGCTCGTTCACTACGTCCCACGCATATACTCTGCCCTTGTAGTGCCCCACCACGTTCGCAATGTGACTTGCAAGCACGCGGTTGAGATCCGCCGGAGTCCACGGAAGCAGCCGATGGGTGATCCATCCAGGCAATTGCTCCTGCCACACCAGGTTGTGCCCGCGCACCCTCATGGCATGGGCCTGCGCGAAGGCCACCAGCGCGTCCGCCGCGGCATAGTCGTAGGTTGTTGGCTCCGGATGAATGGGGCCGAACTTCATTTCATTTTCGGGCTCTAGCTGCGAGTATTGGGCGGCCAGAGTCGAGGAATAAAGAGGCTCAGAAAGAGAGTCCGCACCCGCTGCAGTCCCCATAAGAAGGTTACTTTTCTGCGCAGCCCCGCGCAGGGTCTCGGTTGCATTCGGTTTCTGTGCTGCTGCATCCGCGACTCCAGCGATCAGCGAGATCAGAACGCAAACCAAGGCGCATAGGCTGAGTCTCATTCGGGCGTTGATTCTGCGTGCTGGCTGAACGGCAAACCCCATTCCTGAGCCTCGCTTTGGGCTTCTCCTCAACTCACCGATTGCGGAAAGTTGGATTACTCAGCGGGACTTGCCGCCCCTGCGGCCCCCGAAGGGTCTGTCGCCGTAAATGGCGAGCAGCATGGCTTCTCGGTGGCGTGGAAGTTCATCAACTCCGTCCGAATCCCATCGGGGTCGTAGAGGTTGAACTGGTATTTGCCGTCTTTGCCGATCTTGGGCGCGTCGTCGTGGACTCCGCCGAGACGGCTACCCGCCACGAGCACCTTGTAGGCGTCCGGGACTGACACCTCGCCGATCGAGAGATGGTCCAGCACGCCGAGTTGGTGCTGTGACATCGTGGCCGGAATTCCCGAGCCCGAGGGCCCGCTCGTCAGCATGTACTCCAGCCATTCGTGGCCGTTGGGAACCTGCTGGCTTACCCAGTCGATTTTGCCTTCCTGCATCCCGCCGAACCAATACGGCTTGAAGTCCAGCAGGTCGCGGTAAAAGGTGTCTTCCTTGGCCCGGTCGTGTACCAGCATGCCGACGTGAATAATCTGATGTCCGATTGCATTGGGTTCCTCGGGCGCCTTGGCATTCGCCGCTGGTTGTACGAATTCCACCTTGTTTCCTTCAGGATCGAGGATCGCGAACCAGCGGCTGCCTTCAGAACCGTGCATCACTTTATCCGGTGTCTTCCATCCCTTGGCGGCAAGGTATTTGCGCATGCCTTCGGCGCTGCTGGTGTTGTAGGCGGTGTGGTCCATGCGGTTGATGCCCGAACCCGGCGGCAGCGGCAAAACCTCAACATACTGCGTCGCATTCACCATGTAGCGCACACCCAGCGGATTTTCGGCATCGGGCTCCTTGACCAACCCGATGATTTCCCGATAGTAGTGCTCAGTGGCCGAAGGGTTTGACGTGTAGACGGCCAGGTGCGAAATGCCTGTGATCTTCGGCATCGGCGGGGCGGTCTGTGCAGTGGCTGCTGCGGTGAAAGCGGCAAAGAAAGCAACGGCAAATAATCTGGAAAACATGATGCACCTCGAAATGCCTAGCGGGTACACCATAAATCGATTTGCCATGAGGTGTAAACCGAGTCGATTGCGATTCCAGGCTGGTTCGCCACCCCTGCGCCGTAGAATGCCCTCATGCGCCACAACTTGGTCTTAGCCAGTCCAGCCGCTGCCATCTTCCTTTTCCTGCCCGCACTTGCCCAGAGTCCGCTGCCCACCGCTTCGTCCGCCGAACGCACAGAAGCACGCGAGATCTTCCAGCAACTCATCGAAATCAACACCACCGACACGCCCCAGGGCAACGTGACGACCGCCACGGAGGCCATGCAGAAGCGCTTTCTTGATGCAGGATTCTCTGCAGACGACGTGCATCTGATCGGGCCGGATCCGCGCAAGATGAATCTCGTTGTCCGCTACCGCGCTGCCGGTTCGCCGACTGAGAAGCCCGTACTCTTTCTCTGCCACATCGATGTGGTGCAGGCCTTGCGCTCCGATTGGCATACCGATCCGTTTCAATTCGTTGAAAAGGACGGCTACTTCTATGGCCGCGGCACGCAGGACATGAAGGAGTCCGATGCCGCGCTGGTGGCGACTTTCCTGCGCCTGCATCGGGAGGGCTACAAGCCTCAGCGCGACCTCATCCTGGCCCTGACCGCCGACGAGGAAGGGGGCAAGTTCAACGGCGCGAACTGGCTTGTGCAGCAGCACCGCGATCTGGTCGACGCGGCATTCGTCATCAATCCCGATTCGGGCGGCGTGGAACTGGACCATGGCCGCGCGTGGTGGCCGACGTCGAAGCAACGGAGAAGGTCTATTCCGACTTTCAGATCACTGCCGTCGATCGCGGCGGACACAGTTCACTGCCCCGGCCCGACAACGCCATCTACGAGCTCACCGCCGCCCTCAATAAGTTGGCCACCTACTCGTTTCCATTTGAGTTGAATGAGGTGACGCGCACCTACTTCAAGAATCTCGCCGAGCGCGAAACGGGCCAGACCACCCAAGACATGCACGCCATTTTGCAAACTCCGCCGGACCTGGCTGCCGCCGCTCGCTTGAGCGCCGAACCCAGCTTCAACTCGAACTTCCGCACCACCTGCGTGGCCACGCGGTTGCTGGCCGGCCACGCCAACAACGCGCTGCCGCAGACCGCCCAGGCCAACGTGAACTGCCGCATCTTCCCCGGCCACTCGCCCGAGGAGATTCGAAAGCAGTTGGTCGCCCTCTTCGCCGATTCGAAACTCATCGTCAAATATGTCTCCGATGCGGGGGAAGTATCCGACACCGCGCCTGAACGAAAGGCAATGACGCCGCCTCCACCCATCAAGGCGGTTTTCGATCCGCTTACCAGGATTACCCAGCAGATCTGGCCAGGGACCCCGGTGACGCCGGTAATGGAAAACGGAGCGAGCGATTCCATTTATTTTGCCCAGGCCGGCATCCCCTGCTACGGCTACTCGGCGGTCGCACTCGAGCGCAACGACGAACGCGCCCACGGCCAGGACGAGCGCCTCCCTATCGATTCCTACTGGAAGTCCCTGGATTTCTTCTATTCCTTCGCCAAGGCGCTCGGCGAGTGAACTTGCGGTAATTAAACAGAGAGGAGCATTTCTAAAGATGAGCGCCAACAAACCTGTGGCCGTTATTACCGGGGGCGCGCAAGGTATCGGCCGCCGAACTGCGGAATTGCTTGCCGAGCGCGGCTACATCGTTGCCATCATCGACCTGCACGAGCCAGCGGCAACCATAGCGGCCATTGAAGCACATGGCGGCGAGGCATTCGGCTTCGCCGGTGACATCACGGATGAAGCTACTGTCAGCGATTTTGCGCAACGCGTCGTTGCCCGCTATGGCCGCGTCGATGTGCTGGTGAATAACGCAGGAATCAGCCACATCGCGCCCGCGGAGCAGACTTCCGCGGGCGATTATCGTCGCGTGATCGAGGTGAACCTGGTGGCTCCGTTTCTGCTGGCGCAGATTTTTGGCAAGAAGATGCTTGAAGCGGGCAGCGGATCCATTGTGAACGTTGCTTCTGTCGCGGGGCTGCTCGGTATCGCCGACCGGGCCGCATACAATGCCTCAAAACATGGGCTCATCGGCCTCACGCGCACCCTCGCTGCGGAGTGGGGCGGCCGCGGGGTTCGCGTGAACGCGGTCTGCCCTGGCTGGGTGAAAACCGAGATGGACGCGGCCGACCAGGCCGGCGGAAGCTATTCCGATGCCGACATCAC
>OBLW0100004639.1_pt1 | contig 10464 bp, 10 predicted proteins | sample 1520161 | NCBI WGS metagenome assembly OBLW01 (sample SAMEA3539309, study PRJEB22396) | soil metagenome | biome: tundra; feature: field; material: soil | place: USA | collected 2010-05 | depth 0.15 m
TCCTTGCCGCGCCCCCGCGGAATGGATCAGCTACGAACTTCTCCGCTGTCAGTTCCGGGCGGTTCAAATATCCACGCGCCAGCCCGTCACCACCTATGAATAATTCTCCCGTTACGCCGATCGGTAGTGGCTGACCTTTGGGGTCCAAGATGTAGCACTGAGTGTTTGCCACCGGACGACCAATCAGGACCGGCTTCTGACCATCCTCTACCATGTAGCCCGTAGACCAGATCGTCGTTTCCGTCGGCCCGTAGAGATTCCACACTCGCTTTACCACGGGCACCAATTGCGCTGCCACCTCCGGCGGCATGGCTTCGCCCGTGCACACCGCCTGCAACTCCGGCTTGCCGCGCCAGCCAGCCTCAAACAGGAGCCGCCATGTCACCGGAGTTGCCTGCAGGAAGGTAATATCGTGCCGCTCCAGGAGGTCCCGCAATGCACTGCCGTCCGACGCCTCTTCTCGGCTGGATACGACTGTTTGCGCCCCAACGAGCAGTGGCAACCAGACGTCTGCGGTCGCAATATCGAAACAGATCGTCGACACTGCCAGCAGCCGGTCGAGCTCACTCAACTGAAGCCACGCCCGCATGGACCACAACAGGTTAGTGAGCGCTCCCCGTGTAACCTGCACGCCTTTCGGCTTGCCCGTTGAACCTGAGGTGTAAATCAGATATGCCAGATGGTCAGGTCCCACTTCGATCGCCGTGTTGCCGGCAGGATTCGCCTGCCAGCCTTCATCCTCCAGCGAGATCATGGTCCCGGCGAACGCAGGCAAATCCCCACGAAGGCTCTGTTGAGTTACCAGCACCCGGGCGCCACTATCTTCCAGCATGTGGGCGATGCGCTCAGCAGGGAACAGCGGATCCAGCGGCAAATAGGCCGCTCCTGTCTTCACGATCGCCAGCAAGGCGACGATTAAGTCGGTCGAGCGTTCGACATACAGGCCGACCGCCTGGTCCGGACCTGCGCCGAGCTTGCGCAACTCGTGAGCCAGTTGATTCGCGCGTACGTTCAGTGCTCCGTAGGTAAGCCGCTGTTTACCATAGACTACCGCCTCTGCGTTCGGAGTGCGTTCCACTTGCTGTTCGACCAACTGCGCCAGCGGGATGTCTTTTGGGTATTCGGCTTCGGTGTTGTTCCAACCGTAAAGAACCTGGCTGCGTTCGGCACCAGTGAGGAGGTTCAACTTTAATACACTCGCGTCCGGGTTAGAGCCAATTGCTTCCAGCAAGGTTCCGAAGTGATTGCCGATTCGTCGGATAGTTTGGGGCTCGAAAAGATCCGTGCTGTACTCGATCGATACATCGAGGCCGTTTTTCGTCTCGGAGACGAAGAGCGCCAGGTCGAATTTTGACGAGCCAGTCCCAAGTAGATTTCTGCCAGATGCTTTCGATATCTCGGAGACTCCATCGCGATCGTGGAGAATGAACGCCACCTGGAATAGAGGCGCCCGGCTAGGATCGCGGTCGGAGGCCAACTCGGCGACAAGATGATTGAATGGCAGTTCCGCATTAGCAATTGCGCCGAGTGCTCGTTTCCGCACTTGTTGAAGCAAAGATCGGAAGCTCAGACCTTCCCTGAATTGCGCTCGCAAGATGACAGTGTTGAGGAAATAGCCAACCAGGTTTTCCGTCTCGCTAAGCCTCCGGAGCGAGATTGGGGTCCCCACCAGGATGTCATCCTGACCGGTGTAGCGGTACAGCAACGCCATGAAGCCGGCCAGAAGGGTCATGAATAGAGTCACCCGTTCCTGACGGCCTAGAGACTTCAGCGGATCCAAAACTTCTAATGGCAGCTGAAAGGACTCCCAAGCGCCACGAAAGCTCTGTATCGCGGGCCGTGATTTGTCTGTAGCCAGTTCCAAGACTTGTGGGGCTCCAGCCAGTTCGTCTTTCCAATAAGCCAGCTGTTTTTCAAGCACCTCTCCCTGTAACCGGTCCTTTTGCCAGCAGGCAAAGTCAGCATATTGGATCGGTAATTCCGCTAGGGAAGACGACTGGCCTCGAGAAAAATCCTCGTAGAGCTGGGTTACTTCCTTATGTAGAATGCCCGTTCCCCATTCGTCGGTAATGATGTGGTGAATTACCACCAACAGTTTGTGCTCTTTGGCTGACCGATGAATGACTGTCCACCGAATCAGCGGAGCCTGGGATAAGTCGAAGAGCTTGCGGGTTTGTTCACCGACAACGCGAGTCCATTCAGATTCCTGTTCTGTCTCGGTCAGAGAAGTCAGGTCAAATTCTAAAAGCTCCAATTCCGCGGTTGGCAAGACGACCTGCATTGGTTGTCCGCTGACGTGAGAAAATGCGGTGCGCAATGTCTCATGACGACGCATCAACTCCATCGCAACTTTCCTGAGTGCCTGAGGGTTGTAGGTCGCTCCCAGATCAATCAAGTCCACAACGTTGTAGACAGGGCTTCCGGGAGCGAGTTGGTTGAAATACCACAACTGCTCCTGCGAAGCGGAAAGTGGAAAGGACATTGCGCCGTTATGCCTTTCCATTCTCTGGATGGTCATCGTATATGCCTTTCCATTCTCTGAACGGTCATCGTAAAATCTTCAGTATTCGGAAGAAGCTTCGCGATTTCTGCAATGGTGGGATTCTCAAAAAAATCCTGCACCGGAAGGTCGACCGCAAAAACATCCCTGATCCGCGAAAGAGCCTTGAATACCATCAACGAGTGCCCGCCCAGATCAAAGAAGTTGTCGTTGACGCCGACTGCATCCACCTTCAACAATTCGGCCCAAATGGCGGCGAGTGCCCTTTCCGCTCCAGTGCTCGGGGCGTCCATTGTTGTCGTGACCGGGATACTTCTGTGGGATGGAGCGGGCAGAACTTTGCGGTCGACCTTGCCATTTGGTGTGAGCGGTAAAGACCCAAGAAGAACGAAATGCGCCGGCACCATGTATGCAGGCAATCTCTGTTCCAGGAAGGTACGCAACTCTTCGGGGACCAACGACTGGTTCTTCGCCGGACTTACATAGCCCACCAACTGCCGGTCTCCCGGTTCGTCCTCACGCGCCAACACTGCGCACGATTGCACTCTGGGATGGCTCGCCAGTGTGGCTTCGATTTCGCCTAGCTCTATGCGGTATCCCCGCACCTTTACCTGGTTGTCGGCGCGGCCCAGGTATTCCAGTATCCGGTCCGGCCGGTAGCGGGCAAGGTCGCCGCTTTTGTACATCCGGGCTCCGGGCTCTCCGGAAAATGGATCGGGCAGGAACCGCTCTTCGGTCAGTTCCGGCCGGTTCCAATATCCTCGTGCCACGCCCGCGCCACCAATATACAACTCGCCGGTCTCGCCCACAGGGACAGGCTGCAAATCTGAATCCAGCACGTAGAGCTGAGTATTGTCGATGGGTCGCCCGATGGGCACCGAGCCATTACGCGGATCGTCGGCCTGGACCTCATATACACAGCAGCCAACTACAGTTTCCGTAGGACCATACTCATTGATCAACCGGGTTGCGGGAGCGAACTCTCTCCACAGCTGCAGTTTTTCGGCGAGCAAGTTCTCGCCGCCAATGACAAATACATTTGTCATGTCTGTGACCTCATCGGAAGCAAGCTGTTGACTCAGCAATTCCAGATGAGCAGGAGTGATCTTGACTAAACTGCGGCCTTTCTGTCGCTGGAGTGCCGCCAATAAGCTTTGCGCTGCGGCGTCCTCGGCAAGAAGCTCGACCCGTGCCCCCGCTAACAGCGGTGTGTACAAACTCGTGACTGTCAGGTCAAAGGAAATTGAACTGTGAACCGGAACCGAACCGCCAGCTTCTACGCCGTATGTCTTGATTGCCCATGTCAGATAGTTGACTAACCCACTTTGCAGAATCATCGCTCCCTTGGGAGTGCCGGTCGAGCCTGAGGTATACATCACATACGCCAGATTCGAAGGGGTTGCTCCCGAGTCAGGATTGCTTTGACTCTCTCGAGCGATCAGTGGCCAGTCAGAATCCAGGCGCACGGTTCTGCTGTGGGCGGGGGAAAACAAGTGCTCGCAGCGCTTGTCTGTCAGCAAAACCTGAACCGCAGAATCGGAAACCATGAAGGAGAGGCGCTCTTGGGGGTAAGTGGGATCGAGCGGCACATAGGCTCCGCCAGCCTTCCACACACCGAGCAATCCAGCGACCATCTCCGGCGAGCGTTGCAGGCAGACTCCGACCAAGCGGTCTGGCCCAACCCCAAGCCCCCGCAGATAATGGGCTATCTGGTTGGCGCGCTGGTTTAGCTCTCTGTAGGTGAGACGCTGTTCATTGAATACGACGGCAACTGAATCCGGATGTTGCTCGACTTGCTGTTCGAACAACTGGTGAGCGCAAAGTGCCGGGAATTCCACGCGAGTGTCGTTCCATTCGTACAAGATTTGGTTGCGCTCAGACTCGGTCTGCGAAGGATCCGCACGGCGACTAACCGGCATACCGTCCGCGGTTGACTCGTCCGACAATTGATCAAACTCGTGATTCGGCGTCTTTGTTGGTTGTGTCAATTCCATTTTCCTTCCCATCGACATCTATATCTATGCCGCCCCCGGATCCTCTTGGTCTAACACAATCATGCCACGATTTCTGACACAATCAGGCCGCGACCGCTTATTGCCGGACGGGCACTCGTGAGCAGCGATGACCGCTTTGCGAAAGTTCGTTATGGAACTGTTGAAACTCCTGAATGCCATCCTGAAGCCTGGCCCCCTGCTGTGCAGAATCGAGGGGCAGTTGGGCACATAAACTCTGTTAGCAGTCGTTGCACGTTGGCAAGAAGATACACTTAATCGAATTCTTACAAAAAGAGGGCGCAATGCCTACTATTACCAAAGTAACAAAATATCATCCTGTGGAAGAACGACTTAAGCCATTACCTCTCCTCCTGCCCGCTCCCATCCAAGATTTAATCCCATGTAACGAATTTGTACGCTCTTCCTATACATCCCTTGAGAAATCCATACTCACCTTACAATTCAGTTCCGTTCTTCAATTCACTCACCAGCCAACGACCTGAGAACATAGGCGGCATCGAATGTGGCGTCTGGACTGATTCCTGCCAAAGATCCCGTTTGAGGGATCAGCCGGCAATTGGCTAATTTTCGAACCTCCCTGCCACGATTACAATACCCGTTTGGTGTAGTACGGTTCAGGACGCAGGTAACAATCAATGACGGTATGGTACTCTGTCCCGTTAGTTACTCCGGGACCCGTTGAGTAAGGGTTCCAACTGCGGTTCGCATGGAGCCGAGAAGAGCTGAATAAGGCGTTGCCTGAGCGTTCGCTGAAGGAGGATGCCGATGATTCTGTGTGAGCGGCGGTGGAGCAGTGCGAAGACGATCAGTATATTGGCAAATGTGAGAGCGTTCAAGGGCTGGTGCGAAGCCAACAACGTGCACGACCTGTTCGGCCTGGCGCGCAACCAGGGCAGGAACAAACTGGGTTGCGCCGTTGCTACAGAAGTCGGCCGCGATGCCAGATGCGCGGGAAGAGCGCGAAGAGCATTTCGTTTGCAGTGTTCAACTGTACATAGCCTCACATCTTGCGTTATATTAACGCACGAGCGCACCCACTCTCTCCACAACTGCATCATTCAGAGGTAATTAATGAAGCTACCCATCATTTCTGAGCAGGTCGACGCCCCTCGCCCGCTCGCCGATTCGACTCGGATGACTGCATTTATAGCAACGCTGTAGGCGCGGGGTTACGACCTGGCTGGTTGCGCCGCGAGGCTTGGATCATTTCCCCGCCTCGGCGTTAACTTTTGGGACCAGATGCGCCCGGATTGGAAGCCCAATCTCGAAGACCCAATCGACGCTTTCATCACTCTGTTTGTCGACAGCAAGCCACTATCCGCCGATCGCTTGTGCTCGCTCACATCGAAATCCTTCGTCGACGCCGCAGTCGAAATGGGCTTGGTCCAGTCGAACGGCGGAACGCTGCAACCAAAGCTTTCCTTGTTTCCGTGTTACGGAATCTATATCGTGACCGACGGGTCGGCGCGCAACACAGCCATCAATCAGGTGATGTGGCTATGGGGCGAGAGTTATTTGCTTGGTGGCCTTGTCAACCGCGCGCCGCGCCGGCGGGCGATCGATTTGAGTACCGGTTCCGGTGTGCACGCCCTGCTGGCGAGCCGGCATTGCCAATCCGTGGTAGCTGCCGACGTCAGCCCGCGCGCGCTCGAGTTCGGACGCTTCAACGCGGCGCTCAACGGTCGCCCCAACGTCGACTTCGTGATTAGCGATCTCCTCAATGCCATCCCGGGCACCGCCGACTTGCTGGTGACCAATGTTCCTTATGCGCCCGACTCGGCGGCCAAGGCCGGCGACAACAATTGGAGCGGCGGTCTCGACGGTTTCGATCTCCTCAGGCGCATCGTCGCCGCTCTCCCCGAGCGCCTCGAAGACGGCGGCGTCGCGCACATCAATTCGCTGTTCCCGAATGCTCCCGGTACAACCATTCGCGAGAATTTTGACCGCTGGATCGGCGGCAAAATCGACAGCTACGAAGTGCTGGATCACACCTGGGGCGTACCTACCTACGAAGATGCGCTCTCAGAACAGCCCTGCGAAGGCGACAAGTCAGCCTGGCGCTTTGGTGTCGTCAGCCTCCGCCGCGCTGCATCGGGCCAGGGCTATTGGCGCAATCTGGGCAAGTTCGGCAGTTTCTTCGCCGCCGACGGCAGTTGCAAGTTCGTCGCCGACCACGACGCTTAGAATCTGTCCAAGAACCTCGACTTCAATGACGGGTACAGGCTTCACAGGTTTGCGAAAAAACTCATTCGGGCGGTAGGCCGGGGATTTATCCCCGGCACAAAAGCCAATTGAATCATCGTGGGCTTCAGCCCCTGATGTAACCTTTTCGGCCTGCTCGTCCAAATTCAGACCCTTTTCCGCAGCCTCTTTAGTCCTGCAAAATTTCCCGCTTTGCCGGACCTGCCAAGCCCTTTCGCCGCAACCACTCAGCCCCTGCAAAATCAAGGTTTCCTAAATCGAATAGCCAATCATCTCTTTCATGATTTCATTGGTGCCGCCATAAATCCGCTGCACGCGGCTGTCGGTCCACATGCGCGCGATCGGATACTCAGCCATATAGCCATAGCCGCCGTGTAACTGTACACAGACGTCTATGACGCGACACTGGCACTCCGTGAGCCAATACTTTGCCATGGCTGCGGTGACCGCATCCAACTGACCGGTAATGAAACGTTCGATGCAGTTATCGAGAAAAACACGGCCAATATGAACTTCAGTCTTGCATTCCGCCAACTTGAAACGCGTGTTCTGAAAATCGAGCAGTTGCTTCCCGAATGCGATCCGGTCCTTTACATACTTGCTTGTCACGGTCACCGCTTGTTCGGTCATCGCGACCGCGCCAACGCCGATCGAGAGCCGCTCATACGGCAGTTGCTGAATCATCTGGCTGAACCCCTTGCCCTCGGAACCAAGGAGATTCGAAGCGGGAACGCGCACATCGTTGAAGAACATCTCGCAGGTATCCAACTCGTTCATGCCAACCTTGTCGAACGGGCTGCCGATGCTGTATCCGGATACCAGCTTTGGTTCGACCACAATCAACGACATGCCGTGAAAGCCGGCAGCCGCAGGGTTGGTCTTTACAGCTACGCACACGAGGCTCGCAAGCCGGCCATTGGTGATGAAAGTCTTCGACCCATTGATAATGTATTCATCGCCTTCGCGGCGCGCGGTGGTTTTGATTCCCGCCAGGTCAGAGCCAGCCCCCGGTTCGGTCATCGCGATGGCCGCTACCAATTCGCCCTGGCTCATTCTGGGAAGCCAGTTGCGTTTCTGTTCCTCGGTGCCGAAGGCGAGGATGTAATGACCGACAATACTCTGAACGCCGGAGCCGAAACTGACCCCCGCTCTCGCGAGTTCTTCGTTTACGACAGTCTCATGGGCGAATGTCCCGCCTCCACCGCCGTATTCTTCTGGAACGTCAGGGAGTAGGATGCCTGCCTTCCCTATTGCGGTCCATGCCTCGTCGTCCGGGCGGTGTTGCTCGCGCCATCGGGCTTGATGTGGCACAAACTGTTCTTGGATAAACTGACGAACCGTCTTGCGGAACAACTGCAACTCTTCATTCATCCACGACGATTGATAAGTGGTACGCGACATTTCGATCCTTTCAATATGTATCCGGAAGTGCAGGATGCGGCAAAACTGCTTGCCTCATAGAACATGCATGAACCGGCGATTTCTTAGGGTCCGCGCCCATAAATGCCAGGCGCCCATTCTCTTCCTGCGCATAGCTAATACGTGCCCGCTCTTTGCCCGATTCCTCGATTCGCCAGCAGTGGCCGTCTTCGAGCATGGAGTGCGGCCGCTTGGCGGAATAAGAAGGATCAAACGGCACGAATGCTCCGACCGCTTTAAGCACGGCCAGGAAGACGTCGACACCATGCGAATCGAGAGCGCGAGCGATCGGCAGTTTTCCCGGGACGTTCATATTGCAATTCCGGGGATACTTCAAAACCCCGCGACGTTGTGTCCAAAGAACTTGCGCGCAGCGAGGTCACCGGCTCCCTTCTTTACCTAAAGTATTCATTATAAATTGGTTGAGCGTCGTATCACTTCGATCCGCACGAATCGGCCCGCAGTGTGAGCTTTTGTCATAAAGAAGCGATTGAAGCTTGTGACGGACGTTCCGTTGGAGCTGGTTGGGCCTTTGTTTTATGCGCCGCGTTGCAGGTTGTAGAATCCGGGGCCATCCATGGGCACTAAGTGGGCCATCGATTGAGGGGTTTCTCTTGGTGTTGCAAGCCGGAGTGGCGCGAAAGTTTCTGCCCGACAAGTTCATTTCTCCGTTCTCACCTCCCATTCTAGGCTCCAAGAAGGCGACTTTGCGCCGAGATCTTGTGATGTCGCAAAATCAGGTCATGGACCAGCTCAGCACAATAATGTGTGCTCACACGGCGGTCGGCGAGCATATGGCTGCGCATCTCTCCTCTTGAACTCCATAAGTGTTAGCCCCCAGAGGGCATGAACCCGTTGGCCAACCCAGAGGCGGAAGCCTCATTCTCAAGTCCCTTTAGAACCACGACAATACCTATTTCGTGTACGGCTGCTTTGGGATACAGTAACACTAAATGGAGCATTGGTACTCTTATAAGCCGATTACTTTGGGCCAGGCGTCTGGAGAGTCCAAGAAGTAGCATGTATGGTGTTGAGGAGAGGTGTAGGAAGACTTGCCGGAGCATTTGTCTCTCACCCTGCCGGCTCCATTTTTATCCAGCCTGCTGAGACTATTCAGCGCGACCCTTGACTCGTTATCCCTGCGCCACGCGGCATCGCAATGCCCTGACGAAGGTTAACTTGGGAGGAGTTCTACGGCGGTCCACGCCATCCCGTCCTGAATACGAAATCGCACCTCGAATTCGCGGCCGGCATGAAAGTTTGGCGCCAGCGTAGTGCCGAGCTGCAATTCGATGCGTTCCGTGTCTGCTTGAATGGGCTTTGCCAGGATGTCGAGGAACCCGAACTCGACATCGAGCAGGGGATTCAAGCACTTGTAGAGCGATTCCTTGGCCGAGAAGAGCAGTGTCACATAGGCACCGAGTCCAAGATGTGAACGTTGCGCAGCCTCGATTTCAGCCCGGCCCATCACAGAGGGCGCGATTTCCGCCGCTGGCTCGACCTCAAGCAGGTGCTCCATATCGATACCAATGGCTTCGAGCCTCGTACGCGAAGCCGCGGCTGCCCAGGCCACACCTTGCGAGTGCGAAATCGACCCCACGAATCCTTCAGGCCAGACCGGTCTGCGCTTTGTTGAAACAGGCAACTGCGCGTGGCCTCGAAAGCCCGCACCCCAAAGTGCCCGCTGGCTGGCAGCGCGCCCAGCGACGAACTCGAGCTGGCGACTGGCGACCGCGGTGTCGAGTTGCGGCGGAAAATCAACGCAGAGCTTGAAGGCAGCAGCCCGGGGTGCTCCGAGCAAGCCGACTTCCGCCGCCGTCATAAGGCAGGTTGAGCAGTAGCTGGAAAGCAGGTACTCAGCTGGCATTCCAAGTCCTTGAGCGGTACCACTCGACCACTCGCGCGAACATGCGCTCGCGATCCTCGGTGAAGGTGTAAGGATAATCGGCATACGGATAATATTCCATCTCGATTTTGCCGCGTGGATCTAGTCCTTTGAACAGGTCGAAAAACTGACCAGCATAATTATATTAATTTTCGAGCCCACCGATGCGAAAGTAGAGCATCTGCGCAAGGCAATCGCATGAACAGCGTTTGAGAACATGGATGGGGTTCGCTCCGCCCCGCCGGGGCGGATTACTCCTTTTTGGACGCCTTCCCCGGATTGCGTCCGCTGCGGCGGACTTCATCCGGGGCTATTTTCGACCCCTCGATGCGTCAAGCCGAATCAAGCGTGCCAATGAAGTACGTTCATGCGATTGCTCTGAGCATCTGCGTGTCACGGCTATCAAAGACTGTTGGTACAGTTTCAGGATTTTGGGTCAAGGG
>OBLW0100004641.1_pt1 | contig 10460 bp, 3 predicted proteins | sample 1520161 | NCBI WGS metagenome assembly OBLW01 (sample SAMEA3539309, study PRJEB22396) | soil metagenome | biome: tundra; feature: field; material: soil | place: USA | collected 2010-05 | depth 0.15 m
TCAATGGTAAACATGTATTATCCCCGGATCGAGTAGATTGGCCCACATCGTGCTTATTCCTTGGCATCTGTCCGCGTAATTTGTCGAAACAGGGCACACGGATCACTTGAACGTGTGCGTGGGTTTCATTTTGCTTCTTGACGGCACTTGTGCATCTTTTGGCCTCTTTGGTATCGCCGGTAAATCGGTCTAACACCCGACGAGCCGCAGCAACAAAATTACCGGCTTGAGAAGTTTCCCGACAGGGTCTTCCAATCCCAAATCATCTTCGGAGGAGTTAAAAATGCTATCGTTCCGGTTCCAAGCTAAGCCATCTCTACCCGGTACACCTTCCAGTGGACCTTGCGTTTGGTTTAACACCCTTTCGCTTTTTGTTGCGGGCCTTTTTGTGGTCATGCTCGTGGCCCAGCCGCTCAGCGCGCAGCAAACCGGGGCGGTTACCGGTGGCCTCAGCGGAACCGTGACAGACTCGACAACTGCGGTTCTGACGGACGCTAAAATCACATTGGCCGGTCCTCAGGGAACGCGTGTGACGACAACGGATACGCTCGGGCACTATACCTTCTCCGGACTTATCCCTGGGCTCTATGATGCCACGGTTGAGAAGACTGGCTTCAAGACGGTCAAGTCGGCTCATAACGAAGTCGTGGTCGGTAGCGCCTCGCTCTTGAATTTCACGCTGCCCATCGGCAACACCACAGAGACGGTCGAAGTGTCGGCATCGGCTGTCTCCATCGATACCGAGTCCACCGCGATCGATACGAACCTGAATGACACCTTTTACAACAAGATCCCGATGCCGCGCCAGATAAGCGCGATCTTCTATGCAGCTCCCGGAGTTGCCGGCGGGCAAGTGGCCGGGGTCGCGAACCAGGCCGGCCCGGGCGCCGCTAATCCCTCGATTGGCGGTTCCTCCGGCCTCGAGAACCTGTACGTCGTTGATGGCGTTACCGTCACTGACCAGGCGTATGGCAGCCTCGGCACCTTCAACTCGAATCACGGGTCGCTGGGCACCGGCATCAACCTCGCGTTCATCAAGGAAGTGGATGTAAAGTCGTACGGCTTCGCGCCGGAGTTCGGCAAGGCCCAGGGCGGCATCGTTCAGATGGTCACCAAGTCCGGCTCCAATAGTTATCACGGAGCAGTAGGCGCATATGCCGGGCCGGGTTCCTGGTATGCGGCCCGGAAACAGTTTTACCAATTTGGCTACCTCCAAACTACCCCAAGCGCCACTCTTTCCAGCCCCCACTACGACCTGGCGCTCGAGTTTGGCGGCTACGTTCCTGGCTTCCGCGACAAGATCTTCTTTTTCGGGGCATTCAACCCCGCACTGGACCAGAACATCAACATCGCCGATCCGTTCTTCACCTACACTGGCGCACCCGCAGCAGGTCCGGCCATTGTCACTCACGGCCCATTTGCCTATAGCACCACGACAGTGAGCTGGGCCGGGAAGCTGACCTTTAACCTCACCCCGAAAATACAGTTTGAAGCGGCCAGCTTTGGCGATCCATCGCGCCACAACAGTATTCCCAACACGCTGTCCACGGCCAATATTCCGTCCTCGCTCAGCAGCTACGCGTGGGGATCGCGCGATACTCTGGGCCGCCTCAGCGCCACCATCACTCCTACCTGGGTAGTGGATGCGTCGTATACCTACAACTACGACCACTTCGCCGAATCGCCCTTCCTGAACCAGTATCAGATCAGCGACCAGTCGCCCTTGTCCGCGGTCGTCCCGGGCACGACAGTCATCACCGGATTCGGCACCTATTCACCGTCGAGAGAAGGCACCTACAGCCTGATAGTGAACACGCAGAAGACGGCCCATTTCCTCGGTGAGCATACCTTGTCGGTGGGCTACTCCTACGACCACACCAAGTTCCTCTACCAGCCGTCCCGTTCCGGACCCCTCTTCACCATTCCGGACAAGAATGCGGGCGGAACAGCTTTGAACACGATCTTCTCGAACATTCCCTCGAAAGTGGCCGGAGCCCAGACCAATGCTCAGTTCACGGTGACAGCGGCCAACAAGGCCAACCTTGCCGACGCCACCTGCGCACAGTGCCCGGTATGGAATGGCATGCGGGTCTATGCGTCGGAAAGCCGCGGCACCTATGTCGGACTGTATGTAAACTCCTTCGAACGGTACCATGCTGCCTACGGCGACGACACCTGGGTGATGAATCGCTTCATCACTGTCAATGCCGGCGTGCGCTGGGAAGAGGAGCGCGTTGCCGGAACGGTGCTGAGTTATCCCTTCACCGGAAGCTGGTCGCCGCGCATCGGCGTCAACGTGGATCCGTTCGCCGATCGCAAGGGCAAGATCTTCTTCAACTATGGGCGCAATTTCTGGGCCATGCCGCTGGATGCGGCCAACCGTCAGCTCGGCAACGAGCAGGACGATACGAACTACGTCTTTGCCCCGACAATCGTAAATAACCAGCTGGTCATCGTTCCTGACAATGCCCATAACCTGAACGGCATGCCCAAGAGCACCACCGCCGGAGCCGTTTCGAATTTCGGCGGTCCGAGCTTCTCTTCTTCAACCGGCGAAGGCATTATCCCTGGAACCAAGGCCGAGTACGAGAACGAGATGGTCTTTGGTGTCGAACGTGAAATCAAGAACGGGTTAGTGCTCAAGGCGCGCTATATTGATCGCCAACTGAAACGCATCGTCGAGGACATCGGTTCGCAGTCGCCGGAAGGTTCGACGATTGGAGCCAATTACAACGGCGGCATCGCCAATCCGAGCGCGAGTACGGATATCGCGGTGAACGACCAGGAGCTTACGTACACTCCGGCGCAGTGGGCCGCGGCGAACCCGACTGCTGGCCAAACCGGCTGGGTATATGCGCCTCCGGTGACGGGTTGCACAAAGAAAAACGACACCTACTTTTCGGCTGGCGGCATCTTTGTCGATGGGAACAACACTCCTCTCGGTGGCGCATGCTTCCTGAACCTGGCAACGATGGATGCCGGGCCGGGCGATGGCAAGCCGGACGGTTTTGTGAACCCTTCGCGGCACTATCAGGCCCTCGAACTGGAGATCGACAAGCGTTTCAGCAATCACTGGCTGGCGGCGGTGAACTATCGGTTCGCCAATCTCTGGGGCAACTATGAAGGCGCCTACCGCAATGACAACGGTCAGTCCGATCCTGGCATCAGCTCATTGTTTGACTTTACGGCTGGCCAGTTGAACCTGCTCGGCGATCAATTCAGGCCGGGTTACATGAGCACCGACCGGCGCGCTGTAGGCAATATGTTCCTGAGCTATACGGTCGGAGCAGATAGTCCGATCGTCCACTTTGCCAAGGGGCTCACGACCGGCATAGCCGTCCGCGGACAATCCGGCGTTCCTCTCAGCTATCTGGGCGATCACCCGATCTATCTGAACCAGGGTGAGGTTCCGCTCGGCGGGCGTGGCGCAGCGGGTCGCACTCCCTCATCTCTCCAACTCGACTTGAAGGGTGAATATGCTCTTCACATGCACGAGGACAAGGTACTGAAATTCGGCCTGGATGCAATCAATGCCACCAACTCGCAACCCATCGGAGGCAAGGTTCAGTACACGCAGCAGCCGGCAGCCGTCGTCCCGGTCGTTGGGAATACGCCGAATTTGAACAAGGACTATAGCCGCCCAACGAATTTCCAGGGTCCGTTTTATGCCCGGGCGACCCTCCGATTCGAATTCTAGAGGTTGATAGAATGTAACCAGAGGGGAGAGAGGCTCACTCTCTCCCCTTTGTATTTCATACGGAGTCTTGTCGCTTGAATTCGAAATTCTGCACTACTCTGGCTCGTGTCCTGATTCTGATTTGCCTCCTTCCCTGTCTGCATGCGGCCGACCGCTCAAAAGATCTGTCCCCGCATTATCGGCACTGGCTGAACGAAGAAGTCAATTACATCATCGACAGCAGTGAGAGGAAGCAGTTCCTGGCCCTGACCACGGATGCCCAGCGCGATAGTTTTATTACGGCATTTTGGAAAATCCGTAATCCCGATCCCGATCCCGAGACCAACAGCTACAAGGATGAACATTATCGCCGCCTGGCCTACGCAAACGAGCACTATGGCAGCACCCGAGAGCAGGATGGCTGGCGAACCGATCAGGGACGTATCTATATCATCCTCGGCGAGCCAAAACAGATAGTCACCTATCCGGCAGCCAGGAATGTGCGGCCAATGCAGATCTGGTTCTATCAATCCCCAAGCCGGGTCCTCGCGCCTTACTTCAACCTTGTGTTCTATAAGCGCAGCATAGGCGAACCCTATTCACTCTATTCCCCCAATCGGGATGGCCCAGTAAGGCTCGTTTCGTCTCTCGAGGCGCTGAACGATCAGAAGAGAAGCCTCGACATCCTTCGTAAATCCCTTGGGAACGAGGTCGCCACGACTGCGCTCACGCTCATTCCGGGAGAGGCGGTGGATTTTGACAATTACGCGCCGAACATGTCCTCAGACCTGCTCCTTAGCGAAATCGAAGGCTTGCCGGATAATCCCCTTACCCAGGAACAGCTCAATCTGAACCGGGCGCGCGAGCACGTCACCATGAGCATGGTGCTCGGGGAACAGGACGCAACGATCAGTTACAACGTGTTTCGCGACGGGCAAGGGCGGGAGATGCTCAACTACCTGATGCGCTCGGCGCTCCCTGATCCAGGAATTGTGGGTAAGCGCGCCGATGGGAGCCTTTATTACGACCTCACTCTCCGGACCACAGTCACCACCGGCGACAACAAACCGGTTTACGAACAGGAAGACCAGCTTACCGGCAATTTGTCCGAGCCGCAGGCGGAGACCGCACGAAAGAAACGCTTCGCGGCCGAAGCTCGTATTCCGCTTTCGCCAGGAAACTTTGCGATCGTAGCGACGCTGACCAACAACGTGACGCATACAGCCTCGCGTCAACATGCCAGTGTCGCCGTCCCCGAAGTAAAGAGCGAGAAGATTGCGCTGTCCGCTTTGCTGGCATACGCCGGGTCTTCAGCCGTCAGTGACCCGCAAGGTAAGCTGCCTTTCAGCATTGCAGGCCTTCGCTTTGCGCCGCTTGGGGCGCAAAATGTGTACATGCGTCAGGGCGCACGGCTGCCACTGGTGTTCCAACTGTGGCTCGATCCGAAGACCGCGACACCCACACCGGACAAGATCCACCTGCACTACGTATTTGGCTCTATTGCCGCTTCCCACAACGACGCTTCTCAGGAAAACGAAGACGTCGATGCGGGAAACCGGGACCAGGCAGGGAATCTCGTTACAGGTCGAACCCTCGACACATCGTCCTTGATGCCCGGAAGCTACAAAGTGGTTGTGAGCGCAAACAAGGAGGGTGAACAGAAGACCGCGTATGCCACCCTCAACCTGCACGTAGCGGCAGCGTCCGAATACGTCGATACCTGGACAGCCTATGGCTCCGCAGATCCAGGCGGTGAAGAAGTGGATGACTTCAAACGTGGCCTTTCGGCCGAGGCGCTAGGTTCGGATGCAGACGCGCAGACAGCGTACATGCGCGCCCTGGCAGAAGGTCCCGCAAATATGCGTCCCCTCGACAAACTAGCAGCTTTGCTGGCGCGGAAGGGAATGACCGACCAATTGGCGGCATTGAGCCAGCAGCCGGTTTTGGAGAAGACCGCAGCCAGCCCACCGACATTGCTTGCAATTGCCGAGGCGCTCAACAAGTCAGGGAATCCCAGGGAAATTGTGCGCATGCTGGAGGCCCAGATCATTCTTCAGCCGCCAAATGTCGATCTTTACAATGCCTTGGCAGCTGCTTGCCAGGCGTCCGGCAACACTGTGCGGGCGAGCGAAGTCCGCACTCTCGCGGCGAATCTGAAGAGATAGCCGCACGTCTGCGCGGACACCCTCTACGATCCGCCTTTCGGCAAGATCGAATATGCCGTGAGCCCGCACCGACTGCCTGAGCGTGGAAACGCCAGGCATCGTAACCCCGGCCAGAGGTTCGGCAGGTTACAACAGACCTCCGGCAGCAGACCGCACCCCCAATCTTGAATCGAAAACTCGCCCTCAGCCGCCTATTTTGCCTTGTTGACCGACCAAAAGGCACCACGCTCTGGGCGTCTTTTCATTTGGGCCACTTAAGCGCTCTTGACGCGCCCCTGACAGACAGGAAAACTCCCATTCCAGCCTCCCAAAACGGGACCATTTCCGCCCATAAATGGAATATCACCCGAGATTTCTACAGTTTTTAATATCTTTACGATTCCTCTCCCACTGAGGCGCTATTGATAAACACTTTAGTTTCAATGGCAAATATCTATTCTCCCCGGATCGAGTAGAGTGGCCCACATCGTGCTTCGTCCCTGACAGCTATCCGCGTAATTTGTCGAAACACGACGCACGGATCACTTGATCATGTGTCGGAGTTTCATTTTGTATCGCAAGGGAATACTTGCGTCTTTTGTCCGTTTTGTATCACCGGTAAATCGGTTTAAGAGCCGCCTAACCGGAGCAACAAAATTAGTGGATTGAGAAGTTTCCCGACTGGGCCTTCCAATCCCAAATCATCTTCGGAGGAGTTCAGTGTTATCTTTCCGGTTTAAGAAAGCAATCATTGCAATTAGTCTTCTTACTGCTTTATTGCTAGGCGGCAATTTTGCCGCATGGAGCCAGGCCACCAGCGGTGACATCGTTGGAACAGTCCTTGACCGCAGCGGCGCTGCCATCCCTGGCGCCTCGGTCACAGCTACCAATGTTGCTACTGGCGTCGCCTCCACCGTTCAGGCCAGCAAGGTCGGTGATTTCCATATCCCGAACCTGCTTGGAGGAAATTACAACGTTTCCGCTAGCGCGGCCGGCTTTGCCACCTTCACATTGAAGAACTTCACGGTAGTGCTGAACAGTACGGCCACCGCAAGGTTGGTTCTGCCTGTTGCGACGACATCCACCGTTGTTGAAGTCTCCGCAGAAGCTGGGGTCACAATCGATACAACCACCACGCAATTGCAGACCTCCTTCGAATCGGAAGAACTCAAGAACCTCCCCACATCCTCCTCGGCCAACGGCGTCCTCAATCTGGCCCTGCTCGTCCCCGGCGTCGCGTCCGGCGGTGGCATGGGTGTTGGAACCGGTCCTTCTGTCGGCGGTCTCCGCCCGGAAGATAACAACTACACCATTGAAGGCATCGACAACAACAACAAGGGCGTCACTGGACCTCTCGTCTATGTCCCCAACGATGCCACCGGCGAGTTTACCGCCATCGTCAATCAGTTCTCTCCTGAATTCGGCCACTCCGCCGGCGGACAGTTCAACACCACCGTTCGCGGCGGCACCAACAAGATTCATGGCATGGCCTACGAGTACTTCCAAAACCGCAACCTGAATGCAGAAAACGCCGTCCAGGGTGGCAAGATCGCGAATCCGCGCTATGACAACAACCGCTATGGCGGTCAGGCGGGCGGCCCAATCATCAAGGACAAGCTCTTCTACTTCGCAAACTTTGAGCGCCAGGAAATCGGCCAAAGCGGTCAGTATTATCTCTGCACGCCAACTGCAGCCGGTTTCGCCGCCCTCAAGACCGTTCCCACGATAAATGCCAACAACCTCGGCGTCTTTTCCAAGTACACGCCGGCTTCATCTTCCCAGGTAAACTCCTCCAATGACCTCGCCTGCAATAACCAGGCGTCAACAGACCCGAGTAATGGCGCGCAGTTCCTTACCGTGTACAACGATAAAAGCTACAACGCCGCCGGTCCCAGCTACGCCAACACAAGTGGGTTAGGCTCGGTCTTCGGTTCCACGGGTGCGGTGAATGTGCCGCTTGGCAACTACCTCGTCGCGGCCCCGAACTACAGCAACTTCGATGTTTTCACCGCCAGCACAGACTGGACCGTCTCGGCCAAGGACAGCTTCCGCGGCCGCTACCTCTTCAACAAGTACACCGGCGTTGACACATCGGCCAGTCTCCCCGCGTTTTTCTCCGATCTGCCTGAGCGGTTCCATATCATCGCTCTGAGCGAGTTCCACAACTTCACGCCCAACCTCATCAACGAGGTCCGCGTCGGCTTCAACCGCTTCTATCAGCTTTACCCAGTTGGCAACTTCGCCTTCCAGGGGCTCGACTCCTTCCCCAACCTGCAACTGGGAGACTTGGGCAACATCCAGGTGGGTCCAGATCCTAATGCTCCGCAGTCTGCGGTGCAGAACCTCTATCAGCTCACTGACAACGTGAGCTACGTCAAGGGTAAGCACAGCCTCAAGTTCGGCTTTGACGGTCGCAAGTTCATCGCCCCGCAAAGCTTTACACAGCGCGTGCGCGGCGACTATGAGTACGACTACCTCACCGAATATCTCCAGGACGTCGCCCCCACCAGCTTTGGTGAAAGGTCCACCGGCGACTTCTTCTACTATGGCGACCAGACCTCCTTCTACGGCTACGGGAACGACACTTGGCGCATCTCCGAGAAGCTCAGCCTCAACTTCGGCCTCCGTTACGAATTCACGGCGGTCCCAGTAGGCGAGCGTGCCCAGTCCCTCAATATCAAGGCTAGTGCCCCAGGACTCGTGACCTTTGGCGCACCCCAGCCCCAAATGCACAACTTCTTCCCCCGCGTGGGAGTCAACTACGCCCTCAACCCCAACACCTCAATTCGCATGGGCTTTGGAATCGCTGGTGATGTCCTCGACGATAACCTCGGTCTCCTGACCTTCCCGCCTCAATATTCGTCGACCAACGACGTGAACACGAGCGTCAGCGGCAACCCCACCCCCGGCACCGACTGCGTCGGCACCGCAGCCAAAGTGGGGACATACACCGCAGGATGCTCGAACTTCCTTACCAATGGCGGTCTTCCGCATGGAACCGGCACTCTCAACACATACGCGACTATCGCGGACCAGCGTGCGGCAACCTCCGCATATTTGCCTACCAACCAACTACTACCCTATGCCGAAAACTGGACCCTCGGTGTTCAGCACGTCTTCAAGAGTGTCTACACGGCTGAAGTCCGCTATGTCGGCACCCGCGGCATTCACCTGCCCACCCAGGATCAGATCAATGTCCAGCCCAGGGTCACAGCAGCCAATCAGATTCCCACTCTCATGAGTGCGCCATCTGCGGCCTCGCTGGGCTCTTATACCAATACCCTCCCTAAAATCACCGCGCTCTCGAATATCGTTCCGGCATGGGCCCAGCCTTCCGACTTCGCCCTCAACGGTGGTTTCTCAACCAAGATCACCTCCTACCGGCCGTTGTCCTCGTCGAACTACAACGGCATGGAGGCAAGCCTCAATCGTCACTTCACCCAGGGATTGCTCTTGAACCTTTCCTGGACCTGGAGCAAGGCGATGGACGACGCTACGGCGGCTACCTTCTCCACCACCCTCACACCGCGCCGCCCGCAGAACTCGCAGAACGTCGCTGCCGACTACAGCCGTTCCGCTCTCAGCCGTACGCACAGAATTACCTTGGTCGCCGTCTACGACGTGCCCTTCTTCAAGACCTCAGGCTGGCTCTTGAAAAACACCGTCGGCAACTGGGAATTAGCGCCCATCTACACCTATGAGTCGCCTGAGTACTTTACGGTTCTCTCCGGCGTCAACTCCAACCAGAACGGCGACTCCGCCGGGATCGACCGCACCATCTTCAACCCCAACGGCGTCAAGCACACCGGCTCGGCAGTCATTTCGTACGCCAATCCAAATATGACCAGCCTGTGCCCGGTTCCGGTCGCCCCTGCCACGTACAGTCATGACCCGAACGGCACCATCATTTGCAGTGCCAATACCGTTGCCTATGTGGCCAAGAATCCCAACGCGGAATACATCACTGCCGCCGCCGGCACTTTGCCCAACGGGCAACGCAACACTGAGCCCATCAACCCCATCAACGACCTCGATCTTACGGCCATCAAGCGCTTCAACTTTGGTGAAGCTCGTTCCATCGAATTCCAGGCTCAGGCCTACAACGTGTTCAACCACGCACAGTACGTCCCGGGCTCCATCAACAACGTCTCCAATCCGGGCTACAGCACACTGAACACCGCCTACCAGATCGCGTCCAACCCGGGCTTCCGGCAAGCCGGCACGTTCTTCAAGGCCAACGCGCGTACCATGCAGCTGACCCTGAAGTTCAACTTCTAACTTAAGCAACGTTTCTTAAACCGGCTCTCCCGGAGCTGCAAGACTTGCCCCGGGAGAGTTAAGAAGCACAAGGGGCGCCCTCACGGGCGCCCCTTGTGCTTCTGCCTTTACCGCTCGAATTCGAACGTCTTCGAGAATAGATCAAGGTCTGGGTGCCCCATCCTTGAATCGTTCTTTGATTCAAGGGTGGGATAGCACAATACAAATCAACAGCGCCGTCTACTTCTTTGTCGAGGCGCGTTTAGCAGCCACTTTTTTCGCCACGCTCTTTTTTGCCGCAACCTTCTTCGCAGCCGTCGTGGGCTTCGCCGCAACCTTCTTCGCAGCCTTCACTGCAACAGGCTTGGTCTTTACGGGGGCCT
>OBLW0100004643.1_pt1 | contig 10458 bp, 3 predicted proteins | sample 1520161 | NCBI WGS metagenome assembly OBLW01 (sample SAMEA3539309, study PRJEB22396) | soil metagenome | biome: tundra; feature: field; material: soil | place: USA | collected 2010-05 | depth 0.15 m
GCCGGCTCTTCCGGATCTGACGGATCTTCTGCCCCACGAGGAGGATCTGGGACGCGCGCGGCACAGCGCTCATGACGGTTCGTCGTCTAAGATAGACCCTCCCGCCCGGGTGTCAAGCGGTTTCGGGCAGGTTTGGAGAACGGCTACCTCGTTGAAGAACAAGCTCTTCCTGCTCTCGGAGCTGCTCCGCAGGGACCTCGCTGCCCGGTACGCCGGAAGCTTCGCGGGCCCCTTCTGGGCGGTCTTGAACCCGGCCATCATCTGCGCCCTGAATGCTTTCGTCTTCGCATACGTCATCCGGCTGAGGCCCCCGGAGGGTTTCGGCGGGACATACGTCGAATTCCTGCTCGCGGGAATCCTGCCGTGGCTCGGCGTGCAAGAGGCCCTGGTGCGGGGGACCACCTCGGTCACCGACCAGGCCCATCTCGTCAAGAAGCTCCGTTTTCCGGTCGCCCTCCTGACGCTCTCCTCGGTCGGGGCGGCCCTCGTGATCCAGACGATCGGCATCGGGCTCCTGACGGGGTTCCTCCTCGTGACGGGCCGCGGCGCGATCCATCCCCTGCTCCTCGTCGCGGCGTTCGCGTTCGAGCTCCTGCTCCTCGCGGGTCCGGCGCTCATCCTGGCGTCGCTCAACCCGTTCTTCCGCGACCTCGCGCAGATCCTCCCGCCGTTCCTCATGATCGCCTTCTACGTCACGCCGATCCTCTACCCCGAGTCGCTCATCCCGGCGTGGGCGGCGCCGGTCCTCGCCGTGAACCCGCTGCGCGACGCCGTCGCGCTCTTTCGCGCGGCCCTCTTCGGGATGCCGCTGCCTCCCTGGCGCCGTCTGGGCGCCGAATCCGCGGCATTCATCGTGCTAGGCTTCGCGGGACGTCAGCTGTACCGCCGGTTGCGGCCGGCGTTCGCCGACCTTCTCTGACCCGAATGCCAGCTCGCCCGCCGGCCGAAGGCCGCCAGGTTCCATGCGTCAATCAGGAGATTCAGGTGAAACCACTCGTTTCCAGTCTCGCGGCCGCCGCTCTCTTCATCGCGACCGGCTGCTCCTCGTCCCAGTCCGCGGGCCCGGCCTCTTCCGCGACGCCGCCTGCCCCCGCGGCCGCTGATTCGAAGGCCGCGGCCATCGAAAAGCTCATGAGTAAGCACCAGCCGGCGGAGGTGCCGGATGACGGCGCCGCGGTCGAGGCAGGGGCGACCATTGTGACGGACCCCGAGTCCGGAGCGAAGCTCATGCGTATCCCGAAGCGTGCGCCGAACTATGCGAAGAACGGCCGACTCTACAGCTCGATCGTTCCGTTCGATGCCGGGTTGATCCTCCGCGAGGACGCGGAGGCGTGGTACATCGCGGCGCCGCCTCCGATGAAGATCAGGTCGGCCGCCGCCTCGGCGCCCGAAGACCTCCCTGCCATCTATGAAATGCCCGCCGGGGAAGCCGAGACGGTGACGCCCGCGGTCTCCGCGGACACGTTCAGGTTCGAGGAGATCTCGACCGGGCTGCCTCGTTCCGGGATGTGGCGCGACAACTTCACCCTCGCGGACGTGCTCGGGCTGGGACGGCCGCAGATCATCGCCCCGCCGCCTCGTCTCACCGCGGGGTTCCTCCGCATCTACCAGATGGACCGCACCGAAGCCGGGGGCTGGCGCTGGAAGGCGGCGAAGGTCGAGTGGGAGAACCCCGGCCAGATCGCGGCCGCTTACGGCGCGACATCGGTCGCCGATTTCGACGGCGACGGCCGCCTCGACATCGCGTTCGCCGGCCACGGCGTCGGGCCCGCGATCGCCTTCAACAAGGGGGACGGGAAATTCGTAGTCGATCGCCCGCAGGGCCTGCCCCGCCAGATGTCTTCGAGGACCCTCGACGTGGGCGATGTGAACGGGGACGGCCGGCCGGACATCCTCGCGATCTCCGACGAGGGTGAGGACGGTGCGACCGACAGCAAGCCGCGCCAGGAAGGCGATTACCTGCGCGGATTCGACGCCCGGCTCTTCCTCAACGAGAAGGGGTACTTCCGCGAGGTGCACGCGGGCCTTGCGGGCGCGTGCTTCGCCTATACGATGGCCTTGGCCGTGCCGAAAGACGGGCGTCCCTTCTACACGTCGGGCTGCCGCTATTTCGGAAGCCGGGCGAACCTCTACGAGTTCGATCCCGTGAAGGAAGAGTTCTCTTATGTGGGCGGGAAGGTCCTCGAGCTCTTCGCCTATCAGACGGGTGCCGCGGTCGGAACCTACCGCGGAAGGCCGGCCGCGTATTCCTCCTACTTCAAGCGAACGCCCGCGGGCAGCTCGAAGAAGATCGACGGGCAGGGGGTTACGATCTACTACCGTGAAGCGGACGGCACCTGGAAGGCGAAGCGCATCGTGAAGACGCTCCAGTACGACAAGGAATCCCAGGCGATCGCGGTGGCCGACCTCAATGGAGACGGCCTCGACGACGTGGTCTGGGGCGACGAAACCACCAAACGCCTGCGCGTCTTCTTCCAGACGCCGGCGGGCGAGTTCGAAGAGCTCGCGGCCAGCCGCGAGCCGTCGTTCGAGAATCACCCGACGTCCATCCGCATTGCGGACGTCGACGGCGACGGCAAGCCCGACGTCGTCATGATGTACACCTACTTCACGCCCGACGAGACCAAGCTGGGGGGCTTCCGCGTGTTCCGGGGGCTCGCGAAGTGAGCCTGTGAGGTGGACGCGGGACCCGACACCTCCGTATACCGATATGACGCCAACTCATAATTTTCTGGAAAGCCCTTGACATCGAGGAATTTTGTTCCTATCGTTTGCTCAATGTCTGGGAAGGTATCGTGATCATCAGCCTATTCACTCGCCCTAAGGGCATGACATCTCGATTTCAAATTAATTTCGGGAGGTGATTCAATATCGCGCGCGGCAGGAGCCGAATGTCCCTTTCGAAAAAACTCTGCAATGGCACTCACTCGGATCTAACTGAACGATCGCAATTCTCGGTAGGAGTAAAAATGAAAAAGTTTTCCGTCCTCATCGCCTTGGTGTTGCTCGCGGTAGCGGGCACGGGCTATGCGGTCACCTGCGCGTATGACAACGTGCCGGCGGCGACGCTGCTCGTCCCGTACTGGAAGGTCTCGATGAACGGCGTGAACCCCACGCTTCCGTCGGTGCCCCAGACCGACACGCTCGTGGGAATCGTCAACGTCTCGACGCCGGGCGTCATCGCGCACGTCACGGTGTGGAACAAGTACTCGAGGGCCGTCCTCGACTTCAACGTTCCGCTCACCGGCAAGGACGTCGCGTACTTCAGGATGAGCCAGATCCTCAATGGCAACCTGAACGTGAACGGAAGCCAGCAGACAATTCCGGCCATCTCGCCCGACCCGTGCGGCATCGACCTCTCGGTCCCCGCCTCGCCCGTCTACGCGCCGAGTCTCGGCTTTGGCTCGAACCAGTTCATCCGCTTCTCGAACCCTGAGGCTAACCAAGCGGCCAGCCGCACGGGTGACGCCTGGGCGTCCATCTCGCAGTACGCGAATCCGGCGTACCCTGGCTTCTCGGCGAGGGTGTGGGACTCGCTGGACGAGTCCGGCGACATCACGTTCTCTGACGGAACGACGAATGTCATCGACAGTGACAACCCGGCCTGCGTCAAGCCATCCTCGAGCTCCGACGGAGTATTTTCGGGCAACTTCTCGGGCTACCTGACGATCGACGTCGTCAACTTCTGCACGAACTTCTTCCCGTCCGACCCGCAGACCTACACGTACGACGCGATCGCGACCGCGGGCTGGGGCCCGACGTACACGCCGAACGTCCTCATCGGCGACGTGTTCTTCATCGACAACGCGGCGGCCGCCGGCAACATCTCGGGTGACCCGGCCGTTCCGCTCGAGTTCGACTCGCGCCTCATCAGCAACACGGGCGTGAAGACGTTCTACGGCAAATACGTGAACGCGGTGCCGGTTTCGGGCGCCCTCTCGTGCAATGGTGGGCCAAGCGAGTTTAACGGGACACCATGCGCCTTCTATAACAACACCGCCCTGGGCACTCCGTTCCAGTTCGCGGGCGACGGCCGCGAGCCGCTCGGCGACCGCTACGGCTTCCGCTACTTCTCGAACTCGGTCAGCCAGCTCCAGACCTGGATCACCGTTTGGCGGTCCGACCATTACGCGGACGGCACCAACGACCTTTGCGGGTGGCTGAATGCGACGGCGGCCAACAAGCTCCTTACCGGCTTCAACGACCCCAACCACCAGCTCAACGCGTTCGTGTACGACGACGACGAGAAATCGTACCAGTCGTCGGGCTGCGGCGGCCCCTCGGGCTGCCAGCCCGGTCCCCCGTCTGTGCTGTACGCCTACCTCGAGACGCAGCGCATCAACCTTTCGGCCGGCGCCCTGGCGTTCAACCCCGCGGGTTACGTCGGTGGCTGGGCTGACGTCCAGTTCCGTGGCCCGGGCACTAATCCCGCCTCGGCAGCTCTCCTCCAGAACCAGGCGTGGGTCGGCGTTGAGCACACGTCCCCCGGTGCGTTCGTCAGCGTCGGCTACTCCGCCGCGAACCTGAACAACCAGTTCAACTGCATCCCGGTGACCACTCCGTTCGCGGAAGTGGGCAACAGGCCGTAGCGTAACTTCCGGTAACTCTTTGGAAAGGCGGGTGGTTTCGGCCACCCGCCTTTTTCTTTTTTCCGGAAAGGTCCTCCGGCCGTCAGTCACTACGCAGCAGGGCTTGGCGTGTACGGTGCCAGATGGTTTTCGCGAGCCTTGATTCGGAGCGTAAGCTCAAGCTGGTCAACGTCAAAACCCACCCCTCGGGGTTCCAGATCGGGAAGTAGGGAACACATGAAACACCTGACGGCTCAGAAGGCGAGGCCGCGACAGAGGCCGCTCTTTGCCATTGCCCTCGCCGCGCTCTGTCTTGGGGCGCTGCGGCCTTGGCCGGCCGCGGGTCAGTGCACGCTTCCGGGAGGTCCGACGAGCATCTCGCAGTTCGTGCCGTATCCGCCCGGCGCGCCGCAACCCCTCTCGATCACGATCGGCGGGTTCTTTCCGTACCAGCCGCCTGGCTTGGGTCCGCGGCTCCTCGTGGCCGAACCCTTCGGGTACCAGGTCCTCGACGTCACGAACAGGAGTAACCCGCAGTCGCTCGGTTTCGAGGACTACCGGGTCTCGCCGATCTATCCGGGGCCGATCCAGTGCGGCGGAGACTGCCACGGTTCGATTGGGGCGTCGGCCGTTTCGGCGGACGGTGGGCGTGCGATCTTCGGCGTTTCGAGCCTCGCCGCGGGTTCCTCTGCCTTGCAGACGAGGGTCGGCCAGCTCAGCGCGAACGGCTGGGGCTTCACGCTGGACGGCGACATGGCGCCGGCGGTCCCCTGGGACGTGCTCGTCCAGCGGGTCGGATCCGGCTACGTCGCCTATACGTTCGCGGATGACGGCGTCCGGGTGGCGGACGCGACGACGCTGCCGGGACTCAACCCCGACGTGCCCAACGAGCTACGGCCTTCGCTGGCGCCATCACTCCCGGGCGGGTACCAGGCCGCCCTCGCCGGGTACTGGATCACGTACACGGACGGCTCGAACATCTACCTCGTCAACGCGTCGAGCCCGCTCCCGGCATCCGCCCTCACGGCCCAGCGGTTCACCAAGACGGATTTCGGCCGCTCGTCCGACCGCCTCACGTCCTTCAGTGCCGCGCAGGATCCGGCCAGCCCCGCCGCGGTGTACCTGCTGGGCGAGTTCGCGGACTCGCACTCGCAGCACGCCGGGTGGACCCTCATTCGAGTGCAGGGGGGGGCGCCCACCGTAGTCGGTTCGCTCTATCCGGGCACCGGGGAAACCGCCGCGGGCACGAACAGCCTCGCGGCCGACACCGCGGGGAACCTCTTCGCTTTCATGTGGGTGAAGACGGCTTCGGGAGTGTACCGTCAGTACACGTCACCAGCTCCGGCGTTCGGCATGGCGTCCGGCTTCTTCGACGTGACGACACCCGGATTCGCCCCCGGCCGGCCGGCGCTCGTGGCGGGGACCGTGGCCGGACAGATTTACGCGTACGTTCCGAGTGGCATTACGGGGTGGATCGTTCCGATGTCCTGCGTCTCTCAAAACGCGCCCGCGGTCGCCTCGATGACGTTCGTCAACCAGGCGGGCGCGCCGCTCAATAACAACGACACCGTGTTCCTGGGCGACCAGATCACGATCACTCCGAGGGTCAACCCGTCGCCGATCAGTCAGCCCCTGACGGGATTCGGCGGGACGGGGTTCCCCTGGAATTTCGACTTCGATTTCCACGTGAGTGTCCCGTACGACGACGGCGGCGCCGTGACCCCGCGCCTCAGGGCGCCGGACAACGGGGCATTCGGAAACCCGCTCGCCCCGCCGGCCACGATCACGGTCGTTGGCCCCTGTGACTATCAGGCAAGCCCCACGCCGGACCCCGGAAGCGGCTTGGGCTGCTGGGCCTCGGTCACGACGAACGGCGCTTTCGCGGGCGGCACGGCCGACTTCACCCTGACTCCCGCGGCGGGCTTCGCGAAGCCCCTCACGTTCGCGTTCGAGGCGAACAACGCTCTCGGTAGCGCGGGCGCGAGCCTGTTCACACTGAACTGGGCGGTGCCGGCGGCAAAGCTCCAGACGAATCAGATCCTCTCGGGCGGTACGCTCGTCAGCGCGTCAGATGGACACCCCACCGCCTACCAGTGGTTCTTCGGGCCGGACGCTCAGAACCTAACGGCCTCCTGCGCCACGAGCTCGTGCGCTCCGCCCTCTCCCTACAATACGAAGGGCACTTACGCCTATTCATTGACGGCAAAGTACTTCGTCGATCAGGCTTTCACGACGACCGCCACGGGGCCGTACACCGTCACCGACTTCGTGCCTGTGTTCACCGTCAACGGCAGCGCGACCGGCCCGGTCACGGCGATCACGAGCTCCCAGCTCAGCGTGTCGAACAGCTCGCAGCGCGGTTCTTCGATCACCGCCACCTACAAGTACAGCTTCTGCCTGTCCCCGTGCGCCGACAACTACGTGCCGTGGCCCGCGATGATTGACCCTCCCCCGATCACGGGCTCTCCCGCAACCTCGGCGGGAATTCCGGTTCCAGGCACCCCGGGCAACTACCTCCTCAAGATCATGGTGAACTACACGACCGGGACGACGTACTGGCCGGATCCGGCCGGACTCACGGCCTTCCCGGTCACGGTTACGAACGTGGTCCCCGAGATCCGCTTCAACTGCCCCCAAGGCGGAGGGCCGGGTGGCGGCGGCTGTGACATCGGCTCAACGACGGTAAACACCGGGGACCAGGTAACAGCGTACGCCTACTCTCAGGGAGCCCTCCTCTCGACGCCTCCGGACTCCTGGAGCATGCCGAGCGCTTCGCCGGCGTCGGCGGGTGCCACGCAGGGTCCCGCCTTCTCGTATGCGGCGGCGGGCACGTATACCGTCACGATGAATGGCTACGGGACCCAGGCAACGGGCACGGTCCACGTGAACCAGCGCACGGTGCCGATCTCGGTCTCGGCGTTCGCCAACCCGTCGAGCACGACGGTCGGAGCGAACGTCTCCTTCTCGTGTTCTGCGTCCGGAGGCTCCGGCAGCTATACCTATTTGTGGTCTGGCGCGGTATCGGGGTCCAGCCAGAGCATCTCCCAGTCCTTCGCGAGCCCGAGCACGTATACCGCGACGTGCGCCGTGAGCGACAGCCAGGGGGGGCGCGCCTCGGGGACGGCTTCGGTGACCGTCACGGGCGGCTCTAGCGGCAACCAGCAGATCTGGTTCAACTGCAGTCAGGGCTTTGGGTGTTCGGACAAGGGGTCGGTCGGCACCACCACGGGCACGGCCATCAACGCAAACGCCTACGTGAACAACGCGCTGGACATCGCGACTCCGAATCTCACGTGGAGCGCGCCGGGCGCGACGCCGCAAAGCGGGAGCGGGCCGTCTTTCACGCTCAGCTACGGCAATCCGGGCACCTATACGCTGACGCTCAACGGCTACGGCAGCCCCGTGACGGCGACGGTGACCGTCACGGGATCCCCCGCAGGAGGGGGCTGCCCCACCTTCGACTTCGACATCCAGTACCCCGCGGGCACGTCCGTCCGCGGGGCGCCAACGCAGGGGGCGGGCGGGTTCGGTACGGGCGGCTTCACTGCGAACGTCGGCTGGAGCCTCTGGTTCACGCAGAACCTCGGGGGCGCGCCCTCGTCGTGGTCCTGGAATTTCGGCGACGCCGGGACGGCAAACACCCAGACGCCGCAGCACGTTTACACGAAGGCCGGCAACTACACGGTGACGCTCACGATCCCGAGCGCGGACGGCTCCTCGCAGTGTTCAAAGTCGTACACGATCAACGTGACAGGGCCTTCTGGCGGGTTCTCTCCGCAGTACCTGGGCGACAGCTCGCCCTTCGTCCCCTCGAACGTCACGCCGAACAAGAACGTTCTTTTTACGGCCCTGGATCCTCCGAGCCAGGTAGACGCGTATCTCTGGGACTTCGGCGACGGCACGGCGCACGCGACAGGCTCGACGGCCACGCACCCCTTCGCGCCGGGCTCGTGGACGGTGACGCTGACGGTCACGGCGGGCTCGGCGAACGTGAGCACGACGCTGGCCCTCACGGTCCTCCCGCCGCCCGAGCCGCCGATGTGGGTCGTGGCCGGCATGGCCTACGTGACCGGGCAGATCCCGGGAACGATCTGGCAGTCCGACGTCACGATCTTCAACCCCGACACGACGCGCACTGCGACGTACTCGGTCGCGTTCCTCGACGCGCGCAACCCGGTCGACGACTACTCGAAGTTGACGTGGACCCCGATCCCCGTGGGGCCGCTCGGCTCCGTCGCATCCGGCAACGTTCTCGGCAGCTTCTTCGGCCAGCCGCTCGGGGCTTACGGTGGTCTCATGGTGCGCGGCGACTTTGCACCGCTGCCCCCGGTCATCACGGCCCGTACGTTCAACAACGGCGACCCGACGAAGGGCACGTTCGGGCTCTCGGTGCCCCCGACGCCCGTCTCCGGCGGCGTTTCCCCGCAGGCGTCTCCGGCGGCGTCGGTCCTGATCGGACTGGGGCAGAACGCGGACGCATACACGAACCTCGGCTTCGTGAACCTCAACAACGACTGGCCGACGATCCAGATCGACTTCCTCGACGGGCTGACCGCGGCGCCGCTCGCGTCGAGGGTCGTCGACATGCAGCCCTACCAGTCCCTCCAGATCAACAATGCCCTGGTGGACGCGGGCTACGCCGGCACGAGCGATCTCTACACGGTCAAGGTGAAGATCCTGCAGGGCACCGCCGTCTACCCGTGGGCGAGCGTCATCGACGTACACTCGACGGACGCGATCGTCGTGACGCCGACCGAGCCGCCGTCGAACGCGTACCGAATCCCCGGCATCGTGCGCCTGATCGGGGCGAACGGCGAGCACTGGAGGAGCCGGGTCACGGTCTCGAACCCCTCGAGCGGGTCCCGCAAGGTCCACATGGTCTTCTCGTACGTTCCCTGCGACACGAGTGGTTGCGCGGGCCAGATCAGCATCGCGGGCGACGTCGCGATGTCCCCGGGACAGACCCAGTCCTGGGACGATTTCGTCAAGGTCTGGCTTACCGCCAAGGGGCAAATCACCATCGACGATGCGACAAGCTACCTGAATTCGTGGCTCGACGTCTCGCCGACTGTCGGCGACACCAACTCCGACCCGCTCGTGGTCCTCGGCGAGACGTACAACGACACGCCGAACGGCCACGTCGGGCTCCAGATCCCGGGCTACACCCCGCTCGACGGCGCGAGCCAGACGGGCGCGTACAAACGCCTCGCCCTGACGGGCCTCGCCTCGACGACGGCCTACCGGACCAACCTCGCGCTCTTCGTCGTCGCGGGCGCCGCGGGCAAGTGGGTCAACGTCCACGTGTACTCGCCGCAGGGTACGAAGCTCCGCGACATCCCGGTCCTCGTGGACGGCTTCTCGCAGGTGAGCGACGGGACGCTCTTCGGCGGCCTCTCCGGCGACCTGAGCCGGCTTTCGATCGTCGTCGACAACATCGACGATGGCGTGACCGTGAGTGGCTACGCGACGATCATCGACAACACCTCGGGCGGCCCGACCTTCGTGAAGGCCCAGCCCGCGCCCTGACCTCCGACAGACCCCGGGCCCGCACCCGCGGGCCCGTTCCCGATCCCGGCCCGGATCCCGAGTCCGGGCCGTTTTTTCAGGGCCGCCCGGGCCGCGGGACGGCTAACATCCCCCCGGTCCATGCCCGAGACGCCCACGACCTATTCCTTCACGAACGTCTCGAAGGTCTACCGCCACTACGCCGCGCCGCGCGACCGACTCGTCGAGGTACTGACAGGCCGCCCGCGGCACGTCGAGGTGCGGGCCCTCGACGACGTTTCAGGCGGGATCGCCAAAGGCTCGGTCCTCGGCGTCATCGGCGAGAACGGGTCGGGCAAGAGCACGCTCTTCAAGATCCTCGCGGGAACCACGGCCGCGACGTCGG
>OBLW0100004644.1_pt1 | contig 10453 bp, 6 predicted proteins | sample 1520161 | NCBI WGS metagenome assembly OBLW01 (sample SAMEA3539309, study PRJEB22396) | soil metagenome | biome: tundra; feature: field; material: soil | place: USA | collected 2010-05 | depth 0.15 m
GACTGTAACGACGGCATGAATCGCGTAGGCCACGACGGGCGCGGCGAAAGCGTTTGGATGGGTTTCTTCTTGGTGCAAACGCTCGCTGATTTCATTCCGCTGTGCCGAGAACGCGGCGACGAGATTCGCGCCGGGCGCTTCGAGGCGTACCGCACCCGTCTGCGCACGGCGCTCAACGATGCCGGCTGGGACGGCGATTGGTACCGCCGCGGCTACTACGACGACGGTATGCCTCTCGGCTCCAATGCAAGCGATGAATGCAAGATCGATGCGATCGCACAGGCATGGGCGATCATCTCGAAAGTGGCTACGCCGGAACGCGCGACGGCGGCGCTCGATTCACTCGAGAAACATCTGATCAGCGACGACGACCGCTTGATACGGCTATTGACGCCGCCGTTCGAAAATACGTCCGAGGATCCGGGCTACATCAAAGGCTATGTCGCCGGCGTGCGCGAGAACGGCGGACAGTACACGCACGCGGCGCTCTGGGTCGTTCGCGCGATGGCGGAAGCAGGCCGCCGCTCACGCGCCGCCGCACTGCTCGAGATGTTGAGTCCGGTCACGCACGCCGCGGGCGCCGCCGGCGTCGCGCGCTATCAAGTGGAACCTTATGTCATCGCCGCCAACGTCTACGGCGTCGCGCCGCATATCGGCCGGGGCGGCTGGACATGGTACACGGGCTCCGCCGGCTGGATGCTGCGCGTGACAATCGAATCGATTCTGGGTTTCGGCATCGAATCAGGCGAGTGGCTGACGCTCGCGCCGTGCATCCCGGACGAATGGTCCGGTTACAAGCTTTCGCATTGCCGACCGGATGGTACATGGTACGACATCGAAGTCGATAACCCGCAGCGCGCTGCGCAGCGGATCAGCGCCGCCTCCATGGACGGTAGCGCGCTCGCGATCGGCGCCGCGGGCTTGCGCATCAAACTCGAACACGACCAGCGGGTGCATACCGTTCGTGTGCTGCTCGGCCCGCATGAGGTCCAGCGGACGCAACCGTTGCATCCATGAACGGCATTTCGCTGCGCAACGTCGGGAAGCGGTTCGGCGACGTGCGCGTCATCGAACACCTCGATTTGCAGATCCGGGAGTGCGAATTCATGGTCTTCGTCGGTCCATCGGGCTGCGGCAAGACCACGGCGCTACGCATGATCGCGGGTCTCGAGGATGTGAGCGTGGGGCAAGTGCTGATCGGTGATCGGGTCGTCAACGACCTGCCGCCGAAAGATCGCGACGTGGCGATGGTGTTCCAAAACTATGCGCTCTATCCGCATATGACCGTGCGCGAGAACCTGGGGTTCGCGCTCAAGATTCGCCGTCTGCCGGCCGAGGAGATTCGAAGTACGGTCGATGAGGCCGCCGGCATGCTGGGACTCACGCCGCTCTTGGACCGGAGACCGAGAGCACTGTCCGGCGGCCAACGCCAGCGGGTTGCACTGGGACGGGCGCTGGTTCGAAAGCCCGCTGTTTTTCTGTTCGACGAACCCTTGTCGAATCTCGACGCGGATCTGCGCGTGCAAATGCGCGCGGAGCTCTCGAAATTGCAGCGTCGGCTGCAGACCACCACCGTGTACGTGACGCATGATCAAGTGGAAGCGATGACGCTTGGCCACCGCATCGCGGTATTTTCGCCTCTGCAGCAAGACAGGGAGAACACTCTGCAGCAGGTGGGAACCCCTCTTGAGGTCTATGACCGCCCAAACAACGTCTTCGTGGCGCGCTTCATCGGCACGCCGTCGATGACTCTGCTGACGATGATGGTGGGATCCGACTGCCGATTGCTTGGCTCGGGATTCACCGCGGCGCCGCCTACCGAATGTCTGCGCTTGCTCAAGGGTTACGTCGGCCGCAGCGTCTTGATGGGTATCCGACCCGAGCAGGTCGCCGAGCCCGGCGTCCACACCTGGCCCAATTCGGCCGCGGCCAAAGGGCCCGTCGAAATCATCGAGACCATCGGGCACGAAGTGATCGTCCATGTGCGCATCGGCGCGGATCTGCTCATTGCGCGACTCGCAGCCCACCGTGCACCCCGTTTCGGGGAGCTCATCGACATCGTCGTGAACTGCAATGCGCTGCACCTGTTCGACCCGGCGAGCGGGCTGAGGCTGGGATGAGCACTCAACGTTTCATGGCGGGGCCGGACACTTGCGCGGCGCCCTTGAGCGCCGGCTTGGCCGTCAAACAGACGGCTCCGACCAGCAGCCGCGATCGGTCGGCGCAGGGCCCGACGAGAATCTCCACGTCGCCCGGCTCGAACACGGGCGCCAAGTCCAGCCCCAAAAAGCGCAGGTCGAACGCGCGCAGATTCATGTTGACCGTCCCCGTCTCTCCGGGCTGCAGAGTAATCTTGCCGACTGCCTTGAGCTCCAACTTCGGACGGGCAACGGTCGCCAATTTATCGCGCGTGAACAGGAAGACCGTCTCTTCAGCGGCACGCTTGCCCTCATTCGTGAGATCGACGGAAATGGCAATCGTGCCGTCTTCGTCCACGAGTTGCGGTGTCACTCGCAGATTTGCCAGCGTGAACCGCCCGTACGAGAGACCATGTCCGAATGGATAGAGCGGCTCACTGGACGTGTCCAAATATTTGCTCGCGAAGCGATCATTAGAGTCCGCGGGTCTGCCGCTCGGCCGCTCACTGTAGAATATCGGTACTTGTCCCAACGCGCGCGGCCAGGTGATCGGTGTACGCCCGCTCGGCGAGGCACGCCCGGTCACGACATCGCTGATTGCATTGCCCGCTTCACTGCCCAAAAACCAGGCAGCCACCAGGGCATCCGCCTTTTCGGCCAGCCACGGCACGACGAGCGGCCTGCCCGAGAACAAAATCACCGTGACGCGTATGCGCTGCGCCCTAGCGCGTTCGAAAACGGCTTCCGCAAGCGCACGCTGTTGCCCGGGGAGGTCGGGGAACGCCCGGCTCGCTGCCTCGCCGCTCATCGTCGCAGATTCGCCAAGGCACAAAAGTATCGCGTCCGCCCCGTTGCAGAGTTCCAAGGCTGCCGCGATGCCGCTGCGGTCTCCGCCTTCGATGTCGACACCCGGCGCAGTCGCAATCCGCGTCTGCGGCAAACCCTCGCGCAGACCTGCGACGACGCTGACCTGGCCTTCCGGCACCGCACAGGTGGACCAACACCCCGGCATCTCACCCGCGGCGTCAGCCAATGGGCCAATGACGCATAAGCGATGAAGCGTGTCCGAGAGCGGAAGAGTGTCGTGATCATTCTTCAACAGCACCATGGCGCGCGTTGCCACCGAGCGGGCCAGTCGGCGCCGCTGGGCCACCGCTTCGGGTGACTCGATCTTGGAGCCTCGTCGATAAGGGTCGTCGAATAGGCCCAGGCGTTCTTTGAGACCAAGTACTCTGCGCACCGCGACGTCAATCTCCGCCATCGAGACGAGCCCGCGTTCCAATGCCACGGGCAGGCCGCAGCGGTAGGCGTCGGACATCATGTCGATGTCGACGCCCGCCTTGAGCGCCAGAACGGCCGCCGCCGTGAGATCGGCAGCGACGCCGTGGCGAATCAGCTCGCCGATCGCGTTGTAGTCGCTGACCAAGACTCCGTCGAATCCCAACTGATCGCGCAAATAATGACGCAAAAGCGCCGTGTTGGCGGTCATGGGAACGCCGGCAAGATCCATGAAGGCGGGCATGATCGCTGCCACCCCCGCTTCGACCGCCGCGACAAAGGACGGCAAGTGCACCTCGCGCAGCGTTCGCTCCGAGATGTCGACCGTGGCGTACTCGCGTCCCGCGGTCACCGATCCATACGCACAGAAATGCTTCGCGCACGCCGCCAGAGTGTCGCTCGAAGCAAGACTCGCGCCCTGGAATCCCCGAACTTTGGCATGCGCGAGCTGCGATCCCACCCATGGGTCCTCGCCGGGACCCTCTGCGGTGCGTCCCCAGCGTGGATCTCGTGAGACGTCCAAATTGGGTGCGAATGTCATCGCAAGTCCATCGCAGGCCGCTTCCTTGGCTGCCTCGCATGCCGTCAGCTCCCATGCCTGCGGATCAAACAGACAAGCCTCGGCCAGAGGAATCGGAAATAAGGTGCGGTGTCCATGGATGACATCGAGCCCGATCAGCAACGGGATACCGAGGCGGGATTCCTCGACCGCCAGGCGCTGCATCTCTCGGACAGGGCCGGGACCAACCAGATTCAGCAGATTGCCGATCGCACCAGTCCTGATTGCATCGGTCGAGTCTCCCGCGATGACCGGGCCCGTCACGGCGTAACCCGCGGCCGTCATCGTGAGCTGCCCCAGTTTCTCCGCGAGCGTCATGTCGCCGATCAGTTTGTCGATCCGGTTCATCCCCGCCTATCCTCATAACCGCCGCTGTCATGCTAGTTTAGTGGGAAGAAAGCGCGAGCATTGGCGCTTTCCGAAATAATGGGCGCTTGGGTAGACTTCAGCTATACCGCACGCCCAATCGGCGGCTCACGGAGGGGCAGACCTTCAAGTTCCTGTGGGACGACGCTCATCGTCGCGGCAATGTCACTGACGAGACACGTCGCAACCGATGCTGCGGCGCGACTCGGCCAAACGCCGGCTTTCGCGGCCGTGAAGCGCGGCGAGCGCAACTGTGCGATAAAGGCTGCCATGACGATTCATGATCGCCGCGTCGATGCCTGGGAGATCATTCGCAAGAGCGTATCGGCATGGATCTCGCACAACGCGTCGAGCAGCGGCGCCGCGTTGGCGTTTTACACGCTGTTTGCGATTGCCCCGATATTGGTCGCCGTCGTCGCCGTGGGAAGTGCCATGCTCGGCGAACAGGTTGCGCAAGCACATGTGCTCGCGGAAATGCGCGCCATGATCGGTGATAACGGCACGGCGGCGATTCAATCGCTATTGGCAAGCGCCGATCATCACCGAGGGAACGGTTGGACCGCGGCGACCGGAATCATGATTTTGATGATCGGCGCCACCAGCGTGTTTGCCGAACTGCAGGACGCCCTGAACGTCATTTGGAACACGCCGGTCCGGACTGGCACTCGACAACACTGGTGGCAGCTCCTGCGCCGGCGCTTCCTGTCGTTCGGCATGATCTTGGGCGTTGGCTTTCTGCTGGTGGTTTCGCTGCTCGGCTTCGCCGCGCTGGGAGATTTCGGCGGCTGGCTTGGCAGCTTCATCGAGGAGTGGCGGGCCGTGCTCTGGGCACTCGATTTGATGTTCAGCTTCACGATCACGACACTGCTGTTTGCGATGATTTATAAATTCATTCCGCGAGAAACAATCACTTGGGGCGACGTCTGGATTGGCGCGGTGGTCACTGCCGCGTTATTGACGATCGGAAAAACCTTGATCGGCATTTATTTGGGCAGGAACGCGTTCGTGGCGGCATACGGCGCGGCCGGATCGTTCGTCGTGTTGCTGCTCTGGGTCTATTACTCCGCGCAGGTCTTCTTGCTGGGTGCGGAGTTCACGTATGTATTTGCATATCGGCACGGTTCGCACCACACCGCGGTGAACGCCGAAGCATCCGCGCGGGCGAGCGCCGATACGCCCGTTTAGGCGGCGACGCAGAGATTCTTGCCGCCGCTCTTGGCGCGATACAACGCGGCATCGGCGCGATCGAATGCCTTTTCGTGCGCTTCGCGATCCTTGATCTCGGTGAATCCGCAAGAGACCGTGACGCGGACCGGCATACCGCGAAAATGAAAGCGCAGCGCTTCGACCGCGACACGCAATTCGTTGGCCATGCGCATGGCCGTCTCCATGGGTAAGCCGATCATCACCATTGCAAATTCCTCGCCGCCGATGCGCGCGACGAAATCCGTCGATCGAACGCCGAGAGCAAAGCACTTCGCCACGCTTTGCAGCACGCGATCGCCGGCACGATGCCCGTAGGTATCGTTGATCGCCTTGAAGTTGTCGATGTCCCAGACCAATAAGGTAACGGCGCCGTTGGTATGGACTCGGCGTGCGATCTCTTGAGCTATGCGCTCGTCGAACGCCTTGCGATTGGCAACGCCGGTCAGGGGATCGACGCGTGCGCGATCGCGCTCCTGCTCGAGCTTTCCCTGTAGATCATGGGTTTCTTTTTCGAGTGCGGCGACGCGCGAGCGCATGCTATCGGTCCGGGTCGTTTGCTCGACCAGACGCTCCTCCGCGCGCGCGCGAAAGTCACGGACGCAATTGGCCACGGATTCCAAACCGCTGCTGACCAGCGCCTGGAGCGAAGGCAAGTCGCTGGCTGCGTGCATTTCCGCCGATAATTCACGCACTTGCGACATGACTTGCGTGTTGAGTATTTCCGTATCGGCGAAGCCCGAGCGATTGGCCTCGGCCGACGAGGCGAAGTATTCGACCATCTCCCCCAGCCGCTTGCCGACTTCCGATAACACGGCGGCGGCCTGCAAGCGCTCACGCGCGATCTGCTCACCGCGCTCGTGCACGAGTTCCGCCATGCGCAGCAGCACTTCGGCGAGCGCAATGTCGCTATCGGCGTGCTCCAGCTCCGCGCTCAATGCCGCCGCGACGGGATTATCAGAATCCCCACTCGTCAAGCGCTCGAGCAACATGCGTACCGCGGCGCAGGTCGATTTCCAGTGTTCGGGCGCGCCGGCTTGCTTGGGCTCGGATGCGCGCGCCAGAGCGCCGGGCCGCTCCGGGGATGCGGGGCGCGGTTGGGATACGGCCCGTTCGTGCGGCACGACCGCCTCGATCGCGGTCACGGCTTCGACTGCGGTCACGGCGCTCGTCAGTGCGCGCGCCAAGGTTTCGAGTTCGGCGGCGTCCGCTTTGCGTCGATTCGCGGCCGATATCGCCGCGAGTTGATCGTCGAGCTGCGCATGCGCGCCCATGCCGGCCGCGCATAAGCGGTTTACGAGGTGGCGAAGAACCTTCTCGACATGCTGCCAACGCTTTTCCTCCGCCTCCATTTCGCGTACGGAGTTGCGGTATTTTTCTTTCCAATCAGTGTTTTCTGGCACGGTATTTGGGGCGATATCCTAGTCGTCCTTGGTGCATCGGCAGGGGTTTCGGAAGCTTTAGCGCGGGCGCCTGCCTTGACCGCCGCGCTTGTGTATCATGCACAGTGTACATGTGCGGCCGCTATGTTACCCCCGATGAATCCTCGATTGAGCGCGAGTTCAATCTCTTGCGCGGACCGATGAATTTCCCGGCGAGCTACAACGTCGCGCCGACCCAGTTGGTGCCCATCGTTCGCAGACCCGGCGGCGACGGAATCGTCGAACGGCTGCGGTGGGGTTTGATTCCATTCTTTGCGCACGGGCTGCCGCCCAGCTATTCCACGATCAATGCGCGCATCGAAACGGTGCAGACCGCCGCGAGCTATCGCGGCCCTTGGAAGCGGGGACAACGGTGTCTGATCGCCGCCTGCGGCTTCTATGAATGGCAAGTACAACCGGACGGCAAGACGAAGATTCCCTATTACATCCATTTGAACGATCAATCGGTGTTCGCGTTCGCGGGACTATGGGACGCGTCCCGCACGGACACCGGCGAATTGGTCGAGTCGTGCGTCCATATCACGCAACCCGCGAATTCTCTGCTCGCCGAGATCCACAACAGCAAGCGGCGCATGCCGGCCATCCTGGCGGCCGAAGATCGCCAGATTTGGCTCGCGGGTTCCGCCGAGGAGGCTTGGGCGACGCTCAGGCCCTACCCCGACGAGCACATGGTCGCTTGGCCCGTGAGTACCCGCGTCAACAAGCCGGCGAACAACGATGCGCAGTTGATCGCACCGGCGGCCTGAACCTTACTCGACGACGATTCGAGGAAAATAGAACGAGACGGTCCAGTTCGGTCTATCGACGATTTCGCTGATGCGCAGGTCGGCGCAGACACTGCACAGCAAGTAAGCATCGATCGTCGGCATGCCGAAGCGCCGACCCAGCAAGTCGACCATGCCGCGCACCGCAGCGCGTGCGGCCTCCATCAGATCCGGACCTATGCCCGTAGTGACTTCATAGCCGCGCGAGTCGAGGTGTCGCGTCACGGGACCGGGCGTCGTGAATCGCGGGTAGGACAAGGGCGTCTGTTTCAGCAGTTCGAACTTGAGCGCGACACTCATCGGACTTTCGATGGCCGTACCGCAAATCTCACCGTCGCCCTGCGCGGCGTGCGTGTCGCCCACCGAGAACAACGCGCCGACCACTTCTACCGGCAGCAATAGTTCGGTGCCCACGGCAAGATCGCGCACGTCCATGTTGCCGCCGACGCGGCGCGGCGGCACGATGCTATGCAAACCGTGCTCGGCTGGCGCGACACCGATCGTGCCTGTGAACGGCTTCAGCGGCACTCTGCCCCACCGTCCGAATAATGCCGGCCTGAGCATGGTCGCGTCGTAGTCCCAGATGTGCAGCGCCGCCTCCGGAAACTCAGCCGCAAGCAGTCCGAAACCCGGGATGTTCGCCGTCCAGCCCCAACCCGATGGCGTAAACGACAGCAAGGTGATTTTTAAAATATCGCCCGGCTCGGCGCCCTCGACGAAAACCGGACCCGTGACCGGATTGATTCTGCCGAAATCCAATTGTCCGATCGCCGCGACCGTCGACGCCGGCGAGAATTGTCCGCCGGAGGCGTCGTGGACCTCAAATTCGATCGACGCGCCCGGCGCCACGCGCAGCACGGGAGCAATCGAGTTGTCCCAACCCAAGTGATGCTGGTGTCGGTGTATCGTGTGTTCGTAAGGCAAGGTCCGCCCCAATCCAAATGCGACTGCTTGCATCGTAAACTATCGGTGCCTGAATCGGCGAGACCGGTAGAATTAACGCGACCATGACGGAACTGACGGCTGCACTCAAACGGTATTTTGGCTTCGATCGCTTTCGGCCGGGCCAGGAATCCGTCGTCAGAGATGCGCTAGGCGGGCGGGATCTGCTCGCGCTCATGCCGACCGGGGGCGGAAAATCGCTGTGCTTTCAGTTGCCGGCGCTCTTGCAGCCGGGCGTCACATTGGTCGTCTCACCGCTGATATCGCTGATGCAGGATCAGGTTCGCATACTCCACGACAACGGCATCGCGGCGAGCTTCGTCAACTCCAGTCTGGAGCCTCAGCAGATCGCGCAGCGCACCGGCGCTCTGCTGCGCGGGGAGTATAAGCTGTTCTACCTCGCGCCGGAACGGCTGCTGCTGCCGGAATTTCTCGACGGTCCCTTGGCGCGAGTCGGCACGAGTCCGGGAATCAACGCCTTCGTCATCGATGAGGCCCACTGCGTCTCCGAGTGGGGGCACGACTTTCGACCCGAATACCGTCAATTATCGCTGCTGCGGCAGCGACATCCGGCGATTCCGATGCTCTGCTTCACGGCGACCGCCACCGTGCGTGTGCGCAACGACATCGTGGCGCAACTGCAGCTGCGAAATCCCGCGGTGCATTTGGCGAGTTTCAATCGCGCGAACCTCAGCTATCAGGTGCGCCTCAAGAGCAAACACAGCTACGCCGAATTACGCGCGCAGGCAGCGCACGGCGGCGCGGGAATCGTCTACTGCCTGTCGCGACGCCGCGTCGACGAAATCGCGGAAAAATTGCGCGCCGACGGCGTGCTCGCGTTGCCCTATCATGCCGGTCTGGATGCCGACGTGCGCCGCGATACCCTGCACGCCTTCATTCGCGACGACCTCCAAGTGGTCGTCGCGACGGTCGCGTTCGGCATGGGCATCAACAAGCCGGACGTACGCTGGGTCGTTCACTTCGACTTGCCGAAAAGCTTGGAGGCGTACACCCAGGAATCGGGCCGCGCGGGCCGCGATGGCGAGCCTGCGCGCTGCGTTCTGTATTTCGGAGCTGCCGATATCCGCACGGCCGAGTTTCTGATTCAACAGAAGGTCGATCCGAACACCGGTGCCGCGCTCGAGCAGGAACAACGCATCGCGCGCCAGCAATTGCGCCAGGTGCTCGATTATGCGGAATCGACCGAATGCCGGCGCGCGGTTCAGCTGCGCTACTTCGGCGAGATTTTCGAAGGTCCCTGCGGGGCTTGCGACAATTGCTGCGAACCGCGATCGGTGCAGGATTGGAGCGTCGAAGCCAGACAGTTTCTGTCGTGCATCGCGCGGCTTGCGCAGCGCGGGCAGCGCTTTGGAGCCGCGACCATCATCGATGTTCTGCGCGGTGCACGCTCCGAACGCGTGCTCTCGCGCGGACACGAGACCTTGAGCGTTTACGGCATCGGAAAACACCGTTCGGTGGCCGAGTGGCGCACGCTCGCGCGGGCGCTCACGCACCAAGTCTTGGTCGAGCAGACCCAGGACGGATATCCGGTCTTGTCGCTGAACGCAGAGAGCTGGCGCGTATTGCGCGCCGAGCGAGGCGTCGAGATTGCCCAATCGCCGACACCGGCTCGCGGCAAGCACGCCGCGCAGTCGAGCCGGCGCGTGCCACTTGCGCCGGTCGGCGCCCAAGAGGCGGCGCCGGCCACGGGCGCCCTATTCGAACGTCTGCGCGCATTGAGATCGGAAGAGCACACGTCTG
>OBLW0100004645.1_pt1 | contig 10451 bp, 16 predicted proteins | sample 1520161 | NCBI WGS metagenome assembly OBLW01 (sample SAMEA3539309, study PRJEB22396) | soil metagenome | biome: tundra; feature: field; material: soil | place: USA | collected 2010-05 | depth 0.15 m
ACAGCGGGGGGCGAGCTGCGTACCGCAGGAGTCTCTCGCGACCCAGATCGTCACCTGCCTCGATGTGCACACCGGCATGCAAGTTGAAGACATCGCGTTCGACGACGAGCGCGGGCGTGCTGGTGCGCTCTTTGGCCGCGCCATGCCCGTCGTCGTCCTCCTCCATGCCGTCACGTGGCATCGTCGTCACGTTGCCGCGCCCCATGGCGATGGCCGCGCAGGCGTCGAGCGCGGTCTGCGCCGGCGGCTCGTTGGAGCGGGCTTCGAGCGGCGAGTCGTCCACGTAGCCGTGGCCGCGCAGCCACACGAGCGTTCGGCGCGCGGTGCGCTCGATGATCGCCTCGAGGTCGACCGGGCTCGGCGGGGGAGCCGGATGGAACACGACGTGGTCGTGCGCGTCGCGCGCGAACACGCCGTCGAGAGCGACCAGATGATAGTGGACGTGCAGGTTGACGCTCGAACCACAGCGCTGAACGAAGTTGACGGCGCCGCACTGCGGGGCCTCGACGCCGTTTCGCTTGGCGCGCGCGCGGTAGCTCGCGAACACGCTCTCGACGAAGATGCGGGCGACCGCGGTCAGCACGTCGGCCTTGAACGCGACGAGCTTGCGAAGCTCGTAGGGCAGCGTCAGCACGTACTGCCTCGCCGGAACGTCCGGGACAACGCGATCGACCAGGAATGCGGCTGTGTTCGCCATGCGCCTGCCCGTGCAGCTCGGGCAGATGCTGCGGCTGCCGCAGGAGAAGGCGACGAGCAGATCGTGTCCACACGCTTCGCACGAGAGGCGAGTGAAACCCAGACGCCGTGCTAACCGTCCGGGACGTCGTTGGGGGCGGCCGGGGACACCGCGCCGCCGCGCAATTCCTCACCAATGAGCCCCCGCTCATCGGCCCTTTCGACGTCGCTCATTGGCGGCGTTCCCCGACCAGCGTGAGCGGCCAAGAACACGGCGGTGGTCAGCAAGACGCCGCAGAGAGGAGTCGTTGCCCCTTGGTACGCTGAACAGCACTGGGATGGCGAGGTATGGATCATCCGGGACCTTGCGAGCACCAATGGTATGTTCGTGGACGGCGCGTGCCTGAGTGCTGGCCAGCCTCACATGCTACGGGACCGGAGCGTCATCGGTTTCGGGCGCCCTGCTCCAGACTTCAGTGCCCATCCCGCAAGTCACCCGTTCCGCTCGTGCTGCAGGGCCGACCTCGTTGGTCATCGCAACGCGCGTCTGATTCGCGATCTGATCCGGCCGCCCCTACGGCCCGGGCCCCCCGTCCGCCGGATGCCCCGCGACCCCGACCGCGATCTCCGCGCGCGCCTTCTGCACCCTCGGCTCGCTCTCTCCAGCAGGATCGAGCATCGCAGCCTCGTCGAGCCCCCACTTGCAGCGCGCCCAGTCCTTGAGGGCGCACCTCGCCTCGGCCATGTCGCGGTAGGCCTCCGCGATATCGCGCTTGGTGGGGGCCGTCGCGACGGGGTCGGGTCCCTGCGAGGCCTTGACGATCAAAAACAGCGCGACGCACGCCGCGGCGGAGAGCGCGACGACCTTCCACGGCCGCCGGATCGGCACGACGGGCGCGAGCTTCGGCGCGGGCGGCGCGGGCTCCCGCGGGGCAGGGGGGGATGCGGCTCGAGTCGCGGGTGACGCGGGCGCCGCCTGCCTGGTCGCGTGGGCCGCGGCGCCGGCGACCATCTCGTCGACGCTCCACTCCGTCGCCGGCTTCACGCCGCGCCGCTCGAGCTCGGCCCGCCGCTCTTCTGGAGTGAGCTTCAAGAGGCGCTCGTCGTCCTCTTCGGCGAGGAGCTTCTCGGCGAGCTGCCACACGCGAGCCGGGTCGGGCTTGTCGGCGGTGCTCACGGTGTGCCTTCCTCGCCAGACGCCTTCGTAGCCCGTTCCCTCAGGGCTTTCATCCGCCGCTCCTCGCTCGCCTTCCACTCATTGAGTACGATTTCGCCGTGATACGCGATCCGCTTCTGGGTCGCTCGGACCTTGTCGACCGTCCACCCGAGGGCGGCCGCCAGCTCGGAGGGTTCGAGATCCCTCGTCTTCTGCTGCTCTAGGAGCCGCACGGCATCCGAGTCACCGGCGAGTCGTTCGAGGAGGCGCTCGCCGAGCATCCGCTGGGTCTCGAACTCGCGCTTGCGCGCGACCTCGGCGTCGGGGAGCTCGCCATCGTTCGCGGTGTTGTCCTGCGCCTCGCCTCCGTCGGGAACCTCGGACCGGGCGCTGCGCTTGCGGCGCTGCCGGTACCACGTCTGCCGGACGACGGAGAACATGTGCACGAGGAAGGTGTGGCCGCCGAGGTGCCACGGCAGGTCGTCAGGGTCGAGCACCCGGGCGATGCTGACCATCGCCAGATCCTTCGCGTCTTCCTCGTGGCCCGATCGCAAGAGGGCAATGCCATGAATTTCATGCATCGTGCCGGGCTTGTTGAGCTCCGCGATCGCGAGCACGGAGGACGGCGCCCCGGGATCGAACATGGCGTGCGCGAGCCTAGCATCGGTCCCTTCCCGGCTGCACCCTGAGCGTGGGCCGTCATGGCCCGTGCGATGACGGACCTTCCATCATGCGATGACGGATCTTCCATCGTGCCATGGTCAGCCATGGCACGTGCGACGGGTCGTGATCGCATGGGCGATGGCCGGTCATGGCCAATGCGACGGGTCGTGATCGCAAGGGCGATCACGGGCCATGGTCGATGCGATGGGTCGTGATCGCGAGCGCGATGGTCGGCCATGGCAAGAGCGATGGTTCGTGATCGCAAGGGCGATGGTCGGCCATGGCAAGGGCCATGGTTCGTGATCGCAAGGACGATGACCGGCCATGCCACGTGCGATGGGTCGTGATCGCACAGGCGACGACCGGTCATGGCCCTTGCCCTGGGTGCCCATCGCCCTTTGCAAGGTCGGGGATCGCATCTTCGCGAGTCGATTTCGCCGAGGATCCTGCCTGACGCCCACCTTGTCCTACCTTTCTTTCGCCAGATCGGCCTTCTCGCGGGGCAATACCCCCTGAGACGTCGGCGCGCGGCGCTCCCCGGCCTCCCCGCATGGTGCGGAGCGGCGCGGCGGCGGCGCGCGCACGAACCGAACGAGAGAGCCACGACCATGAACACCACCAAAGAAAACGAAGAGACGATCCTCGGGTTGATTCAAGAACACGGAGTCACGGCACGCGAGGACGCGACGAGCGACCTCGTGATGCGCGCGACGCGAGGCGATCGCCGCGCCCTCGGCGCGATCGCGACCACCTTCGGCCCGCTGCTCGTCGAAGAGGCCCGCGCCGCGCTGAACGGGTCGGGCGGCGCGGAGGACGTCGTCCAGGACTTCTTCGTCTGCATCCTGGAGCAAAAGGCGCAGTTCACACCCGACGACGGGCCAGGTGTCGCCTGGCTGTGCCGGACGGTGCGCCAGATGGCGCTCCGGCAGCGCAAGGGACCCTCGCCGGCCCGGGCGACGCGGTCTGCCCACGAAAAGCGCCCCACGGCCGCGTTGCCCTGGGCGACGCGCATGGCGCGCCGGATCATGGAATCGACGGAGAGGACGCCGATCCGCAGCTCGCTCCCTTCGACCCCGTCCGCCGACCCGACCCCGCCGCTCCCTCGCGCAGAGAAGCCGTAGGCCCATCACCGCTCTTCTCAGGACTTCCTCGCAGGGCGCGAGGAGCCCGGGACGGGAGCGCCCACGAATCGAAAGAGAGAGACCGACCATGAACACCGAACATGACCGCGACCACGACTGCAACGAGACCCTCGAATTCGAAGCACCGCGGTCCGCCAACGACACGCAGCTCCAGGACGACTTCGACGACCTGGTGACGCGCGCCTCGGACGGGGATGGCCGCGCCGTCGGCGCGATCGCCATCGCGCTCGGCCCGTCGCTCCTCGCGGAAGCGCGGACCGTGTTGAAGGAGCTCGACGGAGAGGCGGCGGACGTCCTTCAAGACTTCCTCCTCTTCTTGCTCGAGCGAAAGTCCCCCTTCAACCGCGCGAACGGGCGCGCGCTGGAGTGGATGCGCCGGATGGTGCGGACGATCGCGCACCAGCGGAGAAGGGAGGCGCGGCGGGAGCGGATGCTCGCTGACGACGATGACGACGACTGACCTACCTTATGCCACCAATCTTTCGCCGGATCGGCCCCCTCGCGGGGCAATACCCGGTGAGGCGTCGACGCGCGGCATGGTGCAACGCGCGGCGTCTCGCTGAACGCACACGGAAGAAGAGATCAGGTAAACAACATGGGAAATAACACACCGAACAACAATCGCATCGACCAGATCACCAGCGACCAATCGTTGATCGCTGGTTTCATCAAGCATGCGTCGGGGCTCACCAGCATGGCGATCCTCGGGGCAACGCAGACCACGAAGGACATCGTGGCGACTCTGCAATCACGGATCGACTCGGCCAGAGCCGTGGACACTACCAGGGCGGCCTGGCAGGTGGCCGTCCAGGCGGACCGGGCGCTCCGGGACAAGACCAAGACCTTCGTCTCGGTCGTGAAGCAGAGCCTCCTCGCAACCTTCGCGGGTCAACTCGACGCACTCGCGGACTTCGGGCTCACGGCGCGCCACGTGCACGTCGCGACGCCCGCGGAGAAGCTCGCCGCGGCCGCCAAGGCCAAGGCGACCCGCGAGGCGCGTCACACCATGGGATCGAAGCAGAAAGCGGCCATCAAGGGCACGGTCACCCCGACCGCGCCGGCGACTTCCTCGCCGACCGCTCCGGCGCCCAGCCCGGTGCAGCCGGTGGGGACACCTGCCGCGCCGGTCCCTTCGACGACGCAGCCGGTCACTCCGGCAGCAGCGCCGATCGCACCCGCGCCGTCGCCGGTCACCCCGGCGCCGTCGCAAACGGCAACGCCCATCGCAGGGGCGGCGCCGCGCGTCTCGTAGTGTCGTAGTGCTTTCGTAGGTAGTCGCAGGCAGTCAACGCGCTCCCGCCCGGCCCCCCTCGCGTACTTGCGAGGGGGGCTCGGGAGGGGCATCATCGAGTCGGGCAGCGACCCTCAAGCGGATCCGCGGATGCGTGAGCCGCATTCTCGCCGCCGAGCGCCGCGAAGACAAAGAGGTGAACTGATGACCAAGCGAACCGCAAAGGAACTCTGGGATGCGCTCGACGAGGCCACACTCGACGCCGAGATCGAGTCCGAGCTCGCCATGACCCCCGAAGAGCGCCGTCGTGCTCTCGTCAAGGCGGGATACGACCTCGACGAGGTGCACGCCCAGGCCGACGCGTTCTTTGCCTCGTTGCCGGCCAAGGCCGGCCGACCCCAATAGCCGGCCCGGCGCCGGAGGTCGCGGTGTTCCCGTGCGCGACGCACCGCGCCTACCTGGGCGCGGCGGAAGCTGGGCCGGCCAAGGACGGGCAGGGGATGCAGGCGCGCACCGTCGCCGTGGTCGACGAATTCCTCGCCCGGTAGGCGCCGCGACGTCCAGCGCGCTTTGAGGAGGTAGGATGAATCGTAGGATCCTGTTCCATGACGGCCGCGAAGTTGAAGGTCAGCCTCACCCTCTCCGCGGACGTGGTCGTCCTGGGCCAGGAGCGTCGGCGTCGCTCCTCGCCGCGCGCGTCGGCGTCGAGTCCCCGCTCTTTGCAATCGGCCTCGATGGCATAGAGGTCGGCGAAGTGGGTGAGCGGGATGGCGGCGCGGCCGTCTTTGGCGAGCAGGGCCGCATCGAACTTGCTGCGAATGTGCATTCCGCAGCCGAGCCGCCGTTCGGACGGAACGGCGACGAGCGTTTGCCCGTCGTCGTCCTCGACGGCGCGCGAGTAGCTCAATTAGGTCGGCCGCTTGTCACATACCGAGGGGCTCGTGAGAGCTTGGGGCCTCGGCAATGCGCTTGGTCCGCCGGATCGGCTACGTACCCTCCAAGTGTCTGTCGGTCAAGGCGAGAAAGAATTTCGAAGAGAAACAGAAAACGAAAATGGATACGAAGACGCGGCGAGGGATGGACCCCACCGCCAAGGAGCCCACCGCTAGAAAGGTTCCCGGGCGCTCCAAGACAGAGTAGGACGGAGAGGCGCACATGGCCGACGACTTCAAGCCCGAGAAGCTCCGCCACTTCATCTACGTGGACGAACCGAACGACGGCGAGCAGGCCTTCTTCGGGGTCATGACCATCTACTGGGAGACGGACGCCCTCAACGCCAAGGGTCAGGTCTGGCGGTTCCACGTGGAAGCCGACGGAAGCGTCGAGCCCGAGTGTTCTCTCAATACGAACGACAATCTCAACACCCTATGGTGCTCACCGGAGAAGAACCTCTGGGTCGGGAGCGAGTTGGGTCGGGTCTGGACGACCGCGAACACGCAGTGGGACCCGTCGAAGATCCAGGGCCTGGACTGGGAGGGTATGGACCCGAACCGCACCTGGGTTGCGGGAGAGCTGCCGCGGCGCGCGAACGGCGGGAGCTACGCCGTGACGGCCATCTGGGGGAGTTCGAATCGCGACGTCTACGTCGGAACGTTCACCGGGCTCATCTTCCATTGGGACGGTGCTCAATGGAACATCTCTCATGGCGAGAACAAGAAGCCGATCAGCCGGATGCACGGGACCGGTCCAACCGACATCTGGGTCGTCGGTCGGGAGGGGCTCGTCCTGCATTTCGACGGACGGCAGTGGCACCCGGTGTCACTCCCGGAGGATGCGAGCGCCAGGGTGACGCTTACCGGCGTCTGGGTCTCGCCCGAAGAAGTGTACATGTGCTCGACCGGGGGTGCGATCTTCCACGGCAGCCGCCACGGCTTGGAGCGGGTCGGCGACTACGACCACAGCTTTTATGGGATCGTCGAGTTCAAGGGGCAGATGTTCCTGGCGGCAGGCGACTCGGGAGTCGCCGCACTCAAGGGCAACCGCCTGAAAATAGTCCGAGACACCTTCGCCTCGACGGGTGTCTATCGCTTGACGACGCGACTCGCGTTCGTGAAGCCGATCCAAGACGAGCCCACGATCGTGATCCACGATCCGGGCAACACGTCGCCGTGGATGGGTTACTCGTGCTGACGAGTCTCGGGCGGACCCGTCCCGGCGGCGAGCGTATCGACGCATGGCCCCCTTCGAGCCGACCGAGATAAGCCGCGGCCAGCCGGTCGCTTGGGTCACGCTCGGCACGGTCCTTTACCTCGAGAGCGGCCTGCGATCGATCTGGCCCCAGGTGCTCGCCGCCAGCCAGGCGCTCCTCCAGCGTCCCTGGGCCGCGGGCATCAAGGAGGTACGACGCTGGGACGAGCCGCACTGGCGGGGCTGGGACCCGAGGGACGTTCCGGGCTTCCTTCAGGAGCTGCAGAAAATGGGGCCGACGCGCCCGCCCTGGCGTGTCAAGGTGGCCGATCAGGCGAAGTTCTCCACCGTGAGCATCGACTGGCAAGACGTGCCCGCGGCGCAGGGGCAATACCCGCGGGCGAGCTGGCTCCGCGTCCGCCTGCCACTCGGGACCAGCGCCGAGGAACTCTTTCAGACGACCATGGAGCTTGTGGGCCTTCTGCCAGTGCAGCAAGGGCGCGCGGGCTACATGTGCCGCGAGTAGGCAATCCTAGCGCTGTACGCCTGTGGCGGCGAGAAACGTGTCCAGCGGCCTTGCGTCGGTCACGCCGCCCGCCGGACATACCGATGGTGCAGTCCGCTGACCCGCGGAAGAGCGACCACCTTCCCGAGCTCCCTCGGCTCGACTTCGCGCGTGACCGGCGCGTCGCCGTCGAGGCTCATGTGCGGGCGGTCCTCGTTGTAGTAGCTGGCGTGCCGGCGGACCAAGTGGAGGAGATGACGCTCACCGAGCACGATCACGTGATCGAGCAGCTCTCGACGAAGGGTGCCAACCCACCGTTCCGCGTACCCGTTCTGCCAGGGGGATCTCGGCGAGGTGCGCAGCTGTTCGATGCCAAGGTTTCGCACTCGCGCATCGAAGGCCTCGCCGTAGATTCCGTCGCGGTCGCGAATCAGACGGACCACGTCGGCATCGAGGCCGGCTGCCTCGACGATCTGCTGGGCGGCCCACGCGGCATACGGGTGCGCCGTCACGTTGACATGGAGAATGCGCCGCCTGTCCAGCGAGAGTACGAAGAATACGTAAAGCACGTTGAACGTCACGGTCGGCACCGTGAGGAAGTCGATTGCGATCGTGCCGGCGAGATGCGTTCGAAGGAACGTCCTCCATGTCGTCGACGGCGGCCGACGGGGAGCGCCGGGCCGCTTCGGCATGTACTTGGCGACCGTGTCCTTGCTGACGTCGTGACCGAGCTTGGCGAGTTCAGCGGCGATGCGCCGACGGCTCCACGTCGTGTTCTCCCGGGTCATGAGCTCAATCAGCTCGATAACCTCGGCCGAGATCGGCGGCCGGCCACGCGGGCGAGACTTGTACGCCCAGAACCGCGCGAATCCGCGACGATGCCACGTGATCACCGTCGCCGGTTTCACGATGGCAAGCACGTCCGCCCATCGCGACCACGTCCGCGCCAGGACGACCCAGAAAGCTCGGTCGATGGGACCAAGCCGCGGTCGGGGTCGGCCTCGCACGAGCGCCGCGAGTTGCTGGCGGAGCGCCAGGTTCTCGGCGACGAGGCTCGCCCTCGGGCGGAAGGCCGCGAAGAACGCACCAATGATCGCCGCGACGAGCGCCAGCATCGCCGGAACGATCGCGGACCCCGGCCGCCTTGTCACCGACGAATCGGATCCGCGGATGGGGTACGCTGGCGCGCGGTGCGCCCCCGCATGCTGGCCTCTGACCCGTGCACATCGCGCGAGACGAGTACTTCGCCACGACAGGTGCCCGCTTCGCCAGGAGCGCCGAGCCGGACCGGGGTGCCGCGTTTGCCCTTGGTCGGCTATGATTGCGGCATGTCTCCGCGAGATCCCCGTCTCCAGGCCGCCGCGCTTCGCCTCGCCGCCGAGCGCATCGAGCGTGGTGAGGCCCTGGCGCCCGAGCTCGCGGATGCCCTCGCGAGCGACATGGCCAAGCATCCAGAGGAGCTCGCAGCCATTGAGGCGCACCAGGGCGCTCTGCCGCAGTGGATGGCGGACGAGCTCGACCGTCGCGATCGCGAGGACTCGGGGACGGAGGAAGACGGCGACCTGGTGATGGCCCGCCTCCTCGCGAGGCACAGCCCGCGGCGCCAGTCGGCGTGAAATACAAGATCCGCGCTGCAGCGGAGCGCGACCTCGACGATGCAGCGACCTGGTACGGCGAACACGCGGTCGACCCTCGTACGCCGCTCCGCTTCCTTCTCGAGGTGCGCGCTGCCTTCGAGCTCATCGCCGAGTCGCCCGCCGCCTTCGCCGAGATCCACGGCGACATTCGGCGGTGCCCGGTGCGAGCCTTCCCGGCCTACGCGGTCTTCTATCGCATCCTCGACGACATCGTGGTGATCACGGCCGTGTTCCACGGTCGACGCCGGCCTACGGTCTGGAAGCAACGTCGGTGACGAACGTCTCGGCGCGTCGATTCTGGACCGTTTGACAGAAGCAGAGGCGACGCAGCGGGGGTTCGCTCAAAAGCGGTAGCTCCCGTGGTGTCCGGGAACCTGTCGCCTGGCTCATGCAGCGTTGGGCGCGCCAGAGTAACGCCGACCTCGCTGATTGCTCGCTGATCCGCGAAGTAGCCACGACGGCTGTCGCGCGAACTGCGCAGGCCTTCCGCGGCCGTGTGCGGACGGAGACGCGCGCCGCGCGCGTTGCTACGGTTGAGCCGGACTACGCTCGGAGCCCACCGCGATGCGTGCCTACCTACAACGTTCGATCGAGAAAGCCCTTCGCGAGCTCTTCCCCGCCGACGACGCCGAGACAGCCCTTAGCTGGTGGATTGCATCCGAAGGCCGCTCACCGGTCGTTGTCGTTGGTGCAGGGTTCACCCGCAACGCACGAGATCGCATGACCGGTCGTAGGGTCGCCTCCGTCCACGTGCCTCTCTGGGCCGACGTCCTTCAACGTTTGGGTGGATATCCGCCACGGGGGCGTCATGCCGCGACGGATAGTGCGTAGGTGGACTCTATCTCCGCTGAGAGTGCCTCGAAGCGACCCGACAGGATGGCGGCTCGAAGTGTGAGAATCGTGTGCCCGCCGTGGTCGCTGTAGCGTGCGCCAGAGCGCTTCATCCGTACGGACACGAGGGTCTTGGCGGCTGCCTCGGTAACGCCGGTGCCGATGGGGAGGCCGATCTTCTTGGCTGCAGCATAACCAAGTCGTCCCTCCTTTTTGTGCCGCAGGAGGGAGTTGATCGACTTGGTGAGTTCCTTCGCGGTGGTCTCGTTGGCCACACTGCGCTGATACTCCAGCGATTTGAGTACGAGCATGGCGCCGCGTCTTCTCGCGCAGCACGGTCTTCCAATATTCGCCCGTCACCGTAGCCTCCTCGCTTGTGCCCCAGATGGCCTTGGCTGCGGTGCCCAGGCGAGCGGCGCCGTGAAAGAAGTCGAGCAACTCGACCCATGGCTTGTCGCCGAGCACGCTGGCCGCGATCTTGCGA
>OBLW0100004646.1_pt1 | contig 10451 bp, 7 predicted proteins | sample 1520161 | NCBI WGS metagenome assembly OBLW01 (sample SAMEA3539309, study PRJEB22396) | soil metagenome | biome: tundra; feature: field; material: soil | place: USA | collected 2010-05 | depth 0.15 m
GCAGTATGTTTCATTTCTCACGAAGGCGAGGTTTATCCCTGCGGATACTTGCCCGCTTTGGCTGGCGATCTAAAGAAACAACGCTTCGCCGACATCTGGGAGAATTCGCTGGTTTTCAACGAACTCCGCGATACTAAAAACCTGCAGGGCAAGTGCGGCTGTTGCGAGTTCAAGAACGTTTGTATGGGTTGCCGGGCACGCGCCTACGCGGCTACCGGAAACTATCTTGATGAGGAACCGTTCTGCGTGCATCAACCGAAGGGCATGAAGAACACGAGCGAGAGCGGGCTGGAAGTGTTGAAATAGTAAGCGCTCTGTAGCGTTAGCTATCAACAGTTCAGTTACTCTATGATTCGATAATTCAATAGGTCGTTTTCCCCTAAGTGGACGTTGTTTTGTACAACGGGGCCAAAAGACACCCGCCTAGGGTGATATCCCTCAATTCACCAACTTCGTACCTCAACTCCATCTGAGCTGACCCGATCTAACTTACTGACCTCAAAGCTTAATCACAGTTTTTACCAGCTTTGGCCCGCCGTGTGCACCACCGTACTGAAGGAGCTCAAATTGGAACCGACTCTCATGGTCGTGGGCCTGAACTATCGAACAGCTCCGATGGCGGTGCGCGAGCGTTTTTGGATTGACGAGCCCCATCGCTACAACGCCCTGCTTCAATTATCCAGGGCGGAAGGCATTGACGAAGTCATCGTCCTTTCCACTTGTAACCGGACTGAGTTTTACCTTTGGGTAAACGACGTCACTCTCGCCGCCAACTCAGTGATGCGGCTGCTCAGTTCCGAATACGGACTAAGGTTACAAGAGTGGAAACACTTTTACCGGTTACTGGATGAACCGGCTCTACAGCATATCTTTCGGGTCGTTTCCTGCCTCGACTCGATGGTGGTAGGCGCTCAGCAAATCGTGTTCCAAGTAAAAGAGGCTTGGCAGAAAGCTCAGAAGGCGGGCGCGAGCGGCCGGTTTCTCGATGCCGTATTGCACAAGGCACTTACCGTTTCAAAAAGAGTTGGCAGTGAAACCGGAATTGGAAAAACGTCAGTTTCGATTCCTTCTACCGCCGTTGAATTGGTGCGACAGATTTTCGTCTCCCTCGAAAACAGGAAAGTACTTCTAATTGGCGCGGGCGAGATGACTGAACTCGCCGCCCGTGGCATATTGCGATATGGCGGCACTTCGCTCACCGTCGTAAACCGTACATTCCAACACGCCGCATCATTAGCGGCGAAGCTTGGCGGTACCGCCATCCCCTACGAAGAGCGCTGGAGTTGCATGGCTGAAGCCGACGTGGTCATCAGTTCGACTTCGTGTCCGCACTCGATTCTAAGTAGAAACGAAGTTGAAGCGGTCGTGCATGCGCGCAAGGCGCGAGCGCGCGCAGACGGCACACTGGTGATCGTTGACCTCGCTATGCCGCGCGATGTCGACCCCGCAGTGCGTAACATCAAAGGTGTTTGTCTCTGTGATTTGGACGACCTGGAAAGTGTCAACCAGCACGATTCTGAAGAGCTTGAACTTGCCGCTGCGCAGGCCCACAAAATTCTGCAAGCTGAAGCCCAAGGCTTTCGGCGGAAGCTGATAGCGGAGCCCATGGTTCCAACCGCGGTGGCACTTCGTTCCAAGCTCGACGACTTTTGCCGGCAAGAACTCGAGGCTTTTCGAGAAGAGAACGGTCCGTTGTCAAAAGATCAGGACGAAATGTTGAATCGGATAATGTCCAGAATGACGCAAAGGATCGCGGCGTCGCTCGCCAGTGAACTCAAAGAGCTTCCCGAAAAAGTCGAACAGGAACAGTTGACTATGGCGCTGCATCGTCTTTTCCACCTGCCCAAGCCCCAGTCGGCACTGGCCATCCCGCGACCCTAACGCAAAAGGGCCACTTCCCTTATTCAGCAATCAACCTGCAAATTAATAATTCAACGTCCTCCTTTGCGCTCCGAACCTCCGACCGTCTACACTGCCTGTTCGCTCCGGAGACAAAATGAATAGATCGCTCCTCGTTATTTCCGTTGTCATCATTGGCTTCACCGTCGCTGCTTTTGCACAGACAGAAAAACCTCTTACTTCGTTTCCCTATACGCGCGGACTCGACGTCACCTCCATGGATAGAACTGCCGACCCCTGCGTTGATTTTTATCAATACTCCTGTGGTGGATGGATGAAGAAAAACCCCATTCCTGCGGACCAGGCGGAATGGAGCGTGTACGCGAAGCTCACTCAGGATAACCAGCAATTTCTTTGGGGCATTCTCGATCAACTGTCGAAGCAGACATCGGGCCGCAATGCCAACCAGCAAAAGATCGGCGACTATTTCGGCGCGTGCATGAATGAAGAGGCCGTTAATAAACTGGGCGCCAAGCCATTGCAACCGTTTCTCGATCAGATCGCGGCCATGAAATCGAAGAAGGACTTGCCGGCACTCCTCGCGCACCTGCACGCCTCGTTGCAAACCTCAGGTCTTTTTTTCTTTTTTGGATCGAATCAAGACTTCGAGAACTCGCAGAGCGTAATCGCATTCGCTGAAACCGGCGGCCTTAGCCTACCCGATCGCGATTACTACACGAAGGACGACGCAAAATCGGCCGACATCCGCAAGCAGTACGTCGCACATGTCGAAAAGATCTTTGCAATGCTCGGGGACCAACCGGAGGTCGCGAAATCCGAATCTGCCAAAGTCATGCAGATCGAAACCTCGCTGGCCAAGGCCTCGCTGACGCGCGTCGAACGACGCGATCCATACAATCTTTTTCACAAGGTTGACTTCAAGGGCCTCCAGGCGATGACACCCGATTTCGATTGGGCGGCTTACATCAATGAGCTTGGGCTGCCCGCACAGAACTCCTTCAACGTTTCGCAGCCCAAGTTTTACGCCGAACTCGACAAGCAACTCGACACTCTTAGCCTAGATGAGATCAAAGCCTACCTGCGCTGGCATACAACGCATGCCATGGCGCCCTATCTTTCGGACAATTTTGTAAATGAAAATTTTAACTTCTTCAGCAAGACTCTCCACGGAGTTCCCGAGCTTCGTCCGCGCTGGAAGCGTTGTGTCAGCCTGGCTGACGATCAGTTGGGCGAGGCGCTTGGCCAGGAATTTGTAGCGCGCGCTTTCAGCCCTGAGCTCAAACAAAAGACGCTGCTCATGACCCAACAAATCGAACAATCCATGGAGCGGGACATCAACACTCTGACCTGGATGAGCGACGCTACCAAGCGTCAGGCGCTTGAAAAATTACATTCCATCGTGAACAAAATTGGATACCCCGACAAATGGCGCGATTACAGTTCCGTCGACATCAAGGCAAATGACTTCGCCGGCAACGTACAACGCGCCAACGTCTTTGAATCGAAACGCGACTTGAACAAAATCGGCAAACCGCTTGACCGTGGCGAGTGGGGTATGACTCCGCCAACGGTAAACGCCTATTACAACGGGCAAATGAATGACATCAACTTCCCCGCCGGAGTGCTCCAACCGCCTCTATACGATCCGAAGATGGACGACGCGCCCAACTACGGAAACACTGGCGGAACAATCGGGCACGAACTTACCCATGGCTTTGACGACGAGGGTCGCCAATTCGACGCGAAGGGCAATCTTAAAGACTGGTGGACCAAAGACGACGCCAAAAACTTTACCGATCGCGCGCAATGCGTCGTCGATCAGTATGCGCAATACGTGATCGTCGATGACATCAAAATCAATTCCAAGTTGACTGAGGGCGAAGACCTCGCCGACTTAGGTGGACTCATTCTCGCCTGGAGGGCTTGGCAAGATCAGATAAAGCTTGCCGCTAAGCCGGAAGCGCGTGACGGCCTGTCGCCAGAGCAGCGTTTCTTTGTGGGCAACGCGCAGTGGGCCTGTGAGAACACCCGTCCCGAAGATCTCCGCGCCTCCGCGATCACCAATCCACACTCCCCGGGTAAATATCGAGTCAACGGGCTGGTAGTGAACATGGATCAATTTCAGAAGGCTTTCAACTGCAAAGCAGGTCAGCCCATGGTGCGCGAAAATCGTTGTCGCGTGTGGTAGAAATCAGTCCCGCAGAATGTCTGCATTAAACAGGCGCGACCGGTGCGCGCAGAATTTGCGCAGAATTTACTGCAGGCTCTCGCCAGCGGCCGCCTGTATTCTCGAGGCAATGGCGACCTTGCGAAGCATGTAATACAGAGTCGCCAGTCCAGCTACGAATAAAACTACGAACAGCGCAATGATCCCCCACTGCGGCGATACGGGAAGCTGACTCAGATTGAAGTAGGGAGCGAGAGTTAGGTTTCGCAGCACGTCGCGCATGCCGACCATGGTGGCCACGGTCAGCAGTCCGCAACCGATCCCGATCCCGATTTGCCGATTTGAAGACTTGCGAGATTTTGCGAGGATGAGATGCGCAATCCCTGCCAGCGGCAGAAGAAATCCAAGTCCTAACAAAGCGCTTGCTAAACCATTGCCGCCGACAAAGGCCAGTCGAAGTGCACTCGGCAATTTCGCCAGGAACCAGAATCCAACACCGAAATTGAGCGTGGTCGCGCCGGCAAAAAGTAAGAATCCCTGATCCATGAGCCACTGGCGGTAACCGGCTTCCTGCCTGCGAAGGCTGAGCACGATCAATGCGAGTCCAGAAACGGCGAAAGCGCTTAACACAAAATGAAGGTACCGCGGCAGCAGCGAGGGTTCGGTCCAGTTAAGGTTCCAGCCGCCGACGTTGTGACGATAGAGGTCGAGCCAGCGGTCGGGCCTCAGCATTAAAGTGAAATTATTGCTGTAGATGAAGGCAATACCCGCAAGCACCACCACGACCAAACTCAAAACTACGGTCGCACCCGTTTTTCTTTGCCCATCCGTCTTCGTCTCGACAAACTTCATGGAGAAGAAGTAGACGCCGTAGTACGCGACAATAACCATTCCAATAACGGCCAGCCATGGCACGCCGATCAGAATCGAACTGGAATAGAGGAACTGTCCATACATCACCTGCAGGAATAGCAACGGAGCGACTCCGATTGTGATCGTGAAGGCAAAAACCGTCGGTAGGATGCGTCCGAGATCTGCAGCTAGCCGCGCGCAAAATTCTGAACTCTTGCGCCGCATAGCGCAGAAAAGTGCGATGGTTGTGCCCCCGAGCAGGCAGTTCATAAACAAAACGTGGAGAAAGAATGTGAGCAGTAGCAGCATGCGTAGAAGCCAGACCGGCGCCGGCAGCGGCATGGGATCAGGATAGGGAATGGGCAAACTCGGAACTAAATTCATAGCGATGAATCCTCCTGCTGATTACTGCCTGGGACTGCTCAGATAGACGGCTAATGCATGACCTTCAGCGTCAGTGCCGGTAAAGGGCGGCATATTCGGGTTAATCTCACCGAGGCTGCCTAGCATCCCGACGATATCGTGGGGATCCGTTCCATTGAGATCAAGCGGACGCCGCGGTCCACCGACCGTGTGACACAAACTGCAATGGATCGCGAACACCTGCTTTCCAAGTTCTTTTTCGTTCGCGCCCGAAGGTGTTGCCGGCGCCAGCGACGCAAGATAGCTGCCCAATGCTGTGCGATCATGCTCGTCGCCAGCGAACGGCGGCATCGTCTCGCGCACAACCGGGAGGTGCAGCAGGATCTCGCTGCCAAATTTTGCATCCCATCCACGAGTAAATTTGCTCATCTTGCGATACCCCGCGACAGAGTGACAGGAGCCGCACTCCATGGCGAAAAGCTGAGCGCCATAGTTGAGCGTTTCGACGTGAGGATCAGCCGCGCTGCCTTCGAGCCCATTTAATATCCACGGTGAAGTTTTGGCGACACCATTCGCGGCGATCGCCTCGACCTGCCCAACCCTGATGTCGTTGGCATAAATGTAGCTGTTGATCACGTACGGATAACGGCTGAACTCGCGCACATATTCCCCAGCGCCCATCACCATAATTCCCGCTACGAGTAGCACGGCCACAATCACCGGGTTCATCCACTTGGGACGAAGAAGCGCGAACACCAATGCAAGCAGCAGCGCCACCCCGGCGCAAATCGTCCCGCCGAGAACGCCATGGCGGATGCCGATAAACATGCCATTGAAGTAAGTACGGGCGTAAGCCGGAAAATCGCGAAAATACCATTGGCTCAACGGAAGGAGCGACCCAATTCCCAACACCAGCCACCAGCCCGCCCAACGCACGACGCGCTCCCGCAGAGCGGAAGGTTCCCACATCGCCGTCACCAGTCCGAAAATCCCCGCGAGTCCGACTGCCATCGCGGTACGAATGAATAACGACGGCCAATAAGTGGGATTAAAAAATCCGGACCAGAAGTTACCGTTTTCGAGCCAGCGTCCGGGCGTAAGCATGAAGGTGATAATTCCGTTGATCACGGCGAGACTCGCCCAGGCAGCGACGAAATAGATCCAGCCGATGATCAGATGAGTCCGCCGGTCGAGAGTATCCCAGTGATACGCGTAGATGAGCACGGCTGCGATCTCGACAAAAAAGAATACCCATTCGATTGCCCATCCCCAAACGAAAGTGTGAATGAGTGACGAAGTGGCTTCGGGGCTGACCAATCCGATGGTGAACCAGATGCCCACGCCGGTAACTGCTCCGAGAACTACGGTTAGGAGCGCGAAGAATTTCGAATGATGTCGCACGTAGCCGAGCAGTTCCGAATCGTGGCGAGAATAAGCACGGCGCTCGGTCAATACAAGGTACGCGCCGCCGCCGACCGCGAAGTGGGAGAGGAAGACGTGAAGCACAGCCACCGCCGCGATCAGCAGTCCGCCAGGAAATCCAAGTTGCCAAATGGGATAGTTCATTCTTTCCCCCCAAGCTATCGCTCAGTATCGGGGATGTTCATTGTTTCCGGCTGTGATTAAGCTCACGAGGGCGTGTGAGCGCTAGATTAAGGCGCTAAAAGACTAGTAGAAAGTAAATGCGTTTTAGATTGCTGAGAGAAAGCGTGAAGAGTCCAACAATACGGAAACACAAAAAACTCAACCGGAAGCACTGCAGCTAGGCCTCTTCAGCGGCGGCGGTTTGCGACCCTTCTTCATCGCCGCGAATCAGACCAAATTTCTTTAACTTGTAACGCAGAGCGTCGCGGCTGATATCAAGCAACTTGGCAGCGTGGGTCTGGTTGCCGTGCGCTTGGCGCATCGCCAGCTCGACCATCGCGTGCTCAACCTCTTCCAAAGATGTCCCACCTTCGGGAATGTAGAGGCGGGGAAGAGTACGGCCATTGGGCAAGGCCTGTCCACCATCGGCGGGCGAGGTTCGTTCGAAGACGGTGCGGCCTCCCGATTCTCCCACTGAAAACGGAAGGTATTCGGGACGCAGCAGCGCCTCATCCTCAAGAATCATTCCGCGCTCAATCGTATTCTTAAGTTCGCGCACGTTGCCCGGCCAGTTGTGAGTAAAAATGAGACGCCGCGTATCGTCGGTGATCCCGCGAACTGACTTCTTGAATCGACGGTTGTAGCGTTCGATGAAAAAATCAACCAGCGGCAGAATGTCCTCTTTCCGCTCGCGCAGAGGAGGAATAAAAATTGCTATGATCGCCAACCGGTAATACAAATCCTGTCGAAACTGGCCCTCGCGCACCGCTTTTTCGAGGTCGCGGTTCGACGCGGCGATCACGCGCACATCTACCTGCATGTCGCGAATGCCGCCGACGCGGCGAATGACCTGGTCTTCGAGAACGCGCAAGAGTTTCGCCTGCAGCAGAGGAGAGAGTTCGCCGATTTCGTCCAGAAAGAGCGTCCCGCCGTCGGCCGCCTCAAAGAGTCCCTTCTTCATCTGCTTCGCGTCGGTGAAAGCGCCTTTTTCGTGACCGAAAAGCTCAGCTTCCATCAGGGTTTCTGGAATCGCGGAGCAATTGATCGCAACAAATGGTTTCCCTTGGCGAGAACTTTCGTAGTGAATCGCCTTCGCGATGAGATCTTTGCCGGTTCCACTTTCGCCCTGAATTAGGATCGTCGTGGCCGCGCTCGCCGCAACCTTCCGAACGAAGTTCATCAACTCCGTCATTTTGGGCGAAACCCCTACAACACTCTGATATCCAGCTTCGCGCCGCACTTCGCTGCGGAGCGTCTGCACCTCTGCACGCAGGCTGGTCGCCTCGAGCGCGTTCTTGATTGTGATCTGGAGCTCGTCGAAATCAATGGGCTTGCCCACAAAGTCGTAGGCGCCTAGCTTGAGCGCGGCCTTCACATCGTCCAACTGGGGATCGGCGGTGATCATGATAACGGCGCGGGCATCGCCGTTTTTCTTCAGCTGATCGAGCACTTCAATCCCGCTGAGGTCGGGCATCCGCACATCCAGCAGGACCAAGTCGGGAGATTCGCGTTGGGCGAGCTTAAGGCCGGGCTCACCAGACTCGGCTTCAATTACCGTATAACCCCATTCTTCGCACTTCTGGCGAAGCGACCAGCGCACCAGACGCTCGTCATCGACAATCATTATTTTCGCCGCAGGCATCCGTGTTTAATTTACTACGAATGGGAGGCAGTCTGCTTAAACAGCGGCCTTCGCAAGCCTGCTGCGCTCCACCCATTACCTTTGACGTCATACAGGCATCGCAAGAGACGAAACCGCCAGCCACGCCGTTCATCGTGGCCTGCCCGCTCAATGTACCGGATTTGGTTTTGAGGATGGCTTTACTGCCGTGGGCGACTGCAAGGTGTTTACGTACTACTGGCTGGCGCCCCGGTCCACAAGCCGCGCCACCCTGGAGATTTCTATCGGTTTCGTGGAACCAATGATTCGAGAGGAGGAATCGAATAGGAAGTAGTCAATGCGTATTCAGGAGGCTGCGTTCCGTGCTGAATGGCTTTTGCAAGAATTTCCATCGCCGGTCCCGTGAGCGGCGGAATGTGAATTGTCGCCGTAAGCCATTTCTCGCGTACCCAGGCCTGTCCCGTCGCCGCCTGACCATCACAGCCGATAAACGGTATGCTCAGCCATCGCGCGCGCTCCGCCTCGTTTAGAATTTCCTGAAAAGCTTTGCGAGCCCCCAATGCCATCGCGTCATCCTGCGCGCAAACCAGGCTAATTGGCGCGCTTTGTAAAGTGGCCATTCTCAACCACGACCGCACCGCTCGCATCGCGCTTTCCTCTGTCCATTGTGCCTTCAGCATCCTCACTTGTATGTTCGACGGTTTGGTTTCCAGCATCCCGGTCGTACGTTCCTGGGCCGAGGAACTCTGCGTAGGTCCCTCTAGGTACAGAACGTGACCGCCCCCGGGCAGCAACGCCACGATTTGTCTTCCTTGAATGCGCCCGATCCCGATGTGATCGGAACTGAGAGCAAAGATCGGTGCCTTTGCCGTGGCGCGTATATCCGCGAGGTAGTTCGGCCTACGGTTCAGAATCGCCCAGCCGATTCCGGCAGAACTGGCGGCCTGCGCTACCTGAGGCAGGGCAGTTCCCCCCACCGGTTCCACCACCACCGCATCGGGTCTGGACTCACCCCGGCTTTGGATTGCCTTTAGAAGCTGCGTGCTCTGATTCACCGTGTCGTTCTCGGCAAACACGATCTCCACAGCACTCCCCAGTTTGCGCGCTGTATCCTCGGCGGACTGGGCTTGTGCGACTTGGAAATCGTTCTCCCGGGTGTGAAGCGATACCAGGAATCGTAGCTTTTTCATTACTTCGCAAGTGTACCTGTACTAAGGAGTTCAATGAAATGCCTACGCGAAGTTTTGTGCGTAAGAGACAAGAATAAACTCAGCAAACATGAGCGTCTTTGCGGCGGTTTCCTCAATTCCAAGCCGCTTGTCCACAATGTTGGACTGGGAATCCCACAAAGCAGGCTGACTCGACATTGGGAGAAGATTTTTATTGACGTCCGTGTATCGGCGCGGTTGTCCCCTTATGCCTCAATCGGAAGCCTTCTTCCCTTCTATTGCGCGGGCAGGGTGACCGTCTGTCCTGGAGTGATCGAGATGTGCGAAATGTATTGTCCGCCATAGACCTCAGCGCCCGTACTGTTGAGACCAGTGATCGGAATGATGGCGGTCGGCACTGGCGCCCCCGACGGCATGGTCACAGTTATTGTCGGGTTTGGCCCGCCTGCGCCGATAATACTGGCCGTTACGTTCGACAGGTTGTAGGCGTTGCGACTCTGCATGGCTTGTCCGGCCTGATCAAGAGTTGGACTAAGAACCGGCAGGTTGTACATCTGTTTATACAAGCTGAAAGTTTGGTTATAGGTGTCGGCCAGAAGCGACGATGTCTGTCCAGTCGAGGGCATTCCGGGCGCAGTGTTGATGGAGAAATGCAAATCGGGTTGGTGGAACATTTCTGGATCCATGTCGCCGATCAGCATGTTGCTCAAGAAGCTCGAGCTGACAAAGTTCAAAATCTGCGCTGCCGTGTAGGTGTTAAACGGCGGAACCTGAGTTGGGTACGAATAGATGCAGTCGAACTCGGCCTGATCGTCATTCCAGTTGGCCGCATTGA
>OBLW0100004648.1_pt1 | contig 10448 bp, 7 predicted proteins | sample 1520161 | NCBI WGS metagenome assembly OBLW01 (sample SAMEA3539309, study PRJEB22396) | soil metagenome | biome: tundra; feature: field; material: soil | place: USA | collected 2010-05 | depth 0.15 m
GCCGCGTTCGGCTAGCCATCGAAATCTTCTGCTACCGCGCGCGGAAATACATCGGCGCCTTCCTCGCTTCAATGGGCGGAGCCGATGCTATCGTTTTCACCGGGGGTATAGGAGAGAACTCGCCGGACGTGCGCGCACGAATTTGTGCTGGCATGGAGTGGGCCGGTATTCATCTGGACCCGCAGAAGAACCAGGACACCGTCGGCCGCGAAGGCAAGATTTCCGCGGAAGACTCAAAGTTGCTCGTCTATGCCATCCCCACCAACGAGGAACTACTGATCGCCCGCGACACCGTCCGAGTCATCCTCGGTGAGCCGCACCCGTCGTAAATCACACGATCACTCAGTACGGCCATGTCCAGTCATTCGCATCCGGCTTATCGACTCCGTACTGGTGCGCATATGTTCGACATTCGATCTGCTCGTTCAGGAATCTCTCTTTCGCGTGTCCCCCAATCCTCTGCAATCTTGGTACCCGGTCGATGACGTCCATAGCCAGGCTGAACCGGTCAATGTTGTTCTCGATCGCCAACTCCAGCGGCGTGTTGATGCTGCCTTTCTCTTTGTACCCGCGCACGTGAATGTTGTCGTGATTCGTGCGGCGGTAGGCCAGCCGATGAATCAGTTGCGGATAGCCATGAAAGTTGAACATCACCGGCTTGTCGACGGTAAACAATGAGTCGAACTCCCAATCCGTCAGCCCATGCGGATGTTCCGTACTAGGCTGCAGTTTGAAAAGGTCGACCACATTGATAAACCGGATTTTAAGGTCGGGAAACTCCTTGCGCAGAAGCGCTGTAGCGGCCAGAGCCTCCTGCGTGGGAACGTCACCGGCCGAAGCCATCACCACGTCTGGTTCGCCCGATTCATCATTGCTGGCCCAATCCCAGATGCCAATGCCTTTCGTGCAATGGATGATCGCCTGCTCCATATTCAGAAATTGCAGGTGCTTCTGCTTGTCGCAGACAATCACGTTCACGTAATTCTGGCTGCGCAGGCAATGATCCGCGACCGAGAGAAGGCAGTTCACATCTGGCGGCAGATAAATCCGTGTGACATTCGCGCTCTTGTTGACGACCACATCCAGAAAGCCGGGGTCCTGATGCGTGAAGCCATTGTGATCCTGCCGCCACACCGTGGACGTGATCAGCAGATTCAAGGACGCGATCGCCTGCCGCCACGAAAGATTCCTGCAAATCTCCAGCCACTTCGCATGCTGGTTGAACATCGAGTCGATGACATGCACGAACGACTCGTAGGTGGACAGGAACCCGTGCCGCCCCGTAAGCAGGTAGCCTTCCAGCATCCCCTCCATGGTGTGCTCGCTCAGCATTTCCATGACTCGGCCGTCGGAAGCGAGCCTGCCTCCGTCGTTGTCCTCAGGAAAAAATTCCTCGATCCAGAACTTCTTGCTCACCGCGTAGATCGCGTCAAGCTTGTTTGAGGTAGTCTCGTCGGGACCGAAAACCCGGAAGTTGTTCATGTTCCGCTTCATCACGTCGCCCAGAAAAACGCCGAGCGGATACGTATTGCTGGTCTGGCTCTGTCCTGGCTTCTCGAATTTGTCAGCGTAATTGCGGAAATCGGGCAGGCGCAGCGCTTTCTTTAGTCGTCCGCCATTGGCATGAGGATTGGCGCTCATTCGCCGGCTTCCCGTGGGCGCCAACTCGCGAAACACAGGTGCCAGGCCGCCGTTGCGATCGAAGAGTTGATCCGGCTCCAGCGCACGCATCCAGGCCTCGAGGATTCGCAGCTGTTCCGGATTTTTCTTCACATCCAGCATCGGCACCTGATGGGCCCGCCAGAATCCCTCCAGAAAATGGCCTTCGACTTTGCGCGGTGCCGTCCAACCTTTCGGTGAGCGCAGCACAATCATCGGCCAACGAGGCCGGCTTGCCACACCTCGTTTGCGGGTGCTTTGCTGATGATCGCGGATTTCCAGAACGCAATGCTCCACCGTCGCCGCCATCGCCTGATGCATGGTGTCGACGTCAGAACCTTCCACAAAATAAGGCGTCCAGCCGTAACCGCGGAACAGGTTCTCCAGTTCATCGTGCGAGATCCGAGCCAGCAGGGTAGGGTTGTCGATCTTGTAGCCGTTCAAGTGAAGGATCGGCAGTACCGCGCCATCGCGCGCAGGATTCAGGAACTTGTTGATGTGCCACGAAGTTGCCAGCGGCCCAGTTTCAGACTCTCCGTCGCCGACAACCGCGGCCACGATCAATTCGGGATTGTCGAACGCCGCACCGCAAGCATGCGAAAGCACGTAGCCCAGTTCACCGCCTTCATGGATCGATCCCGGCATCTCAGGCGTGCAGTGACTGCCAATCCCGCCCGGGAAGGAAAACTGTCGGAAGAACTCGTGCAATCCGTCGACATCCAGACTCTTTTCTGGATAGATTTCCGAATACGTACCCTCAAGATAAGCAGGACCAAGCACGCCCGGCGCGCCGTGTCCCGGCCCGGCGAGAAAGATCATATCGAGGTCGAACTTCTTGATCAGCCGGTTCAAATGAACGTAGATAAAAGACAAGCCCGGACTCGATCCCCAGTGCCCCAGCAGGCGATTCTTGATGTGCTCTGGCTTGAGAGGCTCGGCCAGCAATGGATTCTCCTGCAGGTAGATCATGCCCAGGCTAAGGTAATTGCAAGCTCGCCAGTAAGCTTCTGTTTTACGCAACTCCTCGGCGCTGAGCGGCGCTCCCGTAATAGTGGAACGAGTTGGTGAGTATGGACTGAGTTCAACGGTTTCCGCTGGGATACTGACGTCGATGGTGCTCATGAATCACCCCTATCGATAGCCTATGCCGGAAGGTCGTTCCGTGCCAACTCTCGGCGCGGATTTAATCTTGTGTTAATTGGGGCTTTCTGAGACGCCTGCAGTAGCAATGGGTCGAGACGCGTCCCTTTTTTGGGTGGCGCAACGCTTCGGCGTTGCGATAACTGCACTGTATTGAATTCGGCTTCAGCTGCTGAGGTGACAACCATTGCTCGAGAATGATTTTTTCTAGCAGCCTGTTAGGGAATAGTTGAAAACTTCTGAGGTACACTAGCCGGTCATAACATCCAGGCCATGAAAATCGCTCCCCTCGTTGTTCTGCTTCTTGCCACGGCACTCACAGCCACGGCGCAATCGAAACCCAACTATGAGGTGTATGCGATCCGTTATGCCACCATACCCGACTTCCCCGTGGCAGGATTGGTAGCGGGCGCGGACCCGGCGCGCAAGCTCGACATCGCCATGATGATCTGGCTGCTCCGAGGGAACGGTCGCAATATCCTTGTCGACACCGGCTTCTATCACGATCGCTTTTTTAAAGACTGGCATGTGACCGATTTCACCAAGCCTTCCGACACCTTAAAGCGCGTCGGTCTGAAGCCCGAGGACATCACCGATGTCATCATCACCCACATGCACTGGGACCACGCCGACGGCATGGATCTGTTTCCCAACGCCCGCATCTGGATTCAGAAGGACGAGCTCCAGTACTACGCCGGAGAAGCGTGGCAGTCGAAGAACACTCACGGAGGCATCGACGAAGAAGACGTGCTCACTCTGGTGAAACTGAATATGCAGGGGCGGGTCGGGCTGGTGGATGGCGATGCCCAGGAGATTATTCCGGGAATAACCTGCTACATCGGCGGCAAACATACCTATCAATCGCAATACGTAGGCGTGCAAACGGCCGCTGGAACCGTCGTGCTGGCCAGCGACAATATTTATCTGTATGAGAATCTGGAACGGCATGTGCCGATCGCAGCCACACTCGACGCCGCATCGAACCTGCGGGCGCAAGATCGTATGAAACAGATCGCTGTCCGCCCCGGGCTCATCGTGCCCGGGCACGATCCAGCGATCTTCGCGAAGTTCCCCAACCCCGTGCCCGGAGTAGCCGAAATCCGCTGAAATATGTGGTGGCGGGGCTTTGCCCCGCCAGGAGCTTTAATCCTGAATCCGGCGCATGGGCCCGGAGTGTGATAACAATGTAAGTATGGTTAAGCGAGAGTGCATCGAGTGCGGTGGTGAACTGGTGATGGCGTTCCGTCCCAGCGAGAATAGCCGGCTCAGCCCCGGTGTGGGAAATACCACCAGATCAAACTCGAATTGGAGATGCAGCACCTGTGGGCATTCCTTCAGTGCAGAGCAGTTGCGCGTCGACAGACGGGCGACCTCGAAAGTGGTCGAGCCAGCCTGACCGCGCCGAAAGATGCCAATTTCGTTAAATTGGGCCTCTCTGAAAATGAGCTATCTGGCATTTGACTCAAGGAGAATCACTGAATGGACAATGTGGACCAGGACAAAGCCGCACCTGAAACGAAACCGGCGGGCCCAACTCCAGGGCGCCCGGAGCCTTCGAGCAATAAGTTCGCGATAGCACGAATGGCCAACAAACAGAGAAAAAAGAGAGCGCACCGGCGTACGCTGAGACGCTCCAACACCAAGGGCTAGCGCCGAGACCCCGCGCATTGCGATTCCGTTTGATGGTTGGCCTCGGTACCGATAGCGCTCCCGCGGTAAAACAGCACGCCGTTAGTGCCTCAAATGGTGTAAACTGGAAACACTGGGATGTAATTCTTAAGCGGGCATTCTTAGGTTCTGAGCTTCTTTGCGTCGCTGATACGCCTGCATGAAACGTTCGAATTTCCGACAAAGAACCGTGCCCGCCCTGCCGGGCTCGGTTGCCGGTTCGTCTCAAGTGGGCGAATCGGAGAGGATTCCGAGCAGGTGGCAGCTCCAAAAAGCGAACTGATTCTCAAACAAGGGTAGCGAGGAATCGCCAACCCCAGCCCTTTACCGCGAAAGAGTGAAAAAAATGGCAACGCCGGCAATCTCCCCGAGAAACACGAAGTTCATTGTCAAAGTGAACCGCAGCGGCGCTCGCGCCTCTGAATACGTACAGCGCATCGATCGGACGCCCATCCAGACGACGACCAACCGTAAGCTGGCACTGGTGATGGGCAGGTTTACTGCCGAAGATACCATCAAGTCCATTCAGAACTCCCGCTGCAGCCCGGAGTTAGTGTACGTACAGATTTCTGCCTGATAGGTTCCACCTGTGATCCCGTTCCTAGCCAGCCGTATCGAACGGGACGTTTCACGCCTGTATCGCAGGCACCAATGCTGGAACTCCATCTGAGGCTCGGCGTGGCACGTCCCGAATTGACTTTGCCATTCGTAATTACCACAGCACTCCCTTGTAGGAGGGCTCCGAAAAGGGAGTTCGCGTCGCCATGGATAGCATCAACAAACTGATCGGTGCGAAAAAAGAAGACGACTTTCTCGCTGACACCGAGATAGGGACCTTGCCGCTGCCCGATCCCCATTCCCCCGGTGTGGATTCTGAAGAAGACGTGGACGATATGCTGGCCACGATTCGCACGCGCGGTCTGGATGTGCTCAGCGAGAGCGAACTGCACCTGCCCTACTCCGCAGAACGAACCTTTGCGAAGGCAACGGAGGAGGAGGTCGACCTCGACCTGACTCCCGGGGCGCCCGAGGCCGGCAGTGATCCGGTGCGAGCGTATCTGCGCGAGATGGGCGCCTCGCCTCTGCTCACCCGCGAAGGGGAAGTGGAAATTGCCAAGCGCATCGAGCGCGGACAGCTCTGCATGCTCAAAGCGCTTTCGCGCTCGCCCGTTGTGATCCATCAGGTTCTGACCTTGGGCGATGACTTGAAGCGCGGCGTTCGCTCGATCAAGGAAATTGTTGTTTTCGACGAGGAAGAAGTTACCGATGAGATCCTGCAGAGCCGTGTCCAGGAGATCACTCGCCGCATCGATCAACTGCAAAAGCATTACAAAATAGGCTGCCGGCTGGCCGAACGGCTGGAAGCCTTCCCGGAGAAAGACAAGAAGAAAGCACGCGCATACCGGCGCTGCCGGTGCGAACTCGGGCGCGAGATTATTCGGATGTCGCTCATCATCCGCAGCCTCGGCCTGAACCACGCGGAGCGCAAGCGCCTGACGGAACGGGTGAACAAAACGGTTGAGATCATGCGCGCCCTCGATCGCCAGATCACCAGCCTGGAAACGAAGATGGCGGCCGCTCGCGGCGAGGAACTCAAGAAAACCTACCGCGCTACCCAGCGGCAATATCGTGCCGATATGAAGCGGCTGGAAAGCGATGCGGGAATGACATTCATTGAGCTCTGCCGCACCCAGCGCGGAATCATTCAGGGCGAGATGGATGCGGAGCAGGCCAAACATGAGCTCATCGAGTCCAACCTGCGCCTGGTGGTTTCCATCGCTAAGAAGTATGGCAACCGCGGGCTCCAGTTCCTTGACCTGATTCAGGAAGGCAACGTCGGCCTCATGAAGGCGGTGGACAAGTTCGAATACCGCCGCGGCTACAAATTTTCCACCTATGCCACGTGGTGGATTCGTCAGGCTATCAGCCGGGCAATCGCCGATCAGGCGCGCACCATCCGCCTTCCCGTGCACATGATTGAAGTCGTCAACAAGCTGATCCGCACCTCGCGGCAACTCGTCCAGGTGCTGGGGCGCGAACCCTCGTCGGCCGAGATTGCCAAGCAGATGGACATCCCCGAGGCCAAAGTACGCAAAGCGCTCAAGATCATGCGCGTGCCCATCTCGCTGGAGACGCCCATCGGCGAAGAAGGCGATTCCCATCTCGGCGACCTGATTGAAGACCAGAGCAGCGTTTCGCCATCCGATGCGGTCATCCATGGCAACCTGCAGGAACGGACCGCGAAAGTGCTGCGCACGTTAAGTCCTCGGGAAGAGAAGATCCTCAGGATGCGCTTCGGTATGGATGACGGTTCCGAGCACACGCTCGAGGAGGTCGGCCAGATGTTCGCCGTCACTCGCGAACGCATTCGCCAGATCGAAGCTAAAGCCCTGCGCAAGCTTCGCCATCCTTCGCGCTCCAGCAAGCTCAGGTTATTGATGGACGACGTGCATTATTAAGAAGCAACTGTAGCGCCGGCGTCTCGCCGGCTGTCCGGCGGGCGTTCCTTCGACAAGCTCAGGACAGGCTCTCGCCCGCCGCGCCAAGTTTCCTGAATCGAACATCCGCACCTGCCATCTAACCGTCGATAGCGCAATTCCGCCGTCACCCATGAAGCTTCTCTATAGCTATGCCCGTGAGTACTGGAAGCTGGTCGTGGTCGCTCTTCTGCTGGCCGCGACGAACCAGATTTTTTCCCTTCTCGACCCGCTGATTTTCCGTCATGTCATCGACGGATACGCCACCAAATACCACCAGTACACCCAATCCCAATTCATACGCGGCGCTGGCCTGCTGCTGCTGGCAGCGGTCGGTGTGGCATTCGTCTCGCGGGTCGCCAAGAACTTCCAGGATTACTTCACCAACGTGATCGTGCAGCGACTGGGCGCGAAAATGTACTCCGACGGAATCCGTCACTCGCTCGATTTGCCCTATCAGGTCTTTGAAGACCAGCGCAGCGGAGAAACGCTCGGCAAGCTACAAAAAGTCCGCAGCGACGTGGAGCGCTTCATCACCGCGGCAATCAACGTCCTCTTCATTTCGTTTATTGGCATCGTGTTCGTGATGGTCTATGCCTTCCGCGTGCACTGGTCGATTGCGCCCGCGTTTCTGATCACGGTTCCGCTGCTCGGGATTATCAGTTCGGTGCTGAGCCGGAAGATCAAAAAGATCCAGAAGACAATCGTGGGCGAAACGACGGCTCTCGCAGGTTCGACCACCGAGTCGCTTCGCAACATCGAGTTGGTCAAGAGCCTCGGGTTAGCGCAGCAGGAAGTGCTTCGCCTGAATGGGACCACGGAAAAGATTCTCAGGCTCGAATTGAAGAAGGTGAAGTACCTGCGCAGCCTGAGCTTCATCCAGGGAACGGCGGTGAACGCGCTGCGCACTAGCATCCTGTTCCTGATGCTCTATCTGATCTTCCGGCAGGAGATCACGATTGGGCAGTTCTTTTCGCTGATGATTTATTCGTTCTACATCTTCACTCCATTGCAGGAACTGGGGAACGTCATCAACATCTATCGCGAAACCGAAGTCTCGCTGCAGAATTTTCAGGACATTCTCGACACCCCTCGCGATCCCAAACCTGCCAATCCCGAACCGCTCGACGAATTGATGACACTGCAGTTCGAGGATGTCCGATTCCAGCATCACAGCTCGTCGACTCTCGCGCTCGATGGAATCAGTTTCAGCGCTGCTCGCGGCGACACGATTGCTTTCGTTGGACCGTCCGGAGCAGGGAAGTCGACGCTGGTAAAGCTGCTGGTTGGCTTGTACGCGCCCAAGTCGGGCTCCATTCTCTATAACGGAATTCCATCGGATCGCGTCGATCTCGATTTGCTGCGCGAGAAAATCGGATTCGTGACCCAGGATACTCAACTCTTCTCCGGCTCGATTCGTGAGAACCTGCTCTTCGTAAATCCCAACGTGACGGACGCGGAGTGCATGGCGGTTCTGCGCCAGTCCGCAGCCCACAGTCTGCTCGAACGCGCCGATCGAGGGCTGGACACGCTGATCGGCGAAGGCGGAGTGAAAGTTTCGGGCGGCGAGAAGCAGCGTCTTTCGATCGCACGCGCTCTCCTCCGCCATCCCCAACTCCTCGTGTTTGACGAAGCCACTTCATCGCTCGATTCGCTGACCGAAGAAGAGATCAGCCGCACCATCCGCGACGTAGCGACGATTCAGGAGGCGATCACCATTCTGATCGCGCATCGTCTCTCGACCGTGATGCATGCCCACCGCATCTACGTGCTCGAACGCGGACACATCGTGGAGTACGGCCGTCACTCCGAGTTGCTCGACCAGAAAGGTCTCTACTACGCCATGTGGCGCCAACAGGTCGGGGAACGCGAAGCAGTCGCCGAAACAACGTAGGGGAATTCCCTCCGTTCAGCAGTCTTTGTTCGGCAATCTTTGTTCGGCGTTCGGCCCGACCACCGAACCCTGTCATCCTGAGCGGTGTTGACGGACCCCTATATGCAAAAATACTCGGGTCGTTCCCTCCAAATATCGAAGACGGAGACTAGATGAGCACGACCCCCGCGAAAACCCACACGCCTGTGAACACGCCTCGGCAGGTTCTGTTCGCCAGCCTGGTCGGTACGACGATTGAGTTCTTCGATTTCTACATCTACGCAACCGCCGCAGTGCTCGTTTTTCCCATCTTATTTTTCCCGTCCTCCGATCCGGCATCGGCCAGACTCGCCTCGCTGGCGACGTTCGGGATCGCCTTCCTGGCGCGGCCGGTCGGTTCCGCGCTCTTCGGCCACTTTGGCGACCGCGTCGGCCGCAAGACAACGTTGGTTATTGCGCTGTCGACTATGGGGATATCCACGGTCGCTATCGGCGCGTTGCCGGTCTACAGCACGATTGGCTTTGCTGCGCCACTGCTTCTCGCGTTGTGCCGCTTTGGCCAGGGACTTGGTCTCGGTGGCGAGTGGGGCGGCGCCATTCTCCTTGCGATCGAGAATGCGCCTCCCAAGAAGCGTGCCTGGTATGGCATGTTCCCGCAGCTCGGAGCGCCGATTGGATTCTTCCTCTCCGGCGGCGTCTTCCTTCTCCTTTCGCGATGGCTCACCGACAAGCAGTTTTTCGCGTTCGGCTGGCGCCTTCCGTTTCTGGCGAGTGCGGTGCTGGTATTTCTTGGCCTCTATGTGCGGCTCACGATTACTGAGACTCCTGTGTTCCGGGAGTCCGTCAACCGGCGCGAGCAAGTGAAGCTGCCGATGTGGTCGGTCCTTCGTCATCACGGGAGGTCACTCGTTGCGGGCATCCTGGTGTGCCTGGCGACATTTGTTCTCTTCTACCTGATGACGGTCTTCGCACTGTCGTGGGGCACCAGCGTGCTTGGCTACAGCCGGGGGAAGTTTCTGCTGATGCAGCTATTCTGCGTCTCTTTGTTTGCGGTGACGATCCCGATCTCGGCGGTCCTGGCAGAGCGAGGACGCCGTCGCATGATGCTCTGGGTAACCGTATCCATCGGCCTGTTTGGCCTGATTTTGGCGCCGATGTTCATTGCCGGCACCACGGGGGCAACGGCGATGATGGCATTGGGTCTGTTATTGATGGGCCTTACCTATGGACCGCTCGGCACAGTGATCTCCGAACTTTTCCCGACGCCGGTGCGTTACACAGGCAGCTCGCTTGCCTTCAGCCTGGCCGGCATTCTGGGCGCCTCGCTCGCGCCCTACATCGCTACCTGGCTGGCCAAAACCTACGGACTGCAGTACGTCGGCTACTACCTCTCCGCATCGGCGGTCCTCACGCTGTTGGGATTGCTTTCGATCCGGGAAACGAAAGACGACGATCTTGGTGCGGCAACGGTTTGGTTGCAGGATATTGCAGAGATATAGCGGCGAACCGGGGGCGGCATTCCTCAGAAAAATGGAAGTCCTACTCTCCCGGAAGAGGACTTCTAGCCCGCTTGGTGATCGCTCCCTCGCGCCGATTGGATCGCACAAAGCCTTCTGGCCGCCGCGCCGCAG
>OBLW0100004650.1_pt1 | contig 10447 bp, 10 predicted proteins | sample 1520161 | NCBI WGS metagenome assembly OBLW01 (sample SAMEA3539309, study PRJEB22396) | soil metagenome | biome: tundra; feature: field; material: soil | place: USA | collected 2010-05 | depth 0.15 m
CCATCCCCTTCGAAGAATGGATGGAACTCGATATGGAATACATCGACCACTGGTCACTAAGGCTCGACATCAAGATTCTGGCGAAGACCGTTCCCGCCGTGCTGAAGGGCGCGGGGGCAGCGTAGAGAACATGAGCCTTTATGATGCCAACTGACGCCACCGATACCATTTCCCTGAAGGATCTCGCCGCCATCCTCGCGCGCCGCAAATCGCTGATCCTGATCACGTTCTTCCTGGTGGTCGCCGGCGTCGCCGGCGGCACCCTCCTCATACCCAAGCAGTACGAAACCCGCATGAAGGTCCTGGTGAAGAACGAGCGCGCCGACATGATCGTTTCCCCCGACAGTAACGGGAGCTCGGGCTACCACGGCGAGGTGAGCGAAACCCAGATCAATTCGGAGATCGAGCTGCTTACCAGCAACAACCTGCTCCAGCAAGTCGTTGAGAAATGCGGGCTCGATCACGTGCGAGATGCGGTCGCATCCGCTCCCGCGGAGGGTCAAGCCGTCGCCATGGAAAGGGCCGTGAAGCGCCTGGGCCGGGACTTGAAGGTTTCGCCCGTCCGCAAGGCCAATATCATCCTGGTGGAGTACGCCGACACCAACCCCCACCGCGCCGTGGCCGTGCTTTCGCAGTTGGCCGACCTGTATCTCGAGGAGCACTTGAGAGTCCACGGCACGCCCGGCACCTACGAGTTCTTTAAGGGTCAGGCCAGCCGCTATCAACAGGAGTTGCAAGACGCGGAATCCAGGCTGGCCGCTTTCCGCCGCACCCAGAACATCGACATGCTGGCCGAGCAGAAGAATGTCTTGTTGCAGAAAGGTACGGAATCCGAAGCCGCGCTGTTACAGTCCGAAGCCGCCGCCGGCGAATACGCGCAGAAAATCGCCGATACCCGCCGCCAGCTCGCCGCGGCCCAGCCGCGCGTCGTCACGCAGACCCGCACATTGAGCAATCAATACTCGGTGGACCACCTCAACAGCATGTTGGCTGAGCTGCAAAACCGCCGCACCGGGCTTCTCGCGAAGTTCCGTCCCGAGGACCGCATGGTCCAGGAAGTCGACCAGGAGATCGCCAACACGCAGGCCGCCCTGGACAAGGCGGTGAAGATGACCGGCGTCGACCAGGCCACCGATATCAACCCGTTGCACCAGGCCCTCGCCATCGACTTGGCCAAGCAGGAAACCGAGCTTTCCGGAATCGATTCCCGCCGCCAGGCCCTGGCCGGCCAGACCGCCGCCTATCGCGGGCAGTTGACGAAACTGGGGGGCGCCACCGCGGCGTTCGACGACCTGGTCCGCACCCAGAAAGAAGCCGAAGACAATTACTTGCTCTACTCCAAGAAGACCGAGGAAGCGCGCATCGCCGAATCGCTCGATCGGCAGAAGATCGCCAACGTAGCCATCGCCGAGACTCCCATCGAGCCGCACGTGCCCTCCAAGCCGAACGTGCCGCTGAATCTGGCGTTGGGCGTGTTCCTGGGCGGTTTCCTCGGTCTGGGCATCGGGTTCGGCGCCGAGTACTTCCAGGGCGATGCCGTTCAGCAGCCCGAGGAGTTGGAAGCGCTTACGGGGTTGCCGGTGGTAGCGGCTTCCTACGGCGATTGAGTTCCCGCCGCGCGCGGGCTCACTAAAGTTCATGTATCACAGACATTTCGGACTTCGCGAAGAGCCGTTCGGAGTTTCGCCGGACCGCCGCTTCTTCTTCCGCACCGAACAGCACGGCGAAGCCATCGCCACGTTGTACTATGCCATCCACCAGCGCCGCGGCTTCGTTCTGCTGGTTGGGCGGCCCGGCTCCGGCAAGACCAGCGTTCTGTTCACGCTCGTCGACTTGCTCAAGGATCGCACGCAGATCGCCTACCTCGCCAACCCGTATTATGACCGCGCCACCGTCCTGGAATCGCTCCTCGAGTGCATGGGCCTGCAGCCCGCCGCATCCGCTGCCGCCAACCATCGCCTCTTCTATGAGTACCTGCTGATGACGCACAGCGCCGGGAAAATGTGTGTTGCAATCTTCGACGAAGCCCAGGATCTGGACCGCGATACCCTGGAAGCCATTCGTATGCTGTCGAACTTCGAAAACTCGTCGGGAAAGCTGGTCCAGGTGGTTCTAGCCGGCCAGCCGCGCCTCGCCGAAACTCTGAAACAGCCAGATTGCGAGCAAATCCGCCAGCGCCTCAACGCCGTCGCGCGCCTGAATCCATTGACCGCCCGCGAAGTAAACGCCTACATGGCCCACCGCCTCGAAACAGCGGGAGGTTCCACCGCCATCTTCGCCCGCGAGGCCATCGAAGCGGTCGCCGTCGCTTCCAGCGGCATACCACGGAACGTGAACACCATCTGTTTCAATTCGCTGTCCCTGGCCTTTGCCCTCGATAAGCGCCAGGTCGGCCCCGAAGAGGTCGCCGAAGTCATCCGCGATCTGGACCTGTTCGCCGATGAGCCCTCACCCAGGCCATTGGGAGCTGCGCCGTTCGGCGGCGATCCGATCGCTTTCCTCTCTTGCGGCGCGCCGGCCGACGGGAACGCGTGTCAGGCCAGCCCCGAACCGGCCGTGGAGTGCGGCGGGCCTCCTGGCCTCCGTAGGAATATATGAGAAGGCATTCCCTGATCCTGGAAAAGGCAGCCTCCGAAGCTTCCCCTCCAAATCGAACCACGGAGCCGCTGCCGAAGATCACCCGCTCCGGCGTGTACGCCGAGATTGTCCGCCGTTTCTTCCATGGACGAACGGTGATCGCGGTGATGGCCGCGGGCTCCGGCCGCGCCGCCGCGCACATCTGTGGAAGACTCGCGGCCGATCTGGCCGCCTCCGGAAATCGCGTAGTCGTCGCGGACGTGAGCGCGATGCTCCATATGGGCCCGCTCTGCGACCCGGCGGCCTGCCATCCCGGAACGGCGCCCAACGTGTGGACCTGGCCTTCGCCCGCCGGTGAGCGCGTCGAGTTTTTCAAGTCGGCGCCGCCCGCGGCCTCGGCGGACAACTTGATCCAGTCGCTGCACCGTGTTTTCGATTCGGTTTTGCTGGCCTGCCCTGCGCCGGAGACCGAGCCGGCCGCCGCGGGAATCGCCGCCCTGGCCGATGCGGTCGTCCTCGCCGCCGAAGCCGGGCAAACCACCAAGCAGCAGGTCGGGCGCGCCCAGCGCGAGCTCCAGTCGGCGGGCGCCACGCTCGCCGGTTGTATCCTGTTGCGCCGGAGCTGATCCCCATGCGACACCTTACTGCCCTTCTTTTACTCTGTGCGGCGGCGGCCCTTGCCCAATCCGGTACGTTCGCCGAGCGCGATCCCCGTTATCGCATCCAGCCCAGCGATGTTCTGGAGGTCCACTACCGCTACACCCCGGAGTTCGACCAGACCGTGACGGTGCAGCCCGATGGTTTCGTCAACCTGCAAATCGTCGGCGATGTGAAGCTGCAAGGTCTCACCCTGGACCAGGTCAAGGCCGCGATCCTCGTAAAGGCCAGCCTCCGCCTGAAAGACCCGGAGATCACGTTGGTCCTCAAGGATTTTGAGAAGCCGTATTTCATTGTGGGCGGCGAGGTTGCGAGCCCCGGCAAATTCGAGATGCGCGGGCCGGTCAACGCCATCCAGGCCATCGCCATGGCGGGCGGCTTCAAGACCGCCAGCGCCAAGCACTCGCAGGTCATCCTGTTCCGCAGGGTCGGCCCCGATCTGGCGCAAACCGAGATCCTGAATGTCAAGGCCGCCATGCAACCCTCCGTGCGGGAGCCCCTTGCGGACCTGCACCCAGGCGACCTGCTCATTGTTCCGCAGAACCGCATCAGCAAGATCGAGCGTTTTGTGAAATGGGCCAATATCGGTACCTTTCTTCCAATCCCATGAACGTGCGTGGCGCGGGCACTTGTGCCTGCCACGTCCCCACTCCTGGGGACACGCGGAATCGGCCGCAATATCTCACTGCTCGCCCGAGTATTCAACCATGTTCCATACATCCAACTCGGTCGCTGCCCGTGTCTACGTCTTCGTGAACGCTGCCGTGGCGCTGTTGGTGCTGCTCGGCGTGTTCATCGGCGTCAACTGGAACCGTCCTGATCGTCCTTGCGCTCTTTCTCCTGGGGTGCGCCATGGTCTTTCGCGCATTCGGCCTGTCCAGGCCGGCCGCCGCCGCGCCCTTTTGGAAAGAACTTGGCGGGTTAGCGGGAGGAGCAACATCGACTTTCATAACTGGGTCGCCTTGGACCTAAAGTACATCGATTCTTGGTCCCTCTCTTTGGATATCGGAATACTCCTCAAGACAATACCCGCAGTGCTACACGGGACGGGGGCGTCATGAAAGAACCCGAATCGTCGAGCCATCCTGTCGCGACTTCGCGACTCTTCGGCAATACGACGTGGAACGTTGCGAGCTCCGCGCTGCCCCTCATTGCAGGCGTGTTCGCCATTCCTGTTCTTCTTAAAGACCTCGGCACCCAGCGCTTCGGAATACTCACGTTAGCGTGGGCGGCTATCGGCTACCTTGGGTTTCTGGACCTCGGACTCGGCCGGGCCATTACCAAGTTCTCGTCCGAAAAACTCGCCATTGGAGAGGGGCACACCATCCCGTGCATATTCTGGGATGCCCTCTGGATTCTGATTCTCATCGGAGCCGCCTCCGGGCTTGCGATCGGCGCCTTCGCACAAACCCTTACCGTCTCAGTGCTTCGCGTTTCAGGCCCGTTTCAACCAGAGACAGTAACCGCAGTTCGCATTATAGGTTTGTCTGTGCCACTCGTCACGATTGGGGTCGCATTCCGATCAGTGCTGGAAGCGCGCCAGGCGTTCGCGGGAATCAGCATCATAAAAGCCGGGGCAGGGTTTCTGGGCTTCCTTGTCCCTGTCGCAGTGCTGCCACTAGCGCCCCGGCTCGACGTAGTCGTCGCGACTCTCGGCGCAGTTCGCTTGCTCATGGTAATCGCGTTGGGAATTCTAGCCGCCGGCAGCTTTCCGGGTATCTTGAAGATCCGCTCGCTCCGCCCATCTGGGCTCTTGAGATTACTTCGCTACGGAGGCTGGGTAACGGTCAGCAGTGTCATTAGTCCCTTGATGGGATCCATGGATCGTTTCCTTATAGGCGCTTTGGCGTCTGTGAGTGCGGTCGCATACTACGTTACTCCACAAGAGATGGCCACAAAACTCTTGGTAATTCCAATCGCTTTGCAGACCGCTCTCTTTCCGGTGTTTAGTGGCCTGGCCGCAACTAACCCGGCGAGGAGATCAGCTGTCTACGAGCGATCGATGGCTGCCATCGTCGCGGTAATGCTCCCCGCAACCTTGGCAATAATGCTGCTGGCACGCGAGGCGCTGACCCTGTGGCTTGGCGCGGATTTCGCATCGCACAGCTACCGGGCAGCACAGATACTCGCATTCTCCTTGTTTGTGAATAGTATTGCCCATATACCAGCCGTCCTAATCGAGAGCGGCGGTCGACCCGACATCTGCGCCAAGCTCCACCTCGTTGAGTTTCCGTTGTACGCAGTTCTTTGTGGATTTCTAATCACGAGTGTCGGCATCGAAGGAGCGGCCGTTGCGGGTCTTTGCCGCGTGACCGCCGATGCAGCTTTACTTATGTATGTCGCACGACCGTGGGTGCGGGCTTGGCCGTGGAGACCCTCTTACTCGCTAATAGCTATCTGCATCCTTGGAGGCGGTGTTGTTTTGGCCGTGACGCAGACTTCACTGGCTCCGAGGCTATTCTATATCGCCTTGGCTGCCTGTATTTCACTGTGGCAAAGCAGCGTCAAAGGCAGTCTACTAGGAGCGTTTGGATCCACAACGCCAAGCCTTCACAAGGCTCAGCCGCCCGCGAAGTTTATCGGCGAAATGGAGATCTGATCCCGTGAAACACGATGTGACACTTTCGATTATCATGGTGACGCACAATAGCGGGTCGGTTTTGTCGGGATGCCTCGAAGCTATTAGACAAAACACGTCCACACCTCTCGAAGTAATAATAGTAGACAACTGTTCATCCGATGACACATTGTCCATCATCGCGGCCAACCCTTTTGTCCGGCTCTGCCGCAATAGTAACAACGTGGGCTTCGCATCTGCATGCAATCAGGGCATTGCGCTCACGTCCGGTGAGTATTTTGTGCTCCTGAATCCTGATGTGATCCTTTGTCGTGATTCTCTAGACCGGTTGGCACGTTGGCTCGATCTATACCCCGATGTCGGGATCGTTGGCCCGCAGAGCATGGATGAGCATGGCTGCGTGCAGCCTTATCGGACCACACGCCCGGGAATCATCGATTATCTCGCCAGTCGGTTGTTTCCGGCGCCGCGCCGAAACTACTCCCGCCACACAGACTGGGTATCAGGGTTTTGCATGATGGCCCGGCGGACGGTATTTGACAACATTGGAGGGCTGGACGAAGGGTATTTTATGTATTCAGAGGATGTCGATTGGTGCCTGCGCGCGAGGGACGCCGGTTGGAAGGTTGTTCTGTTGGCCGCCGCCGCGGCTGTTCACTCGGGCGGCGGGGGGCACTCTGCAAGGGTTGATCACGCCGCCCGCATCTTCAACGTGAAACAGAGCTATTTGAGATTGTTTGCTCGGCACCGGGGTCGCGCGACCTATCTGATGATGAAGGGTGTATTGGCTGTCGAATCTTTGGTGAAGTTGGGTTGGGATCTGTGCACGTATCCGCTAACGAGTAGGCAAGATCGTGCAACGAAAGCAGCACGGATGTTTGGTTACCGGAAACTTCTACAATATTTGGGCGGACCTCCAAGATTTATGTTGCCGGCTACTGGGGGCTCTGTTCTGCCCGTTAAATAGAATGGCGCTGGTTACACTTGCCGTGTCAACGGTCCTCAGTCTCGGTGCGGGTTTTCTTTACAGAGTTGCAATAGTGGCCTCAACCGCAACGCCTATTCGTCAGATGCCGGATAATCAGGCCGTAGCGATGCGCTAGTATGAGAATTGCAATTTCAACGTCTGTTATCCAGCGAGGAAAAACCGGGATAGCCCAGTATGTGTTCGCTTTAGTGAGGGCACTCGTGCCATATGCCGAGCGTCACGAGATATATTTGCTGGTTCTCGAGGCCGATGTGCCGTTATTTGAGTTTGTTGGGTCAACAATGCATCTCGTCGTCACTAGCGAAAAGTATCGGACACCTGTTAGAGATATCTTGTGGCACCAACTGGCGTTGCCGAAATGGCTGGAAGATAATCACATCGATGTCCTCCATGTCCCGAGCTACAGGCGTATGCTGCGGTCGGCTCCCTGTGCACTGGTAGCCACGATCCATGATCTTGCCCAGTTCCATGTACGGCGAAAAGCCGATTACGCACGGATGTTCTACAGTCGTGTTGTGGCACGGTATTTGGCCCGGCGCCAAAACGAGATAATAACCGTCAGCCAGAGTACAGCACAGGACGTCGAACGCTTGTTCAACATCCCGCGGGATCGCATACATTTGGCCTACAACGGCGTTGATCGTGATCGGTTTGTGCGGGGTGATCAAGTACAGGCAAGGGCTCAAAGCTCAGCGCGGTGGGCCCTCGACCACCCATTTGTCCTCTATGTGTCTCGAATTGAACACCCGCTCAAGAACCACTGTCGGTTGATCAAGGCATTTGAGAAGTTCAAGATCGCGACCAAGGCAGACTGGCAGTTGGTTCTTGTAGGAAGTGACTGGCACGGCTCTGACGTGGTTCACGCAGTAGCTGGTAGGTCATTATTCGCTAATAGCATCCGGTTTCTTGGTTTCGTGAAGGATGCGGACCTGCCGACTCTCTATCGGGCTGCCGAAGCCATGGTCTATCCTTCACTGTTCGAGGGTTTTGGATTGCCGCTCGTGGAAGCGATAGAATGCGGTTGTCCCGTTTTAGCCTCGAATCGTGGATCGCTGGCTGAAGTCGTCGGAACAATCGAGGGGACGTTCGACCCGGAGAACGTCGACGAGATCGTCAGAGTCCTGATCCTGGTCGCAACAGACGTCGGCTGGCGGAAACGGATTTGCGACGCACAGGTGTCGAACGCGAAGCGGTTCAGCTGGGACGATCACGCACAACGCGGACTTGTGATATATCAACGAGCGATAGACCGACACCGGGAAGCCGTGACGCCGTCCATCCCCCGGTGATTCAGGACGGCCGAACGAGCCCTAGAGATGTTGCAATGTTCCGCTCCTGCCGGCCAAGCGACTCGCTACCCGGGCCGAGAATAGATCTACGCCACTATCACCCCCCCGCTGAATCGTAGTCAGACATTGTCGGACTGGAGAAGTTGATGACTAAGTGTCGACATGTGATATTGAATCGTCGTGCCCTTCAGCCGTGAAACAGTTGAGTGCCTTCTTGTGTCGTCGAAGGTGAGAGGTTCTAGGCAATGAGTCGCGTTGATATTTTGGGAACTCGTGTCGACAACGTATCTATGGCCGAGAGTCTTGGGCGAATTGCTACTGCAGTGGAATCCGACGTGTTTGCGTATGCGGTTACACCCAACGTCGATCACGTTATGCGTCTCCGAAGAGATGGGTATTTCCGTAAGATATATGAATCTGCGGACTTGGTGGTTCCCGATGGCGTCCCGTTAGTGTGGGCGTCCCGCCTTCTTGGGAAGTCGCTGAAAGAACGCGTCAACGGGACGGACCTCTTCGAAAACGCTTGTGAATTAGCAGCGGAACGAGGCTATAAGCTGTACCTGCTCGGCGGTAATCCCGGCGCAGCCATGAAAGCTGGTGCCTGCCTAAGGATAAAGTATCCCACCTTGAGGATTGTCGGCTCCCTTTGTCCCGAGTTTGGATTCGATGAAGATCCCTCCCAAAACAGTAAGATTCAAGACCAGATTCGACAAAGCGGCGCCGACATCCTCTTTGTCGGGCTGGGTGCGCCCAAACAAGAACAATGGATTTACCAATACGCCCGCGGATCGGGCGTGAGATTTGCAGTCGGCATCGGCATCTCGTTCAGTTTTGTCGCCGGCGAACTCAGCCGGGCACCGGTCTGGATGCAGCGAAGCGGCTTAGAATGGCTTTGGCGGCTGATCTCCGAACCGCGGCGTCTCTGGAAGCGCTATCTGGTGGAGGACATGCCATTTCTCCTCCTCATTCTAGTGGCGAGTATTCAAAGGCGCACGAGGGCGGTATGGCCTCCGTTGCATCGTTTAATCGGTCGGTCCATCAGCCCAGGAACGAGCCGTTAGAATGCTGCCAGTGGTCTGCGTCAAGCGAATTGCCGATTATCGAGAGCGCGGCCGGCGCGCTTGACCTTTTCGAGGATATCAGAGGCGCTGACGGTCCAGATGAACGGATTGGGCTTCAGGTTGTCTTGGTCGATGTAAACGCCGATGGCCATAATGAGTTCTTCCACGTCGTGAAGCGACCCGCGCCGTAATCGGTTTTGGGTGAGATCGCTAGCATACGGGCCAACTTGGCACTCTTCCCCGATACCTTCGTGAAGAGAATCCTTCTTAGAGGCACATTTCTTGCTACCACCTCTCCTCGCTCTGGCCCCTGCCGTAGCAAATCCGCCCTGTGAACGTGTGTCGCTTTCCACGCTGCCCAGCCCAGGCTCACACGACACAATCCCTTCTTTGGATGGCATTCGTGCCATCTCAGTGCTGCTCGTATTTCTTAGCCACGTTGGATTTGGGAACGTCATTCCTGGTGGTTTTGGGGTAACGGTGTTTTTCTTTCTGAGCGGGTACCTTATCACAACGCTACTCCGGATCGAACAGTCGAAGTACAAATGCATAAACCTGAAGGCATTTTATCTTCGGCGCACTTTGCGGATACTGCCTACGTTCTATCTCGTGCTCTTTGTCGCTGTGATCTTTAAGGTGACCGGAGTCCTGGGGGGTGAGCTCAGTACGAGCGGCCTCCTGTCACAGTGTTTCATGTTGGGGAACTATTATCTTGTTCGATTTGGTGCGCCTGGCGTCGTCGCAGGAACCGTGGTGTTCTGGTCCCTTGCGGTGGAAGAGCATTTCTACCTGATATTTCCAGCCGCTTACCGGAAGCTAGTTCGCACAACAACGCCTCCGAAGCAGGTGATCGTCTTGGCAGGAGCCTGCGCATGTGTCCTCTTGTGGAGATGCTTCCTCATTTACCGACTACATGTGTCGACAGGATATACTGGACATACTTACCTTGCCACCGACACCAGAGTGGACTCTCTGCTGTTCGGCTGTATTCTGGCTATTGGCTTCAACCCTGTATTGGATGTGGATTCACACTTAACGTACTCACGATCGGCGAAGTGGGCCCCGCTCGCGCTGTTGGCGCTGCTATTTACCTTTATTGATCGAAACGACGCAGTGCGAGAAACGTTTCGGTACACAATACAAGGCGTTGCACTGATGCCACTGTTTGTATTAGCGATAAAAGGAAAAGGCACTCTGGCGTTTCGCCTTCTCAATCAGAAGCACCTTCGCTTTGTCGGGGCCATATCGTATAGTCTCTATCTCGTACATGCCTGTGTCATTGAGGTCGTAAAATTCA
>OBLW0100004651.1_pt1 | contig 10447 bp, 8 predicted proteins | sample 1520161 | NCBI WGS metagenome assembly OBLW01 (sample SAMEA3539309, study PRJEB22396) | soil metagenome | biome: tundra; feature: field; material: soil | place: USA | collected 2010-05 | depth 0.15 m
AGATGGTGGAATGTCGGTGGGTAGAGCCGCGGCTCGTGGGGCAGTTCGAGTTTGTTGAATGGACGTCTGATGGCCATCTTCGACACAGCAAGTTTGTGGGACTGCGCGACGATAAGAAAGCGAAGGACGTGGGGAGGGAATAGAGGCATTAGCTGGCCTCAACGTGGACAAGGGTTCAACACGAGTTTCAGAGCAACACTCGTTAAGCAGCATTATCGGCCAGCTTCCTAGAACACCGTTTCTGGCCGACTTCCGCGATTGGGCAACCTCCCGTTCCCAGTCGGCGGCAGAAACAGTGCGAACGCTCTTGGGTTGTCGAGGCTCAAACCAAGTGGGATCGCCTACTTGCACTTCTTGCGAAAACGGAGCTTGACGTCGACTTCGCCTTCTATGTCGCATTCGTCCCAGAGAATATTCATGCACCACAGATCGCGCGGACGCACTTCGCACGACTCCGGTTTGTGACACGAAGCGGGCATGTCGCCGCCGGTCGGTGAAGGCAAAGCCTTGGTAGGGTCGCCTCCCAATCCGGTGATTTTCGTGGCCATGCCGTTGAGCCAGCGAACGAAGATTGGATTCCAGCGGCTACCGACTGGGATGGTCTGTTGAATATACCGGAGGATAGAGAGATTCCGGACCGCTTTCGGCAGAATATCCGCATCCGCCTGCACCGGAATACTGAACTGGAATGCGCCCAGCATCTTGTGCGCGCGGCGCTCCGCAACCGTCCCCGAGTATTGCTGCACACTCATTTTGTAGGTCTTCCCGACGCGAATGCCTTGTGGCAACGTGAGTGTGACCAGCCCTGCCAGATTTCCCGCTGGCCTCGCCGGCAGCGGGATGAATGTTACGTCGCCTACGCGCACAGAGATGGTATTGCTGTCCACCTTCGTGAGCACCGCCGGATGTTGCCGCAGCGCGGAGAGCGCCAGAATTTCGTCGGCCTCAACTTCCGGAAAGAAGAGCGTGGCCTGAGTGGCGCGCGGCACATTGCCCCACTCAATCATCAGCTCGTCGGAGCCGACGAAAGATCCCTGTATCGAGGCGCGGGTTGCCGGGACATTGAATTTCGGCGTGGACGGCTTCACCATGAAGGTGTGCTGCACCATATGGGTTGACGGGAATCCAGGATTGCCGGACGGATCGAAAGCCAGGTTTCGCTGGGCCAGCCGATCGTTAGAGGCGGGAGTGGAGTTCGCCGGAATCGGGTCTGATACGGTTCCAGGAGGCCAGAAAAAAATCTCTGTAACGAGGCAATAGTGTAAACCGGTGACGAGTTGCTGGATGGTTTGCCGGGGATTTTGATATGGGCCGTTCACACCCCCTGGGTCAGCTGCCGGATTTACCGGGAAGCGCTGGTGGCTCGTGTCGTTGATGTCGAGCCAGACTCCGCAATAGACTACTTCGTCCCCCGTGCCCAGAAAACTGATCTGAGCATTCATGGGGTCTTCGGTCTGCGCTGTCATCGATTGCGTCCCTGTGTCAACTCGTCCGGTGGCAAAGAAAGGAATGGACGCGATTTCGTTACTCTGGAGACCGAGCAGCGGCACGGACCCGGCCGTATTTCCGGAGCGGCGATAATTGCCCGTAGAACTGGCGCCGCTGGTGTTGTCATAATCGAGCGCGGATACCATGGTCTTGAATGCGCGGAAAAATGCGCTGACATTGGTCGCTGGGACGTTCCCTTTGTAGCGGATGTTGGCGACCGCGAAGTTGTAAACCGTTTTCCCGCCCACGGTGGGGGAAAGCTCAAGCTCGCTGCCGACCTCATCCGCGGTCAACTGCGTTAGAAACGGATGACTAATGTCGTTGGGCAGTGAGTTGAAGTGACTGGTGAGGGCTTTGATGAAGGTGAATGGCGCGTTCGGATCGGCGCCTGGATCGGGCTGCGTGACTCCGGCGATGGAGTGAGTTCCATCCGCCACAATCTGGAAAACCCGCGTGTCCGCGCTGAGCCAGTAAGGGTTCGCTGGTCCCGGCGGCGGAATTGTGGGTTCGATATCCATCATGAACGGACTCGGCTGGCTCACCAGCAGGAGCGCGGCAAGGCTCTGGTCCGTGGCTGAGAACGCTGTGCCGCCCACGGTGTAGTTGAGCTGGACGTTCATGACCGCTGGAGTTTGCGCCCCAGGAGCGACCGGGAATACGTTGGTGCTCGAAAAAACGATGTCGTACGAGATCGAAATACGCTGTGGCATATCAGCCGCGCCGGCAGGATCCTCGAAAAGAACTTGGGGGTTCGAAGCCGTGATGGTATTGACATTCACGCCCGCGATGGCGAAGGCGATGGTTGGCATTGCGCCGTCCGCTCCGCCGACCTCGCGCGGCTGGAATCCGTCATACACAACATAGATCGCGTTGGCGAACGTCAAGCTCACCGCTGCCTGAGCGCCGGAGAATATGTCCTGATTGGCAACGATGTAGCTGGAGTGCGGAGCAGTGTCATAGCTGGGCGGAATGACGACGGTAATGTCTTTCGACGTCTTGTAATTTCCTGGCAGATTCTGCTCGTTTTCGGGCGCGAACCAGGGACGAATTGGTAACAGGCTGGTGATGATTCCCGTCGCCGCCGTCTGCGCCGAATAGCCGGCCCACGGTTCCAGGGGGCTTAGAATGCCCCACTGCGGTTCTCCTGAATCGACATCGCCGCTGCCAATTGTATTGCCTTCAGTATTGTAAGCATGTGCCGGATCAAGTCTCTCCGGATGGCCGGGCTGACGTTGCCACATGGCCCAGAGGCGGTCGATGTTTGAGTGCAAAAGATACACAAACGGGTCGCGGAAGGAGAGGTGGGGGTTGCCGAGATTGCCTCCAATGTAGCTGTGTGCGGCACCGTGCGCACCAACTGTGCTGGTGCCTTGTTCGTCGCCGTACATCAGGTCCCGGAAATCCTCCCATGTGTTCGCATTGATGAAATCGGAGTCGGAAGCCCAGCCGCTGCCGGGAACTCCCACGGGAGGCGCGCCTGGCTGTTTCGAGCGAGTCAACGTGCGGGGAGGATCGGCGGGATTGTAATGGAAATGGGGCGCGACGTTCGGATCGGGATAGCTAAATGTGGAGGGGTCTGCGGGGTTGGGCCGATTGATGATTACTGGCGAATTGTCATCCCTGTATTGGCCGTTCGCAGGCGGCGTATCGGACGGATTTTGAAGATAGAATCCCGCTCCGAGGAGAGGCTGCCCGACGGAGCCCTCATTTACAGTGCCATCTGCGTTGCCCATGAAATCCGAATCGAAGAGATTGATCGTCCCGCCTTCGCCATCGGGCATGTTGGAAGGGTCGAGATTCCAGTCCCAGTAATGAAGCGAAAGCTGAGGGTGAATCGTCCGCAACAAAGCTTCGTAGCGGTTGATCATCTCGCGATGCCAAGGGAGGAATGCCGGGCAGCCATGGACGTGAGAGCTTTGGTGAATCTCATCCTGCTTGAACCAGTAGGAGACATGTCCCGCCGGAAAATCGTTTCTCGATCCCGCAGGGCTGTAATAGACCTGGTTCAGTTGTTTGACGGCATCGATGAATAGATCCCGTTCTTCTTTGCTGACCGTGGCCAGATTTCTGCGAATTCCGTCTCCAAGCATAGCTTTCCTCCGTTGCGCACCATGTTTGGCCCCGTTGCAACATATTCAGCCCGATGACCTATTGGTAACCAGCTCAGCACGGCCCGCGTAGGAATAGTGAGACAGATTCGCAAATCGTTTCACATGGGGACTGGTTCAGCGATCAGGAGCTATTTGCAAACCCGACAGCTGCGAGCCGAATCCGAAGTCTCGTTCGAGGACATGAGCAACGCTGCCGGTCGCTGCTGCATGGTAGTTTACTCGCTGTTTCCAAGGAGTTGAGGCTCATAGCAGCGCTTGCGGTTATTCCTAGTTAGATCCTCCGACAACCGGTTACTTGGCCCCGCGCGCACCCGCCCCCCCGGCCGCGTCTACTCTTCATTCGTGATAAGATTCTGGTCCTTATGTTCGAAGATCATCTCACTTTCGCCATTCCGAGGAACGCCTTTAGGGTTGCCCTATCGCGGTTTGTCACGCTGAGCGTTCTCGTTTATCTTTCAGGTCAGCTGATGTCTGGGCAGACCGCACCAGCGCCCGGAGATGTGCCTCCTGAAGTACGAAAACACGTCGAAGCCGTGACCTCGTGTCTTAGGCCATCCGTGGTGATCAAGGACGATCCTCGCCCTTGTCCTACGCTGAGTGAGCGGATGAGCCAGCTACATGTGCTCGGTCTCAGTGTGGCGGTGATCCACAATGGGTCGATCGAATGGGCGCGTGGGTTCGGACTGAAGCAACAGGGAGGATCGCCGGTCGCGAGCGATACCCTTTTCCAGGCTGGATCTATCAGCAAGCCCGTCGCAGCGATGGCCGCGCTCCATCTGGTGCAGGAGGGGGAGCTCTCTCTGGACGCGCCGGCGAACATGCAGCTTGTTTCGTGGAAGGTGCCAGAGAGTCCTGCCGCCAACGGAAAGCCCGTTACCCTGCGGGAATTGCTCACGCATACTGGTGGCTTTACTGTTCACGGATTCCCCGGATACGCGGCTAATACGCCAGTGCCAACCCTGATCCAGGTGCTGGATGGACAGAAGCCGGCGAACACCCCGCTGATTCGTTTAGAAAGTGAGCCCGGCAGTAAATGGAACTATTCTGGCGGTGGGTATACGGTGATGCAGCAGATGGTACTGGACGCAACCAAGGAGCCTTTTCCAAAACTTTTGCATGACACTGTGCTGGGGCCGATCGGAATGACGCACAGCACCTATCGACAGCCGCTTCCCACGGATCTGCAGGCGGAAGCAGCTGTACCTTACGAGGGGGACGGGACGGCGGTGCCTGGCGGTGCCCACACCTATCCGGAAATGGCGGCTGCCGGTTTTGTGGACTACTCCATCTGATCTGGCCCGTTACTGTCTTGAGGTAGAACGTTCACTGCTGGGCAAAGCGAATCATGTTCTGTCGCAGGATCTGACCCGGCAAATGCTGACTCCGGGCAAGGGAGAGTGGGGCCTCGGGCTGCAGATCGGCGGCTCGGCTGGCGATCCCTACTTCTCACATGGAGGCGTGAATGAGGGCTTCGAAAGCCTATTCGCTGCGTATGAGCATCACGGCGATGGCGCCGTCGTGATGACGAACGCGCAAGGTGGGTCAATGCTCGCGGCGGAACTCATGCAAAGCATCGCAGCTGAGTACGGCTGGCCCGATTTTCATCCCGAGGCCCGCGCGACAGTGAAGGTCGATCCGGCTGTGCTTGCACGCTACGTTGGGACCTATCAGCTCGGCCCGAACTTCAGCATTGCCGTCACGCTGGACGGCAGCCAACTCATGGGCCAAGCAACGGGTCAACCAATGTTCCCGCTCTTTCCTGAGTCGCAGACGAAATTCTTTCTAACGGTGGTCGATGCGGAAATTGAGTTCTTTGCCGACGACAAAGGCCACATGTCGCACATGATATTGCATCAGAATGGCCAGGATATGAAAGCCGTCAAGAAGTAGGCCTCGCTGCGAGGGGCACCCCCGGCGTGCATTTAGGTGCTCAGCACGGCACTCCCGAATCATGACCGATTTCTCAAGCCCCCGACGCGGAACCCAAGTCTGATCGGGGGAAGTTGCTGCGCTCTGCAGTCGATTCCGGGCGGATGATGGTCCATTCGGGACGCTGGTTTCTATCGCCCTTACAGCACGCCCCGGATTTCGCCACGCTGGTCCAGGCATCGGAGAACATCGTCCGGTCGCTTGGCCACGTATGAGCGCCGTGTGGAGACGAACTGAACTATGCTTACAGGAAAATGCGGATCAATTTCAAAGATACCGTGGGCGGCTTTCCTGCACTCCTGGTGCGCAAGCTGGTCCGCGCGCTGACCAATCGCCTCTACTGGGACCTGGAGACGGTTGAGAGAATACTTCACCTGGGGCCAAATGATGCGAGGGGCTGGTGAAGGCACTGGAAGCCGCTGGCCTCGCGAAAGAAAATCGACGAAAAGGCCCAAGAAGTGGACGACAACCCAGCTCGCGCAATCCTTCGCTTCCGCTACCGCCGCCAAGCCGATCACTCGCCAGACGGCAGAGAAATCACTGGCTCAGTTCCTGGAGCGCGTAACCCGTGTCAACCAGGACGACCGGTTCCTCGCCAAAGTCACTCGGGTGATCCTTTTCGGAAGCTATCTCAATCCTGAGGCGATGAAACTCGGTGACGTGGATGTTGGGGTTGAGCTACAGCCGAACGAGCCTGATAGGACACGCCTGCGCGAGTTGAACTATCGCCGAGTCGAACAGTTAGAGAATAAGGGTCATCGTTTTGGCCGAGTCTTGGATCGGGAGGTGTGGTGGCACGCGGAGACGTTCCGATTCCTGAAGGGCCGGGGCCGTTCGATTAGCCTGCTCGACTATAAAGTAGAAAAAGAATTTGTGGACCAAGTGCCACACAAGGTGCTTTTCTCATCACCGCAGGAAAGACCGAAGCCGGCAAAGGAGGCGCCGAAAGAGATTCCTCGAACAAGACGACAGAAAGGCTGCCCATTTTGAATTGTGTTCCGACGCGAAGACACGAACAGAAATTAAGGGTACCTGCCTAGCATGTGGATCGTCAGGTCCCCGAGGGGGCGTTGGCCAGTTAGCATCGTTGATGTGTAGGCGACTTCCCAGGACTGATCTCCCAGAACGCCGTATCTCAGGAGTTGTATGCTTGGCAGCCGACAGGCGAAGCCATCGAACACTACGTCTCTCATCGCCCGATTCGCCTCCCCGTAGCTTGCGCTCCAGCGCGTGGTCACATAAGGATGAAATCGATGCCTACATTAGACATTTTGCGGTGACATAGAAACGCTGAAAACCAACCACAATTGCGAAATGCTATCGTTTCGCTATGCCAGCCTGGCGAACTACTCTGGGGGAACATCTCCACATTCTTGCGGGCGATCTGAGGCGGGCTGCTCGGGTCCTCACCAAGGCTCCAGGATTTGCATTAGCGGCGTTGCTGGCGATTGTTCTGGGCGTGACTAGCACGACCGTTGTATTCAGCCTGATCAACGCGGTGCTGATCCGGTCGAGTAACTCTGGTATGTCCCTCATGGTGGAGCTAAAGTCACGCTGAGGCATGCGGCTGGATGTGCCGCGGGGATTGGGCTGACAGCCTTGGCAGATTCTGTTCGCGAGAACTCGTTTCAGCTCGGCTAAAGCAGTACTGGCAAAGTACTTCCTTAATGGGCATTGAACCCATGCCCGAGATGTCCTTTTATACCGGCCAATCCTTCAATGATGCCCTTCGTTAGACGAAGCGCTCCCTGTCCGATGGATGACCATCATGTTTTTCTTTTCGTTCGAGTTTCCTTACCTGAGAGTGCCTACCAAACCTCTTCTGGGCGGGCCCCGGAAGTTTGGTGATCAGTTGTCGCAGAAATCTCTTGCTAGCCGCACTTTCATTGTGCAAAATGGTCCTGCGTGGTCTCGAGTGACTCGCTGCGGCATCGCGTCGGATTGGGCACAAATTGGCCGGTTAAGTCAGCTTCGAGGAAGTCTGCTAGCCCGTTTCCTCGCGGTCCTTGGGGACCTCCCACTGCCGATGCGATGCTTATTAACCTTGACTCAACTTTGCAGAGTATCGCCTGCCTATTCCGACGCCACCGACAATGTATAAACGCTAGGCGAGGTGGATATCTTTAATTGATCCTCTCCGCTCGCGCCGCTTGGAACCACAAAATTCAGTTGACAGACAAAGCCCTGAACTCGCCCGGAGAAAAGCACTTTGGCCGCCCTCCCGCTCACCGTCACGGTTGGAGTTGAGCAGTCTCCTGTTCCCCATCCGATCACCTCCTCGCCGGGCTGCGCCGGAACCAATCCAGCACTTCTCGGCCCCACCAGACTGTAATCAGCGTGAGTAATTACCGGCAAAGAACCGGCGGAAGACTTGAAATTGAAAAGCTCCACGATTCCGCTCGCGATGCTCACCGTCATGGGCGGCGAAGATTGCCCGCCAACCGTAATGACCACCGGGCAGGAGGTCTCGCCCGCTACGGCATCCGGCATCAAAGCGTTCAGCTGCCAGCCTGTAACGCCGTTGGTGACCACCGGTCCCGAATTGTAGGAAATTTCGGCCGGCGTTCCGCACACCGATACGCTGGCGCCTCCGAGCGTGAACGTGTTCGCCCCGGTCCAGTCGGCGGCGCTGCCAAAATTCTGCCCGAACATGGTGAACCATGTATCCGGAGACAGAGCTTCCGACTTGAATCGGCTCCGTCGACGATGCCGTTGGATTGAATGGAAGGCTCGGCCGGGAGCAGGCTGGTCGCAAAGGCAGGCCAGAGGGTGGCGGTTCCCACATAGGCCGCCTGCAATTCAGGACTCCCTGAATTCGGAGGCGTGAAGGAAAGACTATACGTGCCGTCTCTGGCCGTTTGGGTGCTGCCGAGAGCCAAGATGGCGGGTGCAAATTGGAGAGTGGCCCTGGAAAACTCAGTGCCGGTAGCTCCGAGAAAGACCAGAGCGAAGTACCCACTGCCGAAAGAGGATGGCGAGACGCGCGCCTGGATTGCGAGGTTGTAGATACTACCGGGGACAACCGTCAGCGGTGCGGAATTTATAAACGTCCGTTGGACTGCCGTAGCGGTTATCTGTACAGATTTACCGTTTGCATCGGAAGCGGGCTGAACCACCGCTGTGCCGTTGCCGTCGACTGTCCAACCGGTGAGCCCATTCGCAAAATTCAAACTGGTCTGCCCGCCGGAATTTACGTACTGGAAGGCGTAGACGTTCACGTCGGTGGTGCCTACTTCATCGCATTCATTCACGCAAATCTGAATAACGGCCTGTGTGATCGAGGACGGCACCGTGCCGCTCAAAACATAGTTCGATACGGTGCCGGGTCCCGAGGTGACCTGAGCGGTAAGCGCAATCGGCGCGGAAGCAATCGGTATTCCCTGGCTGTCCGTCAGGCTACCGGATGCAAGCGAAGATGCGACATTGAGGGAAAGCTTGGTCCGCTGGCGAAAGTAGCTGTCGATCAGGTACGTAAAGGCAGTTGGATCGGATTCGGGAAGAACGTGCTGCGGGAAGGGATACCAGGACTGGAAAATCACGTGGTTCGGTATCGCGCCTTCTTGAGCCTCCCATTCCACGTAGTGGTTCTCCGAATCGTCGATCCAACTGGCGTCTGTGGAATCGGACAGCCATCCGTTGTAGATCAATCCGAAAGGAATACCGCGCTGGACCAGCACCTGGCGCAGGCTTTCGACGCTCGGCTTCCAATTAACCGTCCAGTCGGTATCGAAGTGGAAAAAGGCGAAAGGCATGCCCGCTGCCCCGCGCCACGCGTCAATCCAGGCAGCGTATTGATTGAGCCAGTCGCCCGAGTTTTGGGTGTTCGGCACGGGTTCGATGTCGCCAACAATCACATTGGGAAACACAGTTCGGATCTGGTTCACATTTTGAAGGGCATTCGCCGCGACTTGCTGCGGGGTCCAATGGCAGGCGTTGGGGCCGCTATAGAGGCTTCCGAAGGAGAATGGCTCATCGAAAGCAATGTATTGGAGATTGCCTCCCAATTGCTGGATGCGGGTGGCGAGCGGGAGCGCGGTGTCTCCCGCGAACCCTTCGATCCGCATGCCACCGATCCCCATGCCACAGCCGGGCGGCGGCGATGGCGTCAAGGGAGGAAATTCCACGGCGAGCGCGATGTGATGGCTATTCAGATAAGCGAAGATTTGCTGGAGCACGCCGTCGGAGAAGTAACCCGGGAACGAGGGGACGATCATCTGCGTGTACATCTTGAAGATCTGAACGTTCGAGGATGCGGTGGTCCAGGGCGCACGGGGATCAAAGAGGTCGAGGTAATCCACCGAGCCGATGAAGTTGTTCCAAGCCGCCGGAATGATGGGGCAAAACCAAATCGTTTGTGTTTGCGATGAGGATTGCGCCGAACAAACCGCCGCCATCAAGAGAGCGGTACAAAATCGAGTCAGGTTCCGCATTGTGATGTCGCTCGTTATAGAAGACGCAGGGAAGAGCGCAAAAAGTCACTGCTGCTCCTTCTTTAGAACGATTTCGGGGAGCGGCACGGCGCGTAAAACGGAGCATTTGCTCTTAGGCCTGGGGGCCCATGCGAAAGTTACGCCCCACCCGAGATGTGCGCCAGTCGACGCGAGCCGGAAGTCCGGTTGGGGGAGATTACTCTCGTGAAACGCCGGTCACGTCCGTCTCCCCAGCCTCGCGCTCGACTAGGCTCGATTGGTTGAATGGACGCCGACATCACGGGAGTGAAAGTTCCTCGAACCCCGTTATCTGGGCCGCAATACTTCTCCGGGTTAGCGACTTTTCGCTCCACGAAGACTCTACGGGATTCTCCGTAACATCCACCTTTAAATTCGAATGTTCCGCGATGCTGTCATTCTCACCTTATAAAAACGGCTCTGAGCAGGAATCTGACAGGACCCGCGCGGGCGTGAGTTTAGCCGGAGCGG
>OBLW0100004652.1_pt1 | contig 10446 bp, 9 predicted proteins | sample 1520161 | NCBI WGS metagenome assembly OBLW01 (sample SAMEA3539309, study PRJEB22396) | soil metagenome | biome: tundra; feature: field; material: soil | place: USA | collected 2010-05 | depth 0.15 m
TCCCGTGACCTTGGCTCCCGTGACCTTGGCTCCCGTGACCTTGGCTCCCGTGACCAGGATTCCCGTGCCCATGCCCACGGCCGTGCCCGTGCCCGTAGCCGCGGATCGGCACCAGCACGCACCTCGCGCTGGGGCCGTGACCTTCGAGAACCCAGACCTTCCTCCCTTGGTCGAACGAGGGCACCTGCCGGTGCGCGCACGACACGGGCATCATCTCGGGCTTGGCCTGACTTGACGTGGAGGCCGATGCGACCCCTGGGAGCGCGAACATTGCCGCTGCCCCAATTCCCACTAGCGCGGAAACGTACTTGCCCTTCATCCTGCCCTCCCCTTTCCAGGACGAAGCACGGGCTTTCCGTGCTCCGCTATACCCGCCCGGCTGACGTTCCGCCTGGCGGGCAAAGCCTCTAGGTACCGGCAGTACGCCTGGCCGCAAGCCCGCCCCGGCATGCCTGTCCCAACCCTGGCCCCGGCGTGGCTCCCGCCAGCACCACCCGCCCGGCAGCTCGTCCCGGTGACCCAGCGGTGACCCCGGCTGCCGGGTCCCCGGCGGTCAGGCAGAGAACGTTACTACGCTAAGTATTTGATCGACTGCAAATTGGCATAACTGGGTGCGCCGCGCCTCGGTGCGCCCTCGGTGCCGCACAGCGGCCGCCACCGGTCGCCCCGGCGGCTTCACGGTGTGAAATGGACCCACGCGCTGGCCATTTCCGCGGGCCACGAGCGGCCCGGCTATCGTGGCTGCATGCCGGACCGTAAAGAGATCCTGGAGGTCGCGGGCGTCACGGTCGCGGTCTCGAACCCGGACAAGGTCTACTTCCCTGGTACCGGGCACACCAAGCTCGACCTCGTCCGGTACTACCTGAGCGTGGCCGACGGAGCGTTGCGCGGCGTCGCGGGCCGGCCGATGATCCTCAAGCGATTCGTGCACGGCGCGGACGGCGAGGCCTTCTTCCAGAAGCGGGCACCCGAGCGGCGCCCGGACTGGATCGAGACTGTCGAGCTCAGCTTCCCGTCCGGACGCACCGCGGACGAGGTCGTCGTCCGCGACGCGGCCCAGCTGACCTGGGTGGTGAACCTGGGCTGCGTCGACCTCAACCCGCATCCGGTCCGGGCGGAGGACGTCGATCACCCCGACGAGCTCCGGGTGGACCTCGACCCGGTGCCCGGTGTCGAGTGGCCGCAGATCCTCCAGGTCGCCCTGGTGGCCAGGGACGTCCTGGACGACTTCGGTCTCACCGGCTGGCCGAAGACATCCGGTTCCCGTGGTTTTCACATCTACGCCCGCATCGAGCCGCGCTGGACCTTCACCGACGTCCGCCGCGCCGCGGTCGCGCTGGCCCGCGAGGTCGAGCGCCGCGCACCGGAGGCGGCCACCGCCCGCTGGTGGAAGGAGGAACGGCACGGGGTCTTCGTCGACTACAACCAGAACGCCAAGGACCGAACGGTGGCCTCCGCCTACTCCGTCCGGCCAACCTCCGACGCCCGCGTCTCAACCCCCCTGACCTGGGATGAAGTGCCGGACTGTCAGCCAGCGGCATTCACCATCGACACGGTCCCGGCCCGGTTCGCCGCTCTCGGGGACCTGTGGGAAGGGATCGACGAGGCCGCTGGCTCGCTAGACGCGCTGCTAGATCTCGCGGTGCAGGACGAGGCGGCCGGGTTGCCCGACGCGCCGTGGCCGCCGCATTTCGACAAGCAGGCGGGCGAGCCGCCCCGGGTGCAGCCCTCGAAACGGCGGTCCGCTGAGCCGACGGCCTCCGACCCGGCGGCCCCCAACCCATCGGCCCCCAACCCGGCCGGGCCCCAGCCGGCGGCCTCCCTGCCGACCGCGCCTCAGCCGGCGGCCACCCAGCCGGCACCCGGCCAGGCCAGCGGGCCGACGGGACGCCGCCGGAGCATCATGCCGCTCATCGAGGTGGCCCGGGCGGCCACCAAAGCGGACGCCATGACCGGGCTCGACCGGTGGAAGGAGCGGCACCCCCACGTGTGGCCGCGGCTGGAGCCATCAGACGTGCTCGTGGACTCGATGCGGGGGCGCAGTTCCACCTGGACCCGGATCCGGCTGAACTTGCGCAACGTCCCCGAGGCTGACCGGCCGCCGCAGGAGGAACTGGAGGTCGACTACGACCCGTGGGCGTCGGGCGGCGGCCCGCCGCGTCGGCCGGGGGCGGGCTGACGGGGGCGGGCTGACGGGGGCGGGCTGAGCGCTCACCTGTGACCCGCCGCAGCCATCCGCCGGGCGGGCGCACCGGGCCGGGAAGGGTGGCACCCTGGAACGGTGGATACCGCGCGCGCCGAGACGTACCTGCGGTTGCTGGCCGAGGCCGAGCTGCGCAGGTCTTCTGCCTCTCCCGGATCCGGGCCTTACCCGCACCGGGTATTGCTGGCCGCTACCACCTTGCTGGCCGCGGGCGTGATTGACCTCGACGTGGCGTGGCGGGCGGTGGGCGATTTCGAGGCGGCCGCGCGGCTCCGGTCAGCTGATGGCGACCACGTGCTTGGCGGCGTGCGCCGGCCCTGGACCGCGAGCCTTCCGCGGGCTCCGGCCTGGACCGCCGCGAGCGCCACCATGCGTGCCGTGCCTGCCTGCTCGACGCTCAGGCTGCCGCCGGAGCGCGAGGGCTGGTATGGCGAACTCCGGCTGATAGCCCTGGTCATGACCGACTCTCAGACCAGCCTGACGGCCGCCATTCGATGGGCGGGGCAGACCCGCAGATCGGCCCGGCCGAGGCCGGGCCGGGCGCCCTTGCACGTGGTCGGTGCCCTCGACGACCGCGGTAATTCTTACCACGCCTCCCCCTGGGACCTGGGCATTGAGGGCGACGGCCAGGGCTGGTGGGATTGCCACCTCAGGCTGTCTCCCGCGCCCGACCCGGCAACCCGCTGGCTGGACATAGGCCCGGGAGCGGGCGGCGGATATGCGCGGATCGATCTCACGGCCCTGCCGACGCCTGCCGAGATGACAGTGGAGCCGGAGCCGGAGCCGGCCAGCGGGCCGGCCCGGCTGCTCGAGAACGCGGGCGATGACCTGCTCGGACAGGGGCCGTCGGCCGTCGCGGCCGGCGAGACATCAGGCTCCCGGATCACCCGGATGCTCGGGGATCTGACCGGGTCCGGCGCGGTCGAGCCCGACGATCCAGCGGTGCTGCGCCTGGTCACGGTGGCCCGGTGGGTCGGGCTTGATCTCGGCACGCCCTCCGGCACCGCGGCCGGCGGGCGCCTGCCGGAGGTGTGGACCAGCCTGCTCGCTGACGGCGACGCACGGGACGGGCCGGAGGGCATCGCCGCGTTCGCCCGCGTGCTGCCCGAGATCGACGGGGTCAGCTTGGCGCTGGCCGGGTTGCGGTCATCGCCGGAGCGAGTGTCGCTGCACGTGATGGCGAGCGGCTGGGAAGCACGCGGCGGCGGCGGACTGGTGCGGGGCCAGGGGGCGCACGACGATCCGCTAGATCCGGCCCTGTCCTGGCGAGCACGTGATGACGCCGGGCGCTGGCACCTGGTGCGCGGCGTGCACAGGGGCGACAGGCACGGAATGCTCCAGCTGCACCTGACACCACCGCTGCACCCCGCGGCCACCTCGCTCGAGGTGATCGTGACTGGCGCATCCAGCCGGGTGCGGGCGACCGTGCCGCTGGACTGGCGGGCGGCCAGTTGAGCCCGCCGTGGTGGGCCGCGTTCCGGCCGGCCGAGGCCCAGATCCGCTGCGGGACCAGCGACCACCGGCTGCGCTGGGCCGAGGGCACGCTGATCGCCGCGGATCACCCTGACGCCGAAGGTGAGCTCGTCCTCGCCGCGCTGGGCGGCGACCAGGCCGAGTGCGTGACCATGGCCGAGGCCTGGCGCGCGCACCGCGACGACCTGGAGGTGCTCGTGCTCGGCCCGCGGTCGGCGACCGACGTCCTGACGGTGACCTGGGAGTCCCTGGCGGAACCGGGCTCCAGGCCGCGGCCGGGCGGCCCGGCCGGGTCCGTTCCCATGGTGCGGCCGCTGCCGCGTGCCGTCACCAGGCGCCGGAGCGCCACGGCCGCGGGCCGTTTCTTCCGGTGGCCCGGATACGACGAGTCGCAGCGGGCACACGCCCGCCGGGCCGAACTGCTGTCGGTGTTCGCCCTGGGCCCGGACTTCCAGCAGCGGCTGTCCGGCACGGTGGCCGCCGCCTGGTCACCGGGTGGCTCCCGGGCCGACGACGCGGGCAGCGCCCAGCCGGCCCTGGTCGCCGCCCTGACCGGACGTCTGGCCCCGGCGGCGAGTTCCTGGCTCGGCATTGACGCTGACCAGGTCAGCGCGTCGCTGCACGAGGACCCAGGCTGGGGCACCATCCATCTCAACGGAACCAGCCCCGGCTCCCGCCTGCACGTGTCGCTGCCGTGCGGCTGGCTGGCCCGGGTGTGGGCGCCCGGGCTGGCGGTGCTCAAAAATCATCTGGTCGTTGACGTGCTGGACGTGACCTGGCCACAGGCGCTGCTCCTCGGCCTGCCGCGGCCCGGAGCCGCGCCGGTCGTCCTGAGTGCTCGCCACGACGGGGAACACTGGTCAGTGGAACATAAGGAGCAGGTGTGAGCGACGACGGCCGGCGGTTCGCCGGGGCAGGCGCCGAGCGTCAGGCCGCGACGGTCGAGGCCCTCGGCGTCGCGGTCGCGGCCCGGGTGCCTGTCCTGCTGTGGGGCGCACCGGGCACCGGGAAGACGTCCGTCATCCGCGCCATGGCCAGTGGCCTGGGCTGGCCATGCGAGACAGTGATCGCATCGATCCGCGAACCGTCCGACTTCGCCGGGCTGCCGGTGGTCGTTGGGGAAGGTGTGCGGTTTGCGCCGCCGACGTGGGCCCGCCGCCTGGCCGAGGCCGGGCGCGGCCTGCTGTTCCTCGATGAGCTGTCCACGGCGCCGCCGGCTGTGCAGGCCGCCCTGCTCCGGGTGGTCCTGGAGCGGGTGGTCGGCGACCTGGAACTGCCGCCGGCGGTCGCCGTGGTGGCGGCGGCCAACCCGCCCGAGCAGGCGGCCGACGGCTGGGATCTGTCGGCTCCGCTGGCCAACCGCCTCTGCCACCTGGCCTGGGACGTCGATCCCCGGGCCGTGGCCGACGGGCTGGCCGGCGGCTGGGCCGCACCCGTGGTCCCGGTCCTGCCGGAGGGCTGGGCGGCGGAACTTGGTCTCGCTCTCGCCCTGGTGGCCGCGTTCCTGCACGTCCGCCCGGCACTGGCCTGCGCCCCGCCGTCCGACGCGGCCTCGGCCGGGCGCGGCTGGCCAAGCCCGCGCACCTGGGAGATGGCCGCCCGGCTGTGGGCGGCCAGCGGGGCGGCGGGGGCGGGCGATGAGGCGCGGTCAGCCCTGGTCCGCGGAGCGGTCGGGGACGGGGCGGGCGTCGAGTTCCTCGCCTGGCTGGCCGAAATGGACCTGCCTGACCCCGAGGCGGTGCTCGCCGACCCCTCATCTTTCGTCCTGCCCGCGCGCGGCGACCGTGCCTACGCCGCGGTCGCCGCGGTGGCAGCGGTGGTGGCCGCCAACCCCACCCCGGAGCGCTGGACAGCGGGCTGGCAGGTGCTGGGACAGGCGGCAGGCACGGCACCGGACGTAGCCGCGGTCGCGGCCCGCGTGCTGGCCCGCTGCCGTCCGGACGGGGTCCCGCTGCCGGCCGAGGTGCATCTGTTCGCGCCGGTGCTCCGCGACGCAGGGCTGCTCCAGGCGTGAGCGTCCCGCGGGCGGAGGGGGTGCCAGGCCTGGCCGCGGGCCGGCTCTGGGCGGCGTCCCGCTTCCCCTACCTGGCCAGCGGCCTGTTCGGGGCCCAGGTCAACGCGGCGCCCGGCATCGGCACGGTGGCTGTGGACGACGGCTGGCGGCTGCATGCCGATCCCAGCCTCACGGGCACCTGGACACCCGCCCAATTCGGCAGCGTGCTGGTGCATCACGTGTCCCATCTGCTGCGCGCGCACGGAGAGCGGGCACAGGCGGCCGGGGTAACGGCTGATAACGCCAAGGCCTGGGTGCGCGGCGCCGACGCCGAGATCAACGATGATCTGGTGCCCGCCGGGTTCGACCTGCCTGGCCGGCCGGTACTCCCCCGCCACCTGGGAGCTGAAGAAGGTCTGCTGGCCGAACAGTACTTCCGGCCCGGTCCGGAAGCGCCTGCCCGTCCGGAAGCGCCGCCCGGGCCGGAAGCGCCGGGCTGGGACCTCGACTGCGGGAGTGGCGCTGACGGCTGCCAGCGCCCGTGGGACCGGTCCGGGCCGCCCGCCCTGTCCCCCTTCCAGGCCCGGCTGCTATGCCGGCAGGTAGCCCAGGATTGCGTCCGCCACGGACGGGAGCCGGGCACCGTGCCCGCCGGCCTGCTGCGCTGGGCGCAGGATGTGCTGGAGCCAGTGGTCGACTGGCGGCGGGTGCTCGCGGCGGAGCTGCGCCGGGCCGTCGCGGACACGTCGGGCGCGGTCGACTACTCCTACCGCCGGCCGTCCAGGCGCGCATCCGTCGCGGGCGATGTGGTCCTGCCGGCGCTGCGACGGCCGGTGCCAGAAGTGGCCGTGGTCTGCGACACCTCCGGCAGCATGACGGAAGACCTGCTCGCCGCATCGCTGGCCGAGGTAGAGGGACTGCTGCGCTCGCTGGGCCTGGCCCGCCAGGTGCGGGTGCTGGCCTGCGACACCGCCGTCGGGGCGGCCCGCCGGGTGACCTCGGCCCGGCAGGTGGAACTGGTCGGCGGTGGCGGGACCGACATGGGCGCCGGGATCGCCGCCGCGGCGGCGCTGCGGCCTCGTCCCGCGGTCACGGTGGTCCTCACGGACGGGTTCACGCCGTGGCCGGACGAGCCTCCCCCGGGGATCCGGGTCGTGGTCGGGCTGCTCGGCGACGCGGCGCCGGAGGCACCCGCCTGGGCCCGGACTGTCCGGGTGCCGTCCGCGCCGTAGCCGGGCTGGCCGGGGCGGCCCTGGCCGTAGCCGTGCTGGCCGCCGCCACCCTGGCCGTAGCCGGGCTGGCCGGGGTGGCGGGCGGTGTCAGCGCGGTGAGGAGTCCGGTCACCGCCAGCGCGACGGCCAGCAGGCCGCACTCCAGCTTGGTCACCAGCGCGGGCCCCGCTCCGGCGGGCGGGAGACGCCGCAGCCACAGCCGTCCGGCGACGGCCAGGGCCGCGACGACCACGACGATCGCGGCCTTGACGATGACGACTATTCCGTACGACGTCGTGAGCAGGGATCCCAGCGGGACGAGCACCAGGGCGGAGACCACCCCGGTGGCCACCACCAGTGCGAAGAGCCACGCAGCCGCGTTCCCGTAGAGCCGGACCAGGCCCCTCATGGCCGACGGGTCCGACCGCCAGGCGATGGCGGCCCGGAGCACGTACAGCAGCATCCCCGCCCACAGCGCCGCGGGCAGCAGGTGCGCGCAGGTGAGCAGGGCACCGCCTACCGGGACGATGCCCTCCGGATGGGCGCGCACCCCCTCGGCCGCCACCACCGCGAGCAGCGGCAGCACGCTCAAGCCCGCCAGCCGCACGCGCAGCAGAGCGGCTGCGGCCGCGAACGCCGCGACCTCGGTAATGGCGATCACGCCAGCGGTGCTGGATGACAAGCGGTGCGCCAGTGGGTGCGCCAGGCCGGCCGCCAAGCTCCCGCCGCCCGCCGTGACAAGGGCCAGGCCAACCGCCGCAACCAGGCCAACCAGTGCTGACCGCAACGCCCACGGCGATGGAAGCGGGCCCGGGGGGCTCCCTTTGTATTGCCTGGACAGGCCGCGGCCGGCCAGCCCGCCGAGGGCGCCGGACAACCCCGCGAACAGCAGCCAGCGCAAGACGGCCAGGACCCAGACGCTGACTTCAGCCACGGTCAGGTATGTTACGGGACCGGCGGCACGAACCCGGTGCCGCCGGCGGCTGAGCGGCTGGGCGCCAGCGATAGCCTCGCTCATGGCAGCGCCGAGTACGAGGAGGCACCGGGTGCGTTTCGCGATCAAGACGCGGCCTGAGCACACGACGTGGGCTGAGATCCGTGATGTCTGGCTGGCGGCCGACGAGATCACGGTCTTCGAGTCGGCCTGGAACTGGGATCACTTCTACCCGCTCACCGGCGATCTCTCCGGGCCGAACCTCGAAGGCTGGACCATGCTCGCCGCGCTGGCCCAGGCCACCAGCCGGATCCGGCTCGGCTGCCAGGTGACCGGCATGATCTACCGCCATCCCGCGGTCCTGGCCAACATGGCGGCGACGGTCGACATCATCTCCGGCGGCCGGCTCGAACTCGGGCTCGGGGCGGGCTGGAACTCCTACGAATGCGACGCCTACGGCATCGACCTGCCGCCCCTCCGCGAGCGCTTCGACCGCTTCGACGAGGGCGTAGAAGCCATCGTCCGGTTGCTCACCCAGGAGACGACGACGTTCCCGGGCCGGTTCGTGCGGCTCACCGAGGCGCGCTGCGAGCCGAAGCCGGTCCAGCGGCCGCATCCTCCGGTCACCATCGGCGGCCGCGGCCGTACCCGCACGCTGCGGACCGCCGCGCAATGGGCACAGCAGTGGAACGCGATCACCGGCAGCGTGGACGAGTGGCTCAGCCTCAAGGAGACACTGTCGGAACACTGCGGTCGGATCGGCCGCGACCCCGCTGAGATCACCTGCTCGGTCAACATCCGGGTCGAGGGCCCCAACGGCCTCCTGGCGGCCGCTGAACTGGCCGCCGCCTACGACGCGGCCGGCGCGGACCTGGCCATCATGAACCTTCCGCTGCGGGCCGACCCGGGCATCCTTGGTCCCCTCGCCGACGCGCTGACGTCCCTGGCCTGAGACAGCGGGCCCAGCCCGGGCCGCGCCCGTTGGTCAGGACCGCTGGAAGGCCAGCAGGAACTCGAGCAGGCCGTGATTCTGCGTGGTGACGAAGCCGGAGAAGCTCGGGTTCGGGATGTCCCAGTCCGCGAAGGCGACCGGGATCGACCCGGAGATCTTGATCGCGGTCCCGGTGCGCTCCGCCGTCAGCGGGAACGTCACCGACCGGGTGTGACCATGCAGGGTCAGGGTGCCGGTCGCGCTGTAGGTCTTGATCGCTCCAGCGGCGGGCAGCGGCGACAGCTGGATCGGGCTGGTCAGCGTGAACGTGCCCGTCGGATACGACGAGACATCCATGATCCGGCCGTCGAACTGCACGTCCCGCTGGCTCTGGTCGCTCTTGATCGTATTCATCGGGACGGTGAAGGTGGCCGCCGTCACACTGGTGCCGGCGATTGCCAGGTGGCCGGTGACGGACTTCGTGCGGCCCACGGCCGTCTGGCTCTGCCCGGCCAGCACTTCTCCTACCCGGTACCCCACCTCGGAACCGCTCGCGACCGTCCAGGTGCCAGCGACCGGCACAGCAGCGCCGGTCTGGCTTCCCGCTGAACCCGACGCACTCGCGCTTGCGCTTGCGCTTGCGCTGCTCTTCAGGCTGAGCGGCGCCGGGGGCTTGCCCTCTATGAAGTGGATGAAAACAAAGGGGCCACCCACGGCGAGGACAACGACCACCACCACGCCAGTAATAATCCACCGCAGCCACGACATGTGAGGCACTCCTTATTTCTGACAAAGTGGCACGCGTGCAATCCGGGCGGCCACTGATGAGCCGAGCATGTCGGAATGAGAATCCTCTCGCATCCTGCTCACTCGCTTGATGTTTTTTCTGAAAAACCTCTGAATAAGTGGTGGAGATGGCCTCTGAATGGGTTCGGCGTCGTCGCGGGTGCGGTGACCTGCGGCCGGCCGGGCCGGGCCAGCCGGCCAGCCGCCCGGAATGCGAAAAATGACCTGCGCGGCGCGCCTGCGCGGGTAGGAATATGCACCATGCCGGATCTGGTCGCGCCCACCTCCCGCCTGCGGGTCTCGTTCATCGCCGCCATGGACGAACTGCGGGCCGAGGGCCGCGGCGCACCCGGAGACAACAGCACGGCCGGGCGTGAGATCCGCGACTACGGCCCGCGGTGGGCCGACCCGGAGCTTTTCGAGGAGTATGCCCGGCACCTGCGCGACCAGGCGGTGGAGGACTCGCCACGGCCTGAGGGCCTCGTCCCCTCGACCACTCTGTGGTGGGCCGACGGCGACGAGTACCTCGGGCGAATCGACATCCGGCACCGGCTCACCCAGCACCTGCTGGACTACGGCGGCCACATCGGCTACGACGTCAGGCCCTCCGCCCGGCGACGGGGGCACGCCACCGCCATGCTCGCGCGAGCTCTCCCGGTCGCTGCCGGACTGGGCATCGACCCAGCCCTGATCACCTGCGACGAGGACAACATCGCCTCACGGAAGGTAATCGAGCGCAGCGGCGGGCAGTTCGACGACCAACGGGGCATCAAGCTGCGCTTCTGGGTCCCGGTATGAGGGCCATGCCTGCCTCTATGAGGACGTTGGGCCGTGCCTGGAGCCGCCGTGTGCTCTGGGTCTGGGGGTGTTGTGGTGGCGGGGGTGACGTGCTCGTCGGGGGTGAAGTAGGCGATG
>OBLW0100004654.1_pt1 | contig 10442 bp, 10 predicted proteins | sample 1520161 | NCBI WGS metagenome assembly OBLW01 (sample SAMEA3539309, study PRJEB22396) | soil metagenome | biome: tundra; feature: field; material: soil | place: USA | collected 2010-05 | depth 0.15 m
ATCTAGGGGACTAAAACAAGGTCGCTATGAAGTCACAATTGGCTTGGCAGGTAGTGTGCCGACAAACCTGATAGAGGATTTTCGCATGGCTGATCCCATTTCCTTTAAACTCAATGATAAACCGGTACGCCTGAACGTGGACGGCGACCGCGCGCTGCTATGGGTGCTGCGGGCCGATATGGGACTCACCGGGACCAAGTTCGGCTGTGGGGAGGGGCACTGCGGCGCCTGCACGGTGCTGGTGGACGGGGTGGCGGTCCGCTCCTGTCTGCACCAGGTGAAAGATGTAGCGGGCAAGGAGGTCGTGACCATCGAGGGCCTGGAAAAGGATGGAAAGCTGCACCCGATCCAAAAGGCCTTCCTCGCCAACGATGCCTTGCAATGCGGGTTCTGCACACCGGGCATGATCCTGACGGCGTTCGGCCTGCTGAGGGAGAATCCCAGCCCCACACGGGAGCAGATCATTCGCGGCATGGAAGAAAGCCTCTGCCGATGCGGCGCTCACACGCGCATCATTGACGCCATCCAAACCGCTGCCGCCGAAATGAAAGGAGTCCGCTAGCCATGAATACCGAAGAATATCTGGCATTGGATTTCAAGGACAACATGGTCCTCGACCCGGCGAATAGGCGGGAGTTTCTCAAACGCCTGGGCGGGGGCATCTTCATCTTTGTTACGCTGGGCGATTGGACGATGGCCCAGGAGGCGGCCCGCCAGCGCGGTGGGCGGGGGACCCCTTCCGATTTCAATGCCTTCCTGCGGATCGGCGAAGATGGCCGGGTGACCTGCTTCACCGGCAAGATCGAGATGGGGCAGGGGCCGATCACCTCCCTGCCGCAGATGCTGGCCGAAGAGCTGGAGGTGCCCCTGGATTCGGTGGACATCGTCATGGGCGATACCGACCGCTGCCCGTGGGACATGGGGACGTTCGGGTCCATGACCACACGCTCGTTTGGGCCCGCTTTGCTGGCGGCTGCGGCCGAGGCCAGGACGGTCCTGATGGAGTTGGCGGCCGAAGCGCTCCAAGTGCCGCAAGAATGGTTGGTGGCCAAGGACGGCGTGGTCTTTGATGGGCGAAACAAGGATCTTCGCCGCACCTACGGTGAATTGGCTAAGGGCAAGAAGATCGAACGGCACCTGCAAGGCAAGCCGAGCCTGAAGGACGTGGCCAAGTACTCGGTGGTGGGCAAACCGCTCGGGCGGCGGGATGGCCGGGATAAAGTCACCGGCAAAGCCCAATACGCCGGAGACGTGCGCGAACCCGGTATGCTTTACGCCAAGCTGCTGAGGGCGCCGGCTCACGGCGCAAAACTGAAGAATGTGGACACTGCACCCGCCAAAGCCATCGCAGGCGTGCAGGTCGTTCAGGACGGGAACCTGGTGGCCGTACTGCATGAACTTCCCGATGTGGCCGAACTGGCGCTGGCAAAGGTTAAGGCAGAGTTCGATTTGCCGGCAACGGGAGTGGACGATAAGACCATCTTCGACCACCTGCTCAAGACCAACCCCCAGGGTAGAGCTGTGGCCGAGGGAGGCGACTTGGCCGAAGGCAGGAAGCTCGCCAGCAAGACCTTCGAGCAGACCTACCTGAACAGCTACGTCGCCCATGCAGCGATGGAAACTCACAGTGCCCTGGCGAAAGTCGAGGGAGATAAAGCGACCATCTGGGCTTCGACCCAGAACCCGTTTGGGGCTCAGAATGAGATAGTCCAGGCTATTGGATTGCCCGCACAGAACGTCCGCGTCATCACGCCGTTCGTGGGCGGAGGGTTCGGCGGCAAGACACGGAACACGCAAGCGGTTGAGGCTGCCCGGTTGTCCAAAGCGGTAGGCAAGCCCGTGCAAGTGGTCTGGAGCCGCGCTGAAGAATTCTTCTATGACACTTTCCGGCCGGCAGCCATCGTCAAGATCAGCTCCGGCATTGATGATACAGGCAAGGTGGTGCTTTGGGATTACGATGTTCTGTATGCAGGCGAGCGTGGGGCCGCGCAGTATTATGCCATCCCCAATCATCGCACGACCGCTCGACCTTCAGGGTGGCAGGGGCCCCCGGGGTCGCATCCCTTTGCCACCGGCGCCTGGCGCGCGCCGGGCAATAATACCAACACATTCGCCCGGGAATCACAGATAGACATCATGGCCGCAGGGGCGGGAATGGACCCAGTCGAGTTCCGACTTAAGAACCTGAGCGACCCCAGGATGATCCGCGTCCTCAAAGCTGCCGCTGAGCGCTTCGGTTGGACGCCAGCCACAGCGCCCAGCAAACGCGGCTACGGTGTGGCTTGTGGCATGGATGCTGGAACCTGGGTGGCGATGATTATTGAGGCCGAGGTCGATGCGAAGAAGGGAACCGTTCAGGTCAAGCGCGTGGTCTGCGCCCAGGACATGGGGCTGGTGGTGAACCCGGAAGGGGCCAAAATGCAGGTGGAAGGATGCGCCACAATGGGAATGGGTTATGCCCTGACCGAGGAAGTCCATTTCAAGGACGGCAGGGTCCTGGATACGAACTTCGACACTTATGAACTGCCGCGCTTCTCGTGGGTGCCGAAGCTCGAGACCGTGCTCATCGACGCCAAGGACTCTCCGTCCCAGGGTGGCGGCGAGCCGGCCATCATCCTCATGGGCGCAGTGATCGCCAATGCAATCTATGACCGGACCGGAGCCCGGTTGTTCCAGTTGCCGATGACGCCCGAACGTATCCTGGCGGCGATGCGGAAGGCTTAAGCCGGCCGCAGGAGAAAAGTGTAGGCGTTCGGGTTGTGGGTCTGCTCGAACCCGACCTGGTGGCGCAGGAATGTGTCGATGTGCACCACGCGCGCGGCGAAGCCGCATGCAGCGAACATCTCTCTCATTCGCGCCATGCTCAGCCGGTTCCAATGATAATCATCCACCGGGCACACCTGGTGGTCGCGAATCTCGTCCATGTTGAAGAAACCGACGCAGAGACCTTGTCGCGTGACCCGGCACACCTCCCTGACGGCCCCTTGCATCCCTTCCGGCGAGAGGTGTTCAAACAGGTCGTGGACAATACAGAGGTCGTAAGCCTTGTCGGGGGCCGCGATTTCAAACACGTTGCCGACGGAGAAGGAGACACTGGGGAAGAGCGCGCGAGCGTTTTCAATATTCTTGTCGCAGAGGTCAAATCCCGTGTAGTGCACCAACCGCGCAAGCCCATAGGCGTCGAGGAAGCGGTAGTCGTTGGCCGAGCCGCAGGCGGGCTCGAGGAGGGAAGGAAGTTCAGAGTAGATAGAATTGAGAGTTGGTAGTCGATGGGGGGAGGCGTCTGCGGCCAGCGCCTGGTTCCATAGGTCGCGGAAGGTGTTGAGGCTGGGCTCGTGAAACCTGGGTTGGCCGGGTAGCATTTGCGTGCCCGACAAGAAGCTCTCCACGTAATTCGGGACAGTAAGGCTGCCGGCGGTCGTTGGCAGCGCAGCAAAGAGCCGTACAATGAAGCTGGGGATCTCGATGCCCTCCGCATTGTCCGCCCCGCGTCTAAGCGCATACAGGATCAGTTCAAGCTCCTCGGCATTGTGCGGCTTCCCTGCCAGCCCGGTGAGCCAGTTCATGGCGGCGGCGAAGCGGTATTCGTGCTCCATCAGGGCGCTGAAGCGCTCGCCGGTGACAGCGCGCGCCAGGAAATGCCGCGAAAGAACGCTTTGCAGGTTGAGGCGCGGGTCCTCGACCCCGGCCACCAGGTAATCCCGCAGCATGCCCGCCTCATGCCGCATCCAGGACCGGACGAGCTTATCGGATTCCTCTTGCAGGGACGGCCCGATCACTGCTTCGGTTTGAGGCCGCGCAGATACTGGTCGAACCAATCGGCGAGGAGTTCCATATCCTTGCCCATGTCGGGCCAGCCGTGCTGCTTGCCTGGGCGAACTACCAGCTTGGCAGTCGAGCCCACCGCCTCGCAGCCCTTAACGAACATCTGGGCCTGGTAAATCGGGACAAGCTTATCAGCGTCGCCGTGGATGATCAGCATGGGCGGCATGTTCGAATGGATGAAGTAGATGGGCGAAATCTCCCGGCCCAGCTTTTGCCGTTCCTCCGCCGTGTCGGAGCGCGGGCCAAACGCCGGCTTAAAGTCCTTCAGCGTGCCCACGCCGACCGCATCCTCTCCCGGGCGGCTGTAGTTCAGGAAATCCGTGGGCGGGAAGAAACAGGCGACGCACTGCACCGCGCTACTCTCGCGGTCCAAGGGGTCTTTGGCATTGACGCCCCCCGGGCCGCCCTGCGTGCCCATCGTCAGGGAAAGATGCCCGCCGGCGCTGCCGCCGGTGATGCCGAGGCGGTTGGGGTCCACACCGTACCGCCCGGCGTTGTGCCGGATGAAGCGCACGGCCCGTTGTACGTCCGGCACGATCTCAGTGATCACAAACTTCGGCTGCGAGCCATGCACGACGGCAAACACCGTGTAACCGCGGTTCAGCAGGGGACGAATGAAATCCGCATTGATGGCCTCGTGCGAGGAAAACCAACCGCCGCTGACCATAAGGATGATCCCCACCCCGTTGGCCGGGCGCGGCTGAAAGACATCGAGCGTCAACGCCGTGCCGAACTTCCGCCCGTAGATCACATCCTCAGCGCGGGTAAATTCAACATTGGTTTGGGCCCACGCGCAGGACAGGGCCAGCAGGAACAGGCAGGCGGACAGCGATTTCTTCAGTGCACTCATCGCAGCGAGTCTATCCGCCGGTGCCGCCCATGGCAACCCACCACTCCAGCCTGTTGGGCGTTCGTGCTGGGTATGAAATATCCAGTCTGCTTAGCGGTCGGTGTCGTAAGTTCGGTGACGTATCCTGAACCCACTGGACGTAGCGCAGATTTCCAATCTGCTGTATCGCAGAATTCCATTCTGCAGAGCAGCGGCAGATTCGGCGCGCCAGCCAGAGTTCAACGCCCTGCCGATTACAAATCGGCGATACAGCAGATTGGAAATCTGCGCTACCTCACCGTATTTGCGTCACTGGGCACTTAGGCCGATTTGCGCTGTGCGAGCCTTCAGCGCGCTTTAACCGTTTCGTAACCTGCCGGACGCTTGAATGTCACCTGGCCGTGCCAGAGTCGGACCCATGAAGCGGCGAGTGCTGATTGTGGATGACGAGCCCGATGTGCTGGAATTGATTGAGTTCAAGCTTGCGGGGCAGGGATTCGACGTAATCAGGGCTGGCACCGGAGTGGAGGCTTTACGTAGAGCCAGATGTGAGTCGCCGGAGGTGATTGTACTCGACCTGCTGCTGCCCGACCTCGACGGCCTTTCGGTATGCGAGATTCTGCGCGCTCAACCCTCGACGCGCGACGTGCCGGTGGTCGTTTTCAGCATGCTGGACCGCCCGCTTACGAGTGCTCGTGGCGCCAGGGCCAGGGTCTTTCGCTGGCTCAAGAAAGGCTCCAACTTCGATTCGCTTTGCGATTCTGTCAGTGCAGCGTTCGACGAACATTCGGACCGGGTAAACCGCCGCGTTAAGCCCGAGGAACATCCGACTCGCAGATCGGCTGGCTAACCGGTCCGTCGGTCGTGTGGAATGGCAATTCGTTAAGGCCCAGCAAGAGTGGGGGCGCTCGAACGGTTTTTAGGGCAAGTTGCGTTTCTGCGGCGGCACCCACCAAACTGCTGAAAGGCCGGGTGTTCTCCCCTCGTCCTGCTGCGAGGCTATTCCTCCCATCTCGCACGCGACCCTCCCGCAGACTGCGCCGGACCCTCGCCGGACACTCGCCGTAGTACCTCTGATCGCCGATCAGAGGTACTACGGCGAGTGTCCGGCGAGGGTCCGGCGAGTCTCCCATGACTCTCGACCGCCTCCAGCATCGGTTCGGTATCTGCAACTGAGGCTCCCGGGGCAGCCCGAGCGCGTGAGATTGTCGGCCAGGCCGCGCTTTGGCCTCCGCTTCGCAAGACCTGCAATATCAGGGAGTTGCGCAATCCACAGAGGTACGCGCCGTTGCGGCTCAGTGGTCGCCCCTAGGCAGTCCAGTGAGGGCAGTGGGCGGGCAATCACGGCAGAAGTCAGACCGGAATGTTTGCAAGTACTTGAACTGCAGTCAGATACGCGATTCACTTGGAAGCGCCACCGGATTGCCGTCACAGTGTCACTTTGTCAGTGCCGTTGGAACTGGGAATGCGCCAGGGGCACTGGCGGGGTTGGGCGAGTGTGGGCGGGTGTGCGCGCTGGGCGAAGACGGTCGGAACGGCCCTTGGCATGAACCCTGGCAGCACAGTTGACGGGGGCAATGTGTCGCGGCACCCAGCTAACCCAGAACCAGCTTGTTTTACAGCGGCAGGTAAAGCACCAGAGAGTGAAGTTCGGAGGGGGCCGCGCACTCGACCAACACCGCCAAGTCTTCGATCACCCGGCCGATCGGGAGGTCATCCGGGATGGCGCAATGAGCAGCGCCAGCATGCCAGGCCCTCGCGCTCAAGCGGTTGCCTGCGCGCGACGCTGCCTGATGCGGTCCCGCAGTCCTCGAGTGTCAACGCGGCTTTCCACTTCGCGCCGGACCTCTTTGGCCGCCTGCGCCTGTGCGCTTAAGTAATCCTCCACCGCGCGGGAATGTTGCGGGTAATAAGCAATCACCGAGTAGATGTCGCTCAAGGTGACCGACGGAAAGTCTTCCTGAATCTGCTCCGGAGTCGCGCCATCCTTGAACTCACGCACAATCAAATCGAGGGTCACGCGCGTTCCCATGATTCGGAAAACGCCACCCTCGCCCCGCGTCAGAGGGACAGCTTGGGCCATGTTCAATTCCGTCGTGCTGTGGTTAATCTAAGTCCGCGTCGTCGCCCGATTGGTAAGCGTGGCACTCGTGAGTCAAACAATAGCACAGGAGGTGTGGAGCGGCGAGCACGGTTACAAAGTTAAATGGTCACCAGGGTTACGCGGGGAGTACGCGACCGCACACTACAGATCCAGCGGGAGGGGCGCCCCTAGCCCGGGGCGGCCATGACGTGAGTATATCACTCCTGATACGTGCGCTCGGTCCGCAGGGAGTAATGCTTGAGGCGCATCACCTCGCTGACCTGGTCCAGCAGCTTGAGTTTCGGATTGGGGATGAACCCTTCCCGGCGTCGTGACGCCTTTGCTTTTCCAATATCAAGCCTCATTTCCGGGATAAAATCTTATGGACTAACCACATGGCAAGGTTCAGCTTGAGGCCGTGACGGAAAACAATACGTCCAATATGAGGTCTATTACTTGTTAGGCGGCATCGCACCCACGCATGAGCACCGATAAATCAACCGACCAACGATTGCGCGAGTTACGCGACAAGATTCGAGCGCGCTCAGATTCAGAATTGTTGCAGATTCTTAATGACAAGCCTGACAATTGGACTCCAGAAGCCCTCTCGTTTGCAGAGAGCGAAGTCGAGGCGCGAGGAGCGCTTCGTGAGAGGTGGGAGCGCCAGAAGCAAGAGCGGCAGGAGAGAGAAACCCAGGAGCATGAGAGGCAGAAGAGAGAGCACGAAGATCATGCACGACGGCAACGCGAACGAGAGGAGCAAGAAGCTGCGGCACCGGTTCATTCACACGGAGACGAGGCGCGGACATCAACCGCGAGTTCCATCACGACCACGGACATCGTTCTCGCGATCAGCGGAGTTCTGCTCATCGTTCTCGGTGGCATCCAGTGGAGTTCTGCAGCGTCCCAGATTCGGCGCGCCTTCGGTCAGACCGATGTTCTTGCCATCCTTTTGTTTATCGCCGGGGCCATTGCACTTCTCATCAGCTTCATTGGACTTCTCAACGCCTTTTCTCGCGGCCTCGGATCTTCGCCTTCGGGTTCCGATTCGTCACATCCCGCCAGCACCTCCGTCGAAGCACGCCTCCGCCGACTCGACGACCTCCGGGCGAAACAATTGATTTCCGATGCCGAGTATGAGCAACGAAGAAAAGACATCATTGCGTCACTCTGAATCGAACGAAACGCCTAACTTTTGCTCCAGCGGACGCGCTGATTGCGTCTCTGTTTCATTTCGGGTAGCCTCGGCGGCGCGCCGCTGAGCGTTACGTTGAGCCGATATGCACGCGATGGCTCCAGGTGAGGCGATCCGACGACGGAATGCTTACAGGAGCGGCACCGCGCTTGCGGGTTTAGTGGCACTTCTGACTGCGCTGGTGGGCGCTGGGTTGGGGTTCAGGGCTCACGTATGGCACTCCGTTACTTCTGTTGGCATTCCCGATCTGCATCTCGCCCCCATTATCTGCCAACCGAGTTTTCGCACAACGGCTTGCCAAGCGGATGGGACTAATCTGAGCAGGCTGCGGGAGGAGCATTCTATCTTCAGCAGCCGTTCTTGTCGGCACGTGCAGTCAGTATGGAGGAGAACGTGTTGAGTCACCTGCTTAACAAAGCGCCTGCACCCAGCCGCTGCCCGCGCTTTCCGTGCGGCGGCTTCCGTCAATTCGTACATCTTATCTGCGCTCCACCCTCATCTCCGGCGGCGGTAGGTGAGGCGCAGCGTTAGTCAAATTGGAACGGCATGCACTCAGCAGTCCAAACCCTTGAGGCGCAATTGTGGACGCCCTCGTCATGTGATGAATTCGCGTGGACGTTCCTTCGAGCGGAGATGCACAAGCTGGGTGCGCTGCGCAACTCACCGCTCTTGGCCACTCCCAATTTCTCAGACGCAGCAGAAAACGCACGCCGAAAAGAGCTACTCGCCGGAATCCGAGCATGCCTACTCAATCGGATCCCGGCCTCTACAAACTGGCACAGACTACAGTTTCTGCACCGGGATCATTTTCCACACCTCTACGTAATTGGCCGCTGCGGTTGGGATTCCAGTCAGGACCAGAACCAACTTGAGCGCGTTGCTGAGCGATCCCAGATCAAGCTGCAGACCAGCGCCACCAGATGGCCACCGCTGATCCTGTGGGGCCATACGCGTGGTGGCGACTTTACGATTCTCGAAGGCAACAACCGATTGGTAGCGTACGCTGGGGCCGCTGACACTACGCCGATCTCAGCCGAGGTCCTCGTCGGTTTATCAGCGGAGCCCTGCTTTTGGCATCTGGCCGATGAATTTCCCATCCCCAAAGCCTGACGGCCCCTGGTATGAACTGTGGCACCACCGTCGACGGGGGCCGTGTATCGAGACGCCCAACTAATACAGAATCAGCAACTTCTGTCAAAGCAGCGCCTTCATGCTGTTTAGGCACCTGCCCGGCACCAGAGTCCGAAGCCCACCAAAACGGGTCACTCCTTATTGCCCTTCCCTGCCTTCCCTAGCCGGAACCCGCCCCCGCTTGGCCCCCGCTGCCAACTCGCCGACTTGGCGGCTTTTGCCATTTGAACAGGCGGCTCTCGACCCACCGCAAGATAGAAACTTGGGGGTTGACGCCAGCGCCGTGCCCCCGGAGTATGGGCAAAAGTCGTGTGACATCAACATGACCAGCAAACGCTGTGTTTTGGTTCCCAAGATGAGTCGAGAAAGCAACTCCAGATGAGCAATTCACGCATTTGGACTTTGGTCGGTCTGATTGGTGTTGTCGTCATTATTGGCTGTTTGGTCACCAAGACCAAGGAGCCTAGAATTGAATCTAGGATCAGGACTGTCAGACTCGCGGATATCCCGGCAATCTCGCCTGAAGTCGTGCAGGCACAAGGTAAACTCGTGCAAATTGAAGACCCCGTGATGTGCATGGACGAGCCAAACACCTACCTCTTCACAGTAGCAATTCTTTCCCAATACAATTTCTGCGAGGGGACGGAATATGAATTCGCTGGAGACGCCGAGCGTATCCGTCACTTTGTCAAAGAGGTGGAGTTCGTAAACGAGGGACATGGCGGAATTGTTGGAGGCGGGGGGGCGATTTACAGGGGCGCAAGAGATGACATTTGGGGGATGGTCAAGGGTCTTGTCGATATTGTCTGTCATCCGATCGACACTGCCAGAGCCTTGCAACAAGCGGGCCAAGGGGCCGTCGAATACGCCAAGAAGGTCTATAGCGGGAAGACAGACATGAAAGCCGACGCCTCGGAGTTCGCCAGTTCGTATGCGGAAAATGTTTATATGGAGGAGGCCGCTCGCTTCGATCTGAATTTCCAGGAACTGAAAACGCCCGAAGCTGTTGCCGCCGTGCAAAAGCTCGGTCGAACTAAGATCGCGGGCGCAGTCGGAACCGAACTGTTGCTCCTCTACTTTGCGTGGATAAAGGTTGCCAAGGCTGGCGAGGCCGCCGAGGCAGCGCAAGCGGCGTCTGAGGCTGGCAAGGTGGGCGAGGTAGCCAAAGCCGGAAAGTTAACTCGCGTTGGCAAATGGGGTAAATTGTTCAGTTCTGGAGCAAAGGCTGAACAGGGGGCAGCCCGAACGGCGCAGTTTGCTTCCGCTGTGGACAAGATGTCCAACCTGGAAAAATTGGCCAACCTGCTTTCGCCAGCCAGGATTCCAACTGGAGAGCATGCGTTGAATCCAAGACTTCACAAAGTGTAGATCGGAAGAGC
>OBLW0100004656.1_pt1 | contig 10437 bp, 14 predicted proteins | sample 1520161 | NCBI WGS metagenome assembly OBLW01 (sample SAMEA3539309, study PRJEB22396) | soil metagenome | biome: tundra; feature: field; material: soil | place: USA | collected 2010-05 | depth 0.15 m
AGTTCCCGGGCGGGAGTTGCACCCGCTGAAGTCCAGCGCCTTTTCACGGCGCACTGTTACGCCAGACTGAGTGACCCGCTCTTCGTTTACCTGGCCTCACTAGTGACGTGATTGGTGTCACAGACAGCGCGGTTTGTCCGAAGCTAATTTGCTAATAGCCGCTGATTCGGGCACAGTCCCGCCACTCTGTCAATTCTACGGTGGCGGGGGCGCAGGGGCGATGAATCCTCACGGTTTCCGCCCCTGCGTTTCTTTTCTTAAACCAGAGGGGCGAGCTATGGCAAAATGTGGCTCTCAACGTTCCGACCCCAAGAAATGGAGAGTCCTGTATCGGACAGCGATCCTCGAAAGGGATCGGTACGCGATCGCGAAGGAGCTTTCTGATGCGCAGGATGCTGTTGTCGAGCGCACGCGTGAACTCATTCCGGCAACCGGAGCTGAGGTCGACGAAGAGAGAGAAGCCTTAAATGACGCCATGTATATGCTGCGAGCGCGGAGAACAGCACTAGAACACCTTGCGGATGCAGCTTGACGGGCCATCTTCATGTATCGGTATTTCAGGGTGCTAGCTTTTCGTTTCGGGCCCTAAGTCACCGCCTCTGGCGCACCTGCCCCGTGCTTGTAATCACAGACAGAATGGTGTGAATCACCTATTGATTAGAAGACCACCTGTTTCTTCCACTGGCTAGAGGAACTGCAGGTGTGCTCCCAGCACGACGTTCGTCGCGCCGCAGAGGAGGTGTCTTATGCCTCACGCGCATGTTGAAGAACGCAGTTTTCTCCAAAAGATGATTCTCAGCGTGATCTTGATTCTGGTTCCGCTCACCTTGGTCGGCCTCTATGTAGCGTTGCAAGGAGACAGCCAAATTCCTGAGCCTATTAACTCTGTCGCATTCGGGAGCTGAATCCGAGGTTGCTGAAAGTCATCGTTGCGGATGCCATCGACGCGACCGATGCAGCAGGAGGAAGGACCTTTGCACCCCCCCATCGCCTAGTGACAGTCGATGTAATCAGATGGGATGAGAATGACCCTCCGCCGCCAGGGTCGACGCTCAGCTTCCGGAAGGCGCACCAGATTGTGCGGCTAGTCACATACAAAATGGTTTGAACCGTGTAGTGTTGAGTTACTCACCTGCTTCTTACGCTCTCTCAGGGGCGGCAGGTACTATTCATGTGCAACGGCTGTCCGGCCGTTAAAGAGGAGGATCCCATGCCCCTCGATTCCCTGGAGCTACGTGCTTCTCTCCAAAAAGTGCTTGGCGCTCTCATTTTGATTCTGGTTCCGCTCACTGTGTTCGGCTTCTATGTAGCGTTGCAGGGAGACAGCCAGATTCGCCAGATGGCGGGTGAAAACATCCGATCCATTACCCGCACCGCAGCTGAGTTCACCTCCGAATTTATCGGAGAGTCCGTGAAGAACGTGAGTGTGATCGCCAACAACCCGAGTGTTGTACAAGCGGTCAGCTCCGCAAACCACCAGTACGAGCGTCTTTCCGAGGATTCCATCGCCGGCAAACTCGGAGCCATCGAGCTGAAATGGAACAGCCCGGAGAGCGATACCTTGGCAAGAAATATTCTTACCTCCGACTTAGCGCACCAACTCCGTCACATTCGGGAGCTAAATCCGAACTTACTGAAAGTCACGGTTGCGGATACCGTCGGCGCCACTGTCGCCGCAACGGATAAGCCTACGCACTACTTTCAGACGGATCGCGCGTACTGGGGAGATTTGTATTCCCAAGGACAAGGTGCACTCGACGTGGCTGATCCGCGCTACGACGAACAGAACCGACTGTACTACGTCAGCCTCGCCTACCCCATCCTGCAGGAAGGAACAGGCAGGTTCATCGGCGCGGTCACCGCTCTTGTCGATATCTCGCCGCTATTTGCTCAGCTGAACCGAGAGCAGATCGGGAGTACCGGGCGCCTGTTCCTGGTGCGCGACGATGGAACCGTGATTGAGGCACCCGGCATAGCCCCGTCCCTGAAGATGCGTTCCGAGGAGTACGCCGCGATACGCGACTCTCTGGGGAACTTGCGGGGCCGCGAAACCGGATACCTTTTCACACGGCTCTCCAAAGGTGACTCCTATCTCGTCGGGTTCGCCGATACCGGGTTGAAGGACGCATACGCCAAGCTTCCCTGGATCGTCGTGGCCAGTCAGGAAGATCGCGAGATCACGCGCCCCATCCGGAACGTGACTGCTTTCGCTTTGTTCGTCATGATTTTCTCGCTACTGATGCTTACCTTGCTGGCTGCCTATGTGTTCCTGCATCGCATGCAGAGATTGGAGGATATTGAAACGCTGTCCGAAGACAAACCGATGCCCATAGCGAGCTGAAGACAGCGTAAGCCGGGGTAGCTGCCACTCACAGACCCGTGGGTGCCAATCCGTCGAGTGTCGGTACGCGGAAGCGACAGCAAAATGGAATAACGCAACTCCTCGTCGGGCCCTTAGAAACATCCAAGAAGGGAGATGAACTCTCATGAACTACCGAGCCTTACGTCAACGACTACTGTCGATTGGCTGGGCGATCCTGCTGATGCTTGCTTTGCTGTTAGCCTCTGCAGGATCCCTCGCCGCACAGGCCATCATTTCAGCCGGGCCCCTTTCGTTGTATCAAGTAAGGACGATCTATGTGGCTCCATCCTCCGATGATTTTGTGCTCCTAGTCAAGGCCCGTCTCGAAAAGTGGACGGCAGTGGAGATCACTCCAAAAGCGGAAGCAGCTGACGCGATTCTCACTTGTCAAGCTGAGACCACATTCGTGCCGGCCAAGGTTTTTGTACGGCGGACGACTGTAGAGGTTACGCTTGTGGACCGTCGCTCCCAGGAAGTCATTTGGAGAACCAAGAAATCCTCTGCCTCTGACAGAACCATATTGGCAGACGACATTCTGGAGCAGTTCAAGCAGGATTGGAGAAAATCTGCCATTTCTTATTGAGTTGCTACCCGCGAACGAGTGAGCATCGGAGAGCATGCGGAGCAAGAGACTGGGGAAACTATGAACGTCTATGAAGTCACGTTGCACGGCACTGACAGCATCAACCTTCTAGCGCCCACAAAGGACCGCGCGCTGGAACTGGTGGGAGACTACCTGGCCGATGCAGGTAGGCCGGACATGCTGGAGTCAGGCGAGTTCGTCGGACCGAGTTCACTCCCGCGCTTTTCGAACAACTCGAACGCTCTGCGAGCAATTGCGAGTTGTACTGGTTGCATCTCCGCTTTCAGGATTTCTGGATTTCGTGGGCACAGAAGTGTGGCCGGCGGTTCAGCCTTTTGCTTTGACGACTGAATGGATTTCATAACCCCTCCTTCGAACACAACACTGTGAAAGAGGATCGCTCGGTCGCTTGTTGGGGATCAGCAAGAGGACCGAAAACGAGCCGCTATGAATAGCGGACGGAATGTGGAGAACACTTCTACATTTTCCATTTTTCTCGCCAATAACCTTGGTTGCAGTGATCCACATCACGAAGCGCCATGTTTCCCAAGAAAGTGGCTTCGGCTCATTGGCCGTGATGCTGGTCACTGAGAACCGGGGTTTATTGCGAATACGATAGGCGCAGCAGGATGAGCTGGGTAAGTGGGCTCCCCAACGTTCTCGTGTCTCGAATAGTAAGGAGGTTGCCATGCCGCTCAATAAGCTGCGGGAGTTTCTCGACACTCACAACATCAAATACATAATTTTCTCTCACTCACTCGCCTACACGGCGCAGGGCATTGCCGCCATCACGCATATCTCGGGAAAAGAATTAGCTAAGACGGTGATCGTAAGAATCGATGGAGATCTGGCGATGGCAGTCGTTCCTGCGTCGCGCCATGTCGATCTCCCACTGGTGAAACAAGCTGCGGGCGCGCGCGAGGTGACGGTTGCTTCAGAACAGGAGTTCAATGACAAGTTTTCGGATTGCGAGGCTGGCGCCATGCCTCCGTTCGGGAACCTCTACGGGATGGCCGTTTATGCGGACGAGAGTCTGACCAGGAATAAGGAGATCACATTCAACGCTGGCACGCATCGCGAGCTCATGCGGATGGATTGGGTCGATCTGGTAAGACTCGTCGAACCCAGGATCAGCCAGATCACAAAGGCGAAAGCCGCCAAGACGGCCGCTTAGGTTGAACACCCGGTTTGTTGCGACCGAGCGCTCAAGGGAAGCAGCATTCACGCTACGGCCTCGGACAATCCGCCTGACGCTGTTGAAGCCGTCGCGCTAGGGCGGTGATAACCAGACTAGCCAGTGCGGAGGATCGCGTGGCTCAACGATCGGAGCACGTTCTAGGCATAGACCAGTTCGGGAAGCTGGTTACGGCATTGCTGCGCAAGCGCTATGAAGTCATCGGGCCCACGCTGCGTGACGGGGCGATCGTGTATGACAGGGCTGAGTCAGTCGATGATCTGCCCGCAGGATGGACCGACGAGCAGGAGCCTGGACGTTATCGTCTGATTCGCCGCGAAGATGAGGCGCTTTTCGGTTACGCGGTGGGACCGCAGAGCTGGAAGAGATACATGCACCCGCCGGAACTGCGACTCTGGTCCGCTGAGCGGCAGGGTGGGACCTTCCGAATCCTGAACAATGGGGCCAAGCCCGAACATCCGTATGCGTTCCTAGGAGTTCGGGCATGTGAATTGGCAGCGATCGCAGTGCAAGATCGCGTCCTGCTCCAGGACAAATATCGGGACCCCATCTACAGCCAGCACCGTCAAGGTGCCTTCATCGTTGCAGTGCAATGCACTCGATCCGCGGCGACATGTTTTTGTGCCTCGATGGGAACAGGCCCACAGGTCTCGGATGGGTTCGACCTAGTCCTCACAGAACTCCTCGGATCCAAGGGGCACCGCTTCCTTGTAGCCGCCGGCAGCGAACGCGGTGCTGAAATACTCGCTCAATTGGAATTGGTTCCAGCTATGGAGGAAGACCGGCAGCAAGCCGAAACCAGCGTGGAAGCTGCGGCACGCCAGCAGGTTCGCAGCATCGACACCGCGGGTATCAAAGAACTTCTCTACGAGAACTTTGATCATCCACGTTGGGACAATATCGCAAGCCGCTGCCTGACGTGTGCCAATTGCACCATGGTCTGTCCGACCTGCTTTTGCACGACGGTAGAAGACACCAGCGATCTGACCGGCACCCACGCCGAGCGCTGGCGCAAATGGGACTCTTGTTTCAACCAGAGCTTCTCCTATATTCATGGCGGCAGCGTGCGCTCGTCCACCAAGTCGCGCTACCGGCAGTGGATGACTCACAAACTGGCTTCGTGGATAGATCAGTTTGGAAGCTCCGGCTGTGTAGGTTGCGGGCGCTGCATTACCTGGTGCCCGGTGGGCATTGACATCACGGAAGAGGTCCGCGCCATCCGAGAGGCGCCGGCCACTCCAAAGGAAAGCAGCCATGGAAACCCTTGAGCACATTCTCGCTGAGCATTCCTTCTTCGCCGGTCTGGAGTCGTACTACACTAGCCTGCTGGTGGGATGTGCCGCAAACGTGCGGTTCGACGCCGGCACCTACATCTTCAAAGAAGGCGAAGAGGCCAACGAGTTCTACGTAATCCGGGCGGGAAAGGTGGCCCTGGAGATCTTCGCGCCGCAGCGGAAGCCGATCATCCTGGCGACGTTGGGCGAAGGGGAGATTCTGGGGTGGTCGTGGCTTTTGCCGCCGTACCACTGGAAGTTTCACGCGCGCGCCGTCGAAGACACGCGGGCCATTGCGCTCGATGGGAAATGCCTGCGCGCGAAATGTGAGCAGAACCACGATCTAGGGTACGAATTATTAAAGCGCTTCTCCCAGATTATCGATCACCGGCTGGATGCGACACGCTTCCAGCTTCTGGACGTTTACGGAGCCCGGGGGGTAAATCATGGCAGCCGCAGCCGTGAATGATCCGATGCTTCCCCAACCGCATAGGGTGCGGCAAGTGGTCAAGGAGACGCCGGATACGTTTACCCTGACGCTGGAGCCATTGGACGGAGCGGGCGAGAGCCCCTTCCGGCCAGGACAGTTCAGCATGCTGTGGGTGTTCGGGGTTGGCGAGTTGCCCATCTCCATCAGCGGCCACCCTGCGCAGGGCGACCGGTTGGTGTACACGGTGCGCTCCGTGGGTAAGGCAACCCATGCGTTCGTGGGCTGCGAAGCGGGCGACAGCGTAGGTGTACGAGGTCCGTTTGGGACGGGCTGGCCGGTGGAGGCCGCGCGCGGGCGAGACGTCATCATCGTCGCGGGGGGAATCGGGTTGGCTCCGTTGCGTCCAGTGATATATGAGGTCTTGCATAACCGCACTGAGTATGGCCGCCTGGTCGTTCTCTATGGTGCGCGCAGTCCCCGCGACCTTCTCTACCGCAAAGAATTGGCCGCTTGGGCCCGTCACCGCGACACCCAGGTCTTGGTCACGGTGGATTATGGCGGATTGAGTTGGCGCGGGCACGTGGGAGTGGTGACGACGTTGTTCAAATATGCGCGGCTGCATCCCTTGCGTTCAGTGGCCATGGTCTGTGGACCCGAGATCATGATGCGCTTTGTGGCTCGCGAACTGGAGACCCAGGGGCTGGCTCGAGCCGACATCTATCTTTCCATGGAACGGAACATGAAGTGCGCTGTCGGCTTCTGCGGCCATTGCCAGTACGGGCCGCACTTCATTTGCAAGGATGGGCCAGTTTTTCCCTACAACCAGATGCGGCCGCTGCTGGAGAAATATGAGCTCTAAGAGCATGCGCAAGCCCAAGATCGGAGTCTTTAAGTTTGCCTCCTGCGACGGCTGCCAACTCACCCTGCTGGAAGCGGAAGACGAACTACTCGACATCGCGGGCGCGGTGGACATTGCCTACTTTCCCGAAGCCAGCCGCGCCATGGTGAAAGGCCCCTATGACATTGGGCTGGTAGAAGGGTCCATCACTACCCACCACGATGCCCAGCGCATTCAGCAGGTCCGGCGCCAATGCCGCACTCTCATCACCATCGGGGCGTGCGCGACTGCGGGCGGGATTCAGGCGCTGCGCAACTGGAAGGATGTGGATGAGTTCGTCCGCGTGGTGTACGCGAGCCCGCAGTACATCAGCACGCTGAAGCTGTCCACTCCTATCGCTGAGCACGTGCCGGTGGATTTCGAATTGCGCGGGTGCCCCATCAATAAGTATCAGCTCATCGAGCTGATCACGGCCACGCTGGCCGGGCGCAAGCCGAACATTCCCACCTACAGCGTTTGCCAGGAATGCAAGCGTAAGGGCAACGTCTGTATCGCTGTAGCCCAAGGAGTTCCCTGCCTGGGACCGGTTACTCACGCTGGCTGCGGCGCATTGTGTCCCAGCTATAACCGCGGTTGCTACGGCTGCTACGGGCCGATGGGAAGCCCCAACACAGAATCACTCAGCAACCAGTTCCACATTCTGGGCCAGAAGCCTGCCGACATCACGCGGGCGTTCCGTAGCTTCAATGGCTGGGCCTGGCAGTTCCGCAAGGCAAGCGAGGAGACGAAGCCGACGTGACGAGCCCCAAGACTAGAACCATCAAGGTCGATTATCTCGCCAGGGTCGAGGGCGAAGGCGCCCTTTATATCAAGCTGAAGGGCGATCAGGTCCTGGATGTGAAACTCAAAATCTTCGAGCCGCCACGACTATTTGAAGCGTTCCTCAGAGGCAGGCACTTCTCGGAGGTGGCGGACATCACGGCGCGCATCTGCGGGATCTGTCCCATCGCTTATCAGATGAGCGCTGTGCATGCCGTGGAACGCGCGCTGGGCATCAAGATTGATCCGGCAGTGCGGATGTTGCGCCGCCTGTTTTACTGCGGAGAATGGATCGAAAGCCATGCGCTCCACGTTTTCATGCTGCACGCGCCGGATTTCCTTGGCTATCCCGATGCCATCCAAATGGCTCGCGATCACCGGGCGGTGGTGGAACAAGGGTTACGCCTCAAGAAGGCGGGCAATCATATTGTGAAGTTGATGGGAGGCCGTGAGATTCATCCCGTATCCGCTGCCGTCGGCGGTTTCTACAAGACGCCAGCGAAGAGCGAGTTACGCGAACTGGAGGACGAACTGAATTGGGCGCTGGATGCTTCCGTGGCGACGGCCAAGTTGGTCGCCGGGTTCGAATTTCCCGACTTTGAGCAGGACTACGAGTTTGTCTCGCTCTCCCATCCTGATGAGTATCCATTCAACGAGGGCCGCATCGTATCCAGCCGTGGGCTGGATATTGAGGTCTCCCAATATGAAGAGCACTTTATCGAGCAACATGTGCAGCATTCCAATGCTCTTCATTCCGTATTGCGGGGGCGCGGTTCGTACATGGTCGGACCGATGGCCCGTTTCAATCTAAATTTCGAAAAGCTTCCCGACGTGGCAAAACAAGCGGCGCACGATTGCGGCCTGAAGGTGCCTTGCCGCAATCCATTCCGCAGTATTGTAGTAAGAGCGGTCGAAATGGTGTTCGCCTGCCACGAAGCGCTGCGGGTGATCGGCGAGTACGAGTCTCCCGCCTCGCCCAGGGTTGAAGCGCTGCCTCACGCCGCTGCTGGCCAGGCTGCGACCGAGGCTCCGCGCGGCCTTCTTTATCATCGCTACGAGTTGGACGAGAACGGACTGATCGTGTCCGCAAGAATTGTTCCTCCCACCTCGCAGAACCAGAAGAGGATTGAAGACGACCTGTGGCACTTCGTTGGTCAGGTGGCAACCCTGCCCGAAGACGAGATCACCTGGAAATGCGAACAGGCGATAAGGAACTACGATCCCTGTATCTCTTGCGCTACCCACTTTCTTCGGCTGCATTTGGAACGGGAGTAGCAGTGCAACCGCACATCATAGGCTGCGGCAACCTCGATCGTGGCGACGATGCGGCCGGTGTGCTGGTGGTGCGCCGTCTGCGGACCCTCGGAATCGAGGCAGAAGAGCAAAGCGGCGAAAGTGTTTCGTTAATGGACTCCTGGCAAGGTTTTGAGATTGTGATCGTGGTAGATGCCCTTTGCTCCGATGATGCGCCCGGCGAAGTCAAGATCTGGGACGCGTGCACTAGTCCGCTTCCGAAAGCTGCGCTCCAATGTTCTACGCATGCCTTTGGCCTCTACGCAGCTGTGGAACTGGCACGCACTCTCGACCGGTTGCCGGACAAATTGTTGATCTACGGGATTGAGGGAAAGCAGTTCGCTCCGGGTGCGCAGCCGTCAGCGGAGGTCGAGAAAGCCGTGGAACTAGTGGCTCAACAAATCGTCGAGCTCGTGCGGGGGGGCGACGCGGCGACGCTCACCGCAAGATGAAGCTTAAAGGCCGGAAGTCGACCGGCATTAACGCACCGAAGGGACAGCGACCCGCAACGGACTATCCGGCCACAGTAACGCGCACAGACCCCATAGAGTGGATGTCAAGTCGTTGGCCGCTATCTTCTACTGTCGAAGGCCTGACCGACCAGCCGTCCGAACCGGGTGCCGATAGGGCTGTGTTTGAAGTTACTCGCTGTCATGGTCGGCTCCCAAACACGTGATTGAGGAACCGTTTCGGACGAGCGAAGGCTGCACTACCCCCGGTAACTATCCATCGCTAATCTTTCCGTGCAGACTTGAGCGGCTTGTGGAGGCTTATGTCGAAAAATCCTTTGCTTATCACATTGATCGTCTCTACTCTGTTGCTCAGTTCTTCTGCTCAAGATCAGTCTGCCCAGCCAGTGGGGACTCAACCTGCTGTCACAGCTAGCGCACCTAGCGGCCCGACGCTGGAAGATGGGACGCCGGTGAAACTTCGCATGGGACAGACAGTGTCGTCAGCCGACGCGCACGTTGGCGATTCGGTTGCTCTCGAAGTTTTGGAAGAGGTGAGAGTCGGGAACATCGTGGTCGTCCCGAAGGGTGGAATCGCCATGGCGACCGTGACCTCAGCGCAGTCCAAGCGAAGCATGGGCAGGGGCGGCAAACTCGACATCAACGTCGATTACGCCAAGCTCTTGGACGGTGAGAAGGCAGCCCTGCGAGCGGTTAAAGATGTGAAGGGCGGCGGGCACACTGGCGCGACGACGGGTGCAATGGTGGCGACCAGCATAATCTTTTTCCCCGCTGCACCTCTGTTCCTCTTCATGAAAGGGAAAGACATTACGATTCCAAAAGGTACGGAGGTTACGGCGTTCGTAAGCGGAGATATGCCGCTCGACATGGCTAAGTTTCAAGGTCCAGCGGGAGTTGCGCCCACTTCTGTGGCGTCGGGAGCTACCGAATTGCATATGTCGTCCACCCCTGCCGAAGCAGAAATTAGCATTGACGGAAACTTTGTTGGGTTGCGGCCTGCTTCGCTTTCGCAATTCGGGCTGAATTTGCGAGCGAGGCAGATGTGTCAGTTGACGAGACTGTCTCGCCCCCTTCAGCCTTCAGCAGCATAGCTGCAAGATTCACCTTCCCGGCCTCGATGAGATCGGAGTAGGGATCGCGATTGCTCGCGACCCCCTCCTCGGACCCGGACGG
>OBLW0100004658.1_pt1 | contig 10433 bp, 9 predicted proteins | sample 1520161 | NCBI WGS metagenome assembly OBLW01 (sample SAMEA3539309, study PRJEB22396) | soil metagenome | biome: tundra; feature: field; material: soil | place: USA | collected 2010-05 | depth 0.15 m
GCCGCAAGACCAAGGCTCATCGACCCGTCGGGACCGGAGCTACGGCGACGGCTCCAGCGACAGACTCGAAGCGCGCCGGGGAGGCCCACGCCGCCTCGGGAGATGCACAGCCAGGAGCTCGGGGGATCGCCAACGCCGCTCCCGCGGCAACGACGCCGCCAGCGCCCACGGCACCCGCGGTGACCTCGAAGGGGACCGCGCGACCGAGCGACGGTGCGAGCTCACGGCGGTCGGCGTTTGTGCCCAAGGAGGACACGAGGGACATCTGAGATGATCTGGCACCAGGCAGGCAAGGAAACAGGCAGCCGATAGAACGAAGGAGGTTCGGGCGATGACCGAAGGCAATGGCGCAGGGCGAATCTACTGGGTCGGCGGAAGCAAGGGCGGCGTTGGCAAGTCGATGATGACGGTGGCGATGTTGGACCACCTGCTCGAGCAAGGGGCCAACGTGCTCCTCGTCGAATGCGACACGTCGAACCCGGACGTATGGAAGGCATACAGGGAGCAGGTCGAGACGGAGCTCATCGACCTCGACGAGGCGGACGGCTGGATCCACCTCGTCAACACGTGCGACCGGCACCGCGAGGGCGTCGTGGTGATCAACACGGCGGCGCGAAACAACCTCGCGGTCAAGCAGTACGGAGGCACACTCGACAGCAGCCTGGAGGAGCTTGGGAGCCAGCTCGTGGCGCTGTGGGTGATCAACCGGCAGCGCGACAGCCTGGATCTCTTGCGAGAGTTCATCGACGCCGTCCCGAAGGCAGCCGTGCACGTCGTGCGAAAAGGGTACTTCGGCGATGAGAAGAAGTTCGAGCTCTACAACGGATCCAAGATCCGCGAGGAGGTGGAGGGCCGCGGAGGCAAGTCGATCACGTTGCCGGATCTGGCCGACCGCGTCGCCGACGACATTTACGTGAGGCGCATCTCGCTCAAGGTGGCGGCGAAGGAGCTCCCCATCGGCAACCGCGCGGAGCTCGGGAGGTGGCGCGGGGAGGTCCGGAAGGTCCTCGCCGGAGTCTTGCCGTGAGTCTCGAGGAGACGTTCGCGAAGGTCGTCGGTCGACACGCCTCGGACGAGGAGCGGCAACGCCTCTACCGGCTACGCGACGCGCTCGGCCTGCGCGACAACGACGCTTTCTGGAGCATCGTGATGGCGCTCGAGTACTACGACTCGTTCTTCCGGCGATACCCGGCGCAGCTCGCGGACCACACGGAGCGCTGTATCGAGGACGCACGCGTCGCGTTCGCGGCGGCGGCCGAGAGAGAGGCCGCCCACGTGCAACGGACGCTGTCGGAGAAGGTCGCGGAGACGAGCGTCGCGATCGCGCGACGCCTGGCCGAAAGGCCTGTAGGTCTTCACGGGGTGACGATGCTCATGGCCGTCGTGGTGGCATTCGGCGCGCTTTGCGTGACCGCCGGCTACAGCCTGGCAGCGCCCGTGAAACCCTTTTGGGTGACGCGGGTGGAGACGGTCGCGCCATTTCAACGAGAGGTGGCGAAGGTCTTGGCGGCCCCGGCTGGGTGGATGATGTTCGCGCTCTTGCTACCGGCGGCGGTGTATGGCGGAAGAGTGGGCTGGGTGGCAGCTTCGGAGGCGACGCAAGGGCACGACAGGATCGTCGGCTGGGGCATCGTGGTCGCCTGCGCCTTCGCGAGGGCAGCCTGCGCGGTGATGCTTGCGAAGCTCATTTATTTTAATCCAACGAGGTCGCTCCTTGGTATTTGGGGGATTTTGGCTGATCCAACCCGGCGTCTTTGGCGTCCTGGTGGTCAAATTCTCTTTTTCAGCCCCCTCTTTTAGGTCCTTGCCGCTCTCGCCGTTCTTGCCATGGCCGGCGTGGCGTGCGCGGTGCTCGTCTGGCGCCTGTCGGGCAGCAAGCCCGCGCCAGCCGAGTTCTACGCCTATTCGGCCTCGGGTCGGTCGTTGCCGAACCTCTGGGTCGCGCCGCCGTTCTCGTACGTAGACCAGCAAGGAACGGTGGTCACGAATGCGACGCTGCGTGGGCGACCGTGGATCGCGGACTTCATCTTCACCGAGTGCACGAGCGCCTGTCCGATGATGACGTCGCGGATGGTCCTCATCCAGCACGCACTGGCAGGACTGGACGTTCAGTTCGTGTCGTTCTCGGTCGATCCACGGCACGACACGCCGTCTGTGCTCGCAACGTACGCCCGCACATGGAATCGGGCCGAGACGCGATGGACACTCCTGTCCACCGACGCGCGGCGTCTTCCCGACACCCTCGCCGGGTTTCGGGTGACCGCGGAGCGCACCAAGGATCCGACGAACCCCATCGTTCACAGCAGCGTCTTCTTGCTCGTCGACCCCGATGGGCGAGTTCGAGGTGTCTACGACAGCAGCGATGACGCGGCGAGATCACGACTCGGGACAGACGCTCGCCGCCTCGCCGACCAGGAGGCCCTCCACGCCGGGCAAGAGGCAGAGGCCGATGACCTCTACGCGTCGCTGGGGTGTACGGGCTGCCACGCCAACCCTCAGGTGGCGCCCCTGCTCGACGACCTGAGCGGCGCGCAGGTGAAGCTCCAGGATGGGACGACGGTGACGGCCGACGATGCGTACCTCAGGCGGTCCATCGTGGACCCGGCCGCTCAGCTCGTGGCGGGGTACTCGCCTTTGATGCCGAGCTACGCCGCCGAGCTGTCCGAGACGCAGCTCGCGGAGCTGGTGCGCGAGGTGGACGCGAGGAGATCGGCCAGCGCCGCGCCGGGGTCACCGGACGAGCCCGCAAGACTCGTTACGGATCCGGTCTGTCACATGACCGTTCGTGTGGGGCCGGACACACCCCTTGCGACCGATCACGGCCGCGAGGTCTATTTCTGCTCCGACCGGTGCCGCGATTCGTTCGTGGCCAACCCGTTCAAGTTCACGAAGTCCGCGGTCTCGCCTCCGTGAGACGTCGGACTTCCGACGAAAGGTCAGGGGCGTCCTCCCCGCCTCACGCGCACGAAACGAGTTCAGCAGGGTGGTCCATCTCCCACGAGCGCGAGAGCGCGGTTCATCTGGCCTGTACTCGTTGCCTTTGATGTGGAAAGAACGAGGCAATGCTTCACACGCGATTGATGGTCATCCGCGAAGCCACCGAGGTGGTCCTCCGCCATCTGGAGCGAATGCCGCCTTCCGACGGGACCGAGCGGTTGTGCGCTTCCGTCCAGGGCTGCATGCAGGAGATCGAGATGTGGTGCATGTCATTGCCCACGGGGCGGGATCTCGACGTGCTCATGAAGCGTGTCCTCGCCCTTCGCGCCGAGCTGAGGAACCTGAACCCCCAAACTTCCCTCGCGTAGGGCCGGTCGACATCAAAGCGAGCGGTCCGTTCGCCGCGCCCGAAAGTCGCGGGGCGGCCGCTCGGGGGGTTCGAGGACCGCCCGATCCGATGCGCCTTGTGAGCGCCACCTCTATCATGGCGGCGGGCCCCTCGATCGCCGATCTCCGGCAGACAACATCGTCTTTGAACGAAGGCGTACGGGTCCCGACGGGCCTTCGATCGCCGGTCTCCCGCAGATGACGTCGTCTTGGACGAAGGCGTAGGGATCCCGGCTAACGACCGCGACGTTCTTGAGGAAAGGGACGCCCCCGCGCGCACGCGCACGTGCGGGCAGGGGCGGTACCGAGACACCAGGGATCCCTCTCGGTGTCGGTCAAACAAGGCACCCGCCCAGACCATTCCGCAGGAAAGAGATTCGGCCGGTCGGTGCATCGAAGAGCCACCAAGCGGAACGGTGGGCCGCCAGAGGACCGGCGAAGGAAGTGCAGCGAGCGGAAGCCCGGCTCCGTGACGCCGCGGCCCCGAAGGGCACCCGGTCCGAGGGCCTCTGGCTACTTCGCGGAAGTACTCGGCGACGACGCGCTGGGAAGTGCTCGCGAATCAATCCTCCCTGGTGCCGAGGCGCGCCCGAAGTTTGCAGTGGCGCGACCGGCTCTTGTCAGGTGACGCTTTGGTCGAACGCGCTCCCCACATTTGCATGCACCCTCCACCCGCCGTCGCCTCGCTGCTCGAGATCGTCCAGCATTTCGGCGCCGACGCTATGTCGTTTCTGGCGTTCGAATCGTCGATGAGGCACTGGTTCGAGTGCGGTCCCGGCGGCGCGCCAGACGCCTTCGTTGCTTTCCACGACACCGGTACGGCGTGGATTGCGGCGGGAGCGCCAGTTGCCGAGGCGTCACGGATCCCTCACGTGGCAAGGAACTTCGTGCGGCACGCCCGACAGAACGGGCGTCGCGCCTGCTTCTTCGCCACCGAGGCCGTCGAGATCGAGGGGTTCGCGCGCTTGCTGCTCGGCGAACAACCCGTCTGGGACCCCGCGGAGTGGCCCCGCATGGTCGCCTCCCACCGAAGGCTGCGCGAGCAGATCCGCCGGCCGAAGGCCAAAGGAGTCGCGGTGCGTCGCGTGGCCGCGAGCGAGCTCGAGCCGGGCGCGCCGCTGCGCCGAACGGTCGAGTCCCTCGCGCAGGAGTGGCTCGAGTCGAGACGAATGCCTCCCCTGAAGTTCCTCGTTGCCCTCGAGCCCTTTCACCTCCCGGGCGAGCATCGTTACTTCGTGGCCCAGCGCGGCGCACACGTGGTCGCATTCCTGTCCGCCGTGCCGGTGTACGCACGCCGTGGGTGGCTCGTCGAAGATGTCCTACGCAGCGCTCGTGCCCCGAACGGGACCACCGAAGCGCTCCTCGACGCGCTGATGCGCGACGTCGCCGACAGCGACTTCGTTACCCTCGGCCTGGCGCCGCTCTCGGGGCCGATCTCGCCATGGCTTCGTGCCGCACGTGCGGTGTCGAGACCGCTCTTCGACTTCGAGGGCCTCCGGCAGTTTCGCCAACGATTGCGTCCTTTGCGCTGGGAGAGCGTCTGGCTCCTCTACCCGCGCTCCGAGGGGGTCGTCGGCCCGGTCGTCGAATCCCTTCGCGCATTCGCCGGGGGCTCGCTTCTACGCTTCGCGCTTCGCGCTGTCTCCCGCGAGCCCAGCGGACCGCCCTGGGCGTTGGCGCTTCCGCTGGTCCCCTGGACGCTTCTACTCGGAGCCCTCGCTCTCGGCGGCCGCGCGGACGTGATTGGCTTCTCGACGGGCGGCCTCCTCGTGTGGGTCGTTTTCGATGCCCTGCTCGGCGCGCAGCTGGTGCGGAGCGCGCTGCGCCCGCGGTTCGGTCGGCTCGTCGTCTCTGCGACCGCGGCGCTCGTTGACGCGGTGGTCTCGGTGATCCATATCGCGGCAGGGGGTTTCGGGCGGTCGTTTGCGCCGATCTTGCTGCGAAGCCTCGCGGCGCTTGCTCCGTGTCTTGGAGCCGCCGTCCTAATCTGGGTCGCCGCGCGACAGGCGTCACGATCCGAGGTCTGACGTGCTCTTGGCGCTCCGGGTGGAGACTCCGCGCACGGGCGGCCCCAGCCATTGAGCGAGCCGCGTCCCCCGTTTACGACAGAACGAACGGCGTTGAGGGCGGAGCTGCAATTTGAGGTTCGCGCCTTGAACGGGCATCAATCGTACATGCCGGGCGTGCCGACCGCCCTCGAGGAAGGAGGGCTCGCACCGAACGGTGCGCGTCCCGCTGATCCCCGTTTGGACACGGCCCGGTTCGGCGGTAGCTTGCTGCCACCGACGTCCCGGGCCCCTCGATGACGACGTCGCCCACCGAACTCCAGCCGGACACGGGCCGCGACGAGACCCGAATGCGGTCCGTGCTCAGGCGGGCAGTCCTCGCCGCGCGGAGCCCGATTCCGGTGCAGCTCCTCGGTCGTACGCTGCTTCGCGCCGCCCTCGTGGGCGTCGCCGCGGGGCTCATCGGATCGATCTTCTTCTTTGGCGTCGAGGTCGTCCAAAAGTTCGTCCTGGAGCGGCTGTGCGGGTATGTCCCGCTCCGCGCTGAAGGAGAACGCATCACCGGCGAGGTGGGGCTGACCCCGTTCCGGTGGTGGCTCGTCTGGCTCATGCCGGCACTCGGCGCGCTGGGGGCCGGTCTGCTGTCGCGGTCCGCGCCCGAGACCCGAGGCGGGGGCGCCGATGCGATCATCGAAGCGTTCCACTCCCGACGCGGGTACGTTCGCCGCAGGGTGCCTCTGCTCAAGGCCCTCGCCTCGATCCTCACGCTGGGGTTCGGCGGGTCCGGCGGCCGTGAGGGCCCGACCATGCAGATGGGCGGCGCGATCGGCTCGATCATCGGCCAGTACCTGCGCGTCACCGACCGGGAGCGCCGCATCCTCCTCGTCGCCGGTCTTGCGGCCGGCATGGCCGCGGTCTTCCGCACGCCGCTCGGCGCTGCGCTCCTCGCTGTCGAGGTGCTCCACCGCGACGACTTCGAGACCGAGGCGCTCGTCCCTTCCGTCCTTGCGAGCGTCGTCGCCTACTCGGTGTTTGTCTCGATCTTCGGCGAATCGACGCTCTTCGCGCATGCCGCGAAGTATCCGTTCTATCCCGTGCACCTGCCGCTCTATGCGCTCCTGGCGGTGGTCGTCTCGCTCGTGGCGTCCGCGTTTCTCACGATCCTCCGCGGGGTACAGAGCGCAACGAAGCGCATCCCGATCGCGGACTGGGCCAAGCCCGCGGTCGGCGGTCTGGTGCTCGGCGTGGCCGCGGTTCCGATCGTCATGATCGTCGGTCCGCAGCTGGGCCACGAGGGAATGGGGCTGGGGATCCTGGGGGGAGGCTACGGCGCGGCGCAGGTGGCCATCACGGGCGCTTCCTGGTTCCCGGGCGGCTGGCGGGGCGTCGAGCTGCTGTCGCTCCTCGGGTGCGCCAAGATCATCGCGACTTCCCTGACCGTGGGGTCGGGCGGTAGCGCGGGTGACTTCGGTCCGTCGCTCGTCATCGGCGGCATCTTCGGCGGCGCGTTCGGGCGTACCGCCCAGCTCCTGCTGCACGATCCGCGCATCGACCCCGGGGCGTTCGCGCTGGTGGGAATGGGCACTCTTTACGGGGGGCTCGCCCATGTGCCGATCGCGTCGCTCGTGATGGTCTGTGAGCTTGCGGGAAGCTACGACCTGCTTGTCCCCCTCATGCTCGCGACGGGCATCAGCTTCATCGCCCTCCGGCACCGGTCCCTCTACCACGCGCAGCGGCCGTCCTGGCGCGAGTCGCCCGCGCACCACGACGAGTTCGTCAACGACGTGCTCCGGGACATCCGCGTCGGCGACGTGCTCGTCAAGGACCGACCGTTCGTCGTGTTTGCGCGCGCCACGCCTGCGGTCGAGGTCATCCACCGCGTCGCTGCCGGCGGCTGGCAGGACGTCTTCCCCGTCTTGTCAGAGGACAAGAACGTCGTGGGCGTGATCACGACCGAGATCTTGCGCACAGTGATGCAGGAGCCCGAGATCTCCGCCTTCGCGATCGCCGACGATCTCATGGTGCCCCCGATCGTCGTGGGCGAGGGCGAGGACGTGAACGCTGCGCTCGAGATCCTGCTCCTTCACGGCGCCAGGGAGCTTGTCGTCGTCGACGACGAGGGCCGCATCGTGGGCTTCCTGGACGAAGCTGAGATCACCCGGCTCTATCGCGAGGCAACGCACGGAGCTTCCCCGTCGACGCCCAAGGCTTCTTAGCAGCGAGGACGAGGACGTCGCCCGTGAGCGACGGCCATTGCACCGGTCCAAGCCCGTCCACGAGTCGTCGCCGGAGCCGACCCGTGGCCGTCGTCTTGCACGACATCGATGCCGTGCCCCTCGTGCAAGTCCCAGGCGCGCGACGCGAGAGTCGCGGGTGACCTTCCCCACGTCGGCTCTCGCGATCATTGCGCTCGCCTGCGCGGCGCTGTCGGCGACCATCCTCGTCGCCTATCTGGTCTTCCGTCCTCCGCTCGGGCGGACGGCCAAACTCTGGCTCGACGTAGGGATGGGTGGTGTCGGCGACGGTCATGGCCGGAGTGCCGAGCGCCGCGAGCTCGCCGGCCTTCGTGGCGATGTCGATGACCTCCCCGGGGTCGCGGGCGCGAAGCGTGTGTCGGGCGAGCAGCTCCTCCTCGAGCGCGAGCTGCGCCCGCGATTGGTCGGAGCGCGCGAGCGCGCGCGCGATCTCCTGGGGCCGAGCGCCCTGACGAAGCGCCGCGAGCCGCCGCTCGAGCGATTTGCGGTCGAAGGTGCTCCGCTCGAGGTCCGCCTCGGCCTTGTCGAGGTCTGACTTGGGGAGCGAGCCGTCGGCGAAGAGCTTTCGCGTGCGCTCGGCGTTCGTGCGCATCAGGTCTTCGTTCGACGCGGCGGCGCGGAGGTCGTCGGCGAGCGACGCGACGTCTTCCTTCCTGCTCCCGGCCTCGAGGAGGGCGAGGTCCGCCTGGGCGGCGTTGGCGTCCTGACGGCGTGCCTCGGTGGTGAGGCGCTCGATCGTGTCGTCGAGCCTGGCGAGGGCCTGGGCCGCGGTGACTCGGTCGCCGCGGTGGACCTCGACGCGCTCGACCCGTCCCGGCACCTCGAACGAGACGACGTGCTCGTCGTACTCGACGAGACCCTGGTAGCCGGCCGGAACGGACACCTCGTGACGGCAGGCTGAGACCAGCAGGAGCGCGATCCCCCCACATCGAAGACCGCTCTTGAGCGCGCGACTTTGCATGGGGATGCCATGAGCAAGGGCCAGGCCGGCCGCCGGAGGCGCGGGCTCAATCCCGGGCCGCCTCCGTAGCGGGATCGAGGGGCGCGCCGCGCGCGTCCGTCGGCGATCCCGCGGGGATCGAATCGACATCCGGGCAGGGATCGGTCTGGACGCGAAGCGTCCACGCAGTGTCGCCCACAACTCGCGCCTGACCGCCCGGGACGCCGGCCGCCGCGCCCGATAGCTCGTTCCGGACGGAGTCTTCCTCGTCGTGGCCGCCGCCGGCCGCGTCACGCCGAGCGCGGGTGGCGGCTGGAACGCCGATGCAGGCGTAGACGCCGTCGTACCGTCCCACCTCGTCGAGCACCGGCGCGACCTGCCCGACCCAGGCCTCGCCCAGGGGGGACGCCGCGGACAGTGGTTCGACCGGCAGCGAGACGTCGACGACGCCGATGTCTTCGCCGGCCGCGGCGGACAGATTGCGGGCGAGCATCTGCTCGGCGGGGGCTCCCAGCGCGCCGCCGAAGTGAATCAGGCGGACGCGGGCGGCGCCGGCGGGACCGACCTCGATGTGGCAGTCCAAGAGCGGCCCGACGACGCCGGCCGGCCATTCCTGCGAAAGGACGTCCGCGAGACGATCGGTCGACGGGCGGAGCTCGGGCGGCGCGATCGGCTCGGGCCGGAGCGCGAGCGCGGCGCGCCCGGCCTCCCGCACGGCGTCGGCGCTCGGGACCGCGACGGCGCGGACATCCGGGACGACGCCGGTCGCCGCAGACAGACGCACGGCCATGGAGCGCTCCAGCGTCTGCGCGCGCTCCGGGTCGTCGACGACGACGACATTGACGCGGATCCGGTGCTCCACGACGTCGACCGACGAGCGAACGACCTCGCGAGCGACGTCGCGCGCCTCCCGTGCGGCCGGCTGACGGCCAAACCGGCGCGATCGCTTCGGCGCTTCGCGTCAACGGCGCGAGACATGCACGACCCCGCCCCATGAGAGTCCTCATCGCCACGGATCTGAGCCATGGAGCCGACATCGCCGTCCGCGAGGGCGCCGCGCTCGCTGCGGCGCCGGGCGACGCGCTCGCCATCGTCTACGCGCTACCCCAGCCGTCGGTCCTCGAGACGTGGGCGCGTCGCCCGCAGGGCGAGGCCGCGGACCGGGTGAGCGCCGCGCACGAGAGCGTGCGCGAGCGAACGCGAGGGATCGTCGGAGACCGGGCCGAGGTCTTCGTCGAGGACGACGTCGACTATGCCGCGATCGTCTTGCGCGCGCAAACGTGGACCGCGGACGTCGTGGTGGTCGGGAGCTACGGAGGATCCGGGCTCTCGCGCGGCTTCGGGAGCGTCACGGAGCGCGTCCTTCGCCACGCGCCTTGCAGCGTGCTGGTGGCGCGTGAATCGGCAGCGCGCGGCTGGGTGCTCGCGGCGAGCGACCTGTCGGACACGTCGCTCGGGACAATCGCCGCGGCGGCGGTCGAGGCGAAGCGGCGGCGGGCGCGGCTCGAGGTGGTCCATGCCATGGGCTTTCTGGAGGCCGAGGCGCGGTACGTGCTCGAGCTGGCGACGCCGGGGATCACATCACCGCCGGGCGTTGTCGAGGTCGTCGCCGAGGAGCTCGGGAAATCCGTGAGCCTTCTCCGCGTCGAGGCGACGTGCAAGGTGCTCGACCGGCCGGCCGCGGCGGCCGTCGGCGCCGAGGCGGAGGCTCTCGGGGCGGAGCTCATCGTCGTCGGGGCGCACGGCAAGAGCGGGCTTCGCCTGCGGGCGCTTGGTAGGGTCGCGGAGAGGATCGTGCGGACTGCCGCGTGCTCGGTGCTCGCCGTCCGCCCTCCGGTGGTCGTAGATCGGAAGAACGTCTGAACTCCAGTCACTTAGGCATCTCGTATGCCGTCTTCTGCTTGAAAA
>OBLW0100004659.1_pt1 | contig 10433 bp, 7 predicted proteins | sample 1520161 | NCBI WGS metagenome assembly OBLW01 (sample SAMEA3539309, study PRJEB22396) | soil metagenome | biome: tundra; feature: field; material: soil | place: USA | collected 2010-05 | depth 0.15 m
GACAGCCTCGACCTGCTCACCAAGGCAGCCACCGAACTCCCCGACCACTAACCAGGCCAATAATCAGCCTGAGACCCCCGGGCTGGCAAACGAAGGAACATCCCGCATGGGCGACAACAAGTACATCGGCTGGCGTAAGTCCAGCTACAGCAGCGGAACGGGCAACTGCGTCGAGGTCGCCACTGCTGACGGCACTGTCGGCGTACGCGACTCCAAGCAGCATGACCGTGGGCCGGTGCTGGAATTCAGTCACATCGCATGGAAGGCATTCATCCGTGCCGCCAAGAACGGCAACTTCGACCTATAGAAGGAGCGAGATTTCGCGCGCTCGAGCGGACCCGGCGATGTGGGCGTCCTTGCTTAGTCGCCTGCCGCGGAGATGTCACCTCACCTCGGCGGCGGGCGGCGTCCCGTCCGGAAGGGGGATCTCATCCAGGCGGGCCGCGACCGGGTTGCCCTCCGGGCCGGGGAGCATGAACCACAGGTCCCCTTCGGGAGTGCGGTGCTCGGGCAGGTCCCGGACCGCCTCGGCGAGGGCGGCTGCCCGCGGGCGCGGGATCAGGCTGGCCTGCTGGGCCGGCAGGAAATCGGCCAGCAGCCTGACCGCCGCCGAGGCCACGTTCATTCCCCGGCGGCGGTGGCCGCCTTCCTCGGCGCGCATCACGGGGTGATCCAGCATGATCGCTGTCGTGACGACCGGTGCGAGCGTGTAGGCGAGTAGCAGGCTGTCCCACGGCACTTCGACCTGGACGAGGTCCCCGGCGGTGTCGCTGCCGGGAGCAGGGTGCAGGCGGCGATGACCGGTCCGTGCCCTGCTGCCGCGATCTGGGGGGTACTGGCCGACGGTGACGTCGGCCAGGTGCGCCAGGCGCGGCAGCCACACGACGGCGTGGCCGTGCATCAGGCCGTCGTGCCATCGGGGGGCGAGGCTGCCGTGCGTGCTGCTCTGCCCGGTGGCGGTGGTGATGACCAGTTCCGCCGCGCGGACCTCGGCCGCGATGCCCATCTGGGCGTAGGGCGTAGGCATGGGCGAGGACCAGGCAGTCGTCTAAGCACCGCTCGGCGGGGGAGGCTGTGATCTGTTGTTACGGCGTCCCGGAAGAGCGGCAGCAGCGCCGTCACCTGCACCGGATCGGCGGGGTCTCCGTATTTCCAGCAGCTCGGTCAGGCGTGCTCCGGCACGCGGCGCCGCAGGGCCAGGCCCGCGGCGCCGCGGATGGCGCGCGGGTCGCCGGGCGTTGTCCGTCGGGCCGCAGCGCAGAGCTTGGATCGAGAGCCTCAAGTACTCGGCAGAGTCTCTTGATGGACGGAGCCCTCAGCTGTACCATGCAGCACAAGCAACATGCAATCTGCAATTTGCACATCGATTGGAGAGCCGCATGCGCGGTGAGGCAAAGAGAGGCCCGGAGTCTTTGGCCCCCCGGCCTCACCGCGTCTGCTCGTTCATCCAACGAGACAAATTGAACGGCGGATCCGGGCCGACGCAGCTTCACCGGTGGGCGTGCATTCCCACACCACGGACGAGGGCGCGTGGCGGGCCTTAGCACAGGCTTCCGTCAGCATTTAGAGATGTCTGGTAAGCACAATGTAGCCATCTGCACGTGCTAATGCACGTGCAGATGCTCCGTGCAGAAGCATAATCAGAGCCGGGGGATCGCGTCCATCACCAGTTGCGAGACGGGAGACCACCTATGACACGCCCGGCGAAGCGACTGCTCGCCCACGGCTGGGCCTACATTCCGGCCGCCTCCAGCCCGATAGGCGGCGGGCTGATCAAACTCGGCCGGGGAAGCACATGGGCCGCGGCCGCTGTGGGCCTCGCGCCCTATGCGATCTGCGCACTGCTGTTCACCGTCTTCGTGATCGGCTACCTCGCAGCGCTCGTCCGCTACCTGTGCGCAAAGCCAGGGGAACAGCAGGCCATGGAACGCCTCATCACCGTGTCAGCAAACGCCATCGTGTCGATCCTGACGCTCACTGCCGCTACGCTCCCAGATCAGGCCAGCAAGCCCGCAGAACCTGCCTCCCAGGTGATAACCAGATAAAGCTGAAGGCATGGCCGTCATGCTGGGTCACGGGCGCGGCTCTGCAACCAGGTCGCTGCGGTGGTCATTGGCGCGCTCCGAGTCCGGCCAGGCGCTCACGCTGCCCGGTGCAGTCCGGCGACCGGCAGGCGGCCAGCCACGATCCACGCCATCGGCCGGCCCAGACGGCGGCCGGTGGGTGTCGCAGCCCGTGCCCGAGGGGTGCCGGACTGCCGGCCGCTTCGTGACCTCGGACGCAGATCTCAGCTACGCGAGCAGCCGACTGAGTTTGCTACGCTGGCGGCTGTTCCTGGGGCTGCAGCGCAGTCCGGTAGCGCACCTCGTTCGCAGCGAGGAGGCCAGGGGATCAGATCCCCTCAGCTCTACCAGAACCACAGGTCAGGCTCACGACCTGAAGCTTCGGTGATCATGGCGATGGTCGCGTGGCCGTCGTGTTGAGCGCCGGACCTTGGCATCCGTCACCTTCGGAGGGCACGTTATGGCATCTGCGCCTGAGTGCCAGAAGTGTGACCAGATAGCTGGTGTTGACTGGCTCCCCCTAACGCGAAGGGTGCCATTCTGATGCCGATCGATCTGGCGGCAGCGGCCCTCGGCTGGCTGGTTCAGGTGTTCGGGGATACCGGGATCGCCTTGGTACGCGGCCCACAGGACGAGCGTAAGTTGAAGAAAGCTGTGGAGCAGGCGATCAAGATGGTCGTCGACCGAGCCGAGCCCGGATCGCAGGAGGCGTTGCGGCAAGGGCTGGAACTGTGTTTCTCGTCTCCGCGGCAGATCCGTGTCGAGGGGTCGTCATCGGTGGGTGAAGGGCTGCGTACGGCGATCGCCGACCAGGTCAGGCAGCTCGCGGAGTGGGTGAACACCAATACTGGCCGGCCGTTCTACTCGGATGTCTGGGTTGGCCCAGACTGGGTCACCGAGCAGGTCACCGACGCGTTCGTCACGGCGCTGCGGCACTTTGCTGCCGGTGGTGGCCTGGCGGAGCTGGTGCACGGCCTGGACACCGCGGACATAATGGCCCGGCTGGACTCGTTGGATCTGCAGATCAGCGGCCTGACCGTGGCGGCGCCGACGGCGCCGCAGCCTGGCGAAGGCGCGGCCGCAAGCAAGGCCGTGTCGGCGGACGCCATTCTGCGGGGACCAATCGCCCATCTCGGACTGGCTCAGCGGCTGCGCGACGCGGACGACGCGCGTGACACTGACCCGGCCGCGGCTGCCGCCGGATACGGGGTGATCGCGGACGCCTTGACTGCGTCTCCATACATCCCGCATGCCGCCTGGCTCCGTTCCCGGCAGGCAGATACTCTGCTTGCAGCCGGAGACGTGACGGCAGCCATTGAGGCTGAGCTGACAGTGATGGCAGCCGCGCTCTCATCGGGGGACCCGGGCCAGGCTCTCAGCGTGGCGAACCGGCTCGCCGCTCGGCTGCCGGAGGTGCCGGACCATCTGGCGCGCGCGGTCAACGCCCTGTCCGCTCTAGCCGCCTACGAGGCGGGCCACGACGCGACCCTGGATGCTGCCGCAAAGATGGTTGATGCTGCAGAGCCGCTGGATCCGCACAGGCTGCAAGTCGCCACGCTCTTTGCTGAGCACGCAATCGCGTCTCGCCGTCCAGACCTGATTCGTGATCGCACCAGCGTCCTCGCCGCTACCGCTGATGCGGCCGGCTTGGACGAGGCTGGGCGGCTGGCCGATGCCCGTCTGCGCGCCTGCATCGCCGACGCGACTGAGGACTGGGATGACCTTGCCCGCGCCGCGAGGACCAGTTACCCGCCCCAGGTGGCTGGACTCCTCCTCGCGCGCCACGGCCGGCACTTGGCGATGACGCGGCAGCCGAAGGCCGCGATCGAGCGGTATAACGACGCCATAGAGAAGGCCTGCCAGGCACATACGTACGCGGACGCGGCCGACTGGCTCTTCGCGATCCGCCTGATCCGAATCCGGTACGGTATCGACCTCGTGACCGGCGACCTCAACGAGCCCCACCGGCTCGCACTTGCTCTGCGCGCGGCCGGTAACGACAGCGTCATCCCGGCCCCGTTCTCGCCGCGCGAGCGCGTCCTCTCAGCCCTTCACGAGAGTAAGTTCTCCCAGGCATTGGAGGCGCTTCACCTGTACCGGTTGCGGTCCGTGACCATCGCGAGCTGGGCCGACGAGCAGGAGGCCGAGGATCGGCTCGGTGAGTTGTACGCCGGGGCTAATGAACCGCTCCGCGCGATCGGGCACTTCGTCGCCGCTGGTGAGATCGACCAACTCAAGGAACTCGCCGAGGGGCTTCCCGAGGTGTCGCTGCCTCTGCCGGTTCCCGATGGCCTGCCCGGCCGGCCTTCGTGGGAACGCACCGCCCTTTTCACCATCGCTGGAGCTGCGGCTGATCTCCTCAGTGACGCGGAGGCTGGGCAATGGGCAGCCGCAGCGCTCACCGAGATCACCGATGCGAGGCCAGTGCCCATGCTGACCAGGGATCCGACCCTGGACGCATGTACGATCTTCGGCCGCCTTGCCGACGCTGCTACCGAGGATCAGGCGTCTCGTTTCCTCGACCTGGCCTCGCCGTGGGTGGAACGAGAGCCCAATCACTACCGGCACACCGACGAGGCCCACGCGGAAGCGCTCACCCGCATCGCGAGTGCCCATCCACTGCTGCGGCCTGTCGCAGTGGACCAGATGTGCCGGGCGCTGATCGCAGACCAGCGTATGGGTGGGATCATCCTGTCACGCGGTAAGGAAAGCCTCGATGCCGAACCAGGCATCGTAGCGGCGCGGTGCGGGCCAGCCGCAGCCGAGGGGCATGTCCGTGCCGCGCTCGCCCTGGTGCTCACTGGAGCCGACACGACGGCCGTCGTTCCGCTTGCTCGCCAGCGCATCGATGGGATGGCGCAGCCGCGTACGCACACTCCTGGACACTATGAGTTCAGCGGCGGCTGGCAGGACGAAGCTGTCCTTTCCATTGCCCTCACCGCACATGATCGAGCCCGATTTGCTCACGCAATGATCACGGTCATCGAGGACCGGGAGGACCTCGCTTGGAACAGAGGCCTCGCGCTCGAGGCGCTCGCCGCCGTCGGCCGCCGACTCGACGACGCCGACCGGGACCGCTGGTTCCCGGCTGTCCTCGCCGTCGCGCGCGGTGAGCAGGACGGCAGCGCCGGCGATGAGCTTTTCTCCGACCGCCCAACCAACCACTTCCGGATCAACATCGGAGCCGGCACTCTCCGTCATGGCGGTCTACTCGCAGCCGCAGCACTCGCCCGCACCCCAGAGCAGTACGCGGATGTCGTAGCGATCGCTCAGGAGCTAATGCCACGTGCTGACCCGCACGAAGCGAACGTTATCGCCCGTGCCCTCGCCTTGCTGCCCGCCGACCGGCATGGTCTCGACTCCCTTAGCCTGGCCGCCCACGGAAACGAATGGATCCGTGCACTCGCCGCCGCTGTCTGGTGCACCACCGGCGGTGAGCCGGCCCAGCTTGGCGTCCGCCTCGCCGCTGATTCCTCCGTTCATGTCCGGCGCACCCTTGCGGCCCATTTGCCGGACGGATCCGCCTATGACGTGCCTCGGGTCGCACTGCTCAACGACATCCGCCGCTCGGTCCGCGCGGTCATATCGGCCCGCGTAGCTGGGCGCTGATGCGCTGGCGCTTGCCGGGATGACGGTCGCGCAGATCACGGAGAGGGTTGTTCGTCGAGGTTCCCTGGTTCACGCCAGCGTCCCCGGACTACGACCGCCAGGCTTCTTCCCGCAAGCCGCCCTTCTGAGCCCAAGGAAGCCGCCACGAACGCAGGCGGGCTGCGCCGGGCAGGTCAACGGCACCGGGTGGGACTTCAGCGGACCGGCAGGTCGCCAGCTAGCCGTACTGCGGCGACTTCTGGCCACGCGAGGATGATGGCCTCCCATCGGCACAGGTCATCCCAGCTGGCGTCTGCCGGGGGCCGGCTGGTGACGATGGTCGCCTGGACGTCGTGGCCGGAGGCTGTGAGTTTCTGCCGGTACCGCAATACCTGGCCCATCGCCGTGCGCAGCTGTTGTTCCTCATTGTCCGGCGTGATCGACTTGACCTCGGCGACCCATACGGTCTGTCCGCGCAGCCAGGCCAGGTCGAACCGAGGCTCCCCGTGGCCTGGCGAGCGAGGCGCCAAGCCCATCGTGGTGACGATTCTTGCCAGTTCGTTCTGCGTCCGGTTGTGCTCGGCCCAGCCCGCGCCGAAGGCGTCAGGATCGCTGTCTGCGGCGGGGAGACGCTTATCAGGAGCGGTCTCGCTGGCCTGCCGGTATGCAGTCCCGACTGTGCTGGGGCTGTGAACTCTGTAGTCATTGATGACAATCCCAGCGTCCGGGCTGCCACGTACGTGCGGTGCCCACCAGTACTGGCCGGCGTGGCGGCCGAACAGCGGCGCGTCCGGCGTGAAGATCTTGAAGTGCCCGCGGCAGATGGTCAGCGCTCGCCGTAGCCCGCCGGCGCTCGCGTCTGCCGCGCCGGCCTCGTTGAGCAGCCGGCGCATAGGCTCAATGTCGAGGACCTGGTAACGCACCAGCCGGTGGCCGCGCCGGCGGCGGTTGGCTCGTGAGGCGTTCGCTTCGGGTTCGACCGTCCGTACTTCGACGTTGCGGCAGTGCATGAGCGAGATGGCCAGCAGCACAGGCAGCACGAATGGCAGCATGCGCTCGGTCTCCCGGTGGGCGACCTCGGGGGGCGGCGCGGGTTCCATCTCGGCGATGGCCGCGCCGAAGTACGGCTGGCCGTCGGCATGACGGAACCAGGTGCCATCCTCGGCAAGCCCGATCATGTGAGTACATGCGGGTCCCGCTGCCACCCATGGCCCGATCTCGATGAAGGTCCGCAGTACCAGGACCCACCGCGGCACGCCGTCATCGCCGGGATGCGGCCCTGTTTCCGGGCTCTCGGTGGCCTCGACGTACACGCCCCACGCGGACGCGTTCAGCTGGTTGGGCACGTCCTGGATATCGACGAAAAACCGGTTGAACGGCGGAGCCATGGCGGCTACAACATCTGTGACATCGGTGCCCGGCGGAAGGGTATTGCAGTATCGGGCCACATCGTCTGCCGCGATCACAGGGATGCCCGACAGCAGTGCCCTGTCGAACTTCTCGACTCCGCGGAACGACTGCATAATCGCGGCGCGCGTGACCCGGGCGAGTTCGGCCTGGCTTGCCTGGTGGCCTTTCCTGAGCAGGAACGTCTCGCTAATCTGCTCCCGGACCTGATTCTCGTACTCCACCGGATCGGATAGCACGTCCGGGGTAACCGGACGGAGCTTTCCGCCGCGCAGCCGGTCGATGAAGCGCTCCACGTCACAGGATGCTGCCACATCCAGGCGTTCGCTGCCGCCCTGGACCGGCTGCCATGGCACCCTCTGGCCACAGGTGCTGGAGGATGGAGACAGGATGGGCCGGGCACGGTCCAATGGCGGCAGCCATCTGTGCATGCCCGTTACTTGTCTCCATCTGCGGACCCTGGATCTTCAGCCCAGGTGTCCTCTGTGGCTTCGTCTTCGTCGTGGCTGGCTTCGTCGTCGATGTCGTCGTTGGCTACTTGCGTGGTTGCCTCGCGGTAGTCGGGGTGGTCTTTGTCCGCCGCCACTGCCATGTGCAGGGGGGTTGCATACACGACGCGGCCGTCCCAGGAGACTGGCTGCTCGCATAGCCGGGCGGTGAGGGCAGCGAGAGCGGCTGGCTCCCAGCTGCCGGCGGCGGGGACCGTTATCTCGGTGGCGGTGTAGGAATGCCAGGGCTTGCGCAGCTGGCTGGCCAGGTAGTCGGGGAGGGTCCAGCGGGTGTAGTGCGCCCCGGTGGCGCCGCCCATCGCGCCGTAGGTCTTGGAGATGCCGGGGAAGAGCCACGACGGCTGCATGGAGTCCTGGAGCTGGTAGACGCGGCGGCCTGGCGCGGCGGGCTGGAAAGTATCCCGCGGGGTGGTCCCCTCGCTCTGGCGGGTCACCGGGCGGCCGATCTCGTCGCTGTTGTTGCTGCGGACGATGGCGACATCCCGGCCGTCGGCGCGGAGGGAGTCTCCGGGCATCGGGCCGAGGCCGAAATGCTGATCTTGCAGCCCTGGCCAGATGGTGCGGGTGGAGGGGCCGTCGGTGAAGATCACCATTGGCATGCCGGCGGGGTGGTCTTTGGCGAGCTGGGCGAGCCGCTGCTCGACAAGTGCCCGGGTCCGGGCGGCTTTCTCCTCGGTGCGGCCAAGTGCCGCGTCCCCGATATGGCCGGCGTGGAAGTCGGCGGTGGCGGTGGCGATCGGCAGCCATCTGCGCTGGCGGTCGCTGTACATGGTGGCGTGCCAGGTGCTGTGCGGGTCGGGGGTGGCGTGGATGGCGACGAGGACCAGGACCAACGGGGGGGCATCGTGGCTGGTCTGCTGGCGCCGTGCGTGTATGCCGATGAGCAGCGCGGGCCGGTCGAGGCGGTAGTCCAGGCCGGGCCCGGCGGCTGCCGCCTGGATGCGGTGGTCGAGGATGCCGGCGATCCGCAGGAGGTCCTGCAAGGCTGACCGCTGCGCGTACCTGATCGCGCCAGCTGTCCGCGGCCGGGCGCCCGGTGGCAGCTCCAGCGGCTCGGTGGCCAGGAACTGGCACGGGATCCCGCGGTGCGCGAGCAGCCTCCTCAGGTGGGGCTTAGCGTCGCTGTCCCTGGCGATGGGAACGGCCGGATGGAACTCGGTCTCTGCCCAGGCGGTAACAAGGCGGTCTTCGCCGCGCTCCAGGCCAAGGCCGCTGAGGACCGCGGCGAGCATGGCTATCCGGTTGACCGGACCGTGGGCCAGCATGGCCGGGCAGTGGCAGGTGATGACCGTCAGCCGGTCGCTGACTGCCGCGGGCTGGCCGTCGGCGGAAGGCTGCAGGGGCCGGCCGGCTAGTTCTTGCAGTTCGCTGAGCATCCGGCTGCGGGCGGCGGGGGTGGCGTACAGGCACAGGATGGTGAGGTGCCGGTATCCGGTGGAGTCGACGGCCCGGGCGGTCAGGGTCCCGGCGGGTTCGCGGCGGGCGAGCTTGATCCGCTTGGCGGGCTCGAATCCGAGCGGCTGCAGTCCGGGCAGGTGCTCGGTGATGTGCTCGTGCAGGCGCAGCATGAACCGTGGTCCCAGCCCGCTGCCCAGCCGGGGCCGGCCGGTCGTGGGGGCCTGGGGGCGGATGCTGCCGGCCAGCGCGGGCAGGGAGCCGGGCAGGGTGAGGGGCTCTAGCTCGCAGGCTTCGATGATCTTCGGGATGGCGGGGCTGAGGAGGTGCCGCCAGGGGTCGGTCTCGGCGAGGGGGTCGCTGTCGGGGCGGTGGCGGTGGTGGACGGGCAGTCGCATGACCGGGGCGCCGGGCGCGTCGCGGGCGATCCAGGTGTTCTTGACTCGTGCCCAGTGGCCGGCGAGGCGGGAGAGGTGGGCGCTGAAGCACAGGACAAGGTCGCTGATGCCGGGGTTGGTGACGAGCCGGACCGTGATCCGGGCCATGGCGTGGGCGGTGCCGTTGGGGCTGGTGATGAGGTCGGTGGCGTCCCAGGCGAGCAGGCTGCCGTCGGTGTCGAGCCGGAGGGACAGCGGGCTTCGCCCGTCGATGCGCAGGGCGGTTCCCGCGAGATGGCGCATGACCTGCCAGGCTGCGATGCGGAATACCCACCCGGGTGCTTCGGGGACGCCGCCGGCGCGGAAGACGGCATAGTCGTCGAGCGGGCGGGCGGGGTCGGCCGGCGGCAGCAGCCGCGCCAGCGTGCCGGCGCTGTGGTCACCGCGGATGTGCTGTTCCCAGGCGGCGACGGCGATGGCGAGCCGGTAGTCGAATGGCTGGCTGGTGAGCAGCAGCATCCGGGTCCCGGCGGCCAGTTCCGTGCGGCCCAGGTCGCGCTCGCCGAAGAGCCGGGTGGGCTGGCCGGTGGCCGCGCACAGGCCGGTGGCCAGGGAGCTGTAGGACGGGCGTCTCCCCTGCTGGTTGTCGCGGCGGGCGGGCAGCTTGCTCCAGGCGTCGCTGAAGTCTTCGGTGAGCGGGTAGGCGGTGATGCTGCCGAGCAGGGCAGCTGCTTGGCTGCGCGGCAGCCGGTAGGCCAGGGTGATCAGCATGGCGGGGCTCCGGGCCGGGCCGGGCCGGGCTGGGGTGCGGGGGCGTTTTGGTTGGCGTAGCTGAAGAAGGCTTCCAGGGTTGTCCCGTACAGGGAGCGCATGGAATCCAGGACGCCGGCGCTGTCCCACTTGTCACGCAGCTGGGCGATGAGGGTGGCGAAGTCGGTGCCGCCCTGGGGGTCGAGGAATGCGCCGTCGACGAGGTGGAGGACGGCCGGGGTGCCGCCGCGGCGGGCGCGGCCGATGAGCTGGATCGCGTCGTTGATGATCTCGGCGGTCAGATCGGAAGAGCACACGTCTGAACTCCAGTCACTTAGGCATCT
>OBLW0100004661.1_pt1 | contig 10429 bp, 4 predicted proteins | sample 1520161 | NCBI WGS metagenome assembly OBLW01 (sample SAMEA3539309, study PRJEB22396) | soil metagenome | biome: tundra; feature: field; material: soil | place: USA | collected 2010-05 | depth 0.15 m
AATCTGACCGATGCCGGCGACGTCTCCGGCTCGAAAACCAACATCCTGGTCTTCAACGGGGTGGTGCTGGGCGATGCGGCCGACTACCGGCTCATTGTCACCAACGCCCTGGGCGCCGCCACCAGCCAGGTCGCGACGCTCACCGTGCTGTTCACCGACACCAACCGCCCGGCGATAACCGCGCTCAATCCCCCCGCCGGGGCCACCGTCAGTACGCTCACCCAAATCCAGGTGACCTTCAGCAAGAATGTCATCGGCGTGGACGCCGAGGACCTGCAAATCGACGGGGCGCCAGCCGGGTTTCTTTCAGGTTCCGGCTCGAATTATCTCTTTGGCTTCAGCCAGCCCCCGGCGGGCACGGTCCAGATCACCTGGGACGTGGACAGCGGGATTAGTGACTTGTCAGGCAATTCGTTCAACCCCTCGGTCACTTGGACCTATCAGCTCCTGGACAACATCCCGCCGGTGCTGGTTTCCACCGCCCCGGCGGCGGCGGCGACGGTGGACCGTCTGACGCAGGCCCAGGTCTTCTTTAGCAAAGCGGTGTCCGGCGTGGATGCGGCTGATTTTCTGGTCAACGGCCTGCCGGCCACGAATGTCACCGGCAGTGGCTTTGGCCCGTACAGTTTTCAGTTTGCCCAACCTGCCCAAGGCGTCGTGGGGTTCTCCTGGGCCGCCGGCCACAACATCCGCGATAGCGCCTCCAACCTCTTTGGCGGCAGCGGCTGGAGCGTGACGCTTAACCCTGCCGTCGCCTCGGCCCTGACCAACTTGGTCATCAACGAGTTCCTCGCCGCGAATGTCAGCACCAACGGGCTGGTTGACGAGGACGGCCAGCTTAGCGACTGGCTCGAGCTCTACAACCGCGGCACCGCGCCCGTCAACCTCTGTGGCTGGTCGTTGACCGACTCCGCCGACCAGCCGGCGCAATGGACGTTTCCGGCAACCAATATCGCCCCCGGCCAGTACCTAGTCGTGTTCGCCTCCGGCAAAGATCGCCGAACCCCCGGTGCCAACCTGCACACCAATTTCAAGCTCAGTGCCGCCGGCGCGTATCTCGGCCTGTACGGCTCCGATTTTCCGCCACAGGTGGTCTATGAATACGCGCCGGGGTATCCCGAGCAGCGCAACGACATCTCCTATGGCCTCGACAGCGCAAACAGCCAGAAGTATTTCGCCGTGCAGACCCCGGGCGGTCCGAACAGCTCAAACACCCTGGCCGGCCTGGTGGCCCCGGTTCACCTGAGCACGCAGCATGGCTTCTTCAACCAGCCGTTCAATCTGGTCCTGACCACCGAAACTCCGGGCGCCACCATTCTTTACACCACCGACGGCAGCGAGCCGGGCATCAGCGGCGGGATTACCAATGGCACCCTCTATACCGGCCCGATCAATATCAGCCGGACCACGGCCATTCGGGCGGCGGCGTTTGTACCGGGGCTGCTGCCGACGCTCGTCGCCTCGCAGACTTACCTGTTCGTGGAAGACATCGTCCGACAGCCGAACAATCCGGCCGGCTACCCGACCGGCTATGTCTGGACTCCGACGCCGGGCGAGGTGGCCACCGGCACGCTCGCCGATTACCAGATGGACCGGGCGATAGTTAATGATGTTCAATACTCCAACGCCGTCCGTACGGGGTTGGTTGCGATTCCGACGATGTCGGTCATGACTCCGGTTGACAACCTGTTCGGCCCGGTTAACGGCCTTTACACCCATTCGGTCGATCACACGCTCGAGGTGCCTGCTTCGATGGAGCTGATTTACCCCGATGGCACTCCTGGGCTGCAAGCGGATTGTGGCCTCCAGATGCAAGGCGGGGCCTCGCGCATGCCCGAAAGGACTCCGAAGCACTCGTTCCGCGTGGATTTCAAGAGCGGCTACGGGCCGAGCAGCCTGAGCTACCAGGTCTTTGGCGATTCACCGGTCACGAGCTTCAAAACGCTGGTAATGGATGCCGGCTACAATTTCTGGTGGCACTATGGCGGCGCGGTCAACCCGGACGATCAACGCTACCGCGCCCAATGCGTCCGCGACCAGTTCATCAGCGATTTGATGCTCGCCTTGGGCCATCCCTCCTTTCACGGCCAGTTCTATCATCTCTATCTCAACGGTCTCTATTGGGGGCTGCACTATATTCACGAGCGGCCCGATGACGACTTCGCCGCCAGCTATTTCGGAGGGGATAATTCCGATTACGATGTCATCAAGAACACCAGCGATAACCTCCAGGTGGTCGCTGGGGACCTGACTGCCTGGAACGCGATGCTGGCGCTGGCCAACAGCAGCCTGACCAACAACGCCCAATACCTCCAGTTGCAGCAGTACGTGGACGTGGACAACCTGATTGAATACATGATCGTCAATCACTGGGGCGGCAACGATGATTGGCCGCAACACAACTGGTATGCCCTTCGCAACCGCACGACGGGCGGGACGTTCAAGTTCATGATATGGGATGCCGAGCAGGTGTTGAAGAGCGTGACGGAGAACGTAACCACGGTGAATGCGGCGAGCAGTCCGGCCCAGATCTATAACGCGCTGTGCAACAATGCCGAATTCCGCCTCCTTTACGCGGATCACCTCCAGAAACTGTTCTTCAATGGCGGTTTGTTCTATACTGACCCTAACCCTGCCAACGCACTTTGGGATCCGGCCCATCCGGAGCGCAATGTCCCGGCGTCCTTCTACATGAAGCGCATCAACGAGATTACCAACGCCATCGTCGATGAGTCGGCGCGCTGGGGCACCTATTTCCTCACTAACTACACCCGCAACAATCAGTGGCTGATCGAGCTCAACAACCTGCTCGGCTTCACCAATACCGCCGCCAACACCGCCAACTATTTCCCCCAACGCTCGGCCAATGTGCTGAATCAGTACAAGGCCATTGGCCTGTTCCCGAGCGTTAGCGCCCCGCTCTTCAGCCAACTGGGCGGCAATGTCCCGTTCGGCTATGCCTTGACGATGACCAACCCCAATTCGGGCGGCAGGATCTATTACACCACCAATAACACCGACCCGCGGGCCTTTGGCTCAGGGGCGGTGGCCCTCGGGGCGCTGGTCTATTCCAACACCCCTCTGGTGCTCAACGCCGGCACCGTCGTCAAAGCGCGCGTGCTCAACGGAAGCTGGAGCGCCCTCGTCGAGGGCGACTTTACTGTGGCCTCACTGGGCATTCCCATTCGCATCACCGAATTGATGTATGACCCAGTCGGCGGCAGTTCCTACGAGTTCATCGAGTTGGAAAACATTGGGGACGTCACCGTGGATATGAGCGGGTACAGCTTTTCCGGGGTGACTTATGTCTTCCCCAGCGGCACGACGCTGGCGCCGGGCGGGGTCATGGTCATCGCCAATAACGGCAACCCGTCCGCGTTCGCCAGCCGCTATCCCGGCGTGGTCGTGGCTGGTTTCTACGGCGGTAACCTTTCCAATAGCGGCGAACGCATCGCGTTGCTGGACCAAAACGGCGACACGATCATCGCGGTCAATTACAACAATGCCGCCGGCTGGCCGGTGTCTGCGGCGGGCGGCGGCTATTCTTTGCAGATCATCAATCCAAACGGCGATCCCGACGACCCCGCCAACTGGCAGGCCAGCCCCACCCTCAACGGTTCGCCGGGCATCGTGACCCCGGTGGTTTTCACCAACACCGTGCGGCTGAACGAAGTCATGGCCGAGAACAACGGCCTGATCAACAACGGCGGAACCTATCCCGCTTGGGTCGAGTTGGCCAATACGGGGACCAACAGTGTCAGCGTGGCCAATTGGAGTTTTAGCAACAGCGGCAACGCCAGAAAATTTGTCTTTCCCAATGGCACGACGATCTCCGCCGGCGGTTTTCTCGTCGTGTGGTGCGATACCAACATGGCCGCGCCGGGCCTACACAGCGGCTTCATTCTCAGCCGCAATGGCGAAAACCTCTTCCTTTACGACGCCTCGACCAACCGCGTGGATGCCTTCAGCTTCGGATTGCAGTTGAGCAATTACAGCATGGGGCGGGTGGGCATCGACGCAAGTTGGCAACTCAACCAGCCCACGCCGGGCGCGCCCAACATCGCCACCAATCTCGGATCGGCGACCAACCTGGTGATCAACGAATGGCTGGCCAATTCCGTGCCGGGCGGGTCGGATTGGATTGAACTCTACAACAAATCGTCCAGCAAGCCGGTTATGCTCACTGGTTTGTATCTCGGCACGAGTAACGAGCTGTTTGAGATTCGCTCCGCCTCCTTCATCGCCCCGCTCGGCTATGTCCAGTTGTTCGCCGATAAGAACCCGGGGCCCGACCATCTGGATTTTAAACTCACCGCAGCCGGGGACGCGATCACGCTATTCGACTATTCAGGAGCGCCAATGGATTCGGTGAGCTTTGTCAATCAGATCCAAGGGGTATCGGAGGGCCGGTTGCCCGACGGTTCGCCCAATATTGTCAGTTTCCCTGGGACGGTCAGCCCGGACGCCAGCAATTACATCAGCAGTAATGCCGGCCCGATTCTGAACGAGGTGATGGCCCGCAACACTTCGGCCGTGTACGACGGGCGGGGCAACACTCCCGATTGGATCGAGATTTACAATCCGACCTCCTCCAGTTTTAGCCTGGCCGGGATGAGCTTGGGCAACAACCCTTATGGCACAGGTCAATGGACGTTTCCGGTTGGTTCCACCATCGCCTCCAATGGTTACGTGGTGGTGTGGCACGATTCCTCGCGTCCTGCTTCCACCAATGCGTCGTCCGACCTCAACACGGGCTATAATATCAGCGGGGATGGGGACGCCGTCTGCCTGTTCAGCGCCACCGGCCAATTGGTCGATTCGGTCGCCTTTGGAGCGCAGATCGGAAACTTGTCCATCGGCCGCATTGGCGGATCGTGGAACCTGTTGTCCAACCCGACGCCGGGCGCGCCCAACGCCACGACCGCGGCTTTGGGCAACGTCATGAATCTTCGCGTCAACGAATGGATGGCCGATCCTGTCTCCGGAGGTGACTGGTTCGAACTTTACAACACGGACAGTCTGCCGGTCTGCCTCAGTGGCTTGTTCCTGACGGACGACCCGTCCATCGCGGGCATGACCAACACGCAGATTGCCTCCTTGACTTTCGTGGCCGCCAAAGGCTGGGTGGAATACCAGGCCGATGCTCGGTTGAGTGGCGGGCCAAACCATGTCAACTTCAGCTTGAATAAGGATGGTGAAACCATCCGCATTTATACCACCAACCTCGCGCTCATCGACGCCATCGATTTTGGCCTGCAGAGCAAGAGCGTCTCGCAAGGACGCCTGCCGGACGGCGGCAGCAATATCGTGAGCTTCTCCGCCACGCCGACGCCAGAGACGAGCAACTATCTTCCGCTCCAGAACGTGGTCGTCAACGAAGTCCTGAGCCACGCCGATCCGCCGCTGGAAGATGCGATTGAATTATACAACCCGGGCAACACCAACGTCGCGATTGGCGGCTGGTTCATCAGCAACTCGGAAACTAACTTCAAGAAATATCGAATACCTGATGGGACGGTCCTGCCGGCCGGCGGCTATCAGGTCTTTTATGAATACGAGTTCGATGGCACCAACGCCGCGCCCTTCACGTTCGATTCGGCGCATAGCGACCGGGTGCTGCTCTCGGAAGCCGATGGCTTGGGCAATCTGACCGGCTACCGGGCACAAGTTTCCTTCGGGGCGGCCGAGAACGGAGTTTCCTTTGGCCGGTTTGTCACGAGCGCGGGTGTGGATTTCGTTTCCCTGGCCGGCCGCAGCTTCGGTGTGGATAATCCCTCAACCGTCGCGCAGTTCCGGACCGGAACCGGTTTGACCAATTCCTATCCCAAGGTCGGCCCGGTAGTGATCAATGAAATCATGTACGACCCCCCCGCCGTCGGTAGCATCGAAAACACCACCAACGAATACATCGAACTTTTCAACATGACTGCTGCCGCCGTTCCGTTATATGACCCGGCGGCGACAACAAATCATTGGATGCTGAAGGGCGATGTTAATTATGTCTTTCCCGACGGGGTGATCTTGCCTGCCGGAGGCTTTCTGGTTGTAGTCGGTTTTGATCCCGTCGCCAATCCCGCCGCGCTGGTGGGCTTCAGAGCCGCCTACAACCTTGTCACCAATACTCCCATTTACGGGCCTTACACCGGCGGCCCGCTGGACGATGGTGGCGCCACGGTCCAATTGTCCAAGCCCATTACGCCCGAAATTGCGCCGGCGGTGGACGCTGGTTTTGTCCCCTACATTTTGGTGGACAGCGTCACCTACAGCAATGCATCTCCGTGGCCCGCGGCCGCCGCGGGCGGCGGTATGTCGCTCCAACGCAACTTCCTGGGCAACTATGGGAATGAACCGCTCAACTGGGTTGCTTGCGCTCCCAATCCGGGGTCGAGAAATTGTCTTAGTGACACCGACGGCGACGGCTTGCCGGATGACTGGGAACTGGCCAACGGATTGAATCCTTACTCGGCGGCCGGCCCTGACGGGGCCAACGGCGACCCCGACGGAGACGGCTCTACCAATCTCCAGGAGTACCTTGCCGGCACTGACCCGCACGATTCACGGAGCTTCCTGAAGATCGACTCTGTTAGTTTGCTGTCAGGGGCAGCGGCGATTCGTTTCACCCGTGTTGCCGGTCGTAGCTATTCCGTCCAGTACCGCAACAGTCTGGCCACAGGTTCCTGGCAAAAACTTGCCGATGTTCCAGCCGCTTCCACCACGGCGACGGTCCAGGTCAGTGATCCCTCCGCCGGCGGCGCTACCAGCCGGTTTTATCGCCTGGTAACACCCAAGCTGCCGTAGAGTGGCGGCAGCTAATGGCCCTTTTCCGGGCCTGCGATTTCGACCTTGCACGGCTCCCCTAAAGCCTGTATTCGTCCGGCATGGAGCCCCATGAAGCCCTGGTGGCGCTGAATCTGATCGAGCACGTCGGCCCTGTTCGCGTGCGGCAACTGCTCGAACACTTCGGCGATGCGCCCGCCATCCTGCGAGCCTCCAAATCCCAGTTGCTCCAGGTCCGGGGCATCGGCGAGGACACGGCTGAGGCTATCGCCGGTTGGGAAACGACTGCCGGCCTCAGTGCCGAGCTCAAGCGCATCGCGGATTCCGGCTGCCGCATTGTGACGCAAGCCGACCCCGAGTATCCGGAACTGCTGCGGCAGATCTACGACCCACCCATCGTGCTCTACGTCAAAGGCCAGTTGAGCACAAAAGACAAGAACTCCGTCGCCATGGTCGGCTCGCGCATGACCACGCACTACGGGATTGAGGCCGCCCGCAAGCTGGCTTATCAACTCGCCTACCTGGGCGTCACCGTCGTCAGCGGCGGCGCGCGCGGCATTGATACCGCCTCCCACCAGGGCGCGCTGGCTGCAAAGGGCCGCACCATCGCTGTTCTCGGGACGGGGATAAATCTGGTAACCCCGCCGGAGAATGCGAAGCTGTTCGAGCAGATCGCCGCCAACGGCGCGCTGATCACCCAGTTCCCTTTCAACCGACCCGCCGATAAGCAATCCTTCCCCATCCGCAACCGCATTGTCGCCGGCATGACGCTCGGCACGGTGGTTGTCGAGGCCAACCTCACCAGCGGCGCGCTCATCACTTCCAACTTCGCCAACGAATACGGCCGCCAGGTTTTCGCCGTGCCCGGGCGCATCGACTCGCCCCGCAGCAAAGGCTGCCACGACCTGATCAAGAAGGGCGCCAAGCTGTGCGAGAGCGTGGAAGACATCCTGAGCGAGTTCGAATACCTCTTCCCTCCCAGCAACCGCCCGCCCTCCGCCGGCGAGACGGGCGTCCTTCCGGCGCTCGAACTGGGTCCGAATGAGCAGAAGATCTATGACGTGCTCGACCATGAAGAGATCAGCATCGACGATGTGATCCGCAAGAGCGGCCTGCCGAGTTCGGCCGTCTCCGTCGCACTGCTCAGCCTGGAGATGAAGCGCCTGATCCGGCAGTTGCCGGGGAAGATGTTTGTGAAGAACCAGTAAAAAGTGAGAGCTTTTATTAGGTGCTGGCAATTCGGGCGCATGACGACTACCTTTACCGTAATATGCAAGCCGCCGTGGAACACAAAGAGTGGACGGACGAAGCGCTCATGGCGCTGCCGCGCAATGGCCAAAAGCATGAACTGCTCGGGGGAGAATTGGTCGTGAGCCCGACCGGCGTTCAGCACGGGTATATTGCATCACGCCTGCTCGCGGCGCTGCTGGAATTTGCGCTTAAGCACCGCCTGGGGCTGGTGGTAGATTCGAGCACCGGTTTTCGGTTAAAGCACGGCGACTGCCTGTCTCCCGACGCCTCCTTCGTGCGCCGGGAAAGGCTTGGGAAGGAACTCACCCAAAAGTTCTTCCCCGGCGCGCCCGACCTGGCAGTTGAGGTCTTGTCGCCGGGAGAAAGCCTGGTGGCGATTGATAAGAAGCTGGCGGCATACTTCGCGGACGAGACTCGGCTTGCCTGGGTGATAAACCCTGCGGACCAGACGGTGCGCGTCCACCACTCACCTAAGCGCTGCAAAACGCTGAGTGCGGGCGATTGCCTGGATGGGGAAGCTTTGCTGCCTGGTTTCACTTTTCCAGTCGCCGCTCTCTTCGAGCTTCCGGACTTTGGCTCCTAAAGCGTCGGCCGCAGATATCAGTGCATCCCGTCGTCACCGATCAAATATAGTACATCTTCTCCTTCTCGGCGCCTTCTTCGAGCAGTTGCTGAAAGGTGACCGAGCGGGCGGCGGATTCCAGCGAGTGCCGCAATCTCTCCCAGGCGCGCCGCAGTTCCGGCGGGCAATCCTTTGTGCGCAGCGCCGGCGCATCGAACAGCGGCCCATCGACCGCCTCCAGCACATCTCCCAGGGTGATTTCTGCCGGCGGGCGCGCGAGCAAATAGCCCCCGGCCACACCCCGGACACTGCGGACGATGCCCTGGGCCTTCAACTCCACCAGTATCTGGATGAGAAACTTCCCCGGGGCGCCTTGCGCCGCCGCCAGCGTCTCGGCCGGCAATGCGATGCCGACAGGGTAATGCCGCGCCAACCCCAGCACCGCCCGGGTCGCATAATCGGTTTTGACCGAAAGCTTCACGCCCGGAAGCTAGGCAGAAAACCCGCATTCCGCAATCAAATCGGGGCAGGAAACGCGTCTTAACCAGCAGGGATGCCCTCATTGACAAGTCGCCTGCGCGGTACATGTTGTCTTAAGCGCATAGACAGGCAGCCTTATGAGAGCTAAAAACTATAGATTCGCCGGCGCGGCCCAGGCCGTGCCCGTTTCCTCGGACCCGGAACCGATCGTATCCTCTGCCGTTTCAGCCCCTGCCGGGGACGACGCTCTGTTCGACGCCTACTCCCGGGCGGTCATCCGTGCGGCCGATGAAGTCGGGCCGTCGGTGGTGAACATCGAGGTCCGGCGGCGAACGGGCGAGCGCGCGGGCAGCGGCTCCGGATTCATCATCACACCCGACGGGTTCGTGCTCACCAACAGCCATGTGGTGCATGACGCCGACCGGATCGAGGTCACCCTGGCGGATGGCCGCCACCCGGACGCACAAGTGGTCGGAGACGATCCGCACACGGATCTGGCGGTCGTGCGGATTTACGCGCCGCAACTTCGCCCCGTGCGCCTCGGGGATTCCCGGGGCGTTCGCGTCGGCCAGGTGGCCATCGCAATCGGCAATCCCTACGGCTTCCAGTGCACCGTCACTGCGGGCGTCGTCAGCGCCCTGGGCCGCTCCTTCCGGGCAAACACCGGCCGGCTCATCGACGATATCATTCAAACGGACGCCGCCTTGAATCCAGGCAATTCCGGCGGGCCGCTGGTCAATTCGCGCGGCGAAGTGATTGGCGTCAACACCGCCGTGATCCTGCCGGCCCAGGGCATCTGTTTCGCCATCGCCATTGACACCGCCAAATACGTCGCCGGCTGGCTCATCAAGGACGGCAAGATACCGCGCAGCTACATCGGCATGGGCGGACAAAACGTGCCACTGCACCGCCGTCTCGTGCGTCATTACAAGCTGGCGGCTTCGAGCGGCGTGCTGGTGATTGCGATTGCGCCCGGCAGCCCGGCGGACCAGGCAGGCTTGCGCGAGGGAGACGTGATGGTGGACTTCAACGGCCAACCCGTCCCTTCCATTGACGCGCTGCACAAACTGCTGACGGCTGACCACATCGGCGTCGAGTCGCAGTTGGCCATTCTCCGGGGCACCGAGAAGCTGTCCTTGCCGATCACTCCGCAGGAGTCGGCGCACTTCTGAGATTTCGGTTCCGCCCTCAAGGCCCCCTGAACCCAAGAACCAGAATGATCAGGTCGATCACGAACAGCAGCACAATCGTCACCTCCAGGATCAGCATCCAGCGATTGGTCTGATCGTGATTGAGCAGTTGGTACATGTCGTCCAGCGTTTGCAGCTTCTTATCGATAGTCCGGTGCCAGTCGCCCAG
>OBLW0100004663.1_pt1 | contig 10426 bp, 9 predicted proteins | sample 1520161 | NCBI WGS metagenome assembly OBLW01 (sample SAMEA3539309, study PRJEB22396) | soil metagenome | biome: tundra; feature: field; material: soil | place: USA | collected 2010-05 | depth 0.15 m
AGACGCAGACGCAGACGCAGACGTAGGTAGGTAGGTTCTCCGCCGCCGGCGGGGTAGGCTGACGCTTCGATCCGTCGAGGGGGGCATCGTGGACGAAAGGGGAGGTCCAAGCGGCCTGTGCATTCTCTGTCGCGTGGGTGCCTCCACGTGCGCGTTTCCGATCGAGCATGTCTCGGAGACGATGCGGCCCTTGCCGGTCGAGCCGCTCGCGGGCGTGCCGCCGTTCGTCCTGGGGGTCGCGATCTTGCGCGGGACGCCGGCCCCGGTCGTCGACGCCGCGACGCTCCTCGGCGGCAGCCCCTCGGTGGGTCACACGCGGTTTCTCGCGCTCCGGATCGGGGAGCGCAGGGCGCTCGTAGCCGTCGACGCCGTGCTCGGCGTCCGGCCGCTGGCGACTGACTGGGTCCGCGATCTCCCTCCGCTGCTTCGCGGCGCGGGCGTCGAGGCGGTCGAATGGATGGGCGCGCTCGACGGCGACTTGCTGGTCGTGCTCGGCGCCGCGCGGATGATCCCGGAGTCAGTCTGGGCGTCGCTCGACGGCGCGGGTGTGGGTGCGGGGGCGTGACGGCGCCTTTCGACTCCAGCGACCTCGCCCGCTTTCGGGCGGCCGTGGCGAGCCACCTCGGGCTTCAATTCGAAGACGCCCGCTCGAATGAGCTGGCCGCGGTCTTCGAGCGTCTCTGCGTGGCGAGTGACGGCGGCGCCGCGGCGTACCTCGCGCGCCTCGAACGCGCGCGCCTCCGACGCCGCGATCTTCACGCCCTGGCTCGCCAGCTCACCGTGGGCGAGACCTACTTTTTTCGCAACCCGGACCAGCTCCGCGCATTCGCCGAGGCGGTCTTGCCCGAGCGACGCGCCGCCCGCGCGAGCCAGGCCCATCACGCGAGCCAGATGAGCGGCCCGTGCGTGCGAATCCTCTCGGCCGGCTGCGCGTCGGGTGAAGAAGCCTACTCGCTCGCCATCATCGCCCGAGAGTGCGGAGCGCCACGCGGTGAGGTGACGATCACCGGCGTCGACGTGAACGCGGCGGCGCTCGAGCGCGCGGCCGAGGGTCGGTATTCGGCCTGGTCGCTCCGCGAGACCCCGGCCGACGTGCGCCGGCGCTGGTTTCGAGAGGTGGGGCGCGACTATGCCGTGGCGCCGTCGATTCGAGCCGAGGTGCGCTTCGAGGAGCGAAACCTCGCGGCTCCCGAGCCCGACCTGTGGCTCTCCGAGTCTTACGACGTGATCTTCTGCCGGAACGTTCTCATGTACCTGACCCCTGAGACGGTGCGCGCGGTCGTTGCCCGCATGAAGCAGGCGCTCGCGCCCGGCGGTTATCTCTTCCTCGGCCACGCCGACTCGCTTCGCGAGCTCTCGCAAGAGTTCTCGCTTCGGAACACCCACGGCACCTTCTACTACCAGCGAACGACGGCCGAGGCCTGCGGGCCGGCCGGGTCGATCGCGCCTCCGCGGCCTTCGAGCCGGCCTCCGGGCGGAGAGTGGGCCGAGACCGTTCGTCGCTCCACCGAGCGGATCCGCGAGCTGAGCGAGCAGCCGGCCGTCAGGCCTTCGTGCCCCGGCCCGGAGCCGGGCTCCGGGTCCCCGCTCGCCGAGTCGATGGCGCTGCTCGCGCGAGAGCGCTTCGCCGGGGCGCTCGAGTGCCTCGATCGTCTGCCGGAGCACGAGGCCAGCGCCCCCGACGTCTTGCTCGTACGGGCCATCCTTCTGACGCATCAAGGGCAACTCGAGGCCGCGGAGCGTGCGTGCTCGAAGCTGCGCGCCGGGGGCGCAGACAGCGCCGGAGCGCACTACCTCCTCGCGCTCTGCCGGGAGGGCGTCGGCGACCGGACCGGCGCCCTCGAGAACGACCGCGTGGCGGCGGCGCTCGATCCCGGGTTCGCGATGCCGCGTCTACACCTCGGCCTGCTGGCGCGACGCTCTGGCGACCTTCGCGCGGCGCAGCGCGAGCTCGGGCAGGCGCTCGATCTCCTGGCGGGCGAAGACGCCGAGCGCATTCGCCTCTTCGGAGGGGGCTTCACGCGCGAGGCCCTCACCCGCCTTTGCCGTGCCGAGCTCCGCGCGGCGGGAGGGGCGCGGTGACCCACGGGGTGCGCGCGCCCGCGTTCTCGGCGGCGGAGGCGATGCGCCGCCGGTTCGACGCCGTCTTCGCGGCCCCGACGGTCGCGCGCGGCGCGGACGTCGCGGCGTTCCTCGCGCTGCGCCTCGGCGGCGACGGCTTCGCGCTCCGCATCCAGCAGATGAGCGGTCTCGCGGCGGCTTGCAAGATCGTCCCGCTCCCCGGGAGCGCCGCGGCATTGCTCGGGTTGGCGGGCCTTCGGGGGGTCGTCGTCCCCGTCTTCAGCCTGAGCGTCTTGATGGGCTACAGCGAGGAGCCGCCCCGTTGGTTCGCGTCGTGCGCGGGGCAGAGAGGGGACACGATCGCCCTCGGCTTCTGCGACTTCGACGGCTACTTCGAGGCGCTCATGACCGACGTGCGGGCCGTCGACGCCGACGAGGCCGTCGACGCCGACGAGGCCGGCGCGTCGAGCGCGCCGCGGCCGGCTCGCCGGGCGTCGATCGTTCGCGAGCTCGTGCGAGGCCACGACGCGCTGCGAGGCGTCATCGACCTCGCCGCCGTGGTGAAGGCCGCCTACGAGGCGACGGCAGCGGCAGGACCGGTGAAGGAGCGATGAGCATGTGGACCTTTGGAAAAAAAGTGGCGGCGGGCTTCGCGCTGTCGTTCGTGGTGCTCGTGGGCGTGGGCATCGTCGCGTACCAGAGCATCACCGCGCTGGCCAAGACGAGCTACGCCGCCACGCGCACGCACGTCATCCTCGAGCACCTCACCGAGGTCCTCAGCCTGCTCAAAGACGCGGAGACGGGTGAGCGAGGCTACGTCATCACCGGCGACGAGACCTTCCTCGAGCCCTATCGCAACGCGGTCACCGCGCTGCCCACCACGCTCGACGCGCTGCGCGACCTGATCGCCGACACTCCGAGCCAGGTGAGGCGCTTCGCCGAGGTGGAGCCACTCCTGGCCTCGAAGATGGCGGAGCTCAAGCAGGTGAACGATCTGCGCCGGAGCGTCGGCCTGGAGCCGGCGGTCGCCGTCGTGAAATCGGGGGAGGGGAAGCGGGCGATGGACGAAGTGCGCCGCATCCTCGGCCAGATGGAGCACGAAGAGCGCGCTCGCCTGCAGGGCCAGGCCCAGGAGGTCGACGCCTCCGCCACGAGCGCGCGCTCGACCTTGATCGCGGGCACCCTCTTCGGTCTGCTCCTCGTCACGGCCGTCGCGTTCGTCATCACGCGCTCGCTCGCCACGCAGATCGGCTCGGCCGTTCAGCACGTGCGGAGCTCGTCTGCCGAGCTGCAGACGGCGGCCAACCAGCAGGTGTCGGGCGCCAAGGAGCAAGCGACGGCCATGACCCAGATCACCACGACGATCAGTGAGCTCATCGCGACCTCGCGCCAGATCGCCGAGAGCGCGCGCCGCGTCGCGCAGATCGCCGCCGAGGCCGGCTCCGCCGCCCGGCGCGGCGACGAGTCGGTGGTGAAGACGCAGGACGCCGTAGGCACGATCCGGCGCCAGGTCGACGCGATCGTGACGCACATGCTCGATCTCGGCAAGAAGTCCCAGCAGATCGGCGGCATCCTCGAGATCATCAACGAGCTCGCGGAGCAGACGAACATTCTCGCCATCAACGCGACCATCGAGGCAGCGGGCGCGGGCGAGATGGGCAAGCGGTTCAGCGTCGTGGCCGACGAGATTCGAAAGCTCGCCGACCGGGTGGGCGGCTCGACCAAAGAGATCCGCGGCCTCGTCGACGACATTCGCGCCGCCGTGAACACGACGGTCATGGCCACCGAGGGGGGCTCGAAGGCGGTCGATCTCGGGACGAGGCAGTTCGGCGAGGTCGCGGCGTCGTTCAAGCAGATCGCGGGCCTGGTGGCGACGACCGCCGACGCCGCGAAGGAGATCGAGCTCAGCACGAAGCAGCAGACCACGGCCGTCGAGCAGGTCAACGTGGCGGTCGTGAACGTGTCGCAAGCGGCGCGCGAGACCGAGGCCAGCTCGACGCAAACGCTGCAGACGTCGTCTCAGCTCACCGCGCTCTCCAGGAACCTGGCGCAGCTCATTCAGCCCCAGGAGCACGCCTAGATCGTGGCCCGGGACCCCTACAAGTACTTTCGCGTCGAGGCGCGGGAGCTCGTCGAGGGGCTCGCGCGAGCCGCCCTTGCGATCGAGAAGGGGACCGGCGGCAGCGAACGGGTCGTCGAGATGCTCCGGCTGGCGCACACGCTCAAGGGGGCCGCGCGCGTCGTGAAGCAGCCGCGGATCGCGGAAGCCGCCCACGCCGTCGAAGACTTGCTCGCTGCACATCGCGATCCGGGCTCTGCCGTCGAGCCGGCGCTGGCCGAGCCGATCCTGCGCCTGCTCGACGGGGTCTCGTCGGGGCTCGACGCGCTCGATCCGGAGGGGCCGCCCGGCGTGGCCAGCGTCGACTCCATCGCGCCCGTAGCGCGCGTCGCGTCTATCCCGCCCGAACCGCTCCGGAGCGTGCGGGTCGACATCGGCGAGATGGACGCGCTCCTCGGAGGGATCTCCGAGGCGACCTCGCGGCTCGCCGAGGTCCGGCGCGAGCTCGACGACCTCGCGCGCGTGAGGCAGATGGCCGCCGCGCTGGCAGACCAGCTGCCGGCCTCGCAGCGGGCCCGCGCGTCGGCCGAAGAGCTTCGCGCTCTCGTCGCTCGCGTCGAGCGCAACCTCGGAGCCGGGGTCGATCGACTGGGCAGCGAGCTCGATCAGACGCGCGACCGCGCGCACGACCTGCGGCTGCTCCCGGCCAGCACCGTGTTCCCGACGCTCGAGCGGGCCGCGCGCGACGCCGCGCACGCGCTCGACCGGTCGATCGTCTTCGAGGCGACCGGGGGCGAGTGCCGCCTCGAAGCCAACGTGCTCTTTGCGCTTCGCGACGCTCTCCTTCACGTCGTGAGAAACGCGCTGGCCCACGGGATCGAGCCCGAAGCCGAGCGCCGTCGTCTCGGCAAGCCCTCGGCCGGGCGCGTCGGCCTTCAGGTCGAGCGACGCGGCAACCGCATCGCCTTCGTGTGCTCCGACGACGGCCGCGGGATCGATCCCGATTCGGTTCGACGCGCCGCGGTCGCGCGCGGGGTGATCACGGCCGCAAGGGCCGAGACCCTCGGGCCCGACGAGATCTTGCGTCTGGTCCTCGAGAGCGGCGTGACGACGACCGAGGCCGTCACGGAGATCGCCGGGCGCGGCGTCGGTCTCGACGTGCTCCGGTCCACGGTCGCGGCGCTCAAGGGCGACGTGAAGCTCACCAGCCAGCCGGGCCGCGGCGTGGCCGTCGACCTCTGCGTGCCGATCTCGATCTCGGCGATCACCGCGCTCGTTCTCGAGACGGGCGGGTCCCGGTTCGCCCTGCCGCTCGACGCCGTGCGCCGAGCGATGCGGCTCTCGTCGCGCGACATCTCGCGCTCCGCCGATCGGGACTCCGTGGTCGTCGACGGGGTGGTCGTACCGTTCCTCCGCCTGGCGAGCGTCGCGGCCATCGCGGGCGCCGACGGCGTCGAGGCGTCGTGGTCCGCGATCGTCGTCGCCTCGGGGACGCAGACGGCCGTGATCGGCGCCGATCGGTTGGTGGGCACGTCGAGCATCGTGCTCAGGCCCCTGCCGAAGGCGGCGGGCTCCGTTCCGATCGCGGCCGGGGTCTCGCTCGACGACGACGGCCATCCGCAGCTCGTGCTCGACCCCCGCGGGCTGGTCGCCGCGGCGCACGGGGGGCAGATCGCCGCTCGCGCGGCGGCGAGCGCCGAAGCGCGAGCGCCCATCTTGATCGTCGACGACTCGCTCACCACCCGCATGCTCGAACAGAGCATCCTGGAGTCGGCGGGCTATGCCGTCGAGCTCGCGACCTCGGGCGAAGAGGGCCTCGTGCGCGCGCGCGAGACGCCGCACAGTCTGTTCCTGGTCGACATCGAGATGCCGGGGATCGACGGCTTCCAGTTCGTGGCGCGCACGCAGGCCGATCCCGTGCTCGGGGCGGTGCCCGCGATCATGGTGAGCTCGTGCGACTCCGCCGACGACCGGCGGCGGGCCACGGAGGCCGGAGCGCTGGCCTACATCGTGAAGGGCGAGTTCGACCAGGGCCAGTTCTTGCGAACCATTCGCCAGCTCATCGGATGATCATGCGCCGCATCCGCGTTCTCGTCGTCGAAGACTCGCTCACCGTTCGCCGGCGCCTCAGCGAGGTGCTCGACGCGGATCCCGAGTTCGAGGTCGTGGGCGAAGCCGACAACGGCAAGCGCGCCGTCGAGCTCTGCCACCTGCTGAGCCCCGACGTCATCACCCTCGACATGATCTTGCCCGTGATGACCGGGCTCGATGCCACCGAGCAGATCATGGCCCACTGCCCGACGCCGATCCTCGTGGTCTCGTCGTCGTACAACCGCGGCGAGCTGTTCAAGACCTACGACGCCCTGGCGGCCGGCGCCGTCGACGTCCTCGAAAAGCCGCGCGGCGACGAGCCCGACGGCGAGTGGGAGCAGCGGTTTCGGAGCGCCGTCAAGCTCGTCTCGCGGATCAAGGTCATCACCCACCCGAGGGCGCGGCTCGGCGCCTACGGGCGCGTCTCCGTGCCCGCGCCCGTGCGGGCTCCGGAGCCGCGGCTCGGCGCGGGTCGAGGCGAGACGGAGATCGTGGCGCTGGGCGCCTCGACCGGCGGTCCCGCGGCGCTCGTGACCGTGCTTCGCGCCCTCCCGATCCCTTTTCCGCTGCCGGTCATCATCGTGTTGCACCTCGACGCGCCCTTCGGCCTCGCCTTCGCCGACTGGCTCGCGCAGCAGACGCGGCACCAGGTCTCGTACCCGGCCGACGGAGACCTCGTGCGATCGTTCGCGGGCCGCGTGGCCATGGCCCCTCCGGGCCAGCACCTCACCATCGCTTCCAGGCGCTTCTATCTCACGTCGGCGCCGCCCCGGCACTCGTGCCGCCCGTCGATCGACGTTCTCTTCGAGAGCGTGTCCCGCGAATACGGGGCGTCGGTGGCCGCCGCCCTCTTGACCGGAATGGGACGCGACGGGGCCGCCGGCCTGCTCGAGATCCGCAAGGCGGGGGGCGTCACGATCGCCCAGGACGAGACCACGTCGGTGGTCTACGGCATGCCGCGCGAGGCCGTGCTCCTCGGCGCGGCGGAGCGGGTGCTCCCCCTCCAGTCGATCGGCGGAGTTCTGGCAGCGCTGCCCCGCTCGGGCGAGGGAAGCAACGGAGTCGAGTCATGAACGGGATCGTACTCATCGTGGACGACAGCATCACGGTTCGCATGGACGTGACCGAGGCGCTCGAGGCGGCCGGGTTTCGCACGCTCCCCTGCGCGACCGTCGCCGAGGCGAGGGCCGCGCTGGCGCGCGGGCAGGTCTCGCTCGTCATTCTCGACGTGGTCTTGCCCGACGGCGACGGCATCGACCTCCTGCGCGAGATCCGGATCTGGGCGCCGGGCGTTCGCGTCGTGATGCTGTCGAGCGAGGCCGAGGTCAAAGACCGCGTTCGGGCCCTGCAGATCGGCGCCGACGACTACGTCGGCAAGCCGTACGATCTCGGCTACGTCATCGCCCGCGCGCGCGAGCTGCTCACCGAGGCGGCGCCCCCGCCGATCGCGCGGGCGAGCGTGCTCGTGATCGACGACAGCCCCACGTTTCGCGAAGAGCTCCGCCACGCGCTCGAGGGCGCCGGCTACAAGGTGCTCCTCGCGGCGAGCGGCGAAGAGGGCCTCCGGCTCGCGGCCAGCAGCCGCCCCGCGGCCGTGCTCGTCGACGGGGTGCTGCCCGGCTTCGACGGCGCGACCGTGATCCGGAAGATTCGCCTCGACGCGGCGCTCCGCGGAACCGCGTGCATCCTCTTCACGGGCTCGGAAGACCGAAAGAGCGAGCTCCGCGCCCTCGACGCGGGGGCCGACGCGTTCGTGCGCAAAGAAGAAGACCTCGAGGTCATTCTCGCGCGCCTGACGGCCGTGCTCCGCGCGGTGACCGCCGAGCGCATCGATACGGCCAGCCTCTTCGGACCCAAGCGCATCCTCGCCATCGACGACAGCTCCACCTACCTGAACGAGATCGGCGCGCTGCTTCGCGGCCAGGGGTACGACGTCGTCATGGCTCGATCGGGCGAAGAGGGGCTCGAACTCCTGTCGGTGCAGGCGGTCGACTGCATCTTGCTCGACCTCATCATGCCGGGCCTCGGCGGAAAGGAGACCTGCCGCCTCATCAAGGCCTCGCCCGGCGTCCGGGACATTCCGCTCATCTTGCTCACCTCGCTCGACGATCGCGCGTCCATGCTCGACGGCCTCGGCAGCGGGGCCGACGACTACATCCCCAAGTCGAGCGAGTTCGAGGTGCTCAACGTGCGCGTGCGCGCCCAGCTGCGGCGCAAGCAGTTCGAAGACGAGCACCGTCACATTCGCGACGACCTCCTGCGGAGCGAGCTCGTCGCGATGGAAGAGCGCGCCGCCCGCCAGGTCGCCGAGTCGCGCGCGGCGCTCGTGAGCGAGCTCGAACGAAAGAACAAGGAGCTCGAGGTCTTCAGCTACTCCGTGTCGCACGATCTGCGCGCTCCCCTTCGCGCGATGGACGGCTTCAGCCGGTTGCTGCTCGAAGACTACGGCACCCAGCTCGACGAGCGCGGGCAGGACTACCTGCGCCGCATTCGAACCGGCGCGACGCGAATGGGTGAGCTCATCGACGCCCTCCTCGACCTGTCGCGCATCAACTCGGCCGAGCTACGCCGCGAGGCCATCGACCTCTCGGAGATCGTCTTCGCCGTGAGCGACAGCCTTCGCCGCAACGAGCCCGGCCGGCAGGTCACGATGGTGATCGAGCCGCGGCTGACGGCGCAAGGCGACCGCCGGCTCCTACGGATCGTCTTCGAGAACCTGCTCCAGAACGCGTGGAAGTTCACGAGCAAGGTCGAGGCGGCGCGCGTCGAATTCGGCGTCGAGTCGGTCGAGAGGGGCGGCGCCTTCTTCGTGCGCGACAACGGCGCGGGCTTCGACATGGCGTACGCGTCCACCCTCTTCGCTCCCTTCCGCCGCTTGCACCGGGAAGACGAGTTTCCGGGTACCGGGATCGGGCTCGCGACGGTCCATCGCGTCATCGATCGCCACGGCGGCCGCGTTTGGGCCGAAGCGGCCGAAGGAAAGGGCGCGACCGTGTTCTTCACGTTGCCGCCGGCGCGCGCGGTGAGCCGGTCGTCGGAGGGCCGGCGCGTCAGGGCGAGCGGGCCGGCGAGTTGAGGCAGGACACGCCTCGCGACGACGCGAAACGGGCGGAACCTCCCGACTACCCGCGAGCTTAGGGCGCTGCGGGGAGACACGCGCTCGCCGACGCCGATCGATCGGCCGACGGTGCGCTCGCGCGACGTCAACTGGGGCGACCGCTCGCGCATCGAAGGGCGAAAGCCACAAACGCTCGCCTGGGTGAGCCTGGAAGAGTCGCGGCCGATCGTCGCCCCGAACAGCTGGCCGAGGTGCCGTTTTGACCCGCTGTGGTACATTCTCGGGCATGAACGGGCACGGCACCAACGGGAGCAACGGCACTACGCCCAGGCGCGCGAAGGCGCCGAAGCGCCCCAAGGGCGGGGTGACCAAGGCTCAGCAGGTGGCCCGTCGCAAGTTCATCGCGGAGAGCCCGGTGAAGCCGTCGCGCGAGGGGATGGAAGCGATCCATCGCGAGCTCGTCGGCAGCGAATGAAGGCCAGCGGGATCACCGCTGACACCGGTTTTCTCATCGGTCTGGAGCGGCAGAAGCAGCGGGCGATCGACCTGCTCGGCTACGCGAGTGCGAGGAAGCTTCGGATCAGCGTGCCAGTTGCGGCCGTGGCCGAGTGGTGGCGCGGAGATCCTCGTCAGGCTCGGATACTTCGGCTCGTCGCGGCCGAGGACATGACGCAGGCGCTCGCGAAGAGCGCGGGCGAGGCACTCGCCGCAGTCCCCGGCGCGACCGTGATCGACGCGATCGTGATGGCGTCGGCCGCGGCTCATGGGGGAGGGCGGGCCGAGCAACCGGCTCAGCCGCCTCGACGCTGGCGACGTCGACGGCCGCCGCCTTCGCCGCGGCTCGAATGAGCTTGCGCATGACGCTCGAGAGCGAGACCTCGACCCCGAGCTCCTCGAGCACGCGGCGTTCGTGCTCGACGAGCTGCTCGAGCAGCGCGCGATCCCCTCGGCGCAGGCGCGCTTCTTCGTCACCGAGAACGACCGGCTTGGCGGCAAGCGCCCGCTCGACGTGCTGCGTCGGGGTCACCTCGTGCGCGTACTCGGCGCAGCTTCTGTGTTCGGCGAACACGGCGCGGCGTGAGCATTGGTCGCCCCGATCTGCCCGGCAGACCCCGCGTCGATGCGGTGCTATCGTTGATAGCGATGGCACAGCTCAT
>OBLW0100004664.1_pt1 | contig 10426 bp, 6 predicted proteins | sample 1520161 | NCBI WGS metagenome assembly OBLW01 (sample SAMEA3539309, study PRJEB22396) | soil metagenome | biome: tundra; feature: field; material: soil | place: USA | collected 2010-05 | depth 0.15 m
AAGGCTCAACGGCAACAACGTGAGCGCAAATCGAAGTGAACACGGTTTGGTTTTCATGCTTGTTTTATGTCCAATCATAAAATCCCTCTCAATGAGTTCCTGCACTACTCAAAACGGTAACCTTCTGCGCAATTGAAAATGCCATCACCAATATTCTTGGTCGAATGTAACGGAAGCATGCAAAAAAAAAGCCACGCATGTCAAGCAATTTATTAATGCGATTCATGCACTAAATTTGCATCATTTATTGTCTCGTCGCCGCCGTTTGGTCATGTTGAACCAACTTGAACGCCGCTCGATGGCGCGATAAAGTTGCACAAATGCCTGTTCGCCCACTCCAATCAAATTCAACCGGCGGTCTTAACCAACCGTTTTCTGCGGACGCGACATCTCGGGCAACTACATGCCCAGCCAGCTTCATGTTTTGCAAACGGATTTTTCTTTTCATCGCGATTTTTGGATTCGCGGTTTCAACCTGCATTGCCGCCCCTCCGAAGGTATCGGGGGTCGAGCCGCCAAACTGGTGGGTGGGCCACTCTCATAATCCAGTGCGGCTCCTGATTTCCGGACAGAATCTCTCCGGTGCGCGGGTTGAAGCTCCAGCGGGTTTTCAAGTGGATCTGGTTCATGCCAGCGATAACGGCACTTACATGTTCGTGGATTTTCACATCCCCGAGGTTTGTCCGCCAGGCGAGGTGCCCTTGCGGGTAACGGGTAAAGACGGCGAAGATCGGGTTTTGTTTCAATTGCTGCCGCCTCTCGCGCGCGAAGGCCGGGTTCAAGGCATTTCCACCGACGACGTCATCTACCTTCTGATGACGGACCGGTTTGCCAACGGGGATCCCTCAAATGACGATCCGACCATCTCTCCTGGCCTGCACGATCGAAATCGGCCTCGACGCTACCATGGGGGTGACTTTCAAGGTGTGCTCGACCACTTGGACTATTTGCGGGGCTTGGGTGTCACCACACTCTTGCTAACGCCCTGGTATGATAACGTCAATCACCTCAATTACATTCAGCAAGACGAGCTAGATTCTTTGGTGCCCGAGCCTACCGCTGATTACCATGGCTACGGCGTCGTGGACTTCTATGGCACCGAAGAACATTTCGGAAACCTACTTCTCCTCCAAAAATTGGTGGATCGGGCGCATGACATGGGGATGAAGGTCATCCAAGATCAGGTGGTGAATAACACCAGTCCCTACCATCCGTGGGTCACGAACCCACCCACGCCGACCTGGTTCAACGGCAGCGTCACCGACCACTTCACGAACACGTACCAAACCTGGTCCACCGTCGTGAGCAATCCACCACCCGATCAGCTTAAGGCCACGCTCGAAGGCTGGTTCTTCGGTGTCCTTCCTGACCTGAATCAGAACGATCCAGATTTAGCCGCCTATCTCATTCAGAACTCACTTTGGTGGATTGGCATGACCGGCGTGGACGCTGTGCGTCAGGACGCCCTTCCCTACGTGCCGCGAGCCTATTGGTCTCGCTGCGCGACCGCGCTGAAGTATGAGTATCCTCACCTGACGATTCTGGGTGAAATGTGGGACAGCGATCCGAAACACGTGGCCTTTTTCCAAGGGGGGCGGACACGCTTTGACGGGGTGGATTCGGGAGTGGATACTCTTTTCGACTTCCCACTCCACTACGCGATTCGCGATGTGTTTGCTAAAGGAGAGCGGATGACGCGACTGACCGAGGTCTTGGCCGCAGACACCAACTATGTGGCACCGGCGGGTCTGGTAACCTTCCTTGGGCTGCATGATCAGCCGCACTTTCTTAACGAACCCGGCGCAACGATTGACGGATTGAAACTTGCCTTCACGTTTCTCCTCACCACGCGAGGCACACCCTTGATTTATTACGGCGATGAAATTGGGATGCGTGGCGGCTTCGATCCGGATAACCGCCGCGATTTCCCCGGAGGCTGGCCCGAAGACGTCCACAACGCCTTTCAGCCGTCTGGGCGCACGCCGGAAGAGGCCGCGCTCCATGCACACGTGACGAAACTGCTCCATCTGAGGAAAGAAGTTACAGCCCTGCGCCACGGCGAACTGTTAAACCTATCGGCCAATGCAGACACCTACGCCTATGCCCGGGTCACACAGGAGAATTGGGCCATCATCGTCTTCAACAACTCCATTCGCAGGCAGCGATTTGATGTCCCTCTCACCGGGCTGAACTTTGGCCATACACAGTCGGTGAATGACCGTTTGGGCGGGCTTGGCACCTTGAGCATTGCAGAAGGCAAACTGAATATCACCCTGCCAGCACGCACGGCGGCTTTGTTCACGCCTTAAAACAAGGCGCGTTGCCACCTCGTCCCAAGACTAACTCATGAGCTGGGCCAGAAAAGTGAACCTGGTTAAACTAGACGTGGCCGGTCAGCTTACCCCCAATTTACGGGCAATTTGGGCCTGTCGCAGCCCTAACGAAAACCGTTTCTTCTTGAGATGCTGACCCAAGGTCGTAGGCTCCTTTGAAATTGGAAAACTACGAGTCCAAACTGGGGCAACATCATTGCGGGGCACGCTCACGATCCTATCTCAAAAAGGCAACATCGCGCACACCGGATGGGAAAATACCCAATGAATCAAAAGGCTTAAGGCAGCAAATACCCAACAGGCAGGTCATAGAGAGTCGCCCGTTGGCTTTTCGAGCTCCGGGTCAAATCCAAGGAACTGGACGATGCGGGAGCGGTAGGGTTGGGTGGGGTAATTCTGGTTTTTCTCCCATTTCTCGATGGCAGTGTCAGTGATGCCTAAACCCAGCAATTTAGCGAGTTTTGGCATGGATAAGCCAGATCAACCCGTTTTTTGCGGAGATGTTCGCCCAATGTTTTAGGATGGGTTGGATACCGTCGTGTGCGGCTGAAATGGAGAGAAAAGGGCTGTCGCGTGATACGCGTGATTCGATGATAAGTTCCCAACAGGGCCAGTTGGATATGGCCTTGAAACAACGCCGACCCACGGCCGGGCCTGGTTCATCACTCGGATCGCGGGGTGCAAAATGCCGGTGCGGCTTACCGCCAACGGCTGGCGCAAGCCGGCGTCATCCCCGGCATGAGCCGACCCGGCGACTGTTACGACTACGCCACCATGGAAAGCTTGTGGAGCAGCCTCAAACGTGAACTCGTGCATTGCTGTCAGTTCGCCACGCACGATTAAAGCCAGGGCGGCCATCTTTGAATGGATCGACGTGTTTTAAAACCATGAGCGACTCCAAAGCGCCCTCGGCTAGCATTCCCCTGTGGACTTTGAAACCAAACTACACTAAAAATACCCATGCCGAATGCATTCACATCCCCTCCATAAAATCGAGGCAACGCCAAGGATTGCCATCACCGGGATGAGCATCCTCAATGCCTTGGGAAAGAGTCCGGAAGAAATCTGGGCCGCAAGCTTGGCCATGAAAAGCGGGATTACCTTGGTTCCGCCTTTACGTTGGGATCACGGCAGCTTTTATGACCCCCGGCCGCGCGTTTCGGACAAGACCTACTGCCAGGTGGGCGCCTTCTTGGACTTTAAGATCTCCCGCAACGAAGTCGGCATCCCGCCCCAGGATTTCCGGACAATGACCGACGCCACAAAGTACACCCTGTGGCTGGCGGACAGGGCCATCCGGGCTTCCGGCATCCTGGAATCAGACATCCCCCGCGAGCGAATCGGAGTCCTCATCTCCCAGAACTCCGGAGAGGCGGCGGGAACCCTCACCAATATCATCATCAGAGCATACGTTCATGACATCCTCGCCGCCGTCAAAAAGGCCGTTCATCTCACGCCGGATCAGGCGAGTGCAATCGAACAGGAGGTGAAGGCCGGGCGCATGGCCCCCGACGACACCACACTCTTAGGCAGACTCAACTGTGCAGCGGCCGGCTTCATCTGCAACCGGTATGGGTTCATGGGGCCCAGTTATTCTGTCTCCGCTGCCTGCGCGACCTCGCTGGTCGCACTTCACAGCGCCATGCAGATGATCCGAAATGGCATCATCGACGCCGCTATTGTCGGAGGGGCCGAGGATAATCTCACCCACCTGCATTTTTTGGAATTCTCCGCCGTTGGGGCACTCTTCGGGCAATCGGGACGCGAGAGACCCGCTCACGAGACCTCCCGCCCCTTCGATGCTGAAAGAGACGGGATGGTCCTCGGCGAAGGCGGGGGAATGATCGTCATCGAGCGGGAAAGCCAGGCCCGCGCAAGGGGGGCGCATGTCCACGCCATAATCACCGGCATGGGCGCGAGCAACAACCATCTGGGCATGGTGGAGTCGTCCAGCTTTACGCAGGAGATCGCTATCCGCGCCTCATTCCTCGGGTTACCCTATGGACCCGATGCAGTGGACCTGGTGGAGTGCCATGCCACGAGTACCCGGCAAGGGGACGTGGAGGAGGTACGTGCCCTGAAGACGTTCTTCAAATCCTCCAAACGCACGGTGCTCACATCATTCAAATCCCAAATTGGACACACGCTGGGCGCCTCTGGAATTAATAATCTCATTCGAGGAGTCATGGCCATGAAGACGGGGGTTTTCCCCGCCACCCTCAATTATGAGCATCCAGACCCGGAAATGGGCTTGGAAGGATCGGGTCTTCTCATCGCTCCTGAGCCGCTTGATTGGGAGCGCAAGAACGGCCACCCAAGAAGGCTTCAGGTCAACGCCTTCGGGTTTGGAGGCTCCAACTACGTTTTACAAATGGAGCAGGCTCTGGACGAAGTGGACACGCTCATGGTCTCCCCGGAAAGAGCGTCCAGCCTCGCGGGAGAGAAGGATGGCGGCACTCCTGCAATCCAAGGCGTCTCTTTTTTCCGGACGGAAGTGGACGGTCGTTACTGTCGTATGGCTGTGGTGGCACAATCGGATGAAGATGCGCTCGCGGTCATCGGGAGGTCAGCCGCTCTTGCCGAAGCCGGAATCGTCTCACCCAAGGCTTTGAGAACCATGGCGCTGCAAGGGATCTTCGCAAGTCCCGAGGATTTGCCAGCGCCGCCGCTCGCTTTTGTATTTCCCGGACAGGGGGCACACTATGGAGGAATGGGGCGGAATCTCTACGAGTCCTTTCCCGTCATCAAGGAGTGGATGGATCGGGCCGCCGCCGCAGCGGACTTCGACCTCCTGCACTTGTTGTTTCATGATCGGGAGGAGAACCTTCAGAAGACCCGCTGGCAGCAACCCGCCTTGTTCGCCCTGGAACACGCCATAGCTCGATACCTCATCACCCTTGGCATCCGCCCGATGGCCATGGCCGGCCACAGTTTGGGCGAACTGACCGCCTTGTGCCTGGCGGGTGTCTATTCCGTGGAGGACGGGTTTCGAATCGTGAACAAGCGGGCCCTTTGCATGGACAAGGCCGCTGCGATGCACGGGGATCCGGGCGTCATGGCGGCCACGGACGCTCCCTTGGATTTGCTGAAAGAGATGATCCGGGGACTGAAGGATGTCCACATCGGCAATATCAATTCACCGAAACAGGTCATCTTAAGTGGCAACACCGAGGCGGTAAAAAAACTCGGCGGCAGACTGAATGAGAAAGGATACCGGTTCACCCTCTTGCGGGTCAGCATGGCCTTCCACTCTCCGATCATGAGGGTCATCCATGATGAGCTCGAGATGTTCGTTGCTTCCATTCCATTTCATTCCCCGCAGATCCCCGTCATCTCCAACACAACCATGACGTCGTATCCGTCGGATCCCAGTGAGATCCGACGCATCGTGATGGCCCACTTGGAATCCCCCGTCCATTGGATGAATAATGTCCAGACTCTCTGGAATGACCTCGGTATCCGCCTTTTCGTGGAGGTGGGCCCCGGCGACATATTGAGCGATCTCATCGCCGACACGTTCCCCGAATCGGCCTGCATCCAGACCTGCATTCCCCCCGCAGAGAGCATCACTTACACGACCGCCCTTGCCCAGCTCTTTGTTCAAGGACATCTGAAGGCTCGAGGAGGACCGAGATGGGTTTCCCTCCCTGCATTCGGGAAGCCCCCCGAATCTCACCCCATCGCTCCGGCACCCACGTTACGACCGTCGGAACACAGAGGATCCGGGGTTCCTGAAGTCCAGAAGCAGGTCTCTCCCAAGAACCCGGGACCCGCGCCACTCGATCCCGCCCCTGCAATCATGGGAACGGTCTCGCCTGCCAGCGATGACGCGCCCGTTCCCCAGAAACTTATGGAAAGGCTTATTCGAATCATCATGGATGCAACAGGATTCGAGAGGGACGAGATCAAGCCGGAGATGGATCTCAGGAAGGATCTTTCCGTCCGCTCCAGTCGCCTTCCCATAATCATGGATGCCGCGGAACGCCAATTCGGGATTACGATTGATTTGGAGGAATTTATGGATGCCTGCACCGTGAAGGACATCGCGCAGAGGATATCCGGGGTAATCGCCAGGCAGCCAGACGACAACCTACCGCCAGCCTCCAAGGCGGTTGATCACGGGCCAGTGCAGAATGAAATGCTGAAGCCTCCAGAGGATGAGGAGTGTATAAAACGACTTGTATTCAGCCGTGTCCCGATGGAGCTGCGGGCCTCCATGCCCATGGAGTTGGGATCAGGCGAGTTGGTCCTCCTATTCTCACCTGACCGGGATGACGTCATTGCCGGAAGGGCGGGAGAGATCCTCCGGCGGGATTATGGGGTTGACACAATTCCGATGCGATTCATGCAATGCGCGCTGGGCATGGGCGAAGAGGGCCACGACATTCTGACTGATGAAGGGTCCGGCAGGGCAGCAGAGACTATCTCGGGCTTGGAGTCCCTCGCTGGAATGGTCATCACCTTGCCTCAAGGCGAATCGGGAAGGGTAAGGGGCATGGCGGAGGTTGCGCAGCTTCTCAGGGGGCTCTTTCCACCCCTGAAGGCATTTCTCCAATCACCGAAAAAGAAATTTGTCGTGCTGATCCATTCCCGGGAGGATACCGAAACTCTCGGTGGGCTGCTGGCGGAGGGGATGCTCGGGCTGTTTCTAAGCGCAGCGCAGGAGTTTTCATCGGTCCAGTTTCGCACGCTGGAAATCGGGCAGGATACCGACCTTCGCGTTGCCTTGCGTGAGGCCTTGGATAGAGGTTACAGCGCAGTGGAGATGATGCATGATGATGGAAGCTTCTTCACCTCGGAGGGGCACGTAGCCCCTGCGGTCTTCGGGGATATGTCCAGTATGATTCTGAGTCCGGGAGACGTTGTAGTCATGTCTGGGGGCGCAACCGGGATAAGCGCCCACTTGGCGCGCAGTCTCGCGCCTTTCATGCCCCGTCTAGTCTTCCTAGGAAGAACGTCTCTGGATCCAAACATTGCATTGGCCAAGCCGCGCCCCGGGGATTTGCCTTCTGAATCGTCTGCTGCCGATTTCCATGGATCAGATATCGCCCAAGGCGAAGACTTATTCCCCCCCGCATTTCTGAAAGCGTTCACTGCCGACCTCAAGTCATCGGAGATCGCACGGACATTGGCCGATCTGCGCGCCTTAGGGATCGAGGCAACGTACCATACCTGCGATGTAACAGACCCGGACGCGGTCCGCGCTGTCCTGGGCCAGGTGGTGTGCCGTTATGGCAGAATTGACGGGATCATTCACGGTGCCGGCGTCCTCAAAGATGGTCTCCTCAGTCAGATGACCCAGGATGCTCTTTCCACGGTGGCGGACGTCAAGTTCCGGGGCGCTTGGAATCTATTCACGGCGGCGGAGAGATCAGGCTTGAGGTTCTTCATCGGCCTCTCCTCGGTGGCCGCGATCCAGGGAAATCCCGGCCAAACCAACTACGCTGCCGCCAACCGGATGATGTCCGCGTTACTCAGATACCTTCGCCGGAGAAACGGCGCCATCCGGTTCAAGGCTTTGATGCTTCCCCCCGTCGAGGGAGCGGGCATGGCCGAGGATGCGGATGTCCGGGAAATGATGAGGCGCAAGGGCGCGGCCTACCTCCATGTCAATGAGATTGCAGAACTTTTCTGCCGGGAACTCTTCGTAGCCCCGGCCGACGACGATTGGGTAATGTTCATGAGAAGACTGCCTTCCGTGAAGACGGCACGGCTGAATGATACCATCCCAACTGCGCTCAATGGAGATTTGAATGGGGCCGCCGTGACCTTCAAGCCCAAGGACTTCCCCATGATCGAGGGGCTTTCTTCCCTGGACATCCATCGGGGGCAACTGGACGCTTCAAGATCGTTTTCCCAAGAGAAGGATCTGTGGATTGCAGATCACAGGCCGTTCACGTTCATGAAACATCCTCTGGTCTCAGCCACCATGGTTCTGGAGACATTCATGGAAGCCGCCCGGCTCCTGTATCCCCACCTGCACGTGAGAGGAGTTCGCCAAGTGCGGCTCATGGACATGATCCAATGTCCGCCTGCGGTTCCGCGGCCTTCCCGGATCTCCTGCCACCGTGCCGGCGATGGTCTTCGTGAAGTATTGTGTGAAGTCTCTCTGTCAACACAGGACATCTCCCCCGCAGGAAGATTGACGGGAGGCTTCATCCCACACTGCAAGGGCCAGGTGATCCTCGATGGCGGAAGCGGAGAGCTCGGGGAGGGATTCCAGGATTTTCCCGTCCGGCCTGACGAATTGCGGACGGGGCTCATGAATCATAAGCAGGTCCTAAAATGGTACAAAAACCACAGCGGCCTCGAAGGCAGATATCGTGTGATTGATCTCCTTGACGGTGCAGGTCCGGGAGTGGTGCGGGGCCGAACCCTCCACCGGGAGACAACTGATTTCGCAAATCTGGAGAACGCGCGGTACCAATACTCGCCCTATCTTTTCGAGGCCCTTTTACAGTTGATTATTTTTTACATCGCTGCAATGTATCCGTCGGAGCGACGATCCATGATTCCCACGGAGATCGGGGAGATGAGGTTCGTGCGGCCATGCCGGGCGGGGGAACGGTTAACCCTGGAGGCTCGCATGCGGGTGCAAAATGAGAAAGGTTTCGCCTGGGACGCCAGAGGACTTGACGATCAAGGACGTGCCATCATGCAGGTCCAAAATATGCGTATGCATTGGGTTTCGGACTGAACCGCAGATACTGACAGATGAGAATGAATGTAGAAAAGGATCGCGAAGAAGCAACCGTCCATACGATGAATCCCGTTCATCGAAGCGGGCCGGTCTTCTATGCATCCCTGCCACGTGACACTGAAACCCCCGAGGGACATGAGACGAATGGAGAAGAAGTCAAGCACCGCCTGGTCTCCATCCTGTGGGATCACCTTGTGGCGATGGACAGTCCTCGCTGGGCATCCTGTTTTTCCGCCAACACAGCGGCGTTCCCGATTCAGGTGGTTCGCGACCCGCTGGGCAAGCCCTATCTCCTGTTGGGCGCACAACGGGGACCGGCCATTTCCTTCAGCGAAGGTGGACGGAGAGTCTGGGCCGCCCTCTGTGGGGATGACTCCGATATGGGCATCGACGTGGCAGAGGCCGTCGAATTCCGGGGAGACTACCCCTTTCACCGGGTCTTCAATGCACAAGAGTTTCAGCTTGTCTTGAATCTGGCGGATGGAGATTTGGAAAAAGCATCAGCCTTGCTCTGGTCGGTCAAGGAAGCCGTGGTCAAGGCTCTCGGATGCGCATTCCACTTGGTGGATCCGCTGCAAATCCACGTTGATCCATCTATCGGATGGGACGGCGGGTTTGCCTTCCCGGTGCGCTTATCCGGAAAGGCTCTGGCGCGTTTCCCAATCGGTGCGGGCTTGTCTTTATGGGTGCGCTCGTTTCCTCTGGTGAAGATGTGGCTTTCCATCGCCGTTTTAAATCGCCAAATCAATTCGGCTGTGGGCGGAAGGATGCTTTGCGCGTGCCCCCCGTCTGGCAGCCACACGAAGAATGCCTCGCTGGCAGCCTCTCCCTGATCATGCAGATCGGCTGTCCAGCTCAAGGGGAGATCCGGAATGAATAACCTTACTTGCAAGTGCGCACCGCGGTTGGACGGACTGCCGGCAGCAGAACTTGGACGGCTTTTCCCGGAGCCTTCCAACACCGCTCCGCTTCTGTCTCTCTTGCAGGAATCGGGTATTGACGGCTTTAACCTGCGAAGCATCGTGGTATCAAAAGATGATGCTCCCATTCTCTTGCTGCCGTTGTTTGAAACCTGTTTTGATTTGTCCACTTTTGTGGAAGGATGGATCAAGAAATCGCTGAAAGTGGCAGGCCGTCTTGTCCCGTCGCTTTTTCAACCCCGTGTTTTAGGGGTGGGATTGCTGGTAGGGGAATCAAGTGAAATCGGGATTGATCCTCAAATTGATGCGGGCACCCTCGAGTCGGCGTTCAAAATGGCCTTTGACACCTTGCAAAGACTCGCGGCCGAACTTAAAAGCGACATCGTGGCGCTTTACAACTTTAGCCATTTTGGCGGACTTCCCGAGGAAGTGCTCAATACCTAGATCGGAAGAGCGTCGTGTAGGGAAAGAGT
>OBLW0100004665.1_pt1 | contig 10423 bp, 19 predicted proteins | sample 1520161 | NCBI WGS metagenome assembly OBLW01 (sample SAMEA3539309, study PRJEB22396) | soil metagenome | biome: tundra; feature: field; material: soil | place: USA | collected 2010-05 | depth 0.15 m
TGCTGCATCTGGTGCAGCTCATTCGCGACGAGAGCCACCGCTTCGCCGTCGGCTATCACAGGCAGCGCCGCGCCATGCGCGACAGAGACTCCGAGTTGCTGAACATTCCCGGCGTCGGCGCGCAAACGCGGCAGCGGCTGCTCACGCACTTCGGCAGCCTGCGCGACGTGCAGCAGGCAACGGCAGAATCGCTGGCGGCTGTGGTCCCCCGCAAGACGGCGGAGACGATCTGGCGGCATTTTCATTAGCAACAGCCCGTGAACTGAAGAGCTGAGCGTTAGCTCTTTCCCTTGCAGAGGTCATCTGCTTTGATATCCGGCCAGATTTCGCAAAAATCTCTTGTTGCTGTGTCCAAGGCTTCCCCCAACGCTTGCATCTTGAAGTGCTCATTTTGCGCGCGAAGCACGTAGAGGATGATTTCGTGAGCGTACCTAAAGGGCAAGGGTTGCTTCATCTGGTTGCGAATCCGGGTTGAATCCGCTCCCGTTGGGCTGCAATCTGGCATAGATCGCGGTTGGGGTGCTGTGAGTGTGGTACATCGGGATGTAGTAAGCAGGAACAAGCCACTTTTTCAGGGGTGTGGTGTTTGCCATAGATACGAAATCAAGCTTGCTCCAGGTATGGTTTAGGTGTTTGGTCTCGCACTTCTCGCAGTCCGTCACCATAAATTTGTCTTTGACTCTGTCAAACTCCTCCCGGTTCTTTTCTAGCACCGTATCCGTCAAGCCGGGAACTGGATAGCCTGTCTCTCTAATTTTCTTTCCAATTTTGTGCTTCGTAACAATGTCGTAATCCAAGAAATCATCGACATGTTCGGAATGGGTCTGTAGGTACAGAAGCGTGACTGCGCGCTCGTAGAGTGCCCTGAGCATCTTATTGGCCCCGATCCCATAGCCGTTTCCGGCAAGTAAGAGGAGTTCCCAAAAGTCCTCGACGCAAACTCTACCCAAAGCAAAATAGAACACGTCATTATCTTGAGGTGTCATTAGGTCGCGCAAAAAAGCTGTGTCAATTGCGATCCTGAGGCTGTCGAATCTTTCAAGGAATTTGGCGTGTCTGGTTTGGAAGGCCGCCCACTGGTCCTCGAGGCCGAAAATTAGTGCCGATTTGCATCGCCCGACATCCCCATACCTTACGCTTACGCCACGTGAGTCGCATTACTTTCTTCGTTTAGCTCCCTGTTTCTTTGCGGTGCTCTGCTCCCCCAAAACCCTTGCACCGGATGAATGCCCTCGAGCAGTCTGGATAGCTGCGTCCTTCAGCGCTTTCTTTGATGGTGGTATGACGGTCTCTTTCTTCTTAGGCATAGTTTTTCCCTCCACAGAACCATCCGAGATTGAGAAAGTGAAAGTGTAATGCCATGTGTAGGTGGCGCTCCTCCTGTCATGTATATCAACCGCAATGACTAATCTTCAAGCTGAAGTTTGTCATGAAGCGTTCCGAGGCAAATGCGAAGGGCCTCAGATTCAGGAACGAGATCAATTCTTGAGCTTGAGTCTTTTTCTCCGGCTGCTTTAGAGACATGCTATCCCACATTTTTGTTCGTAGAAGACGTGCTTCATCGAGCTCATTAAACTGCACTAAGTTACATATGAACGATGAGCGAAAACGGACAAAGCTCTCATCATCACATGCAGGAAGCTTGTCTGGCGCCACCACCAAGCACTTTCCTTCTGGCTTTTGCATTCGGATCGTGTAGGCTGCGTAGAGGTCGCTTACTGAGGGATAGAACATTGTACGAAGCTGCCGCTGACGAGACAGGCGGTTGTAAAGAACATTGACACACGCGCCAGAAAGCCCTCCGCTTATCAGAGAGACAAATATAGTGACAGCGAAGCTAAGTGAATCCCTCACGCCATGAATATACATTGTTCCGTACAAATCTAATCCAGGCGGGTGGCCCACATCTGACCATCCACAAATGAATGGGTGCCCCATGTCTCGATTCTGAGACATGCGAGTATAGAGTGTTGGCATGACGAAGGGCCTCGTTCGTTACCAGCAATGCGGATGCTTCCACTTCATCACCTTTAGTTGCTATCGACGGCTGCCATACCTGGGCTCGGTGCAGGCTCGCAATCTCTTCGAGCGGTCCCTCGAAGTCATGCGCGTCCGTTATGAGTTCTTTGAAATCGGCTATGTCCTGATGCCGGAGCATATTCACATGCTGGTAAACGAGCCGAAGAAGGAGATGCTCTCCAAGGCGATCCAGGCACTCAAGCTGTCCGTCTCAGTGCAAAGCCGGGAACGGCCCTTCTGGCAGGCACGCTACTACGATCTCAACGTCCACAATACCCACCTGCGCCTACCTGTCGCGCCGCAGAGATGGATGAAGGCGTAGCATTACTCACATGCAGATACAGCGCACCCTCAGTCTTGTCGTAGCTGTACTTTCGGCTATGCTCGTCTCCTTGATGGTCGGCCGGAATCGTCAAGGACGGCTGGTGCCTGAGTGGCTGCGTGCCGCATCCAAGTCGAATTTACTATTGATTCCCGTCTGTATTCTCGGACTTCTGGCGTGCGCTCTTAAATTGATCCTGATCTGATGTCCGATTCCGATTAAAATCGGTTCGAGCAATGAGAGGGTTCACGATGGCAAATCGATACGGAGAAGCAGCGCTCATGGCGACCCGAGAAGGCTCCTCCGCGGGTTTCAGTCCTGTAGCTCGATGGGAAAGCGCCATGCAGAGACTGTATCCTAGCAGCCCGACGGCACGGAGAAAGAGCTGCCCGCGTGGAGCGTATCTCGGCCTCTGCGAAGAAGGATTGGTCAAGGGGATTCCCGCCGGTCACTACACAGCTTCCAACGACAACAAGGATTATGCAGTCCGCGCTGCAGCATTGCTGGCTGAAGGAAAGCAAAGCTGGTCCGTAAGTGCATTGTGGCGGGCGGTAACGAATGATCCCGAGAGGGCGCACAACAACCAAATGGATATTGTATTGGCGCTGTGGAAGAACGGCCTCATAGTCCGCAAATCATAGGTGCCGTCTAAAAAGGCATCCTGTCACCCAGCACGTCGAAGATGCGCCACCCAGTCCAATCTGATCTTGTCGTTTGAATCGAATGCGGTTTCGATTGCCAAGATTTGTCCGCGACATTGTGAATTGATCAAGAATTGCGCGCCTCCTTGACTGCATTCTGTAACTGGATCCGAGAGTACGATGCCCAAGACATGCGTTGCAAATTATTGCTTGGTCACAACGCCGCCGGTGATGGTTCCGCTGAGCAAAGTGGAGATCGGTGGACCGTCTGTGCCGGTGCCGACCAAGGTATCGGAAAATCCACCTGTGAGAGTAATCGAGGTTCCGGAAATGTCGCCGGTAACATTGATGCGGAACGGATTCGTCGCTCCGTTCGACAGACTGGCTGTGATGTTGCCATTGGAACCGGTAACGGAACCTGTTGCAGTGGCCGCAAAGGAGTTGGGCGAGCAGGTATCGCCAGACGGGCAGGAGACGACGGCGATGTTGATATTGGTCGGAACGTTGGCCGTTCCGTTGATGGTGCCATCGCTGTTCTCTGTGAGGCTGAAAGAGAAATTGAAATCCGCCGAGGCGGAATACGAACCGCCGTTGGGGTCGGGTGCGGTTCCGCTGAATGGCGCGCTATAGGTTCCGGAGAAGACTTGTGCGTGGCCCTGCGGAGTGAGGTTTACATCAAGCGGAGATCCTGGCGCTGAGACGATGAAGCCGGGCTGGGTGTACTGCTGATAGCCGGACGCGTCTGCGCAGACGGTGTTGGGGCCGAGCGGGACCTCCACCTGTCCTTTTCCGGTGCCGTCTGTTGTTCCGACAACCATCCCACCCAGGTTTCCCGATTGGATATAGGTTTCAGAAGAGGCTGCCGGAGGGTTCACAACAACGCCCTGCATGGCATAGTCCGAGCCCAACTGTTGTGAAGTAGGAGGCGCGGGGGGGAACTCGAGCTGAGGAATGAGAATGCAGTTCACGCCTGCACCGGGACCGCCGCAGACCGATGTGATGTTGAGTACCGGGTTACCGATCTGGTCGTATGAGCAGGTTTTGAACGTGCTCATCACTTCGACAGTCAGCGGCATGACGCTGACTGTGTCGTAATACTCGATTGCCGGGGCGATGATCGGGACACTTGCATCAAGGATCAGAAGCGCAATATTCTCTCCGGCTTCTTTCGCGACGATTCCGCCGATGTCTTTCAAGCACTGGCCCGTAACCGGAAATTGTGAAACAGAGATTGGGCCGTAGTACCCAGGGGGAATGTTTTTGGGATCCAAAGAGGTTAGTGCATTCAGAGCGTCGATGGCCTGGGACTGTACTCCTGCAGTTGAAATCGGAGAAGGAGGAACAGGAATGTTACTCAGCGAAATGGCATTGCTTGCGGTCAATCCACTTCCAGAAGGACAGCCCGTGGACGCGGCTACGGCCGTTGGAGACGGTGTTGTGTTTGCCTGAAGATCGCCGCCAAACCTCGGTTGCGCGCTCCCTAGCGCAGATTGCCGAACCGCAACGACTTTCACCCTTCCCGATGCGGTGATCAGCGCCGGTGGCCCGTTGAGCAGCGTCATCTGCAGAGGATGGACACCTGTGGGATCAGCGACTATCAGGATTGCGCTGCCGGGGACGCCGGGATCAGTACCGAGTGCAACGGAGGTGCCAGCCATCGGGTTTCCCGTGTCCTGGTCCGTGAGTTGGACGGGGACTGTCAATCCATTGGAGACGAGGGTTGTGAGGCCGTTTGAATCGGTCACGCCTGCGGCGGGGCTCACGGTGCCGGCGGTCGCGGTAACGATGAGTGAGGTTGATCCGTTCACCGAGCCGGAGGCCGCCTTGATGGTGGTGGTGCCGCCTGCAACGGATGTAGCCAAGCCGGAACCGTTAATTGTGGCTGCTGGAGTGCTTGATGAGGACCAGGTCACGCTGCTTGTGATGTTCTGCGTGGAGCTGTCGCTGTAAGTGCCCGTGGCCGTGAACTGCTGCGTCTGGGTGACTGCGATGGATGGAAACGCAGGCGTGACTTGGATCGACTGCAGGGCCGCAGTAATGGTGACGGAGGTTGAGCCGGACTTTGTTGTGTCCTCAGTGCTGGTGGCGGTGATGGAGACGAGGTTCGGCGTGGGAACGGCGCCGGGAGCAGTGTAGAGGCCGGCATTGTTGATGGTTCCGACGGTCGAATTGCCGCTCGGAACGGTGGCTACGCTCCAGGTTACAGCTGAGCTGTAGCCTCCGGTTCCTGTAACCGCTGCCGTACATTGCGAGGTTGCTCCGGTTTGGAGGGAGGTGGGCTTGCACGAGGCGGAGACGGACGTTATGGCTGGCGGGGTCGAGGGCGGAGTCAACGTGATAGTCGCCGAAGTGGACTTCGTTTTGTCGGTATTGCTGGTAGCCGTCAATGTCACGGCGTTAGTAGCACTGACCATGGACGGCGCGGTGTAGGTGACGCTTGTCGCGGTGGAGGCGCTGATCGCTCCCACGCCAGATCCGATGCTCCACGTCACCCCTGAATTGGATGAGTCGTTCGCAACTGTCACCGCAAAGGCCTGCGTCCCGCCGCCACTGAGCGATGCGGTGGTCGGGCTGACGCTCACACTGATGGAGGGCGGTGTGGAAGATGGCGTCGATCCGCCGCCGCAGCCTGCCAAAAAGGCCCATGAAATTAATCCGCAAAAGACAACACAAATCCCTGAGCGAACAGAAGCGTTCCGCGACATTGGCCTCACCAGTGGTCTTTTAAGTGATATTGTCGTGAACCCTAAGGTGGTTGGGCAAACAATGTCAATAACACCCTGGAGGTTATTGCATGCGAGGGCGTTCGCTATCTTGCCTTTCTTTCCTAAAGCCTACGGATTTGCCCTTGTGTCCCTGTGAAGTCTTGAGTACTTCCGTGTCCCGTGCGGTGATTTATATCCCATGCAAGCGGTGGTTAGGCCGGTGATTCCAAATCATTGGGAGGGTTCGGAACAGACCGATGAATAATCGCGAGCGAAAATCACCGCATTATTAATCGTTTCGCTTGGACCGAGCGTTGAGCCTCATATGAGGTCGGAATTTACGCGCGCGTCAGCACAAAAGATCAGAATTGCGATATGTAGTTGCGAGAGCCACGCGCCTACTGCGCTGCGCGACAGTTTGACGTTGTTCGCGAATACGTCGATGTAGGTCAGTCAGGAACGAAGGACTCCCGCCCGCAGCTTGACACACTGATGGGCGACGCGCGCAAACAGAAGATTGATGCAATCCAGCGCGGGCAACTTCCAAACTCAAGTCAATCGAGTACGGCAGATTTGTCCACATCGCGAATCCTTGCACGAATCCGCGTCTTCGTCAAAACCTCCGAAGAGTTACACAACCCCGCGCATGCGTTCGCGCGCACTTAAGGAGAATTGACATGACCCAAATCAACATCGCCGTTCCTGAATCCCTCAGCACCCAGAAAGCAGAACTCGAAACCGTTCTCGCCGGAATCGTAGTATTCGCAGACGGCGTCGATCGCGTTGATTATTACGCGCGCGGATTCATCGCCCCACGCGGTACCTGCCAATGATTTGAATGTAGTGAAAAGTGACTCTTTGTCGAGCTCCAGTTCTTCCGGTGAGTTGAAATGCAGCGGGTTGAACGGCGGCACGAGCGAAGCATCGGGGTCTAATCCAGATGAAATCGCGCATCCGGCTTTTCGGAATTAACTTTGCGATCTGGTCCGCACTGTCGCCGTGAGGGTCAATAAACAATCCGCCATTGCCCTGGCGGATGTGTTCGATGAAAAGATTCACGAGTAATGTGGACTTCCCCATCATCCCGCTCATGCCGGAAATGTTCACGTGTTTCGTCGAATCTATGAACGCTTAGTTGCTGGTATGGAATCCTTTCCAAGAGAGATATTCATGCGCTGAACAAAAGGGATGAAATGTTCAATGTTGACCATTTATACCTGAATGATTCGTAGTAAACATTCCAAATGAATGAGAATGACCTTTCCCTGAAATTCGTTTGCCCTGTTTGCGGCGCGGGCAGTCAAGAGCGGTGCCATGTTCAAGTTGGCATCATCCGGTATGAATCTCACTCGGAACGCGTGGAACTCGCCAATAATGCGCTACTCGATAGCGAGGATGCGGCGGCGGCTCTTAACTCCTGTGCTATATATCTAGTGCCTGCAAAGAGACGGGCCTCCTAAGCCGTCGTCGCCACCGCCATCAAGAACTGGATTTCAGTCCGAGACGACGGCGAGGAACGGTTAGACGGAACTTGCACATGGGATGAATTGGCGGCGCTCGCCGGGTTGCAGGGAAGTCCGATGGTCCCACAAGACGCAATCAAAGTTGCCGACTACATGATCTCAATCGGGGAGCTTGATAGATGGTCATGCGCCAAAATCGAGCATCTCATATGAACGATACTCGTTTGAAGAAAGGTCTAGCGCCTTAGCCTTTCTTGGACGTCTCTTCACGCGCCCGGAGAGGCCACTCCACTTTCTCTGGAAGGCTCAGTCGATCCTGAAAGTCCAGCGGGAATCGGACATGTAACGGATCACAACAATGCAAGAGTTCTAATGCCGAGAAATCCGTTTCATCTTTCGCGTTTCCCACAGTCATAAAGCAGCGCAGGCAGATCAAATCCGTTGTTGAATCCGGATTCTTTCGCCGAATGAATCCGATGTCTGAGACCATGCTCTATCTTCCAGCACGTCAACAGCCACCATACTCGCGGTTGATTGCGCAGAACTTGCTCGCAACCTGACTTGGCAAAGCTGTAAAGTTTTCATACTTCGGGCTCTAACCGCGCGGATTTGCACTTATCGTGCGCCAGTTTCTTCTTTGCGGTTGGGAAGCCGCATCGTTCCACGGACGCCAAGCTCACTGGAGAAGCGACTGGCCACTCCATTCCGTGAGCTCACCAGGGTGATGTGGATCCTGACAAAGGACTCCGACTTACGCATCTTCGGGCAATCCTCGTGGCCGGCCGACTAGAAAAAGCCGACTCTGTCGCTCTCGCTTCACAGAATCTTCATCCGCGCCATCCTACCCTGAACTCAGGCACGATATGGGGCGTGCAGAAGGGTCGAAACAGGTCGAACCTGAACGCCTTTTGGAAGTAAAGCTAAAAGAACCCTCTTTGCACCGCCGAATTTTCCTGTGTATTCCCGGGACGGCGGTTTTTTGCGTCCAAGAAAGTTGCCTTCGTAACGTTCACAAAGTTTTATCGAGATGCCGATGGATCGACGATTTCTATTTAGGCGCGATCCTGTGAGCCGTATCATTGCCATCACGGCATGGATCCGTTCGACAGAACTCGTTTCGGTTATCTCCGCGATCAGCTCGCGCGCGCCCGTGCGGAAAAGCTGGCCCTCGATCGTGCGCTTCAATCGTCCTTGAGATCTCCGACCAGCAAGCAGCTCGCGATGCGACGCTATTCCTCGCTCAACGCAGAAATTCGAATTATCGTAGGCGAATTGGAAGACTGTCTTTCCGTGACCCGACACCTCGTAGGGGCGAAAAAATCCTCATAGGATTCCTGGGACGTTTTTTCTGTCCTAGAACGTCCCGCGCTGGGAGTCGATATAGCGCCAGGTCTAGTTCGAGCGGATGGCACGCATGCCTCGTTTCTGCGCCCACGAGATCGATCTCCTGTTCTACCGTAACCACAGTTTTGTAGCAGGAAAGACAAATCGAATCGATCGTGGAATCCGAATTCACACGTCGGACAAAACCTTCCGCCGTGACCATGGGTCTGCTCCAATTCGAATTGGACTGTGCGTCTTCTATGGGTGAGATTTTTGCCAAAAAAATGAACAGGGCTTCTGTTCAATGGGAGACACGCGGCTAAGGCCGAATAAACCTTCCCCCTCGTAAACTCTTTCGCTGGACGCCGATCAGGACGGTCAGGAACGATCGAGCAGGTATCAGATCAATGACAACAACGTCACGCCGATGACACCGGAAGTGTTTTCAGCCTATGAAAAGGTCCGCGCCACGCCAGATGGCCCCGAAAAAGTCGTGTTGCATAAGTACGACGAGGCGCCATAGGGGCGGGGTCAAATGTTGCCAATGGCCCTATTTAAGGCCGCAGCAATCCATTTTGCTCTATAGATCGAAATTAAATTCGAAAAAGTGTGGTTGACTGATCACATTTTGTGTTGATTTAGCCTCTGTGCCCCGTTGGCACGTCACGTTACGAAAGAACTTTGATGAGTACCGTAACCTCATTACAACAAAGGGGTTATTGATTCAATCGCGGGCCTCCCATAGTGTGAATTTATTGGTGGAGGGCCGGGCGAATGATATTGGAGAAGATAGACTACGCGGACATCGTGAGTGAGATAAAGAAGGCGGCAAAGGGGCAGAAGACCAAGATTGACCCGGCGCTACTGCTCGCCCTGATCGCGAACGACTACCTGGACTCCCGCGAATCGAGCAGCGCATCGGTGCCTAACCCATCGGGACTTTTTCTCGTCCAGAAGGCTCCACAATCGAACTAGTATGCTCGTGGGCGCGCCGCTGAAAAGCCGGGCGGCCACCCCTAGCGGCTGTTTTGGAGCTTCAAATTCAATCAGCAACATAGACGTGCAAGGGTTGGAGGACTCCCGAATGGCAGAAGAAGGAAGCACGGAACAGATCAAGAAGGACCTCGCTGACCTTGAGCTGCTGAAGCCACGGCTCGAACGCGAAATGCTCGAAGATGGGGCGGCGCATCCTCGCCCCGGACCGAACACCTACCGGATCGCCGCATACGATGAGTGCGTAAGGGAAATTCAAATGCTGAAAGATGTCCTCAGCGAACGTAAGGAATGAGGGCTACAGCGAGAGCGGACGCCCATGCGCGTCATAGCTGCCTCGGTCTCATCTTCAAGTTGCTGCCTCCGGCTTTTTACTCCCGCTTGATCGCCCACGCCGAAACTTATATGCCTGCGAGTCAATCCGTAATCGATTGACGCAGGACGTTCTCGTCCAGAAAGCCACGCATCGGGCGAGGTTCGATTGTCGGTCCTAAATTTCGCGAGTTGCCTACGAATCTCGACAATCCGGAAAAGCCGATTGTCATAGGCCTCCGCTTCCCTCTTGGACATACGGGCGTAAGGGGATTTTTGCAGAGCATCGTACTGTCGCCTCGTTAGGGACGCGTACTCCGCTGTCAGGCGTTCAATTTCGCTGGCAACTGTGGCGCCTGACATTTCCTTTGATGTTCAAGACGCAGACCGCGCTAAATCGGTTGGCCCCGACAAAATCTTCGTCCAGGGTGCCTCGCAGTCGCGCTAGGAAGCCGTTACGCGCCTCGACAAAATGCGGGCCGGGGTACTAGGTCTCTGACCGTGTGATTTTGTCTCTTTTGTAGCCGAACTTTCGGCGTGCTTTTGAGCGGGTAAACTGCCAGTTGATTGTGACACGGTCTTGGTTCACTTTCCGATTCCATGCCTGTGCCTCCCGTTGTAATTCCGGGAGTGACGGGATTCTTC
>OBLW0100004669.1_pt1 | contig 10413 bp, 11 predicted proteins | sample 1520161 | NCBI WGS metagenome assembly OBLW01 (sample SAMEA3539309, study PRJEB22396) | soil metagenome | biome: tundra; feature: field; material: soil | place: USA | collected 2010-05 | depth 0.15 m
GAGAACTGAGAACTGAGAACTGAGAACTGAGAACTGAGAACTGAGAACTGAGAACTCCTTCCAACTGCTAAAATCTCTCTTCTCATGTCTAAAATCCAGCGTGCCATTCTGAGCGTCACTGATAAATCCGGACTCGTCGATTTTGCCCGTCAACTTAGCCAACTCGGCGTCGAACTTGTTTCCACCGGAGGCACGGCTAAACTGCTGCGCGACTCCGGCATCAGCGTGAAAGATATTTCCGAACTGACCGGGTTTCCTGAAATGCTGGATGGCCGGGTCAAGACGCTGCATCCAAAAGTTCACGGAGGCATTCTGCATCGCCGCGACAACAGCGGCCATCGTGCGGCGGTCGCGCAGCACGGGATTCCGGCCATCGACATGGTTGTAGTCAATCTGTATGCCTTCGAGAAGACTGCGGCGAAACCCGGCGCGCACTTCGAAGAGCTGATTGAAAATATCGATATTGGCGGGCCGTCGATGATTCGCTCGGCGGCGAAGAATTTTCAAGACGTTGCGGTCGTGACCTCGCCCGCCGATTACGACGCGATTGCCGAGGAGATGGCGCGTTCGGAAGGCGCGCTCTCCAAACAAACAAAATGGAGGCTGGCGCAGAAAGCGTTTGCCACAACCGCCGCGTACGACTCCGCCATCGCATCGACTCTCGAGCGCATCGGCGAGAACTTCGAGTTGCACTCGGCTAAAAGCTTCCCCGAAACCCTGCGCTTGTCGTTTAGCAAAGTAATGGACTTGCGCTATGGAGAAAATCCTCACCAGAAGGCCGCGATGTACGCGGACGCTTCGGGCACGGGAGTCGCGCACGCACGCCAGGTGCAGGGCAAAGAGCTTTCCTACAACAACATCGTCGACCTGCAAGCGGCCTGGGATCTGGCGCAGGAGTTCGACGACCCGGTCTGCGCCATCATCAAGCATACCAACCCATGCGGAACCGCAACCGGCAAAACGCTGGCCGAGGCTTACGCGCGTGCGCTCGAATGCGATCCGGTTTCGGCTTTTGGCGGAGTGATCGGAGTGAACCGCACGGTGGATGCGGCGGCTGCGGCGGAGATGGCCAAGCTCTTTTTGGAGGTGATTGCCGCGCCCGCGTTCGATGACGGCGCTAAAGCAGCATTTGCCGCAAAGAAAAATCTGCGTCTGGTCGAAGTCCCGCCGGGACAGCCGCACTGGGTTTTGAAAAATATTTCTGGGGGCATGCTGGTTCAGGACGCCGATCTTCATAAGCTCTCCGAGGGCGACCTCAAAGTGGTCACGAAACGCCCGCCGACTCCGGAAGAAAAAAGCGCGCTGCTGTTCGCGTGGAAGGTGTGCAAGCACGTGAAGTCGAACGCCATTCTCTACGCCCGCGACGGGCAAATCGTGGGCGTCGGTGCCGGACAGATGAGCCGCGTCGATTCCTGCAAGCTCGGCGCCATGAAAGCGCAGTTGCCCTTGAAAGGGACGGTTGCCGCCTCCGATGCGTTCTTTCCTTTCCCTGACGGCGTCGAGGAGATCGCCAAAGCCGGAGCCACGGCAATCATTCAGCCCGGAGGATCGGTGCGCGACCAGGAAGTCATTGAAGCCGCCGATCGCCTCGGCCTAGCCATGATCTTTACCGGAGTGCGGCATTTCAGACACTAGGCGTTGAGATGTCATCTCGAACAGTCGGTGTAGAGATGCGGCTTGGCGTGTGCGCCTGGCGTTGGCGTAGACTTGAATTCGTCGTTGCATCGACCGGAGAGTTCCTGAGCTTTGCCGGCCTGAAACGAATGGTGCAGCCGACCGAATACCAAGCACTTAGGGCCCAACTAAATCAGCTACAGGAGGGTCTACGATGAGTGAGCCATCGGCCGATAGAGAAGAACTGCTGAAGAAAACGCGGCTGACCGATGAAAGGCCCCTGGCCGAGCCAGCAACATTGCGGAAGATGGTGCGAATGCCTCGTGAGGCGGCGCTAATTCTGCAGGAAGCCTATAAGAAGCATGCCGCCGAGTTAGCGAACATCGAGGACAGACAACATAAACTCACTCTCCTCATGCTCGGAATCTTCAGTGCGGGCGCGTCACTGATCGCTAGCGGACATGTCGATATGTCGCTCATCCTGGCGCTGGTGCTCACGGGTTTTTCACTTGCTGTCGTTATTCCCAGTTTTCACTACAACAACGAACTTCATCGCCTTCGCGGCGTTACGCGTGAGCTTTTGGTTCGGTGCGAGATTGCACTCGGATTCCATGAGAAAGGTCTCTTTCTCAAGGACGAGAAGCTCTACGCCGAAGGCGAAATCTGCTATGGCAAAAAGGGACGATGGTTACACAACTCGTACTATTGGACCGTCGGGACTGTCTGCGCAGCTTTTATCATTGTCGTTTGGGTCGTTTACTGCCATTCCTCCAAAGCCCCTGCACCTGGAATAGCGCGGTTGCGGCATTTTTTATGAAAAAGGATGGAAACTAGCGATCAGTCTCTCTTAACGCAGAGTTAGTACACCGCCTAGGATTTACTTTTCTTGACAAATCCCCCCAAAGCCGCTGTACCTCTGACTTTCTTGCAGCTTAGCGCTTTCTCCCCGCAGAACCTCATGCCAAGGGTAGAATAATGAAATCCGGACCGCCGCGGATCAGCATCCAAACGAATTATGGGTGGGCATTTAGAGGTTGCAGGATCTTTCATGAAAAAACTGCTTTGGATTGTCCCTGTAGTGCTTACCGGGCTTTTATTGGCCCAAAACCAGCCCGCTCACACCACCGATTCGGCTGCGACCGCCAGCGCCCAGTCGGCGACCAAAGCGAAGACTCCCGACCGCGCCGCCGCCTACTATCACTTCGCCCTGGCTCATATGTATGAGGAGCAGGTTGCAACTTACGGGCGCAGCGAACTAGCGAACAAGGCGATTGAGGAATACCGCGCCGCCATCGATGCCGATCCGACCTCCGCCTATCTGACCTCGGGATTGGCCGAGCTCTATGCCAAGACTGGCCGCATTCGCGACGCCGTGGTCGAGGCGCAAGAAATTATCAAGAAGAATCCAAACAATCTCGAGGCCCGCCGACTGTTGGGAAGAATCTATCTGCGCTCGCTCGGCGACATGCAATCCGGCAGCGGTTCGGAGAGCATTCTGAAACTGGCGATCGAGCAATATGAACAGATCGTCCGCCTGCAACCGGACAGCATGGACGATCACCTGCTCCTCGGCCGCCTCTATCGCCTGAACAACGATCTGCAGAAGGCGGAGAACGAATTCAAGATCGCGGTCAAGCTTCAGCCGGATTCCGAAGAAGCCGTCACAACGCTTGCCTATCTTTACAACGAACTAGGCGACACGTCTCGCGCCACGCAGGTGCTGAGTTCAGTGCCGAACACCGAGCGCTCGGCCAAACTTTATTCAGCGCTTGGTTATACCTACGAACAGCAGAAGCAGTACAAGCAAGCGATCGAAGCCTATCGCCACGCCATTGAACTGGACCGCGACAATCTCGACGCCATTCGCGGCCTCGCTCAAAACCTGCTGAACGACGGTCAAGCCGATGCCGCGCTGGAGCAGTACAAAGTAATCGCGGATGCGAATCCGGAAGACGCGCAAACTTATGTGCGCATCGCGGAAATCTACCGCAAGCAAGCGAAGTTCGACCTGGCGCTCGACAATCTGAAAAAAGCCGAGTCCATGGTGCAGGACTCGCTCGAGATTCCCTATAACATCGCGGCCATCTATCAAGCGGAAGGCCGCTACGACGAGGCGATTCCGATCATGAAGGATCTGCTCAAGAAATCGGAGAAGCCCGACGGCAAATATTCAAACGGCGAAAAGAGCAATCGCGCGGTGTTTCTGGAGCGGCTTGGCACAATTTACCGCGACCAGGGAAATAACCAGGCCGCCATTACAACCTTCCGCGAGATTGTCGCTCTCGGGGCCAATGAAGATATCGAACGCGGCTACCAGCAGATCATCGATACCTGGCGCGAAGCCAAAGAATGGCAGAAGGCGACCGATGCCGCCAAAGAAGCGACCCAGAAACTGCCCACCAGCCGCGAGTTAAAAATGGTGTTGGCCTCGCAGCAGGCCGATATGGGCGATGCCGACAAAGCGCTCAAAGACGTTCGCGCCATGGTGAAGGGTGATAGCAAATCGACCTCGGAAGACCGTCAGGTCTACGTAACTCTGGCCCAGATGAATACGCGGCTGCGCCGGTTCGGCGATGCCGAGCAGGCGCTGGACAAGGCGGAAGCCCTTTCGACCAAGCCGGAAGATAAGGAATATATCTGGTTTCTGCGCGGGTCTACTTTTGAGCGGGAAAAGAAGTACGCCGAAGCCGAAGAACAATTCAAGAAAGTGCTGGCAAGCGATCCCGAGCATGCATCGGCTCTGAATTATCTCGGTTACATGCTGGCCGACCAGAACATGAAGCTGGAAGAAGCGCTCGCTTATATTAAGAAGGCAGTGGACCTCGATCCCGCCAACGGTGCTTATCTGGATTCTCTCGGTTGGGCTTATTTTCGCCTGGGGAAATATGAACAAGCGGAAGACAATCTGCTAAAGGCTTCGCAGAAGATCAATACCGATCCGACGGTTCTCGACCACCTCGGCGATCTCTATCAGAAAACCGGACGCCTCAAACTGGCCGCGACCAACTGGGAGCGCGCGCTCAACGAGTGGAATCGCACCATCGCCGCGGAAGTCGATCCTGCCGATACGGCGCGCGTGCAGAAGAAACTCGATTCCGCTAAGATGAAACTGGCGAAAGAAGAAGGCGCGAAGTAGGTTCGCCGCCAAGCTGCTAGAATTTCTCATGCTCGCCGATTACGCGGTGCGCGTAGAAGACTCCCGCGGACGCCGCCATCCCGAGCCGCCCCACCCCTACCGCAACGACTTCGCGCGGGACCGGGATCGAGTCATCCACGCGCGCGCCTTCCGGCGGCTGGAAGCGAAGACTCAGGTCTTCACCCGCCGCTACTCCGACCACTTCCGCAACCGCCTGACGCACACCATCGAGGTCGCGCAAATCTCGCGTACCATCGCTCAGCAACTTGGACTGAACTCCGATCTCGCGGAGACGCTGGCTCTGGTGCATGACCTTGGCCATCCTCCCTTCGGTCACTCGGGAGAAAAGGCGCTCGACGCCGCCATGCGCCAGCACGGCTTTTTCTTTGATCACAATCTACATGCGCTGCGCATCGTCGAAGACTTCGAACTCCATTATGCCGCGTTCCGCGGGCTGAACCTGACCTTTGAAGTGCGCGAGGGCATCATCAAGCACTCCCACGATTACGCGGTTACGGAGCACCCCGAACTCGCCGAGTATTTGCTCGATCAGCGCCCGCCGCTCGAAGCGCAACTCATCGACCTGACCGACGAGATCGCTTACAACACAGCCGATTTGGATGATGGCTACGAGGCGCGGTTGCTGACTGTCGAGCAGTTGGTGGAGAGCGTGGATCTCTTCGCGCAACACTATCGCGAAGCGAAAAGCCATTACCCAAATGCCGCCGAAAAGCTGGTTTTCAACGAGGCACTGAAAAGCATTTTTGACTACTTCGTTGGCGACCTGATCGAAAACACGGCGCTGCGAGTGCGAGGGGCGGGCGTGCATTCTGTGGACGCCATCCGTCACCACCATGAGCGCATCGCAGCCTTCAGTTCTCCGGTTGAAGCCGAGCGCAGCCGCCTCAAAGACTTTCTCTACGAAAATCTCTACTACAGTCCGGCGCTGGCCGCGGAGAAAGAAGACGCCGAGCGCATTACCGGAGAACTCTTTGCTCACTGGATGGAAGAGCCCGACGACCTGCCGAGGAACTACCGCGAGAAAGCCGCGCAGGAACCATTGCCGCGCGTGATCTGCGATTACATCGCCGGCATGACGGACCCGTTTATCTACCAGCAGTATGAGAAGTATTGCCGCGTTTAGCAGCCTTTTTTACCGCCGAGACGCCGAGAAAACCTTGTTTGTCTTGCCAGTCGCGATGTCCAAATGCAAAAAACGATCTTCTCGGCGCACTCGGCGTCTCGGCGGTGAAAATAGTCGTTTGACCGATTTCCACAGCGCACGATAGACTAAATGAGTTTGCCTGTACTTGCGGACCCGTTCTGGGACCGCGCCGCGTTTCCGGTCAGAAGCCGTTGCGGAAAAACAGCAAGCATACTTAAGGGTTCTGCCGAGCCGCGCTCGGCGGGCAGGTGACGATACCTGCCTCGATGTGAGTTCTTCAAGGAGAAATTATGTACGCGGTGATCCGCGCTGGTGGAAAGCAGTACCGTGTCGCCCCGGGCGACGTAATCCGGGTGGAAACGCAGGACGATAAAGACGGCAAGGTCGAGTTCGGCGATGTGCTGGCGGTTTCGGCCGAGGCGGGCAGCGTTGTGCCTCCAGGGTCGGGAGCGCTCGTCACGGGCGAGGTGGTGGAACAGGGACGCGGCAACAAAATCCTCGTCTTCCACTACAAGCGCAAGAAGCAATATAAAAAGCTGCGCGGCCACCGGCAGAATTATTCGGCGGTCCGCATCACCGAGATCGCTTATGACGGGCAGTCGTTCAAGGCACCGGAGCTTCCCAAAAAAGAGAAGAAGGTAAAGGCGCATGACGGCGCCGGCGGCGAAGAAGTGAAGACGTCGAAGCGTCCGGGGAAAAAGGGGACGAAGCCCGCGGCCCATGCGCACGCTAAGAAAGCTGCGCCGAAGAAGAAAGTTGCGAAGAAGAAAAAGAAATGATTCACAGGGAAGAGTTCATGCCCTGAGTAGGGGTCCTTCGACTGCGCTCAGGATGACATTTTTTAGTTGGTTTGGAATTTACTGGCAACTGGCCAATGGAAACTAGGTACTGATTTATGGCGCATAAAAAAGGACAAGGCACTTCACGAAACGGGCGCGACTCCAACGCGCAGCGGCTGGGATTTAAGGCGTTTGGGGGGCAACTGGTGCCCGGCGGCACGATTATCGTCCGCCAGCGGGGCACCCGCGTTAAGCCTGGCCTGAACGTTGGGCGGGGCAAAGACGACACTCTCTTCGCCAAGATTACGGGGCGCATCAAGTTCGTCGATAAAGGGTCGATGGGCAAGTTTGTGATGGTCGAACCCGAGGCGATCGAAGCTACTTAGGTAGTGTAGGACGAGTTTCCGGTTGCACTATCGATTAGATTGGTGAGGTTGCACCCACCCACACACTATGGCATAAGGGAAGTGCGTGGCTGATCGGGGTGGCGCAATGTCTAACAAGAAGTCCGCGGTGCTCGACTGGTGCGAGATTCTCAGCGAACCGGAAGGCTGGGACGAACTGCAGGAACGAGCGCAAAGAGAACGCGATCCAAGAAAGCTCGAAATAATTATCGCGGAGATGAACGCGCTCCTGAGTGAGTGCGAAGAAATTGCCGCGAATGGCGCCGCGAATCGCAATGAGCGTCGCCCTGGCTCTCGGCAGAGCAATCCGAATCGAATCGTTGAATAACCTCCTTTCGGGGTGGGGCTTGATGCGAGACGCGAAGTTTTCTTCCGGCGATTGGCCCGACTATTTCGAGGAGCCCGAGCATTGGAGACAGCTTCAGGAACGGGCTCGAAGCGAGCGCGACCCCAGGAAGTTGGAGGCGATCATCGCGGAGATGAACCAGCTTCTCACCGATTTCGAAAACAAAGCGAAGGGCAACCACCGGCAGCGTACCGCCTCCCCCCGTCGCACCAGCCCGAAGCAGGCTCCGCTCAACGAGTAGCGGCCGACTAGCTGGACCTGCCGATCCAGTGTAATTCGGAACGCAGTTCTGCGATTCGCGCTTTTCTCTTCTGATAGGCGTCCAGTTCGTCGGGCGCTAAATCCGTCAACTTGCGACCCGTGATCGAATCGAGTTGCAGTTGTAGAAGATCGCAGAGTTCAGGGGCTATGGCGTCAATGCTGCCGGGGTCCATCCAATACTCCCATTGGGAGTAAAGTTCAGAATTATGACAATGCGCGGTGATTGCGCGTAACCTTCTAGATACGGCAAATCACAGGTGGCAGTGATTGCAGCGCGTATCGAAGTTCGGTATCGAAGTTCCATTGTTAATCCCATGTTCATCGATGAAGCCAAAATTCGAGTCAAAGCCGGAGACGGCGGTAACGGCTGCATGGCGTTCCGGCGGGAAAAGTTCGTCCCGCGCGGCGGCCCTTCGGGCGGCGACGGCGGCAAGGGCGGCGATATCTGGATGGAATCGAGCGAGCGCCACAACACGCTGATCCATTTCCGCTTCAATCCTGAGTACACCGCCGAACGCGGACGGCACGGCGAAGGCTCCAAGAAGACGGGCCGCGATGGCGAAGGGATTGTGCTGAAAGTGCCCGTGGGTACGATTGTTTACGACGACGACACAGGCGAAATCGTCCACGACTTTTCGCGTCCCGACGAACGCGTCGTCATCGCGCGCGGCGGGCGCGGTGGGCGGGGCAATGCCCAGTTTGCGACTTCGACGCATCAAGCGCCGCGCGAGCATGAAGATGGACGTCCCGGGGAAGATCGTAATTTCCGCCTCGAGCTAAAGTTGCTCGCCGATGTGGGCCTCGTGGGATATCCAAATGTAGGCAAGTCGACGCTCATCTCGCGCATCTCGGCGGCGCGGCCCAAGGTGGCGGATTATCCGTTTACTACGCTGGAACCCAATCTCGGAGTTGTCCTGGCTGGCGATAAAGACAAAGAAGAGAGCTTCGTGGTTGCCGACATTCCCGGCCTAATCGAGGGCGCGCACACCGGATCGGGCCTCGGCACCCAATTCCTCCGCCACATCGAGCGTACGCGCCTGCTCGTACACATGGTCGATGTCTCCGACAGCAGCGGACGCCCCGACGTGGTCAAAGATGTGGATGTGATCCGCGGCGAACTGGCGAGCTTCGGCGCGGACCTGGAGAAAAAACCGACCTTAATGGTGGCCTCGAAGATCGACGTGGCGAATCCCGAGAAACTGAAGAAATTGAAGCAATGGGCGACGCGGCGGAAGTTGAAGCTCTATTCGATATCGGCGGTGACGGGAGAGGGGATTGAAAAACTGAAATTCGCCATGGCGGAAGAAGTGGAGAAGGTCCGGAAAGCGTTGTCGGAGGCGCATACAGAAACAGAAGATTTTCGCTTCGGCGCTTAGAATGGCGGACAGATCTGAGGATGGGGGAATGTCACAGTAATGGGATTCTGCGGTAACCATCGGGCCATACGTCCCCACGAGAGTGCCATTTTCTAATTCCTGGATCGCAGCTACTCTCCTAATTGAGCAGACTTCGGGGGAGGGCTGTTCGACGGGCGTCCCACGACTCGCAAGAGTCTGGGGCGTTTTGTTTTGTGGCCGTTGTTGAACGGAACGAAGATGTTGCACCAATCCTTACATGCACACGACCGATTTGATTTGTGTGGGGCCCCCGTCTCATTCCTTTCCGCTCTATTTTTCAGTATCAAGGTGCATAACGCGTAAAGACCAGGTCGCTCGCTTTTGCCTTCTCGTGGCAGGGGAAGCAGGTTTTCATAAACGCCGCTTCGCCAGGTTTGCCGTCGGCAAAGTGAGCGAATCCCCAGCCGCCGGTTGCTGCGTACTTCTTTGAGTCCTTGACCATAAACTGAATGTTCGTCGGGACCCCGGGAACGAAAGATTGGGCCTGGCCAAAGACTTTGTTGTTGTCCTCCGATGGGACGTTCCGGTAATGCAAAGCAGCGATGATTGTGCCGTCCGGGAACGGAAGTTTCCCTGCCCGGTAGGCTTTGATCGCTACATCGTTGCCCAGGACGGCTCCTAAACTGTTGAGGTTGCCTGCTTCATGGGCCGAGGAGACCCACTGCCAGTCGCGGTACCCGTGAGGGATTTCGGTAACGAAGATCGGGGCGGGTTCCCCATCCGCGTGTCCTGTTGCCGGAGCAATGAGGGCGACAAAGCCGGCCATTGTTGCAACTGCAACCAGGAAGAATGTGAGGTGTTTCATAAGGGTTCCTCCTTACAATTCTGCTTGGGTGAGATGGAATCAGGAGTCCCAACTATTTCGCCTTAACGCTGACTTCAATGCCTTTTCGATCGCCAGTAGACTAGGCGGAACTTACGCGCCAACATAATACAGCAGAACCTGTATTGCCGACATGACGGTCTTTGTGGCGAATTTCGCAACCACATCAGAGCGTTTCCGCGGAAGCAGGAACCCCTCAAAGCGGTTGGATCCCCGCGCTCAGGATGTTGACGTAGCGCGAGTAGGCGAAGAGGCGGTCTCGGCGCTTGCTGGAGACTTCCTTGACGATGCCCAATTCCACAGGGTGAAAAGCGCTGTCGCAGGCACAAGAATAGAAAACGAAGGCGTCTCGCTTCGGAGCTTAGGTACGGCTACCGACAGTTGGCGCGACATCGTTGTTTGCGATACTAGCCCACAACCAACTCCTAAAACGATCCCGCTAATTGCACATTGACGCAAGTCGCCCGCAAGAGTAACTTATCCTCGAT
>OBLW0100004670.1_pt1 | contig 10412 bp, 8 predicted proteins | sample 1520161 | NCBI WGS metagenome assembly OBLW01 (sample SAMEA3539309, study PRJEB22396) | soil metagenome | biome: tundra; feature: field; material: soil | place: USA | collected 2010-05 | depth 0.15 m
ACGCTATCATATATTCTTCCGGCCAAAATGTCCAGCTTATTCTTGCGCGGTTACTTAGGCTTCGGCCAGCCCATACATCCTTCCCGTGTCAGGGTGCGGATTGGAGTGTTCTGCACCTGCACCGTGGCGACTCGTTGCACTCAGCGGAGGGATTCAAAGAGTTGGGCCCGAGCTTGGGATCGACGCTGTTGCTCGCGCAGGCGACTGGCGGCTTCACCCGCGATTGATACGCAGCCGCTTCATCTTGGCGATCAAAGTCGTCCGCGGCAGGCCCAGTCGGGCGGCAGAACCATTCGGACCGCCGAGCACACCCCCTGTCTGCTGGAGAGTCTGAAGGATGTGCGAGCGCTCCGCCTCTTCCATCGTCACGGGCGCGGATAATCTCGTGTGGGTCAGTTCGGGCAGTGAACCATTCAGCACAGCGCCTGTCGAAAGAATCACGGAACGCTCAATGAAGTTTTGTAATTCACGTATGTTGCCTGGCCAGGAATGACGCGCAAGAGCGGCCATGAATTCCTCTGCAATGGCCGCGATCGGCTTCCGCATGCGAGCAGCGTAATCCATTGCAAAATGGTGAACTAACAAAGGGATATCTTCACGGCGATCGCGCAGCGGCGGCAGTTCAATGGGAAACACGCTGAGCCGATAGAAGAGGTCAGCGCGGAATTCACGGTTGTCGACCATCTCAACGAGATTCCGATGTGTGGCGCAGATCACGCGTACATCGGTGTGAATCGTGGCAGGACCGCCGAGACGCTCGAACTGTCTTTCCTGGATAACGCGCAGAAGCTTTGGCTGCAACTCTAGCGGAAGGTCGCCGATTTCGTCCAAAAGCAAGGTGCCCCGGTTAGCCCTCTCGAACCGTCCAATGCCGCGCGCGACCGCCCCGGTGTAGGCGCCACGCTCGTGACCGAATAACTCGCTTTCCAGCAAACCAGCAGGAATGGCGGCGCAATTCACCTTCACAAACGGCCCATTCGATCGGTCACTGTACTTGTGAATGGCTTCCGCAATCAGTTCCTTGCCAGTTCCTGTGTCCCCGTTGATCAACACCGTGGCGTCGGTCGGCGCTACCACCCTGACCATATCGAGTACGCGCCTTAGGGTGGCGCTGTTGCCGATAATGCGCGGTAATCTTCTGCTGCTGAGCGCGTCACTGTCGATCCCGAGGTTGGCCGACGCCGCATTCTCGCTTTGAAGGGATACTTTGTGGATGACTGCGGGCAGATTACCTACCCAGGTTGCTTGTGCGGCCATTCTCTTACTCCTTCCTTTCGTCCGCCATTCGAACGACGTTCAAATTTACTAACGCTGAGCTGCGTTGTTCCTATTCCAAGCGAGAGTATTCCCCCGGCGACCCTCAGGCAGCGCGACCGAGGAGGTCGCGAGTTGGCGCCTCGTCAAGATTGCGGTCTACGGCTTCCTGGCACTCTATACAAAATTGAGCCCATGGTATTGCGGCGAGCCGCTTCGGGTGGACCTCCTCATCGCACTCCAGGCACGTCCCAAAGCTGCCTTGCTCGATACGACGGAGCGCCGCACGGGCGCCTCGAAGTTGGTTGAAGTCACGGTCGAGATTACAAACCGCGAGTGCGCGTTGTGAAGCTGCCTGGATCTCTTCGAGTTGATCGGCGCTTCTCTCAACCTTGATCCCATCGCGTTGGCGGATGAGACGTTCCAATTCAGCAACCTTCGCCGCTAAAACGTCTCGAAATCGATTCACTTCGTTCTTGCCCATTTGGTCCCTCCTCGTTCTTATGAAGTCTTATTTCCAATTCCCTCGCCATTGGGAATGCAAGCGGTGCGCCAACCGTAAGCTACTGAAAGTATTAAAATTGACGGAATCAATAATTGGCGAGTTTCGCCAATTGGCGAATTCTGTACAAAAGTAGAGCGGTCGAGAATCACCTAGGAAAGCGGGCTAGCTGTTCTTCTTTGAGGTGCCTGTAGCATCGAAGCGATTCTTGTTGATCTTCAGCGACCTGATCTTCGATTCCAAGGTGGATCGCGGTATACCCAGCTTAGCAGCAGCGCCGGAGGGTCCGTACACCCGTCCTCCGCTTTCGCTTAGTGCAGCCTCGATGATTGCTTTCTCCTGAGCAGGAAGCTTCTTAAGAACGCCAAGTCCCCCATTCGGCTCGGTTGCCGGAGGTTGTCGAGAAAGCCAACTTTCATCGATAGAGAAAGTCTCCGTTTCACATACGATGACGGATCGCTCAATCACGTTCTGCAACTCGCGAATATTACCTGGCCAGGCGTACGATTGAAGCAGCTCGAGACTCTTCTTGTTCACCGCCTCAAAGCTCTTTCCTGCTTTCCTTGCGAAACGGTTAATGAAGTACTCGACCAGCAGGGGAATGTCCTTTCTTCGTTCCCGCAAAGGAGGCATTTCAATGGGAAAGACGTTGAGCCGGTAGAAAAGATCGCTCCTAAACACCCCTGCGGCGATAGCAGCCTCCAAGTCACGGTTAGTGGCCGCAATCACCCGAACATCAGTTCGGATCACTCCATTCCCACCGACACGCTCAAATTCGTGCTCCTGTAGAACACGCAATAGAGCGATCTGTGTCCCGGCAGGAAGCTCTCCAATTTCGTCGAGGAAGATCGTACCTCCTTCGGCCAGCTCAAAGCGTCCTAAGCGCCGCTGGGTTGCCCCCGTAAACGCGCCCTTCTCATGGCCGAACAATTCTGAGCCGATCAAGTCGCGCGGGATTACTGCGCAGTTTACACTCACAAACGCGCGAGCGGAGCGCCGGGAACGCCTGTGAATAGCCCGGGCGACCAGTTCCTTTCCGGTGCCGGTCTCGCCCGTGATCAGAACGCCGGAGTCGGCTGGAGCGACCTTGGCGACACGCGCAAGGACAGCTTGCAAAGCCGGCGACTCGCCCACGATCTCCTCGAACATGGATACTTGGTCGATTTCTTCCCGTAGCGCGATGTTCTCTTTGTACAGCTGATCCCGCAATTTCTTGATTTCATCAAAAGCCTCATGGAGATCGGCTTCGGCTCGCTTGCGCTCGGTGATATCACGGATAGCGCTTGAGATCAGCATGCCTTCTTCCGTCTCCAGCGGGCTAAGGCTGATCTCTACCGGAAATTCATGACCGTCCTTGCGCAAGCCGTATAGTTCCAGGCCCGCCCCCATGGGACGTACTCGAGGCTCGGTAGAAAAGGCCGCTCGGTGGTCCGGGTGCTGACTCCGGAACCGCTCTGGCACCAGCGCCTCAATTTCTCGTTCCAACAGCTCCTCTCGCTGGTACCCAAACAACCTCTCCACCTGGGCGTTGACCAGTACAATCTTGCCCTTTCGATTCACTACCACCACCGCGTCTGGAGCCGCCTCCAGCAACCCTCTAAATTTCGCCTCCGCGCGCTTGCTCTCGGTGATGTCCGTCACCGCTCCCACGAACTCAAAGCTGCCCGACTCACCCTGGGAGGGATGACACACAACCCGGATGTATTTGGCGGACCCGTCAGGCATCAACAACCGATGTTCAAAATCGAAAGCCTTCCTCTCGCGTGAGACGCGATCGAGCAGTTCCTGTAGACACAATCTGTCTTCCGGGTGAGTCCGTTGCACGATCAGTTCTATCGAAATCCCGGCTGCCGGTTCGTATTCAAATATGCGAAAGGTCTCTCGAGACCAGTAGATTTCACCGCTGGAAACATCCCAGCCGAAGCTGCCTGTGTGGCTCAGCCTCTGCGCTTCGGTTAAATACGCTTCACTCCGCCGCAGCGCCTCTTCGGCGCGGCTGAGTTCGGCTCTCTCCTCGGCTTCACGTAAGGCCCGTCGGACCGAGGGCACGATCCTCGACAGCCGCGTCTTGAAAACATAGTCCGTCGCACCGATCTTGAGTGCTTCAATCGCCACTTCCTCGTCCAAGGTTCCAGAAACGAAGATGAAGGGTACATCCGGCCAGTTTTGCACGGCGATCTTCAACGCGGACAAGCCGTCGAAGGAGGGAAGGGTATAGTCTGCGAGAATCAAGTCGAAGCCGCCCTCTTCGAGCGACGCGATCAAATCGGCCTCCGTCTCAACACGCGTTACCTGGCAGCTAATACCCTCGGCCTCGAGCGTTTCCTGAACCAGCTCTCCGTCCCGCGGGTCATCTTCAAGATGCAGAATACGCAATTGAGATTTCATTACAGTGCTACTTCTTCTTTATGCTTCCTGGTGGAGGCTCGTTAATAACTGCCCAAAAGGCCCCGAGTTCCTTTATAGCGTTCACAAACTCGTGGAAATCCACGGGCTTCACGACATAGGCGTTCACACCCAGCTTGTAACTCGCCACCATGTCCTTTTCTTCATGGGAGGAGGTGAGAACGACCACCGGTATGAGCTTGAGCTTCTCATCCGATTTGATCTGCTGCAGCACCTCCAATCCGTCCACCTTCGGTAATTTCAGATCGAGCAGCATTACGGCGGGATTCTCGCTCGAGCGCGTCTCGAAGCTCCCCCGGCAATACAGATAATCCAGAGCCTCCGCGCCATCGCGAGCGACAACAACTTCGTTGGCCAGATTATATTCTTCTAGGGCCGTGAGAGTAAGCTCCACGTCGTTGGGGTCGTCTTCAACCATCAAGATACGTCCCAAGGTACTCATATGTTCGACTCCTTGCGATGAGAAAGCGAGAAATAAAAGGCCGCGCCTTGGTCCACTATACCTTCAGCCCACACTCTGCCTCCATGCCGGTGCACAATACGCTGAACGGTCGCCAATCCTATGCCGGTACCTTCAAACACCTCAGCTGAGTGCAGGCGCTGGAACACGCCAAACAGTTTATTCACATATTTCATATCAAAGCCAACCCCATTGTCTCGAATGAACACCACTACTTGATCTTGATTGTGGTCGGTGCATCCTATCTCAATTTCGGCCTGCGGGCGCGTGCGTGTGAATTTCACAGCGTTCGAAATCAGATTGACGAGTACAAGCCGCAGCATGGAACGGTCTCCATAAAAGGCGGGCAAGGCGCTTACTCTCCAGACAATCTTGCGTCCCTCGGTCCCTTGCCGGACTTCGGTTAGAGCTTCCAGCACAAGCTGATCCAAGCTGACTAAGGCCTTGTGCGTCTCGGCGCGGCCTATTCGGGAAAAGGCTAGAAGGTCGTCGATCAGGCTGCCCATGCGTTTCGCCGATTCCAGGATCATGGCCACATATCGTTGGTTTCTCTCGTTGAGAAGCGACCCTAAGTTCTTATGCAGCAGCTCCGTGAAACCGGACATATGACGAAGGGGCGCGCGGAGGTCATGCGATATGGAATATGCAAATGCCTCCAGTTCCTTATTACTGGCCTCCAGTTCAGCGGTTCGTTTACTCAGTTGTCCGTTGAGCGAACTAATCTCCTGTTCCCGCCGGTTGCGCTCGGTGATGTCATTGTTCGTTTCCAGGATCGCAGCGGGCCGCTTCTGCTCGTCTCGCCGCAGCGACCATCGGCTCGACACGACCACCGCGGTACCGTCGGCTTTGGTGTGCTTGAGTTCGCCTTCCCAGCGCTCCGTCCGCAGCAACTCCGCGTGAATCTCGTCCAGCGGCGCCGGGAAAGTGGTGTGCAGAAGCTCCTCGGAGCGGTTCCCAATCGCTTCCTCCGGGGCCCACCCGTACAATTCCTGGGCGCCCCGATTCCAATACGTGATCACGAAATCCATATCGCGGACGAAGATCGAATCATGGGTCAGATTGAGCAGGCTGGCCTGCTGGGTTCGTTCCGCCACTTCTTTCTCAAGTTCGTCTCGGGATTGCAGAAGGTCTCGCTCGACGCGGCGCCGAACGGCGGCGAACCGCGTTACCAGCGACGCAAACAACACGAAGATGACAAAGTGCGGGATATCTTCGCTGGTTATGCGGAGACTGTAAATCGGCTCGACGAAAAAATAGTCGACGATCAGAAATGAGGACAACAGGGCGAGGATTGTCGGCCCGAGCCCTGTGTACCAGGCGGTTATGGCCAAGGCAAACAAGAACATCGGATCTGCGAAGCCGCGGAAGTGGTAGCGGTTCAGGAGAAGCGACCCGCCGAGCGCCACGGCGACGGAAAGAGCTGCAAGGCCATACTGTTGAATCGTTGAGAGGGGCCTCGGCAAGTGTTTCCCCCCTGCGATGGCCTGCTTCGGTCCGATATGTGCCTGACTCATTTGGCACCAAATTCGAGGAACAATGATCCAGGATTTCCATTTTGGCTTCCTGATTCTCTGTAAGCGTACATCCAAACCGGTCGCTCGGGACTGTTTATTAACAAAGTTTAATTCCGCTCGACCCGCCGTCCGCGTGGAGCGCCATCCCTTCCGTCCGGGTAAGCCAAAACCAGGGAACTGCCCTTGTTCAATCGATTTCTCGGCACACCTTTCCGTCCCCCTTCCTTTTTTCGCCAAGATTTTGATCTGCCAGCCGCCAAGATCTACCCCGCCGGCGCTGGCAGCGCATCGATCCGCCGCACCTTGCTTGTAATACCGCGCGTGTTTGACCAACCGGCCACCCGTCTCCACCAGCCGTTGCTGCAAACTCGTCAGGGACCAGTTCTCGATCTTCTTCGGCAGCACCAGCCGCCGCCACAGGTTCCCCATTGTACGCGAGCACACTCAGCCATGATCGCACCTCGTTGGAGCGGAACCGGTGGCAACTCAGCCGCGTCATCTTCACCGGGCCCAGAGGGCACCGCTTGCCTTCCTTGATCCACTGTTCCGCCGTGCCCCGCTTGTTGTAGAACCGCACCACCGCCCGGCTGTCGGTCTCCAGGTTCGTCACGATGAATCCCACGGCGGGAACAGTTCCCCAAAGTGGAAACTCCACCTTCGCCACGACCCGCCGCGCCGTCTTCCAACTGGCCGCTTGGTAGAGAAAACTCTTGTACCAGAACACCGGCTTGTGGCTCGGTCTTCCCACTCTTCGCGTCAGCAACTCCGCGATGTCCCGCCCCAGGCTGTCGTTGGCCGGAATGCGGATAGCGTACTTCACGCCGCGTTCCTCCAGCGTTTCATAGATCTCCGGCTTGGCGAAGGCCGCATCGGCCCGGAACACGACTTCCTTGCCCAGCTTCTGCTGCCGCTCGATTTCCGGTAGCAGCAGTTCTTCCCAGTCGTCGGCACTGTGGACGTTGCCGGGCCGCAGCTTTGCCGCCAGACAGTCGCCTTCCCGATTGAACAGCAACAGCGGGTGAAAGCAGGTGGACTCGAAGTGCCCGTTGTAAGCGCTGTTCTCCTGCTGGCCGTACACCGGAATCTCGGTGCTGTCCATGTCCAGCACGATGCGCTGTGGAGATTCGATAGTTTCCGCCTTGGCGATCAACTCGCGATTGATGGCGGCCAGCCCAGCGAGATTCTCTTCTTGGCCAAGTAAGTCGGTCTCGAATGATTGCAGCCGAGAAGTCAGCGCCGCGCCACGCTCCCAAATCTCCTCCGAACCGATCAGCCGGAACGTCGGATCTTGCGAGAGCCGCTCGGCGTCGTTGACATCCTTATAGCCCGCAATACGGCTGTAGACGGACTGGCGCAACAGGTCCGCCAACGGGACTTGCGTGTTCCTCCCTTGCCGCCATCGCCTCGCTCATGGTCTCCAGACACTGCTGTCTTATACCTGGACGCATTCGATCGACGATGCTTCCTCCGACGCCTATATTGCGAATGTGACCCTGGGCGATTCGCCGTCGGAGAGCGGTTCGTCCGACTACGACATCCGGCAGACGTTCTCATGCGCAGTTACCTATAACATTCCGGGACCGGGCAGCGGAATCTGGAAGTCGATATTCGGGAACTGGTCGACGGATTCGATCGTTTACGCTCGCACCGCGCCCCCGTTGAATGTGGTCACCGGGCAGTATCCCCTCGGCGTTTCCTTGTTAGGAACCATGGGCGTGGCGCGTCCAGATCTGGTTTCCGGAGTACCGCTCTGGACTGCAGATCCGCGTAGCCGGCGGAAGGGAAATCAATCCAGCGGCATTCACGATACCCACCACGGCGGTGCAAGGAGATCTGGGAAGAAATGCTCTGCACGGATTCGGCGCTACGCAGGTCGATTTGGCGCTGCGCAGGCAGTTCACACTCCGGGAGCGGGTTTCGCTGCAGGCCAGAGCGGATCTTTTCAACATCTTCAACGACCCCAATTTCGGCCCCCCCATCAACTATATGGTTCTGCTCTATTCGGGCATCGACTCAGATGCTGGGAGCGTCGCTTGGAAGCGGCGGCCAGAGTGGCGGCCTCAATCCGCTGTATCAAATTGGCGGAGCGCGATCCGTGCAACTGCTCTTAAGTTTCAGTTCTAGGTAGGGCGGCTTTACTAGTTCAACGCCCTCCTGCTCGCCTGCTGCATCCAGGAGGGCGATGCGGGCGCTAGAGACCCACAACTCTGGCGACGGGAGGTCACACGGGGTCGAAATGTGGACTCGGCTGAGCACGGAAGTGTCAGAACCTCAGGCGCGATTATGTGACGCGCCGTGGCACTAGCGTTGCTCTGCTCACGATCGACATGGGCACCACCAGGAGAAAACATTTCGGGGAACATCCGCGACGCAAACGAAGAGGTGTCCAACGCATTCTTGTTTTAAGCGCCGTGTTCCTCGGCAACGCCATCGCTCAACAGACCGCCGACCCGACGGCCGGCCTATTCGTACCGGATACTCCCGGCGCCTCTCACGCAGCTACGGACCTGCGCGTATCGGGACCTAACCCCGATGCGCGGCTGTACCCGATTACCAGACTAAACGAGTCCCTTCCCCATTGGATCCAATTCGGCGGACAGTTCCGCGATCGAGTAGAAAGCCAGGATGGACTCGGCTTCACTCCCATCCACGACGTGTATGATTTGACTCAGCTCCGCATCGGTATGTATATTCAACCCACTAACTGGCTGGAGATCGTTGGGGTGACACAGGATTCGCGAGTCTTCTTCAATCACCACGTGGCAACGGCGCCGCCCTACCAAAATATCTGGGACATCCGGGAGGCGTACGTTAGACTGGGCAGGGCGACCGAAGGCTGGATCGATCTCGTCGCCGGCCGCCAAATGCTCAGTTTTGGCGACGAACGAGTCATCGGACCTTCCGACTGGCTCAACATGGGGCGTACGTTCGACACGGTCCGGCTCGATTTTCATCCCCCAGGCGTCAAAGTCAGCGTCTTCGCTGCATCGGTAATTAACGCCGTTGACGGCCAGATCGACCACCACATTGAAGGGAACAATATTTACGGACTTTACAACAGCTTCTCCCGCCTGATCCCGCACGCCACAGTCGAGCCCTATTTGTTATGGCGGGTTGCTCCGGGCAACGTGCCCCTGCCCGAAACCGCGGGCCACGGGCATCTAAACGAAATCACTGAAGGCGCGCGCATCGCCGGCACGCTGCCGGACGGCTTCGATTACGACGTCGAAATGAACAGACAGACCGGATCGCTGGGACACCTTTCCATTGACGCCTGGGCGGCACATTGGAACGTGGGATATACATTCGTTAACGAGCGTGCGCAGCCCAGAGTGTTCGTGGAATACAATTACGCCTCGGGCACGAAGAATCCAAACGGGAAGACCTGGGGCACTCACGACCAGATGTATCCTTCCGGTCACGACAAGATGGACTTCGCCGATCAGTTCGGCTGGAGGAACATCGAGGACATCCGCGCCGGCGTTGACGAAAAGGTTGGAAAAAAGTGGACGGTGACGGAAATGGTTGACGATTTCTGGCTGGCGACGAAAAGCGATGCGGTGTATTCCTCGAGTGGCGCTATCTCCATAGCCGCGCACCCGGGAGCTACCAGCAGTCATCTCGGAACGGAACTCGACTTGATCGCGGAATATAAGCAAAACTCGCACGTAAGCTACGGTTTCGGTTTTTGCCATTTGTTTACTGGCCAGTACTTGAATGAAGCTACGCCCGGCAAGGACTACAATTACCCGTTTACGTATCTGACTTATGTGTTTTGATCGAGTTTCGGAAATGGGAGGAAGGCGCCCGTGAAAGACGGGTCGTTTCAATTGAGAGGAGACGCTGTGTCTGACATTGAAAATGACGAGAAGAAGATTAGTAGACGAGGCATTTTTGGACTCTAGGCTCCGCGGCTGTCGCAGCCGCGACGCTGACTATGGTCGGTGAGAGAACGGCGGCGGCGCAGCGGCGAGCTAGCCACACGGCGTCGAACGAGATCAATCCCGGCCAGCAGAAGGGGCGCTGGCGGCGGAGAATCCGGATTCGGAATGGCCTGCACCCACCGATAACGGCAGTGTAAGGCCGTTTAAGGATTCCTTCTCTCTCTCTCGCAAGCGTCTCGAGAGCGGCGGGTGGACACGGCAGGTCACAGTGCGCGATTTGCCGATTTCGAAAGCTATCGGCAGGCGTGGAAATGCGGGTAGTGGGTCAGTTTGCAATTGGAGGGCGGGCAATTCTGCCCGCAGCCGGCTTTCAGCCGGCTCTGGCCGCCTAA
>OBLW0100004672.1_pt1 | contig 10411 bp, 9 predicted proteins | sample 1520161 | NCBI WGS metagenome assembly OBLW01 (sample SAMEA3539309, study PRJEB22396) | soil metagenome | biome: tundra; feature: field; material: soil | place: USA | collected 2010-05 | depth 0.15 m
TACGTTTCGATCACCGGCGTGGTGGTTTTCGTGTTCCTCAAGGCGTATGCGTACTAGATGTGGTATTGCTCCGGCTTGATTTAAGAATGTAAGCGCCAGCCGTTGCGGGCTCCCGGCCGACGAACTCGGAAACAATAGGGTAACTTCCGGATTGCCGCCCGAATCCTCTCTGTGGCTTCCCACAAGCCCGTTTAGGTACCTGCGGCCCGCCTCGGTGAAGCGCGCGCTAGAGGTCGACCTGCCCCGCGCGCACAAGACACATTTGTTCAGACTTTTTGGCACCTTACTGCGTATTCTTTCTAGCACATCGAAATGATTTAGTGAGCCGAATGGAGATTTATGCGCCTGCTCGTAGAGAATCTCAGCAAAGAATATCGTGGCAACGTACGAGCACTTAGCGAAGTACACCTTGCGCTCGGACCAGGGGTACTCGGCCTACTCGGCCCCAACGGTGCCGGAAAATCCACGCTAATGCGCATTCTCGCTACGATCACGCAGCCATCGTCGGGACGCGTTTTGTGGAACGATTCGGAAATCGCGCGTCGTCCCGACCCTCTACGCGCAGTACTTGGTTATCTGCCGCAGGATTTTGGGGTTTACCCTAACCTCAACGCGCTAGAGTTTCTGGAGTATCTCGCTGCCGTTAAAGGGATTCAGGCAGGGGCTGCTCGCAACCGCATTCGAGAGCTTCTGGAGCTCGTCAACCTAACAGAAGCGATTAAGAGGCCCCTGGGCGGCTACTCGGGCGGAATGCGCCAGCGCATCGGCATTGCTCAGGCATTACTGAATGATCCGGAGGTTCTGATCGTGGATGAACCGACGGCTGGCCTCGATCCAGAGGAGCGCGTTCGCTTCCGCAATCTTCTCTCGGAGCTTTCAGGTGAGCGCATTGTGATCCTTTCGACTCACATCGTGTCCGACGTGGAAGCGGTCGCCACGAGAATCGCAATCCTCGTGCACGGTCAGCTCATCGCAAACGACGTACCGGAAGCTGTCCTTGCATCGGTTTCGGGAAAGGTCTGGGAAGTGGTTGTGTCTAGCGCCGAACTCCCCGCGTTGCGGCTGAAACATCTTGTTAGCAGCACCGCACACCGCAGTGATGGCGTCCATGCTCGTGTCGTCGCGGACGCTGTTCCTGAAAATGCGGCACGCCCTCTCGATCCGTCCCTAGAAGATGCCTACCTCTTCGCACTCGGGCGACAACGCAGCAGGGCAAATGGAGGCGCAGCTTGACGAAGGCTATTGCCGTCTGGGCCATCGCGCGCGCCGACTTCCTTGAGCGCGTTCGCCGATACAGCTTTCTGCTTACCTTAGCCTTCGCACTTTACCTCGGTTATCTGGCGACTACCGGCAAACTCATGCTGCGCGTGGGAAACATGCGGGGAGTTTTCAATTCCGCGTGGATCGGTGGACTGCTGTCCCTTGTCGCTAGTGCGTTCATTTCGCTTGCAGGCTTCTATTTTGTTAAGAACACGATTGAGCGCGACCGCGAGACGGGCGTGGGCCAGATCATCGCAGCCACGCCGGTCTCGAGATTCACTTACGTCTTCGGAAAAATGGTCAGCAACTTCACGGTTCTGGGTTTAATGGTGGTCATCCTCGCAGCTTCCGGAATCGTGATGCAGCTTGTGCGTGGCGAAGACCGGCATATCGAGCTGTGGAAGTTGCTCGCTCCCTTTCTTCTACTGGCTCTTCCTGCCATGGCAGTTGTTGCGGCGCTGGCTGTGCTTTTTGAGGCTATTCCTTTTCTGCGTGGCGGCCTCGGCAATATCGTGTACTTGTGCGTTTGGATAGCGGGACTCAGCCTGCCTCTTGCCGCTAATACACATGCTTTGGATTTGGTCGGAATGTTCGTCGTTGCGGACAGTGCTGTAAATGCGACTCGCCTGTCCTTCCAGAACAGCGGCTTCCAATTCGCCTTGGGCTACTTCGATTACCCGCTTTCCACATTTCGCTGGGAGGGCATCACTTGGACCGCGAAAATGGTCATTGGCCGGGTCATCTGGCTTGGGTTTTCTCTGGTGTTGGTGGCTTTGTCGGCCATTTTGTTCGACCGCTTTGATCCTTCACGTGGAAGGCCGCCGCGCGAAAGGCAAAAAATCACGCCTATAGGCGTGCCGGAACGATATAGCGCTTCCACTCAGGTTACTGCTGCGACCCTGACGCCACTCGCCACAAAACAAACACATTCTCGCTTTCCTGGAATTCTCTTAGCCGAGCTGCGCCTCATGTTGAAGGGCCAGAAGTGGTGGTGGTATCTCGTCGCAACGGGCTTGGTGGTTGCATCAGCAGCAGTTCCTTCTGCGGAGGCGCGCGGAATGGTTCTGGTTTTCGCGTGGCTCTGGCCCGTGCTGCTGTGGTCTTCGATGGGGATACGCGAGACTCGCGATCAAACGTATCAACTTATTTTTTCGGCGCCGCACCCAATTGCACGCCAACTCCCTGCGGTTTGGATGGCTGGCGTCGTGGTCGCCTTGCTGACGGGCTGTGGTTTCGGGTTCCGTCTCCTCCTGGGAGGGCATCTGAAAGGCTTAATGGCTTGGGTAATAGGACTGCTGTTTATTCCGACGTTCGCTTTATCGCTCGGTGTTTGGAGCGGGACCGGCAAACCCTTCGAAGTCCTGTACAGTTTGTTCTGTTATCTCGGCCCACTCCACGCGATTCCCCAGTTCGATTTCATGGGCTCTGCTCCCGCCACTGCGGCAACCCCCTATCCGCTTATTTATCTGATCCTAGCCTGCGTTCTGGCCTTCGCCGCACTGCTGGGCCGCAAGCGTCAGCTTAAATCCTGAGGTCAAACTGCGGACCACGGCCTTGGGTTTTTCGCGGAGCCGCAGCTTTCCTTGAGTCGCCCCGACACTCTCCCCCACTCGCTGGCATTCATAGTGTGCGACTATCCGTACCGCTGCGATTCAGGACGGTTGACGGGCTACCCGGAAGGAACCGAGTTGCTTCCTGTTTGCCGACAATACGGCCACTAACAGCTTCCCCACTTCCGCGAAACCCCAGGCGAGCTGACTCGGAACCCTGTGCCACATCGAGGCGCTATACTGTGGCTCGTGAGGGTATATCGCCAGCACGATGAATGAAAACATGAAGGGCAAAGTCATTGTTATTACAGGCGCGACGTCGGGCATCGGGCAAGTGGCAGCGGAGAAGTTGGCTGGGATGGGCGCACGCGTCATTCAGGTGGCACGTGATCGGGAACGCGGCGAAGCGGCCTTGAAGCGCCTCCGAGAGTGTGCTCCTGGCGCCGCTCACACCATCCACTACGCTGAGCTTTCGCGACTGAACGAAATGAAGCGGGTGGCATCGGAGATAGCCAGCGCTGAACCGCGGATCGATGTGCTTATCAACAATGCCGGCGCCATGTTCGGCACGCGCCAGGTCACCGAAGATGGTCTGGAACGAACGTTTGCCTTGACCACATGGCCTATTTCGTTCTAACGCACGGCCTGCGCGAGCGGTTGGTGGTCTCAGCTCCCGCACGAGTTGTGAATACGGCCTCGGATGCGCACGAGGTTGGCACGCTCGACTTTGACGACTTGCAGTCGGCGAAGGCTTATCGCTGGAATTTATGGGAATGGACGCGTTACGGAGGACCCGGTTTCAAGGTGTATGGCCGCTCAAAACTCTGCAATATCCTTTTCACGCGCGAACTCGCGCGGCGCCTCGCAGGTACCGCCGTTACGGCCAACTGCCTGCACCCGGGCTTCGTGGCCACTCGCTTCGGCGATCAGACCGGCGGACTGATTTCTTTCAGTATTGGTATCGCCAAACATTTCGCGCTGTCTCCCCACGAAGGCGCGGAAACCCTGGTCTACCTGGCGTCTTCGGCCGAGGTTGCCAGCTTGACTGGCGAATACTTCCACAAATGCAGTTCTGTAACTGGTAGTGAGCAAGCGCAAGATGACGACGCGGCTCGACGCTTATGGCAAGAATCGGCTAGGCTCGCCCGCCTGGGAGGGTAACCAGGCGTCGCCACCTTTGTTGAGATGATCTTGTTCGAAACCGATCGCCGGTCCTCGCGCGATTATGTCCGGCAAACGGGAGTAGGGAGCAGGCCCGCGCGGCTTTCGAGTGCAGAACTAATCGAGTAATCGACACGCCTGATAAACGCAGCGCAAACCGGACATCAAGTGCGATCCCGTTTTTTTGGTAGCATAACAATAAATGAAACTGGCTAAGCTGCAAGAAACCAAGTCAACGATTCGCTTCAGCGCCAAGTTGTTTCGGCCCAAGCCAAACGAAAAGACTGGATCGTGGACCCTAACTCTGCCCAAGAACGCGAGTGCGAAGCTTCCATCACGAGGCATGACGATGGTGGAGGGAACAATCAATGGCTTCCCTTTTCGAGCTGCTCTCGAACCAAACCGCAAAGGAAGTCACTGGCTCAGGGTTAACAAGACCATGCGCGATGCCGCAGGCGCAGATGCCGTAGACACGGTAACGGTGGAGGTTACGCGGGCGGGAGAAGAACCGGAGATCAGGTTGCCAATGGATCTACGCAAAGCCCTTGCAGCCACCCCGCTGGCGCAGGCAGGGTGGGAGGACACCACACCAATGGCGCGCCGGGACTGGATTTTCTCGATAAGCTCAGCCAAGCAACCCGAAACGCGCAGGCGCCGGATCGAGAAAGCGTGCGACATGCTTGCCTCTGGAAAGCGACGATTATGTTGTTTTCCCGGTATAAACTGGCTTATGAAAAAAAACGCAGAGTCATGCGGCATGTGGCTTCCGTTGCCGAACTCAAAAAATCGTTTCTCGGCGAGATCGACAAGTCCTTCCATGAGAAGGCCGGTTGATGTCAAGGCACACGTTTGCTTTCTTCTTTCCGTGAGTCTGTTCCCATTCAGCTGAGCCGCCTCTGTCGCCATCCTTCCATCCGCACTCTTTTGTGAGCGATATTCGCTCGGTGCTAGGTGGGTGTTCTTGTTTCAGTAGGTGCTGCTACCTGATTATCGTCCTCTCTTCCCACGCTTCCGTGGGAGTTGGGCGCCAGGACTTAGTCGCAGTCACCTGGACTCGGCGGTTGAGCTCAGCTGTTCGGATCGAAACTCCCTGAGACCGCTGGGCAAATTTGTAGAGGGTAGAGTTCACCGGTCTCATCCCCTACTTAAGAGCTTGGTTACGCGAAGGCAAAACTTTTGGTTGGGCGCTGTTCGCTATCGCGCAGCACCTATCCTCTTGCAGACATGCTTTCCCGAGCGGCAGCGGTACCACTCGACCGGCCTATGGAGTTTTCCGCTCGGCGGGTCCACAATCGTTGAAATGACTTCTCATTTCTTGACCCAGCTAGCGGATCAGCTTCAACACGGGAAGAATCCATCTGAACGTCGAGCGATCCAAAGGGTATTGCCTCTGGTCGTGGCCCGATTTGAAGCCGGTCGCTATCCAGGCCGACTCGAGGCAGAATCTGAGCTTCGTAGTCTCATCGAGCAGGCTTGTTTAAAAGTTTTAATTAAACCCTTCTAGTTAACTTTCCATGTCGTCCGCTGGGCGGTTTACATTTGGGTTGTTCAGTTAGCGGACAACTTGATGTCCGGTTGCCTGACGGGATTCTTTTAGTCATGCCGCTTAAATTTAGTTTCATGCCACGCTTCCCGGTCGCTATCGGCGCATAGGCTGTCGTCTGCAGATCGTTCGTGACTTGCCGGGTTTAATTTTTGTTCCTGGCGCGTCGGCTCTGTTTGCGGGTTCATGTTCTTACTTGTGTCTAAGCTCGTGTGCCTGCGGGCGTCCTATCGCGTCTGCGGGCGTGTTCAAGTGGTGCCTATGGCGGCGCGAGCCCCCTGAGCTTATTCACTTGGGAAATTGCCAGAGTAAATCTGTCCCGAAACGCCGGGCTATTTTTTTATGCACAGTAATGCACAGGTCTGCACAGCTCTAAGTGTTGAAACGGGTCCGATACTCGAGTACTCTCGGTGAGCCATGACCGCCGACTTTCTCATGCCTCTGGTTCGACAACTCAAGAAGGACCAAGATTCGGCCTGCGGTCGTGCGGTCAATCGAATTTCGAGTTTAGTTTCGCTTAAATTTGAAGCCGGAATTTACGACGACAAATTCGAGGCCGAACGCGATTTTAGAAAGCTCGCCGAGGCCGCGTGCGCCCGAATATCCGAAGACACGCCTTTCCAAATGCACTGAGGTCGGACGATGTAAGGTTTTTCTCTTTCGATACCGACGGCTGCCCGGCTCGTTAGCGGGAATGTCTGCGATGTGAATTTGAGTACGGCAGATGCCGCCACTAGGCAAGATTGAGACGCATCACTACGCATTCTGATCGCGGAGAGCGACTTGTGCTGGAATGCCGAGCATTAGGCAAAACCCCCAAAAGAGCTGCAAGCCACCTTTGAAGCCCGGTGCGCCGCGGTTAACTTCCGGATTGCCGACAATCCGAGAGTCATCCTGTGGTAGCTCGAATCGACCTGCCGACCAGGCACTTCAGTGGGTACCTACACGCGATCGGGTACCAGTAGACACAGTGGTTATTGCGGGAATCGACTTTATGCCCCGGACGAAGCAATACCTGCCTCGCGCTCTGCGCCAACTGCAATCGTGCGGAGCATGCCGCTGAAAATCCAGCGATGTAGGGGATAGAGCGTGAACCAGTAGAGTAGACCTGCTAATCCGGCCGGATCAAAAATAGCGGTTTGCCTAATAACGGAACCTCGTCCGCTTGGCTCAACCTCGAACTGAAGCCACGCACGACCAGGGACCTTCATTTCAGCGGCCAGACCCAGTCTACGATCCTGCTCGAAGGTCACCACTCGCCAGAAATCCAGAACGTCGCCCGCGGCGACTGTGTGAGGATCTCGACGGCCCCGGCGCAGTCCCACGCCGCCAACAAGAAGATCCAAGAAGCCTCGCCATCTCCAGAGAAAATTCGCGAAATACCAGCCATTGGAACCGCCAATCCGCTGAATCGGAGCAAAAGCGGAGGACGGCGGAACCGAAACTTGTGTGGTTCGAGAGTCGACCAACCTGGTCCCAAAGCGCGCACCGCCCCACGATGCCGGCTTTCCACCGGATGAGAGCGCGTCGGACCAGCGCGTCATGGCAAATTCCTGGTCTTCCTGCCGAAGCGCTCTCCCGATGGCTTCTCTCAATCCTTTCGGCTTGATGCTGAAGATTGTCAACGCCGATGTGTCGCGCACTAGCGTGGGGTTGCGCATGCTGTCGACGAGCTTGCGGCCTATGCGAGCGTAAATAGGAGTGACTAGACCCAGCCACAAACTAGAGAGGCGAGGCGTTAAGACTGGAACCGGGATCATCCATCGGTGCAGCCCGCATTGCCGCGCATACTCTTGCATGATGTCTCCGTAGCTCACTTGGTCGGTGCCACCGATTTCGAATACGGCCTCCTGTTCCATCGGCAACTCGAGAGCCTCCACAAGGTAAGCAATCACATCTTCGACGGCGATAGGCTGGGCCTTTACGGCCACCCAGCGCGGGCAGATCATCACCGGCAAGCGCTGCACCAGCGCGCGAATCATTTCAAAGGAGAGACTGCCAGAGCCGATTACGATGGAGGCGCGAAATTCGATGGTGGGGATTCCGGAGTTGCGCAAAATTTCAGCAACCTCATGACGGCTGCGCAGATGAGCGGACAACGCTTGGTCCTGATTTCCCAATCCACCCAGATAGATGATGCGTTGAATTCCAGACTCGCGTGCAGACTCGGCGAAGTTTTGCGCGGCTTGCCGGTCTTGTTCTTCGAACTGACCTGGAGACCCCATCGAGTGGACCAAGTAATACGCCGTGTGCACTCCAGCCATTGCTGGCGCAAGCGAATTTGGATCCAGACAATCGGCTTGAACCACCTCCGTCGAGGGAGCAGTTCTTGCTCTAAGGAAATCAGCACGGCGGGCGAGGCAGCGAACGGACCAACCTGCTTTCTCAAGTGCTTTAAGAAGGCGGCCCCCGATGTAGCCTGAAGCTCCTGTCAACAGGACGAGCGTGCGGTGATCCGCGTCCATTGAAATCTCCTCATTCAACCCTGACTTGAGAGCTACATGTTCTTTTTGAAGAGCAGCAGCAGCTTCATGCAGCGATTTGGGTCACGAGAGAATTCGGCGTCGGTGAGCGGAGTATTCATGAAATCGTTATACCCAGGCGTTTTCGCGGCATTGTCGTCCGCCAGATCGCGGAATCCCATGGTCCAATTGGGAAACAGGCGCTCCTCCGAGGTCCCGCGCAGAAGAATGAGAACCCCTTTGTGCCGGGGGTCGCGCTCGATGATTGCGGCGAGTTTCGTCACGGCTTCCTTCTCACCTTCGAGGACCTGCATGAAGTTTCCGTCCTTGTACAGGAGCATTCCGGTCAGGCCGAGCTTGGCGTTTTTTTGGCGGGCTTGCTCCAAGAGCGCCTGGAGTTCGGGCTTGGTGAATGGTTGCAAAGCGGAGCTCGCATATACGAGATGAAACATCGCACGCACCTCTACTGGAAAGTTTTGTCGAGGGCTCACGGTCGGGAAGGAAAGAACCGGCGGCCACGCGGGAAGGGCATCTTTATTATTAGCGCGGCGCGGCGGCATAGGCCATTGCGGAAGGCTGGAGGATGCTTAAAAGAACAATGCCCTCATGCGATTTAGGCCTCCGATCCTAGGTCTCTGCTCAATGCAAGTTGGAGCGCAATGCAGCAGCTTGCTCCTGGCCCGTAAATCGGTGAACTGCGTTGGCGATGTCCGGCACCGTTCCGCCCGAGTGACGGGCAAACCTTCCGTAATCCGGTAAGGTAAGAGTTGCCGACAAACCGCTCACAATGCGGCGGCAGCGGAGCAAGGAATCCTAAATGCAATGCAGCTGTGTTCATCGCGAAGTGTAACCAGCCACCGCAGCCAGTCTCCGCGAGGACTTGTTAAGGAAAAGTTTCAGTCACGCGCTTGTGAGCGCGCATTCCAGCAACTTTTCGTCAGCAAGTCCGAACCGCAGCCCCGATCACCGCACCTCATCCGCGTCCAAGCTGGGAGAGATGTTTTCAGGCAGGGGACGGACACATGTCCGCCCCGATTCTGCCCGCCGGCGCCCATCAATGCTTGTCGTCGGAGTCGGACGGTTTCGGTTTGCGAACGACGCCGTGGATCGCCTGGGACCCGAAATGAACCTTTGCACCACCGTCGAATCTCAACGTGATGTTCGAAAACTCGACGCTTGTTCCTCCAGTGATGTCGACATACAACATCGACGACGCAAGGGGGGCCGGGCTCCCATCCTTCGTAATGGTGACCGGGCCACTCACTTCGAACCCGCCAGTGGGAATAGGCGTGATTGTGGCATCTTCGATCGTGATGTGGTGAGTGTGCTGCATTCGGGAGTCCGCCCCCGATGTAGTGTCGACATTCGAAGGGTTTCGCGAATAATCGGACAGTTCCATCGTCAGGGCCGCCGAAAAATCGGCCTTGCCAGACTCTTCCTTCAGCTTTAAAGACCACGGGCCGCGAATTTCCCACGGACCCATCGGAGTGACGCTTGCGGGCGAATAGTCATTGATTATGCCGCTGAAGTGAACCGGTGTTGTCCAAGGTTCGGCCAGAGCGCCGGTAGCTGCCGCCAACACCAGGACCGCGATAATGCGTAACGCCCGCCACAAAGTTCTGCTCTTCATAAGAAACCTCCAAGTTTGAGATTCGCGTTTGTGCCGCCGAAAGCTCCTCGGGCGGCAGGAGACGTCAAGGCCTGCCGGGGGATTTGCCACCCGAGAATTACATTTCGTCGATTTCACACTTGAGACATGTGCACACGATCAGACAGCTTGGTAGGCGTCGTCAAACGGCAATGCCCAGAATTGCAGCCATGCCTCTCTTTGCCGTCGAATGCTGTGTCTTGCCCTCGCCTGGCACGGACGTTACAATCCGGGCTGCTCCCGACAACCGCAGACCAATCAGGAGAGCGCGATGGGCGAAGCATCCCCTGGCACGCCGCCATCCGTGACACCACGCGAAGACCGCCTGGATTCGTGGAAGGAAATCGCGGCGTACCTCAACCGCGACGTGACGACGGTCCAGCGTTGGGAGAAGCGGGAGGGGATGCCCGTTCACCGACACCTGCATGACAGGATGGGCTCGGTCTACGCTTCTCGAGCGGAGTTGGACGAATGGGCACGCGGCCGGAATCTTCGAGAGGCGCAGGAGGAAGCGCACGATGCGCCCTCACCCAATCCTCCTGCACTGCCAGCACGCCGCGCGATATCGATCTCTTTAACCAGATGGAAGCTCGTCTTGCCGCTGGCCGCGGCGGGAGTCGCGCTTGCGAGTGGCGTAAGCCTCTGGTTTCAGAGGACGGAGTACCTCTGGCGAAACCCGGTCGCTGACGCGCGATTTCAAACAGTTACGGATTTCGATGGAGTGGAGCAGGCCGCTGCGGTGTCACGCGACGGTCATTTCGTGGCGTTTCTGTCGGACCGGGACGGA
>OBLW0100004674.1_pt1 | contig 10410 bp, 6 predicted proteins | sample 1520161 | NCBI WGS metagenome assembly OBLW01 (sample SAMEA3539309, study PRJEB22396) | soil metagenome | biome: tundra; feature: field; material: soil | place: USA | collected 2010-05 | depth 0.15 m
CCATCTGTGTTCCACTGCACCATGTCCTTGTTCTGGATGGAAATGTGGCGCTGCACCGGGACCAGGGCGTAGAGGCCCTTGTCGTTTGCGGGGCCATCAATGTCCATGCCCATCGTCTTTCCGTCGGCAGAGAACGAATGGCAGTTGGCGCAGGTGTGCATTTCCTTCAGAACAGTATGGCTCTCCGGTTGACGAATATCGCGGAGGCGCCACTGAATGAGATGGATCGCCGCCGGCGCCAAAGGCTGCACGGTCCCATTCGCGCCTTCGGTCGGCATGAGCGGGACATCGCGATAAAAGATCGGCGCGCCCACTGGATCTACCGACGTCGAGAATGTAATGTGCGATTGCGAGGACTTTATTTGAGCATCGCGATATCCAGTGATCGTCAGCGTGGCCGCCCGCCCCGCCGAATGCCGCTGAATGGCCGACCATGTCGCTTGGCCCGGGATCCAGGTCCACGATTCGGCCTGCTGCGGTGTCAACTTGGGCGGCTCGTTGGTGCTGCTCACGCACTCCGGGTCGATGGCTCCGATATGCATATGCTCGCCCTTGGACAACGCATGGATCGGCGGAGCCTTATCGCCGAATGAAATATCGATACTCCACGACGTTGCCGCGGCATCTCGCCATAGGAACGTTGGCGGAGTGATTCCAGGTGGGAAGATTGAACCATCCTCCGGGTAGTCAATGGAGATCGGCGAAAGAGAGAGGTTGGATTGCTTCAGGGAATCGGGGGATCCAGCTTCCTGCATGTTCCCGAAAGCCTTTTGCTGAAAGGGCAGAAGCCTCGATGCAAGACACAGGATCGACATGACAGCCAAGACAATGAAGACGGCGCGCTGACGGTCTTGGGGAGACCGGCGATTCATTTCAATCAATTGCCACCTCCTGGCGTCGCGCTTGAATTGTCTTTCCCTTACCTCATTGTGATCATAAGATCGGGCGTCCTGGGGAAGAAGAATCAATTCCCATGGGGTTTTCTGCCGCATCCTCGCGGGAGGATTTGGGCAGGAATCTTATCCTTCAGCAGCGCTTCGCTCCAACCGCAGCGTGCATTCCAAATTCAGCAGGACTCATCCATCGAGCGAACAGACGCTCTTGAAGAAGGAGTCTATTCCGCGTCCTTTACGCAGCGGAAGCCGACCGCGCCAGACCGATCGTAACTCGGAGCCATGAGGAGCAGTTTGCCGTGCTCGCGGCTCTTATAAGCCTGTGGAAAGTACCAGACGGAACCCTGGGGCCGATAGTGGCTGCCCCCACGCAGGATAGCTGCCCGAGTGTGCTCATCGACATACTCATCGGTCCACTGCCAGACATTCCCAACCATATCCATGACTCCAAACGGACTCGCTCCATTGGGATGGCCACTGACGTCACTCGCAGCAAGCATCACCCGCCCCTTATCTGGAAGAGGTGCAAATTTGTCCGGGCCGCCGGCAAGAGAAGCACAGGAAGGGGGGCCATCTGGGATTTGGGGCTGAAGCCAATCGCAGTTTCCCCATGGGAATTGGCGGCCATCGTTGCCTTGTGCCGCGTATTGCCATTCCCATTCATGAGGAAGGCGCTTGCCTGCCCACCTTGCATACTCACGAGCATCCTCAAGGGAGACCCAGGTGACCGGCTTGTTTGCCCAGCCTTCGGGATACGTTCCCCCTTGCCAATCCTTTAGGAAATTCAGGTCATCCTTGGGATGGTAGTGAGACGCATCGAGGAATTTCTTGAACTCCGCATTCGTCACCGGATACTTGTCCATGTAGAAAGTCTTGATTTGCATTTCGTGTTCATGAAAGCGGCGCGGACTGTCTTCCCACGGATACTGCACATCCACACCGATATCGTTAGTTCCCTCGATTTCAATGCCCTGTACAGCGAAGAGATAGGTACTTCCCTCGATTCGGATCATGCCCTCGGGAACTGAAGACGCAGCCTTCGTAGGCGCTATTTCAACTAAAGTCTGTGGGGTCTGCTGCCACTCATGAGAGAAACTCGAAAGAGGTTTTGCCGTCATTACCTTCATCTTGTCCAAGAACTCCTGGGTCTTGGGAGTGGGGTCGGTGGTGGCAAGAATCGCACCGTATCCATGAGCCTCGGTCGTGAATTTTAAGACTGCGTGATCGCTCTCGACAACCGGCTTCAACTCAGCGCCGTGATAAAGATCAAAGTAGCGCATCCCTGACTTGAATGGCACGGTGATTTGTCTGCCATCCACGTCATACTCATTGCGATTGACGATCGTCCACAGGGTTTGATCTCCCAACGGCCAGCGGCTGGCAAAGACTCCGTACATGTGCATCGGGAAAAAGGGCTCCCAGTCCGGGCTCACCAGGAAAGGAGCGAATGCCCGTTCTATGTTTGCAATTCGCCTGGTTGCTTCCTCGTCCGTGGGAGTAATACCGTTCCAAATTCCCCAGATGTTTTCCCAACTTTCCCAACCTTCCCCGTTAAAGAAAGCGTATTGCAGATTGTCGTTCTTGTTTTTATTCCAACGATCGCAGACTTGAACCATGTGACGGGTTTCAAGCCACCGATGGCGGTCGATGCCCGGAACAAACTGAAAGCGGTAATAGCCCCAAGTGAGGACATTCCAGGCGATAGCTTCATCGCTGGTGCCGACTTCTGGCTCAAAGGCGAGCGTATGATCGACTTTGTCAGAGGCGAGTGAAAAGGCGAGTGGTACGCCGTCCTGTGTATCGCCGTTTATTCCGTCGGCGTCGATTTCCTTCATGAAATCGGCGACCGCATCTGGCCAAGCCTTGCCGGGGTCCCGCGTACCCTGATCCCACATCATCATCGGGAAAAGTACTTTGACGCCGCGACGATGGAAGTCCGCGACCATCTGCTTCAATCCGCCGATTCCCCCTGGCATGGAGCGGACCATATCTTGCTGGTTGCGGTCGTCGATCCCCATGTTTGGATACGTTGCCCATACAAGCACGGAGTCAATTCCGCCGTATCTCTTGTCCACGTCGTCCAGATATCGATCGACCGTGTATTTTCCTTGAATGGGATCGTAGAAGTATCGATCGTGGACCATCATTTGAGGCTGGATGAAATTGGTCTGCGCCCAAGCGAGGCTGGGGAGTGCGTAGCGCGCAGAATCGTAACCGATGCGAATGCGCCGCTCCGCGCGCCAATGTGTAATGTCTGCCAGCCATTCCTGGTGCGTGAGCGGGGTGCATGTGGCGCCTCCGCCTTCCCAGGCATTGTGCATTGTCAGGCACGGGGGTGCAGGGATCAATTCATCCATGAACGTAAAGGGAACATAGCGTGAATCCTGCGCCCAGGCAGTTATCGCCAAGAATGCGATGAGCAGAGGGAAGCTCACCTGCCATCGTGAAATGCAATCGTTCGTTTTCATGGATGTTTCTCCAGGACTATTCCAGATCATGCACAGTTGTGCCCCTTATGTTGTCTTTGCGTCATGAAGGACGGATGGTCGACTGACCATTCAAAAACGACTCTACTTCCGACATGGTTGGCATGGAAGGTTGCGCGCCGACACGGGTTACTGAAACGGCTGCCACACCAGCGGCGAACTCCGCACTCGCTCTCGGGGAATTTCCCAACATCAGTCCGACTGCGAAGGCACCATTGAACGCATCGCCAGCGGCTGTCGTGTCGACAGCTTCGACAGCAAATGAAGGGACATATTCACGCAGCCCTGCATCCGATGCGAGATAGCATCCATTCGAACCCATCTTGAGGACCAAGCCGTGGATTCCCTTGCCAAGGAGCGAGTCAGCGACCTCGGCAGGACGCTTAGATTCTAAACGGCTACGATTCTCCGATCCGTAGAAGGCGGCTTCCGTTTCGTTTGGCGTAAACCAGGCGACCTCTTCTAATACCTTGTTCGGAAGTTTGGCGGCCGGAGCGGGGTCAAGGACCAAAGGGACATTCTCCCGGGCACAGACTTCCGAAAGATATTCGACCGTTTCGAGTGGTATTTCCAACTGCGTGAGAACCATTCCCGCTTCTCGAATGATCGCCAAATTCCTGGCGATATCCTCGGGCATCATTTTCGCGTTGGCGCCCGGCGCGACGACGATGCTGTTCTCCCCTTTGCCTGAAACGAGAATGACGGCTACTCCCGATGGTCCGTCGCTTGTACCGATTCCAGCCAGATCGACGCCGGCATTCTCGAGGTGACCTCTCAGCTGCGTACCGAAGGTATCGCTTCCCAGCTTTCCGAGTATGCGCACCGGATATCCGAGTCGCGCGACTGCTACGGCTTGGTTAGCGCCCTTTCCCCCTGGGTGAATCTGAAAGTTCGTTCCGATCACAGTCTCGCCGACAACCGGAATTCTTTCTGCCGTCGCTACGAGGTCCAAATTGATACTGCCGACTACAACAATTGGTTTTCTGCCGGACATTGTCGTTCTCCTGGAAACCCCAAAACGTTTAAAAGTTATAGATTGCGAATTTGAGGTAATGACTTAAATCGAACTCATGAGTTCTTTCCCTTAGGGTTGCAACCGGATGATCCAGTCCTCAGCACTGTCATTTGCTCAATACAGATCCGAAGAGCGAATAAGGCCGGGTAACCTGACCCAGCGTGCCGAGACATCTGGCTATTGGCTCCCTTGCTTATCTGCCGCCTCCATTGCATTGCTGATCTTGCGTTCAATCTCCTCGCTCATGTAACCGCAATCCAAGCGTATGTAAACCGAGGAATATGGGATCCTGCCTGTGGTCTTGATAAACAGGACGCGGTAATTCGTCCCAGCCTGGGCAATTCTGCTCATTGCTTCGGAGTGTGGAATGCTTGATACCTGGTCCGTTGGAAACGTTGTCGCAATCGTTCGTCGCAGCGCGGGCACGCCCGGATAGTCCTGTTCCTCGACGAACTCAATTTCTTTATCCAAAAAGACCGTTCCCCGTACATGCCGAGATGCGGCGATCTCGCCCGCAACGGATTTAAGGACTGATGCAAAGTCCGCATTAGCAGCAATGGTTTCAATTCCCGGTTCCGCATAAACGGGAAATGCGGAGTCCGCTACCACGATCCAATTTCTATGTCCATACAGAGGAAGACGGCTTTGGAGGGTATCCTTCCAACTGGCAGAAGAACCAACTCTTTGGCTCTGCAGAAGGGGTGAGCAGACTAGCAATACCGCGCAGCAAATTAGGCGGCCCAATTGGTGACTCATTTTGGTCAAAGGACTTTCCTTTCTTGGCCAACCGCTCTCACGCGCAAGCCCATTCTCATCGCTGATTGCTCCATGATTGCTGCCGCTGGAATTTGGAGTGATCTCATCTCATGTACCCCCCAATTCCCCTAAAGAAGTGGCGCGAGCGCAACGGAGGTTAGGCCGGCCAAGAAGAGGAAGAACATCCCCCAGATGAACCTTTTGGCGATTGCAGGCGCTGTCGCGAATTCACGCCAAATAAACACACCCCATGCGGCGGAGACCATCGTTGCGCCCTGCCCGATCGAGTAGGAAACGGCGGGCCCGACAAGATGCGCCTGAGAAGCAACGAAGTTTAAGAGGGCACCAGTGCACCAGATGACGCCGCCTAGAATTCCCCAAAAATGCGGACTACCCCCAGCGTGCCAATACTCTTTCATCGATGTTGGTTCACGCCCATCCAGAGGCTTACGCATCAGTAGCCAATTGAAGGGAACTGCGCTCAGCGCAACGCCAAAAGTGAAGAGCAGCACTGCTGCATACGGACCGACCGGTCTGCTTCCGCTCATTGCTGCGGAAACAAATGGATAGAAGCATCCCATCAAGACTCCGGCAACGAGGCTGATCAGGATTCCTCTTCGGCTCATTGCAGCCTTTTTCTCCTCTCGCATCCTGTAGGCCAAGGCGTCAAAAACAATCGCTGCGCAGACAAGTGCAATGCCACCAAAAAGAAGAAATGGGTTGCCTTTTGGCGATATGACGTAGTTGCTTACCGCTCCTACAACAAGCGCTAGGCCGATTCCGATTGGAAAGGCTACCGCAAGTCCTGCGATATCGATTGCGGCGACGAGTAGCAGGTTGGCAACATTAAAAATAGCTCCACCGGCGACGGCCAGGGTTGCGGTTCGGAAGCTCACACCCCCTATATCTGCAATGAAGGGCTTGCCGGAGGTACCGAGGGAGCCCAAGGTCATCCCCCAAAAACAGGCACCAACAATCAGGCCAATGACGTAGTCCCAATAGAAGAGCTGGAACCTAAACCCGGGGCAAAGCTTGAGAGTGTTCGCCCAAGAGCCCCAGCAAAGCATGCTGACAATCATGAACGAAAGCACAAGACTGTAAACTTCAGGCTGGTACATGCAATTCGTTCCTCTCTCGCATCGAATCAACCGTTCGATGGGAAGACCCGGCTGCTGCTGGCACCTCGTGGCAGCGGTTTTCAGATTCAGGTTGCGCCAATCGCCTGAAACCCTTTTCCGTCCATCCTAGCTGCATCTTGAAAGCTTTCAATTTACGACCAAAGCAAAATAACGGGTCGGGTGCAAAATGTCAAGTGGAACCTCGAGAGCCGAAAATGCGATTAAACGCTGGTCATCGTCCCTCGCTACTCTCTTCAGATTCCAGGCGCTTGTTCACAGCTTGGGCGCGTAAGTTGCCTAGCCCAATGAAAAGTGATTGAATGCTTTCAGTCCCGTGGACTCATTTCGCTCCTTATGAATAATCCTTGGGGTGGGGTTTTTCGGGAAGGATAGGCTCAGACATCATGGCAAACATGAAGGACATTGCTAATACCGCCGGGGTTTCTCTCGGCACAGTTTCGCATGTTCTCAACAACACCGCCAACGTCAGGGCTGCCCTTCGAAAGCGCGTTATGGAGGCCGTCCAGGCCGTCGGTTACCAGCCGAGCCAGCTGGCGCGAGGGTTGCGGCGCGTGAAGACCAATGTTATTGGAATGATTATTCCTGACATCTTGAACCCCTTTTTCCCAGCCGTTGTCAGGGGAGCTGAGGACATTGCATTCTCCAACGGTTATCGCCTGATCCTCTGCAATACAGACAACGACCATTCCAAAGAACTCGCGCATCTGAAAGAGTTGCGCACGTACCTGCCCGCCGGCCTGATTGTGATCCCGTCCAATTTCAGCGATCTCACGACGCAAGCGGAATCATACCGCCGAGCAGGCACAGGAGTGGTCTGTGTGGATCGCCTGCCGCGCGATTGGGCAGGTGACAGTGTCACCGCCAACAACGAGGAGGGCGCCCTGGAAGCGACTCGTCACCTGATTCAGATGGGTCACAAGAAACTTGCAATGATTGTTGGTCCTCAGCACCTGACGAACGCGAAGGATCGCCTAAAAGGCTTCAAAAGAGCCATCCGAGAAGCGAAATTTCAGGTATCGCCGGAATACATCCAGGAGACCACCTTCGACAAGCAAGGCGGCTATATTAAGACCCTTCTTCTCCTGCGTCTAATCCCGCGACCGACCGCGATCTTCGCTGGAAATGACATGATTGCCCTGGGTGCGCTTCGGGCGATTCGGGAGGTTGGACTGCGCTGTCCAGAGGATGTATCCCTCATGGGATTCGATGATCTTGACCTGGCAGAGGCAACTCACCCTGCTCTCTCCTCGGTGTCTCAATCCGGATACCAGCTTGGAACCACGGCTGCGTACATTCTCATTGAGCGCCTCCACGGCGACAAATCTCCGTCGAAGCACATGATTCTCAAAACATCGCTCAGCCTTCGAAACTCGGTAGTGGCCCCTACACCAGAAAATCCGTCTGGAATTCGCTAGATAAAATCTTCCCGTCTACGGGTTGGTCGCCCGTCCAGAACGCCGCAAGCGCCTTTGCCTGCTGTATCGATAAGGGGATAAAGGTCTTGGCCCCCTCCATTTGATCATCGAAGGCATTGTCGGGGCTCCATCAGAGCCGCCTGATGGGATTCCGGCTCAGCTTGAAACCGTCCAGATTCACGCCTGCCCCAGAAGACTCCCAAAAAAGCTCTTGACATCGCTGTTTGAAACGATTAATTTTCTGGGCGCCTCACTCCTAGGGGGTTTCCAAGAATTGAAATGGTCAGGCCTGTTCCAATCGAATCATTAAGTCCGCACGCATTTTGAAAGCTTTCAAAATGGCAGGTAATGGGAAAATGAGACTGATGAAGTTCCACCTCCGGATTCCTGATTCCTCCGGTCGGCGCTGCGGAAGCTGTCTTCCTATCTGCGCTCGCACAGTTCTGTATTTAGCCTTCCTCGCCTTGTTCGCCGTGACCTGTTCCCTCTCGCAGGAAGTGACGGGACTCCCGCCAAACAGCGACGCAGGAAGGAAACAGTATCAGACGGGTGTTGCTCTGGTCAGAAGCGGGCAGATTGACAAGGCGATAAGCGCCTTCAAGATAGGGCTTGAGGTTGCACCCGGAGATAAAGTCCTGTTGGATGCCACTGGCGCTGCGTATAGCCTGAAGGGCGATCTAAAGGCCGCACAGGAATATTTCATCGAGAGTCTACGCCAGGATCCTGACTTTGTTCCAGCTAAGCAAAACCTCGGTATCACGCTCTTCGGACTTGGACGCTATGCAGAGGCTGAGGAGCAATTTAAGGGACTCCAGAATCATGCGGGACAACCCGGTACAGTAGCCAATCTCTTCCTCGGGATGATTGCGGAAAAGCAGGGCGACTGCAAGGCTGGCGCGCCCCTCATGGAAAATGCCGGAGCGCTCGTATTCCAGTACGCAGACGCAGTGCTCTCCTTTGCCCGTTGCGAATACCAAATAGGCGATCTGCAACGCGCAACCCAGTTGCTCCTAGCATTTGATCGAGCCCAAGAATCTCCAGCGCAATACGAGCAAGCTGCCGATCTCTACACCCATCTCGGCCAGAGCCAGCGGGCGCTTGAGGAGCTTAGTAAAGCGCACTCGGGAAAGGACCAGGACGCCGACGCAGAAATGAAACGCGCCGTGCTGCTCGAAAAGGCTGGCCGGTTGAAGGAAGCGCAGATCATATTGGAAAATCTGGCGGCTTCGGCTCCATCAGGAGACGTGATGCTCGATCTGGCCCGCGTAGCAGAGGAACGCGAGGACTTCGGCGTGGCCATGAAGGCGCTGAAGCGAGCCTCGCAACTCGAACCCGCGCGGGAAGACAGCTATCTGGAGTTCAGCACGATATGCGAGGAACATGGGAACGATACTCTGGCCCTCGAAACGGATGAGATTGGGCTCAGCCATGTGCCCAATTCCTACCGGCTCACGGTTCAAAAGGGCGCCGTCCTCGAAAAGCTCGGACACTTTAGCGATGCCGAAAGGGTGCTGCAGCAGGCAATGGGCATGCAGAAAGACAATAGCATTGCCCTGGTGAGCCTAGCCGTTGTGCAAGCACACAGCGGGAGGCCGAATGAAGCAGAAGATACACTGGCCAATGCGGTCCGCCAATTTCCTGACAACTACTACATGTACTACTTCCGCGGTAGGCTTCTGTCGCAGTTTGCCGGAACAGATTCGAGCAAGTCTGAGCTGAGAGAAGGCGCAAAGCGCTCGCTCGAGGAGTCGATTCGGCTGAATCCAACCTATGCAGATTCCTATTACCAGCTCTCCGAACTCTACTTGCCTGCCGAATCCAAACTCTCCGAGCAAGCTCTTCAAAAGTGCCTTCAGCTCGATCCGACCCACCTTGCTGCGAAGTACTCACTGGCTCGTCTTTATCTTCGCACCGGAAGGAAGGAACAAGGTCAAGCTTTACTTGCGACCTTTAAGGCACAGCAACGTGCAGAAGAACTGCAACAAGACAAGCAACTTCGTATCGACATTCAACAGAAGTAGATCAAATGAATCGGTGCAATGTACAACGGCCAGCTCAACCAATTCAAACAGGAGGCAAGACAATGATGCATTCGCACAGACCCAGACCGGCAGCTCTCTTTGCGGCCTTCTGTGTCCTGGTACTGATCCTGACGGCGCCTCACGCATTCGCTCAATTCAGCAGCGGATTTACGGGTAATGTTTCCGACCAAACTGGAGCTGCTGTTGTTGGCGCGAAGATCAACGCGACCAATGAGGCCACGCTCGTCGCCAAATTGGTTATGAGCAACGACAACGGATATTTCAACATCCCGTCATTGCCTGGCGGTACCTATACGATCGAGGTCACCGCGACCGGCTTTAGAGCATGGAAGCAGACCGGAGTGCAACTCGAATCGAACGAAACAAAGACGCTGCATCCTTCACTTGCTCTGCCCACGCAGTCGGCTTCAGTGGAAGTTTCTGCAGCGGTTGCCGCGGTCCAGACCGACAAAAGTGACACTTCACGAGAGATTGACCAAGAGACGGTCAGTACAGCTCCGCTCGTCGGAAGAAACGTCTACACCAGCGTCATTGAGCTTGCCCCAGGCATAACGGGATCGGGACTGCCAAGTGGAGGAGCGCTTGGTTCTGGCTCGGCCAACAACGACAGCTTCGAGCAGGAAGCCGGCTACCAGATCAACGCTGCCGGCCAGCGCCAGGAGAA